>OBJZ01000050.1_pt1 | contig 159334 bp, 140 predicted proteins | sample 1481641 | NCBI WGS metagenome assembly OBJZ01 (sample SAMN02364493, study PRJEB22542) | human gut metagenome | isolation source: fecal sample | host: premature infant | place: USA: Chicago, IL | collected 2012-01 | reverse complement strand
ACCCAAAAACAACCCCCCATTCACCAACCGTTAACCCAAACCACCCACCCAACCCTCAAAACGTGAAAATTCCCTATTCTTCGAATCGCTGGGCGCTACGCGGCTTGTTCCACCCGCGGGCGGGTTTTGCGGATGCCACGTGTGCCTCGCGCGAGCGATATATAACGTAGGGCCTAGTCGCGTACCCGACCGGAGCGCTGAACATGTGTACCAAACGTGTCAGTGGGAGTAGTGCGAGCAGCAGGAAACCGGCTATTACGTGCAGTTTAAAATTGAGCGGCACATCTGCCATCAACGACAATTCTGGGCGGAAGTAGAACAGGGAGCGCAGCCACGGCGAGATAGTTTCACGGTAGTCATAGCCTGCAGGACCGGCGGAGGATTGCCCTAGGACTTGATTCGACACGGTGGCCCAGGTCCCCAGAAGAATAGGAACGGTTAAAAAGAAGTACATTATTTTGTCGGCGCGGGTGGTCGCCTCGCGAACGCCTTTTACTCGGAAGCGCCGGTAAAGCAAGATCACAAGCCCGGCTACCGTAATGGCGGCAGCTAGGGTACCGGGGATGGTGGCCAGCAGGTGGTAGGTGTGTTGGGAAATGCCCACTGCTCGAGTCCACGATTTTGGTACAAGCAGGCCCATGACATGCCCTAGGAACACGAATATCAATCCGAAGTGAAATAGCGGCGACCCTAGGCGTAGCAGGGTGGATTCGTGCAGTTGCGAAGAGCGGGAGGTCCAGCCGAATTGGTCGTGCCGCCACCGCCACATTAGCCCTGCTGCGCATAGGCTCATGCAGATGTAGGGGAAAATACCCCAGCAGAATACGTCTAGTGCGTTCATCGAGTTGCCTCCGGGAAGGTTGGGAATGGTAAATCGTTGATGCCGACTAATTCGGCCGGGGGACCTTGCCTTATGAGCCTCTGGTAGCGCGCCCGCGTTGCCTCGTCAATTTCTGGCAGAACCGCGCACACCGCGCCCACTATTTGCTCCCACGGGGATTCGCGCTGGTAGAGCGCCGTTCGTAGTACTTCGAGCCCGTCTCGATGGCTGGCCAGGGCCGCTTCGACAATGGGGTCGCCGCTGCGGGCCGCCATTTCTAGTACTGCGGGCAGGTAGTCGGGTAGTTCCCCCGAAACCAGGTTGTAACCGGCTGCGGCATATAACTGCGAGAAGGCTAACAGGGCCTGTCCTCGTAGTCGGGTGTCACCTGCGGCGTAGTAGCTCAGTTCGAGGGCGCAGCGCCGCTGTTCGTCGAAGGTGTTTACGTAGGTTTGTTCTACTTTTGTCTTTCCTACCCTGCGTGCCCATTCGAGCCACCGGCTGAAATTCCCTTCCAGCGGGGAGGGTAGCTTGGCAGTTTCCGTTTGGACTTGGTCTAGTATCTGGCCGAAGTTTTGCTTCGGGTAGTCGAGCAGGAGAGAAGCCGCAATAAATACGGTTGCACGCTCGGGCGCGGAAACGGCCGCGGGCGAAACCTCCTGCGGCAGCCCCTTTCTTACAGCTCCCCTCCCGCCCGCTCCGCGCGGGCCTAAGTTTGTTTTCATTAGGCGTACCTTGTGGGCAATAGTTCAACGTTTACGCAACCCTCGCGCCGATTCGGCATCGTTCCGGGCCCGCCGGTCAGTGAGCATTCGAAGTTTGCTAGGTCGCGCTCGACTTCGGGATGGGTGGTGGGGATTACGTAGCGATCGTCGTATTTGGCAATGGCAAGTAGGCGATACATTTCCTTGACCTCGTCCTCGCCCATCCCAACCGCTGCCGGAATGGACGCGTCGGCATGGCCGCCTAGGTGGATGTCGCGCATGTAGGAGCGCATTACTGCCAGACGGCGCAGCGACTTTTCTACCGGCGCAGTGTTGCCGGCAGTGAACAAACCTGCCAAATATTCCAGCGGAATGCGCATGGTGGCGATCGAAGTCAGCAGGACTTTTGCGTCCTCGGCGTCGCCATGCTGGGAAGTAATCTGGTCGACGATGGGCGACAGCGGCGGAATGTACCAAACCATGGGCATGGTCCGAAATTCCGGGTGTAGCGGAAGCGCCACCTTGTACTTTTTGATGAGGGCGTAGATCGGCGACTGTACGGCCGCATCCAGGTAGGAGCGGGGCACCCCATTAGCGAGCGCATTTTGCACAACCTCGGGGTCTGCAGGATCCAAGATCAAATCGCACTGGGCCTGGTACAGATCTTTTTCTTCCCGTGTCGCAGCAGCCTCAGAGACGCGCTCTGCGTCGTAGAGGATTACTCCCAGGTAGCGCAGTCGGCCCACGCAAGTCTCAGAGCACACGGTGGGTTCCCCCTGCTCTAACCTGGGGTAGCACAGCGTACATTTTTCGGCCTTGCCGGTGGCATGGTTGAAGTACACCTTCTTGTAGGGGCAACCCGATACGCACATCCGCCAGCCGCGACATTTATCCTGGTCTACCAGCACGATCCCGTCCTCGGTGCGCTTGTACATTGCCCCCGAGGGGCACACAGAAACGCACGTTGGATTTAGGCAGTGTTCGCAGATGCGCGGCAGGTAGAACATGAAGGTTTCTTCGATTTGGGCCTTGACCTGCGCCCCCGAGATTTTTATGACCGGGTCTTGGGCCATGGTCTCTTCTGACCCGCCCAAATCGTCATCCCAGTTTGGCCCCCACTGAGGGGCGTCAATCTTTTCGCCGGTGAGCTGGTTGATAGGCCTGGCCGTAGGCAGCGCCTTTGAATCTTTCGGCGCCGACAGCAGCTTCTCGTACTCATATGTCCACGGCTCGTAGTAATCTTCCAAGCCGGGCATGCGCGGGTTGGCAAAGATGGTCGACAAGAGGTGGGCGCGCCCGCCAAGACGCGGGGTGAGCTTGCCGCGCTTGAGCTTCCACCCGCCCCTGTACTTATCTTGGTCTTCCCAACGTTTCGGGTAGCCAACCCCGGGCTTAGTTTCGACGTTATTGAACCAGATGTATTCCGTGCCGTCGCGGTTCGTCCACGCCTGTTTACAAGTCACAGAGCAGGTGTGGCAGCCGATGCACTTATCCAGGTTCATTACCATCGCAATTTGTGCCATTACCTTCATTAGAACTGCACCTCCTGGCTGCGACGGCGCAGTATTGCCACCTCGTCGCGTTGGTTTCCGGTTGGGCCAATGTAGTTAAAGCCGTAGGTGGTGTGCCCGTATCCACCTATCAGGTGCGCAGGCTTCAGCAATATACGGGTTAGGGAGTTATGGGTGCCGCCGCGTTTACCCGATTTTTCGTTCAGTGGGGTACCAATTTGTCTGTCCTGCGCGTGATGCATGTAGGCGGTTCCCTCTGGGATGCGGTGTGATACTACGGCCCTGGCAGTTACCACCCCGTTGCGGTTGCGGATTTCCACCCAGTCGTTGTCGCGCACCCCTACCTTCTTCGCGTCTGCCGGGGCAATCCATACGGCCTGCCCGCCGCGGCCCAGCGTCAGGATGTGCTGGTTGTCGTAGTAGGAGGAGTGGATCGACCACTTGTTGTGCGGGGTCAAATAGCGCACGGCAAGTTCGGTTTGCCCCTGCCCGTCCTGCAAGATTTGGCCGGGGTTATGTTCCCCGTACAGGTGCATCAAGTCGAGCGGGGGCCTGTAGATGGGCAGTTGCTCACCAAAGTCCCGCAACCATTGATGGTCCAGGTAGTAGTGCATGCGCCCCGAAATAGTGTGGAAGGGCTTGTCGCGTTCAATGTTGACCACGAAGGCGCTGTAGCGGCGGCCCCCATGCTCTGATCCAGTCCACTCTGGGGAGGTTATTACCGACGAGGGCGCTTTGACGATGTCGTCAAAGGTAATCAGTTTTTCCTCCTCGCTTTCAGCCAGTTCCGCGAAGTGTTTGCCGGTTTTGGCTTCCAGATTCTTCCAACCGGACACAGCTATTTTGCCGTTGGTGGTGCCGGAAAGGGACATGATCATGTTCGCTGCCTTGCGTGCATCGTCGAGGGCGGGACGCGGGCCGATTGCAGTTTCTACAGTGCCGTTGCGCTCCGCCAGGGACTGGACAACTTTCCGGCTGTCCTCGGCATTGAAACCGACGCGTTTAGTGGCCATGCCGACTTTCTCTGGGAGCGGGCCAATCGCGTTCCACTTTTCGAAAATCTTCGAGTAGTCCCGCTCAATTTTCACCAGCTTGGGCATATTCACCCCGGGCACCCAGCCGCCCTCTTCCCTGGAGGTAAATTCCCCATGCGGATTGTTTAGTTCATCCGAGCTGTCGTGCTGCAACGGCACCGTGAGCACGTCGGTCTGCTTACCCAGATGTTTCGCCCCCATATCAGTAGCTAACTTAGCGATGTCACGGAACCATTCGTAGTCTGTGCGCGCATCCCAGGGCGGCTGAATAGCCGGGTTGAACGTATGCATGTACGGGTGCATATCCGTAGAGGAAATGTCGTGCTTTTCGTACCAGGTCGCAGCAGGCATAACAATGTCCGAGTGCAAGGTGGTGGACGTGTTGCGGAAGTCAGCCGTAACCATCAAGTCTAGCTTTCCCTTCACCGCTTCACGCCAAATAATATTCTTCGGCCTTTTCCCCTCCGGCAGTTCCTCGGCCTGCACCTCGTTGTCCGCTCCAATCATGTGGCGCAGGAAGAATTCAGTACCTTTAGCTGAAGAACCGAGTAGGTTAGTACGCCAGTTGAACAGCACTTTTGCGCAGTTACCCGGCCCGTCCGGATCCTGTGTGGCAAACTTCAGTTCGCCACTTTCAAGTTGTGCTGCCACGTACTCGCCAACGTCCTGGCCGGCTTCCTCCGCCTGCCTGGCAATTTTGAGCGGGGACCGGTCAAACTGCGGGTAAGACGGCATCCAGCCGCGCTGGGTGGCCTCTACAAGCGAATCGGGAACCGTCATTCCTTCTAGCTTTCCGGAAGCTAGCGGGGAGCAGAACCGTTCGACCGTACCCGTGTCATAACGCCACTGCGAGGTAAGCATGTACCAAAAGCCCGTAGAAATCATTTGCCGGGCTGGCCTTTGCCAGTCCAAGGCCATTGCGTACTGCTGCCAGCCGGTTATGGGACGCACCTTCTCCTGACCGACGTAGTGTGCCCAACCGCCCCCGTTGCGACCCTGGGTACCACACATGGTGGTTAGCGCCAGGATCGTTCGGTACATGTCGTCCGAGTGGAAATAATGGTTGATGCCCGCACCCATGATGATCTGGCAACGACCGTTCGAATCGATCGCCGTCTGGGCAAACTCTCGGGCGATGCGAATTACCTGCTCGGCGGGCACCCCCGTGTGTTCTTCCTGCCAGGCCGGAGTGTAAGGATCACTGCCATCCTCGTAATCGGCAGGCCAACTCCCTGGCAGCCCCCGCCGGTATACGCCGTAATGGGCCAACATAATGTCGTAAACGGTAGTTACCAGCTTGCCCGCCACTTCGCGCACGGGCACGCCCCGCTTCAGCACTCCCGCTCCGATCGGGCCCGGCCCTGGGACTGCGGGCAGGTCAAAACGCGGCAGACTAATAGTTTCGGCCTGTCCACCCGCCTCGTAAAGGCTAAGCCGCGGGGATACGCCCTCGAGCGAAAGATTCCACTTGCCGGCTCCCTCTTTGCCGAACGCATCGGCGTTAGTGCCTCCCGGATCCCTGACCGTGCCGTCTTCGTCCATAACCAGCAGACGGAACTGGGCGTTCTCGGTCTTTGCCAGTTCCCCGCCCACTTCGCTGGCAGTCAAGAAGTGCGCCGGGACCAGGCTGCCGTCCTCGCGCCTTTCCAACGTCACTAAAAACGGTGAATCCGTAAAGCGCTTCATGTAATCCAAGAAGAACTTGGTGCGCTTGCCCTCGTGAAACTCCTTCAAAATTACGTGCCCCATCGCCATAGCAAAAGCCCCGTCAGTGCCGGGAGCCAAGCGCACCCACTCGTCAGCAAACTTAGTGGTGTCCGAATAGTCCGGGGCCATAACCACAACCTTGCAGCCGTGGTAGCGCGCCTCAGTCATGAAGTGGGCGTCGGGAGTCCTAGTCACCGACAGGTTCGATCCCCACACCATTAGGTAGTCAGAATTGAACCAGTCCCCCGCCTCAGGTACATCCGTCTGGTCGCCAAAAACCAGCGGCGAGGACTGCGGCAGATCAGCATACCAATCGTAAAAGGACAGCATAGTGCCGCCCATCAGCTCTAGAAAACGGGATCCTGCACCGTAGGAAACCTGGCTCATAGCGGGAATGACAGAAAAGCCAGCAAGGCGGTCAGGCCCAAAATCCTTGGTAGTAGAAACGGTGGCGGCGGCAATCATCTCGACGGCTTCCGCGTAGCTGACCCGAACCATTCCGCCCTTGCCGCGAGCAGACTTGTACGCCTTCGCCGTGAGCGGGTCTGAAACTACTTTATGCCAGGCAGCGACTGGATCCCCGCCCTCGGAAAGCTTGGCCTTGCGGTAGGCCTCGAGCAGCACTCCGCGCACGTAAGGGTGGCGGATGCGCGTAGGCGAATACTCGTACCAACTAAATGCCGCCCCACGAGGGCAACCGCGCGGCTCGTAGTCAGGCAGGTCAGGGCCGGTGGAAGGATAGTCCACCTCCTGAGACTCCCAAGTAATCATCCCGTCCTTCACGTACACCTTCCACGAGCAGGAACCGGTGCAGTTCACCCCGTGGGTGGAACGCACTACCTTGTCGTGGGCAAAGCGCTGCCTGTAGAAGACGTCAGCTTCACGTCCGCCCTTCAGGAAGATTTGGCGGGCATCGGCCGATGCCTTTCCGCCGCGAACCTGTGCACCAAATTGCAATAAAGGATTGGATGATTTAGACACTTACTAACTCCTAACTAGCCGCGGAAAGGCGCGCTGGGACGGGCGTAACGCTGCCAGCAGATTATTGAGCAGATGCCGCAGTAGATTGCGCAACCGATAAAAAAGATTTTGGCCGACAGCAAAGACAGAGCTACGCCCACCAAGAACGGTCCAAAAGCAGCAGCGGCACCGGTAAATCCGATTGCGCCACCCGCCTGTCGCTTCGGCATGATCATAGGCATCTGCTTGAATGTGCCGGCATTGCCAATGCCGGCAAAGATAAACATGCCAACCATGCCGGCATAGAACATTGCGAAGTTTTGGCTGTCGAAGAAGAACGAACAAAACAGCAGCGAGGCCGTCATGCCGACGCCCGAGACGAAGGTCCACAACCCGCCGGTAAACTTATCGCACAAAGGCCCCCATATGAAGCGGACAACAGAACCAATCAGCGGCCCGGTAAAGGCTAGGGCAAGCCCGGCGCCACCGAAGTTGTTCTTCACCAGGATGCCGAACTGAGCGCATAAACCCGAAAAGATGCCGAAGGTCATGACGTAGAGCAGGGTCATATACCAGGTGTTCGGGTTGTCAAAGATATCCAGCTGTTCCTTGACGGAAGCTTTAACGGGAACGTCCTTTAGAAAAACGAATGCTAGTACCGCGGCCACAACAGCCCAGGGGACGAAGAAAATTGCCGCATTGTGAACGTATAGCGGACCAGTTTCAGAGTTCTGAGGGGCAATAAAGGTGATGCCAAAGAGGCCAAATCCCATCAGCGCGGGGGCCGCTAGTTGGATGATAGACATGCCCAAGTTACCTATACCAGCCTGAATGCCGAGGGCAGTGCCCGAGAGGCGCTTCGGGAAGAAGTATCCGGTGGAAGGCATGTAGCCCGAGAAGGAGCCACCGCCAATGCCACAGATGAACGCCAGTAGTATGAGTACAGCAAAAGAGGTGTTGGGGTTCTGCACTGCGAAGAACCATCCCAACATCGGGATGACGTACAGCAGCGAAGACCAGGCAACCATCTTGCGCGTGCCGATTTTTGCCGGCAAGAACATGTAAACCAGTCGAATTAGGCCTCCCGAGAGGCCGGGCATTGCCCCCAACCAGTACAGTTGTGCAGGCGAAAGATCAAAGCCAATTTCGTTTAGTTTCGGTGCGATTGCCGACACCAAGAACCAGACGCAGAAAGCAACAATCATCGAGTAGGTAGTTATAGCCAGGGTGGACCAAGCTAGCTTGCTACTCCACCGTTCAGCCTCTTCCGGGTCCCAGCCACGCAGCACACGCCCAGAGGTGTCCAGGGTGGGCGCTTCCTTTCCCGCCTGCACAGCGGGAGCAAAGTCATTGTTTTCCATATTTCGATTATGAGGGCGAAAAATAGATACTTTTTGGCCAAAATATGCGAATTTGTTTAACGGCCAGGTTACGGCGATTACCCCGAACCATGTTGGCGGCAGCTGACGTAGCGGGGAAGAATGGTGCAATAATTTTAGGTAATGCGACACTTGTCTAATACATTTCTAACGGGGCACAGTCATATGATTAGAAGCGCCGTAACACGGAAGGAGCCGGCGACGAAACTAGAAAAAGGCGCCATGTCTGCACCAACTCGCAAACAGTACTGCGCGGTAGTAATTGTGGTTTCCGATCGCGTCCTTTCTAAGGAACGCCCAAACGACTCGGGAACACTAGCAAGGGAGCTGCTGACCAAAGCCGGTTACCTGTGCCCAGCTCCCCTAATCGTTGCCGAGCGCGCCAACGACTTCCGCACAGTTCTAAGCGCACAACTTGCCTCTAAGCCGGATTTCATAATGAGTATTGGCGGAACAGGAGTAACCGCCGGCGCTTGCGTACCCGAGGTAACCAAAGAATTCCTTGCTGCGGATTTCCCCGGCCTCGCCACCCAAATCATCATGCAGGGGGCTAAATCTACTCCCTTAGCCGGGCTCTCTCGCGGCCTCGTTGGCGTGACTACGATTGGTAAGCCTGGCACCGTGGTGGCAAATTCGCCCTCTTCAAAAGGCGGAGTAAAAGACACCCTGGAAGTAGTGCTGAAGGTGCTTCCCTCTATCCTCAAACAGCTAGCCGAATAAAAACCCGGACCGCCGCCCCAAGAGGGCAAGACGATCCGGGATGGGCGATGCTTCGCCGCTAGTTACTTGGCTGCTTCAGCCCCTTCGGGAGCCTGCCCGTCGATAATCCGCTGGGCGTCGTCTTTACTCAGGTCGTAGCCGTAGAAGTCCTTGTAGAACTTCTGGGTTTCGGCTACCAGGTCAACGTCCTTGAACTTGTCCGGGTAGAAGGTCTTTGCCGACCACAGGATTTGCAGAGCTTCTTCAGCAGAGTAGCGATCCCAGTTGAAGGTGCCAACCGGGTTCTTTATGATCTTTCCGTCAGCAACAGCCTTCACGCCCGCCCAGGCTGGGTCGGACTTGATCTGATCCACGCCGGCCTGCGCCTTGCCTCCGCCAATAATGATGGCGTCAGGGTTGGATCCGATAATCTGCTCTAGCGTAACTTCCTTCATGTTTTGGACGTTGTCCAGGGAATTTTTCAGCCCGGTAGCCTTCATCCATTCGCCGATTAGGGAATCTGAGCCATCGACCTTAGTCAGGTCGTCCCCACCAACAATGTGCAGCACGGATGGCCTATTCCCATCCGCAACGTCTTTCAGGCGGTCTTTCACCAGGTCCAAGTTCTTATTCAGGTATTTGTGGAAGGAGGCAGCCTTCTTCTTGGCCTCGGGGGTGCCCAGCACGTCGGCCGTAATATCGATTACCTTGTTCATGTCTGCGAAGTTCTGGAACTCGACGTGAACTGCCGGGATACCCTTGGCGCGCACGGCCTCGATCTGCTCCTTGTTAGAGGCGAGCACCACCTCGGGTTTGGCCGCCAGCAATTCTTCAATGTTCAGGTCAGTTTTTGCAGCCGGGGCTGGCAGTTTTTTAATGCCCGGGTACACTTTTGCGAACCAGGGCAGGGCCTGCACCTGCTTAGTAGTTGCCACTAGCTTGTCGGCACCTCCCAGCAGCAGCACTACCTGGTTGTTTGCGTGCCACAGGTCTGCGATGCGCTTCGGCTGGGCGGGAATTTTTACCTTGGTGCCGTCAACGTCGGTTACGGTGCGGGTCTTGGATTCGGTCTGCGTTGCTGCGGGGGACGGCTTTTCGCTCGCCTGGTTTGCGCCGCACGCGGTAAGGGTTAGCGGCATTGCCACCAACGCACCAAGTGCCACTACTTTCTTCAGCAGAGACATATTTTTACCTTTCTTCAATTCTTTCGGCCCCCAGACACACATGCCTGTGCAACTGGTCGTCCCAGCGCACCCGTATGGGGGTTCCGAAAAGTTCTGTGAGTGAGCTGCTTGTTAGCACTTCTGCCGCCGCACCTACTTTTACGGGTTTGCCTTTTTCCATGAGGGCTACTTTGCCCCCCAGTAAAAAAGCCTGGTTAGGGTCGTGGGTGGTAGCCACGACCGCGAAGCCTTCCCCCGTCAGCTCCCGCATTTTCTTTAGGGTGCGCATTTGGTTTCCCATGTCGAGGGCGGATGTGGGCTCATCCATGACCACTAGCGGGGAGCCTTGCACCAGGGCGCGCGCAAAGCCCACGCGTTGTTTTTCCCCGCCAGATAGCTCGTTTATCGGCCTGCCTGCGAAGTCCTCCAGCCCCATTTCTGCTATTACTTTGCGCACGCGCAACCGGTCCTTCGCCCTCGGTGAGCTGAAGGCGCCCAGGTAGGGGGTGCGCCCCATGAGCAGGTAGTCGGTTACAGAATAGGCAACGTTGACGGTTTCTGTTTGGGGCAGGTAGCAGGCCAGGCGGGCCCGCTTGGCGGGGCTGAGGCGAGTCGTGGCGGTGCCGCCTAGGCGGGCTTCGCCCTCGGTGGGGGTGGCCAGCCCGAGCGCAACCTGCAAAAGCGTCGATTTACCGGCGCCATTTTTACCCAATATTGAAAGAGTTTGCCCCTTTTCGAGGGTGAGGTTCACGTCGCGGAATACCCACTTGTCTGCACGGTAGTAGAAGCCGACATTTTCTAGTTGCATCAGGCTCATCGGACTTTCACCTTGCCTACGGCTAGTAGCAGCAAGAATAGGGGCGCACCAATCATGCCGGTGACCACTCCGAGCGGGACTTCCATCTGGTTGAGCGAGCGCGCCAGCGTATCGACAACCACCATGAATGAGGCACCAAAGGTTACTGACAGGGGCAGTAGGCGCGCATTATTTGGCCCCACAACCAGGCGGCACAGGTGCGGCACCACGAGCCCCACCCACGAAACAGTTCCGGCCAAACACACGGCAGCAGCGGTTAGAACAGTAGCCGCCAGGATTGCAAACGAGCGGTCCCGGCGCAGGTTCACTCCCAACGCGGCGGCCTCGCGATCTCCAAGGGAAATCACGTTGATACGCCAGCGCATTGCCAGCAGGAGTGCGGCGGCGGGTAGCGCTAGCAGGGCGCAGTGGGCCAGCGAATCAGTACGCACGTCCGAGAGGGAGCCCATTTGCCAAAACACGATGGCAGCGAGCTCTGTTTCCGGATCTGCAACAAATTTTAAGATTCCCACGAGGGCGGATCCAAAACCGCCAATTATTACACCCGAGAGCACCAGCATCAGCGTTGAATCGTTGCGCAGCACGCGCGGGATAGAGGTGGCAAGTAAAACAGCGACGATGCCGCCAACGAGCGCCGCCGCCGATACGCCCAGCGTGGACAGCCCCAACAGAATTGCCCCTGCGGCCCCCACCGAAGCGCCCTGCGATACGCCTAGGATGCCAGGCGATACCAGCGGATTGCGGAAGATTCCTTGATAGGACACCCCAGCTAGTGCCAGCGCAGCTCCGACGAGGGCGGCCCCCACCATGCGCGGCAGGCGCACCTGGTAGAGCACAGTCGCATCCGCGGCAGAAACACTGTCTTTAGCAAATGGGTTGAATGCGGTGAAAATAGTGTGAGCGGGCAGCCCGTACCTGCCCACGGTTAGACATGCACCCATTATTGCGAGCAACACCACAGCGGAAATTAACAGGAGGAATGCTAACTGCGCCCCCGCAGATTTTCGCATCCGTTCCCCTTCCGCACCTGCTGGCATATCCGCTACCTAGTCTTGCACCTGCGGAGCTAAATCTATTGTTTTACCGCGTGTGATTTTCTTAGCGAAAAATTCTTCCTACATCCGCCAATGATTACATATCCGCATTGTGGTGCGCCACAGCAGGCATCACGCCACAAATCCCCAAAATTTCTGCGGCGGCGAATGCCCGAACCTAAGTCGGAATTTACCCCCTAACGCGCCCGCCCGCCCTCGGCTATGGTGGCAGCAGAGGCCGCATTTTCGCAGCCCAAACCCGAAATAGTCACTTCCGCATTTGCGGCAAAATTGCTTGCTGATGTCCGCAACAAATAGATAAGGTGGTATCGATGAATTACCGTATTTCTGAAGTATCGCGCCTGCTCGGCGTCTCTGACGACACTGTCCGCCGGTGGCTCGACGACGGGCGAATCCAGGCCGAAAAGGATTCTTCCCCGCTGCAGGTTACTGGCGAATCGCTGGCGCGCTACCTAAAGGATGCGAATACTCACGAACCAAGTCACAACGTTTCTAGCCGAAATCTGTTAGATGGCCTAGTTATCGAGGTCATCTCGGATAAGGTCATGAGCCAGGTAGTAATGCAGTGCGGCCCCTACCGGGTGGTTTCACTAATTTCTACCGAGGCAGTAAAGGATCTAGATCTAAAACCGGGCGTTATTGCAAAGGCGCAGATCAAGGCCACAAACGTTTCTATCGTCAAATAAGTTCGCGGGCTAGCCGCGACGAAAGGCAGTTACAAATGCTTCGTAAGTTTGGTACTGGCCTGGCCTTGGTGGCCGCGGCCGCTATGGCCCTTTCTGGCTGTTCGTCTACAGACAACCAGAAGGCGAACGATGCCAAGTCTGAAACCTCTCAGTCCACTCAGGCTGACCAGGGTAAGAACCTGGGCAATGTCACTATTTTCGCGGCAAAATCCCTAACCAAAGCCTTCACCGAGTTGGGCAAAGAATTCGAGAAGCAGAACAAGGGCACCAAGGTTACCTTCAGCTTTGACGGCTCTCAGAACCTGGTAGATCAGATCCACCAGGGTTCGCCCGCCGACGCCCTGTTTACTGCCGACCAGAAGAACATGGACAAGGCCGACAAGAACGGCGACGTCGAGGCCAACAAGTCCTACGCCACCAACACTTTGGTCATGGTTGTTCCCAAGGGCAACCCGGCTGGAGTAAAGGAATTCACTACTGACGCCCTCAAAGACAAGAAGCTAGTGGTGTGCGCCGTTGGGGTCCCCTGTGGCAACGCCACCAAGGAGCTCGCCGAAATGGCGGGCGTAAAGTTCACCCCGGTTTCCGAGGAGCAGAACGTGGGCGACACCCTCGCCAAGGTTGAAACTGGCGAGGCCGACGCCGGCATCGTCTACAAGACCGACGCCATGGCCTCCGACAAGGTCGAGGCAATCAAACTTCCGCACGCGGACATGGTGGTAAATGACTACCGAGTTGCTTTGACCAAGTCGGCAAAGAATAAGGAGGGCGGCAAAGCCTTCGTAGATTTCATTCTTTCGGACGCAGGCCAAAAGATCCTCGAAAAGTACGGCTTCACAGCCCCAACTAACAAGTAAAACTGCTTAGTGGCCCGCTCCGGCGGGCCACAGGTGTATTTATGAAGCTAAAGTATGCTCCCTGGCTGGCACTGCCCGGCGCCCTCGCCGCCCTCTTTTTAGTATTTCCCCTGGTAACCGTCTTTACGCAAACTCCCTGGACGCGCTTCGGCCAGCTGATTTCCACCGACGTTTCCCAAGATGCCCTGTGGCTATCGCTGCGCACCTGCGGCATCACGCTCGCCCTCTGCGTAATGCTGGGCGTCCCCCTAGCCTTTGTGCTGGCGAATTTGCCAGATAGGTGGTGGGCACGGCTGCTGCGCACAGTGGTCACGCTGCCAATGATGCTGCCCCCGGTGGTGGCCGGCCTGGCCCTCTTGCTCACCTGGGGCAGGCGCGGCCTACTGGGCCGGCACCTATCTGTAGCAGGCATAGAAATTGGCTTCACTACCCTGGCAGTGATCATGGCGCAGACGTTTGTGGCCATGCCCTTTTTAGTCTCTTCGCTCGAGGGCGCTATCCGCACTCGCGGCAGCGAATACGACCAGGCTGCGCGCGCTTTGGGGGCCTCTAGAACGCGCACTTTCTTCCAGGTGACGCTGCCTGTCATGTTCCCCTCAGTGCTCTCGGCGGCAGCCATGTCCTTTTCGCGTGCTCTAGGCGAATTCGGGGCCACCATTACTTTTGCGGGATCCCTGCAAGGCACCACTCAAACCATGCCTTTAGCAATCTACTTACAACGCCAGTCCTCCACCGACGAGGCCCTGGCTTTATCCGTCGTTCTGCTCGCACTGGCGTTAGCAATCTTGTTTGGGGCCAACGCCCTGGCCGCCCACCTCCCCGGCGGGCGAACCGAGGCAGAAATGCAGGCGTTGCAAAAACGCCGCGCAAAGACAGGAAGTACCTTCACCGAGCCAGCTGCCCCAGCCGAAGGGGAGCTGCCCGTTTCAGCTTCGCCCTCGTCCTGCCCTTCAATCCACGTGGCGGCGAAGGTTAGCGAACGCGACGTATCCTTGAATGTGGATCTTCCGGGCGGGGTACTCACCTCGGTGATGGGCCCCAACGGGTCGGGTAAATCCACACTGCTGTCGCTCATTTCGGGATCTTTGCTTCCCTCCGAGGGGCAGGTCAGTTTCGACCCGCCCTCGCCCAAAATCGTGCTATTGCAGCAAAAATCGCTACTATTTCCGCACATGTCCGTACGCCAAAATGTCGAGTTCGGGTTGCGGGCCCGCCACGTGGGCGCAAAGGCGGCCCGCGAGCGCGCCAGAGCCGAATTGAAAGCGGTAGGAATGGAAGCGCTAGCCGAGCGCCGTTCCACCCAGCTTTCGGGCGGACAGGCTCAGCGGGCTGCAATTGCCAGGGCAATGGCGTTGGATCCGGATGTGGTACTGCTCGACGAGCCCATGGCTGGTTTGGACGAACCTTCTGCCCAGGCAGTTCGCCACCAGCTGCTGCGCCGCCTGCAAGCGCACCCTTTCACCGCGGTTTTAGTTACTCACGATGTGGAGGACGCAGCCCAGCTTTCCAGCTTTGACGTGCTTATCCGCCACGGCCGGGTGGAGCGGGCCGAACCCCACAAAGGCTAGCAGGCTTAGCCGCTGCACCTTCAGCCGGGCCGAGTTGGCGGCTATTTTTCGTAGCCGGGCCTATACCAGTCCCCGGATCTCCCGCCCGCCTTGTGAATGATTTTGCAGTCAGTAATTTGGGCGGACCGGTCCACGCCTTTGACCATGTCCACTATGGCGAGGGCAGCCACCGACACCGCGGTGAGGGCTTCCATTTCGACGCCGGTACGGTCGGCGGTGCGCACGGTGGCGGTTATGGCCACGTGGTCTTGGTTCAGTTCCAAGTCGACTTGTGCTCCGTGCACCCCTATGGTGTGCGCCAAGGGTAGTAGTTCGGGCACCTTTTTGGCGGCGGATATGCCGGCTATGCGCGCTACCGCCAGCACGTCACCTTTGGGAACGGTACCGTCGCGGAGGGCCTGCACGATCTGGCTGGAGCATTCCACTTTGCCGATGGCGGTGGCTTCGCGGACGGTGGGTGCTTTAGCTGTCACGTCTACCATGTGGGCGTTTCCCGCCTCGCTGAGGTGGCTAAATTTCATCTGGGCCTCCCAAACCACATTACGGGTACCTCTTCGCCAACTTTTACTTCTGCCTGATCAGCAGGTATTCTCACGAGCCCGGTGGCAGCCGCCAGCGAGGCCACAAAGTGCGATTTTGAGCCCCCGTGGCTGGCTGGGTGAACGTGCACCTCGGCGCTGGGAAGGCCATTTTCGCCCTCGCGCGCCGTGGCGGGCAAGAATTGTACGCGTCCGGTCTTGCGCTTCCACCCGGTGCCCACTTCGGCACGCGTGAAACGGTCGTCAAAAGCAGCCGGGCGCTGGCCTTCTAGTTTGTGTATCAAGGGCACGGCAAACAGGTACCAGGACACGAGGACGGATACGGGGTTTCCGGGTAGGCAAAGGATCGGTACGTCCCGGCCGTTTGCGCGGATCTGGCCGAAGCCTTGCGGTTTGCCCGGTTGCATGGCAACTTTGGTGAAGGTGACTCCTTTTTGCCGCAGGGCTGCTTTGACCACGTCGAAGGCTCCTGCCGAAACCCCGCCCGTGGTGATCAGCAAGTCCACTTCGCGGGCGGCCGCATCTAGATCTGCTAAGAATCCCTCTACAGTGTCGGCGTGAAAGGCCCGCAGATGGGCGCTGGCTCCGGCCTCGGCAGCTAGAGAGGCAACCAGCACCGAGTTGGAATCTGGTATCTGCCCGGGCTTTAGCTGTTCACCGGCCGGGCGCAATTCCTCGCCGGTGGTTACTACTCCGACGCGTAACCCCGGGCGTATCTGCACTTGGCCGTAGCCCACCGCGACCAGTGCTGAAAGGTGGGCCGCACTAAGGCGCGTCCCCGCCTGAAACAGCGTTTCGCCAGCGTTTATATCTTCACCGGCTCGGCGAACGTTGGCGCCTGCAGCAACGTCGGCACTGAAGGTCACTTGGGCGGGGGCCTGTTCGGCCATGTTTTGGTCGGCGTTTTCGGTAAGCTCCACTTGCACTACGGCGTTTGCGCCACTGGGCAGTGGAGCTCCGGTCATAATGCGCATGGCCGTACCCGCCTCGAGCGTTAGCGGGTCCGTACGCCCCGCGGGAATGTCGGTGCTAACCGGCAGGGTGCAACCTGCTTGCACGTCCTCTGCGCGCACTGCGAAACCGTCCATCGCAGAGTTTGTAAAGGGAGGTACCGAATAGCGGGCGGGAGTATCTTGCGCCAACACTCTGCCCAAAGCCTGTTCTACTGGCACCGTTTGCGGCGGCAGCGGCTGGCCGAGTTGCAATACGTCGCGGTAGTGCGCGGCAACATCTTTCATTCTTACTCCCTTGTTCACCTAATTCCTGGTGCGCCTACGCGCTTTTGAAAGTGAGGTCCCGCATCTGCCCGGCCGCGGTATCCAGGTATGCGACACGCCCCAACAGCAACTGGCCGTAGCCGGCTGCCAGCTTTGTTACTTCCCCTGCCATTAGCGAACCAATCATCCCGGTTAGGGGCCCGATTACCGGCGAGGACGGGCCGGTGGGAATTACCCCTGCGGGCGGGGCAGCAGGGTGCAGATGGGGTAGGCGGGCTTGCACTTTTACGCCGGCTTTTTCTGCCTGCGGGCCAGACCAGAAGGTAGAGACCTGCCCGGCTGCCCCAAGTACGGAACCCCACACCTCGGGTTTGCCCAAACGAGTGGCGGCGGCGTCTATCAGATACCTGGTGGCAAAGTTGTCTGTGGCGTCGACGATTATGTCCCAGGGGGCAAATATTTCCTGCACGTTGTCCTCGCCCAGGCGCTGGTTGTAGGTGACCACTTGCACGTCTGGGTTTAGCCCTTGGATGCGCCGGGCCGCGCTCTGTACTTTTTCTTGCCCGAGCGCTTCCATGGAATGCATGATCTGCCGGTGCAGGTTTGACACATCTAGCCGATCTGAATCGAGCACGCCCAGCCGCCCGATCCCGGCCCCCGCCAAGTAGAGCAGTGCCGGCGAACCCAGCCCGCCTGCCCCTACCACTAGCACCTTGGCATTTAGCAGCCGGCGTTGGCCCTCCTCGCCCATGCCGGCCAGCAGCATCGGGCGGGCGTAGCGTTCGCGTTGCAAGTCCGTAAGTTCGGGTCCCAGTTTTGCGATCGGTGTAATGCTCATCGAGTTCAAGCCTATATTTCGCGGGGGTAATATTGCACATTTTGTGGCAGGTCAGCCAGCAATCAGTACGATGGGACCATGCCAAATATTTCAGTGATAACAGTTTCTGACAGATCTGCCGCCGGGGTGCGCCCAGACAAGTCTGGCCCGCTCGCTGTGCAGCTTCTTTCAGAGTTTGGCCAAACCTCCCCCGCCACGGTTGTGCCCGACCAAGTCTGCGACATAACGCGGGCCATAGAGCAGGCAATTCGCGGTGGAGCCAACATTGTTTTCACCACGGGCGGCACGGGGATTTCCACTCGCGACGTAACCCCGGAAGCCACAGCCAAGCTAGTTTCCAAACGCGCCGAGGGCATCGAGGCCGCCTTGCGCAACAACCCCAAAGTTCCGGCCGCAGCACTTTCGCGCGGGATTGCCGGCGTAATCGAATTAGATTCGAGGCGGGCCTTTATTGTAAACGCCCCCGGCTCCACCGGCGGGGTCAAGGACGCGGTTGGGGCCATCGGGCCACTAATTTCGCACATTTGTGAACAGCTCCTAGATGCTGACCATACCGCCCCAGCCGAGAAGATAGGCATGTCCGCACACCAGCAGGCCACTTTTGCGGTCCAAAATCGCGGCTACAACGACGGCTCTGACGCTCAGGTCGTATTCGCTGGTCTCACGCCCGAGCCCATTGACGTGATTGCTCTGCAAGAATCCGTGCGTGACCCGCAGGCTGGGGCTGTCGTCCTCTTCGATGGGCGCGTGCGCAACCACGACGATGGGCAGGGCGTTGTTTCCATTGACTATGAAGCCCACCCGGATGCCGGCAAGGTTGTAGAACGCATCGCGCGCGCCTGCGCCAAAGGTTCGGGCGCACTGAAACTGGCTGTGGTCCACCGCTACGGGCACCTAGAGGTTGGCGACGTGGCCTTTGCCGCAGCCGCCTCCGCGGCCCACCGTCGCGAGGCCTTCGAACTACTCGAGAAGGCGGTGGAACAGGTGAAGGCAGAACTGCCGGTGTGGAAGAAACAAGAATTTACTGACGGCTCGCACGCCTGGACTGGCAGCGCCTAGCGGTGGAAGGGCAGCGCGGGCCCGCCTAAGGTGAAAGGCATGATCGAATACAGGCTTGGAACCGACGCCGACCGCGCCGGCATAGTTGAGGCAGTATCCACCGCGTTCTACGACCAGTTCAAGGCGTTGAGCTCTGACCAAGAAAAGCTAGTGCGGGGGCTCACCCCCGCAGTGGTGCCCGACCGTTTCATAATCGCTAAAGACGGCACCCAGGTGGTAGGCGTGCTCGCAATTGCCTTCGGTGGGCGGGACCCCTTCGACGTCGATTACGCCCACCTAGCCAAAATTTTGGGCCCACTTTATGGGCACATCGGTGGGCGCGTCCTCGAGAGGGAGGTGCGCCCTCGAGTAAAGGTGGGTACCAGGGAGGCCTTCATATCGTGCGTGGGAACGGTACCGAAGGCTCGGGGCAAAGGGGTAGCCACGGCAATGCTGCGCAAGGCCATCGAAGTTGTGCCCGCCCGCACCTACGTGTTGGATGTTATGGAAGGCAACGAAAAGGTTTTGCCCTTGTACGAGGGCGTGGGCTTTCGTATTGTCGACCGCGTGCGCGAGCCTTTCGGCCGGCTCAGGCGCATGCACTTCCGCTACGTCTTGATCCGCCCGGGCCGGCGCTAACCCCAGGCCGCTTGTAGGCTGGCTCAGCCGCCGGCGAAGGGCGGCAGCACCTCAATGGAAACCTCTCCGTCTAGGCGGATTGGATCGCCCGCAAGGGCTTGCCCGCCCACAATAAGGGCGCACACGTCAACTACCTGCCCGAAGCGTTCGGACTTGCCCGCTTTCAATATGTCACGCAAAGATGAGGCGTCGATCGCCTCGGGTAGGCTCACCCGTTCTTCGCGAGTGCCGGCCGCATCAGCCACGCCGGCGAAATAGGTTACTTTTGCTGTAGGCATTATCCTCCAATCGCACTCATGGGCCGCGAAGGGCTCAAGAAACTTGGGTCATTTATTCCGTGACCTGGCTGTTTACCCCACATCGCGAGGCGCCAGACCCGGGCGATTTCCTGGTCGGTGGCTCCCCCGCGCAGCAGCGAACGCAGGTCTGTCTCGTTACGTGCGAACAGGCAGGAGCGGATCTGCCCGTCCGCTGTGAGGCGCGTGCGATCGCAGTCGCCACAAAATGGGCGGGTAACTGAACCAATAATGCCGATGCGCCCACCCGGGTGGTTTGCCCCGGGCATCACGTCCCATTCTTCAGCTGGGGCTGGCCCGCGTTCGCGCTCTGGGCGATGAGCTAAATCAAAATGGGGGCGCAACTTATCCAAAATGTCGTCGCGAGTTACCATCTGCTCGCGCTTCCACGACCCGCGCGGGCCCAGCGGCATGAACTCTATAAAACGCAATTCGTAACCGCCCTTTAAGGCATAGCGCACTAGTTCGGGGGCTTCGTCCTCGTTCACCCCGGGCATTAGGAGGGCGTTCAACTTCACCGGGGTAAGCCCCGCCTCAACGGCAGCCCTAGCCCCGGCAGCCGCATCCTGAAAGCGGTCACGCCGGGTGAGCTTGCGGTAGCCCTCGCGGGTGGCTGAATCCATCGAAATATTCACTCGCGTAAGACCCGCCTCGGCCAGAGCCTTCGCCCTGTGCTTCAAGCCCAGCCCGTTAGTGGTAAGTGACAAATCCAGCGGCTTGCCTTTCCACGAACGCAACTGGGAGGCGGCAGCCACCAGTTCTTCCAGGCTACGTCGCATGAGCGGCTCCCCGCCGGTAAAGCGGATCTCTTCTATGCCGCACTGACCAACGCCAATACGCATAAGGCGGATTATTTCTTCGTCGGTCAGGATCTGCTCGCTGGGACGGAAGGACACACCCTCGGCGGGCATGCAGTACTGGCAACGCAAGTTACACCGGTCGGTCACAGAAATGCGCAGATCGCGGGCAATTCTGCCGTGCCTATCAACTAGCTCGGGCACGTCAGGACGCCCTCGCGCATCAAGCTTCGCCTGCACGAGTGGCAGCTCGACAAGTGTGCTCAAAAAACCTCCCTTAACATTGCCTTAGTCTAACTTCGGATATGCCTCAGTGCAGGTTTAGTAAGCCTTCTAACGTTTCTACATCTTCCCAGGTGTCGACGTCCGTACACAGTCCCTCCCGGTCTGGCACAAACGCCAATTTTGCAGGCGAAAACGTCCCCTTTACCGACACGTTTCGGGTGGGCCCGCCCAGGAGTTTGGCCAAACTTTCGCGCCTGTATACGCCCAGGGCGTATTGTGCGAACGCGTCTTCGCCCTCGCCGGTAGTAGGAACAGCCCCGTCTAGATCCGGCCCGAGGGCGGCCACGAGCCTCCCGTAGTTCGCAGGCGCCAGCGGCGCATCACAGGTGGCGAGCCCAACCAGGCCCTCCGCCGAACCGGGAGCAGCTGAAAGGCCCGCGGCAAAGCCGGCCACCGGCCCTCCAAAAGGTGGGTCCTCAAGTACCCTAGTAACCCCTTTTGGCACAACCACCGTAGGTGGCGCTACAACCACCACCTGCGCCAGCGGGCATACGTCTTTCACCTGCCCCAACTGCCTTTGCAGCAGGCTCATCCCGCCCACTTGCAAATCCGGTTTGGACACCCCTCCTAGCCGGCGGGCGGTTCCCCCAGCCAGGATGATCACTAACCGCAAAGGCACGGCCACTACCGATTCCAACCTCGATTCCCCTCGAAAGGTATGTGCACCCCATCCAAGTGTGGTTCAAACTCGTGAGGGCGAATCGGGTGGCCCGCCTTGAGCTCGGCACGCAGGTAAGCAACGACGGCCTCCAAATTTCCGGTCTCCTTCGCTACCTGCAACTGACGCTGATACCCCACCCCCATCGAAACGATGTCGTGGATGAAACCCAGGTCGTCTAAGCAATCCAGGTCGCGGGCGGCCGGCTCAAGCCAATCCAACAAATCCGGCAAGGTGTCCGTTATAAGCGCCTCTTCACCCTCGGCGTTTTCAATCAGTATCGCGTCCATGCCGTAGCGGGATGCCCTCCACTTGTTTTCCGCCAGATACCATGCGGGCACGGTGGGCAGGGCGTGGCCCGCGTCCAATTCCCTGGAGGCAGTCTCGACGAGGCAGTGGATTAGCGCAGCAAAAGCCCGCAGCTCAGCAACGTTCGAGGCGGCATCGCACACGCGTACCTCAATCGTGCCCAACTTTGGCGAGGGGCGAATATCCCAGCGAATCTCGTCGAAAGAATCAATAACCCCAGTCTTCAGCATGTCCGAGGTGTACTTTTCAAGTCCCGCCCAATCCTCAAACTGGCGCGGCGCGCCTGCCGTGGGCAGCTGCTGAAACACCATTGCGCGATTGTCGCAGTAGCCGGTATCAACGCCAGCCCAGAACGGCGACGAGGCCGAAACCGCCTGAATGTGGCCCAACTTGGTGGCCAAGAAGTTCAAAATTGGCATCACCTTGTCGCGGTCTTCAATCCCCACGTGCACGTGAGTGCCAAACAGGAGCATCTGCCTGCCCCAAAACTGGGTGCGGTTCACCAGTTCACCGTAGCGCTCTGAATCTGATACTCGCTGGTAAGACGGCTGTGCAAAAGGATGTGATCCCGCAGAAGCCAGCCCGATGCGCAACTGTGACAGGACCGGTTCAAGTTGGGCCAACCCCTCTTCCATGTCGGCCGCACACTGGGAAACCTTATGATTTTTGCGCGAAACTAACTCCACAGTGTTGCGCAACATTTCGCCGTAAAGCAGCGGGGTGCCCGGGTGGGCTTGCTTAGTTAAAGCAATCACCGTGTCCGCACACTGGCGCAAGTCGTCAGAATCTTGGTCGACGAGCTGCAGCTCCCATTCCAAACCAATTGTCGAACGCTCAGACTGCGCAAATTCAATAGTCATGCTCTTATGCTTTCGTAATATCTTCGGCTCCGCCAAAGTTTTTCAAGTAACTGACAGAAAAATCCTACTTTTTGTTGCTGGAACAGGAAAAGTACCGTCCACAGGCAGGAATCGCCCTCGTCAATATCTGGGCCAAAACCCGCCCAAAACTGGCAGGGCGAAAACTACCTGCGGAAACGTTGGACGAACTCTGTAATCACCCGGTTAGCTCCTGTAACTTCGGCAGCGTCACAACGAGCAATTACCTGTTCTTTTTGGTCCGCCGGATAGTAGGTATCCCCGTAGGAATTAATCCGAATACGCATCCCCTTAGTGGTGATCTCCGGGTGAAACTGGGTGCCGTACACGTTTTTGCCCCAGCGCACCATCTGCACGTGGCAGAAAGAACCAGTAGCTAAAAGCGTGGTGTTGGGCGGCAGGTGGCCTACGGCCTCGGAATGGCCCGTATAGGAGCGAAACTCCCCACCCAACCTTCCCGTGAGCGGATCTGCCTTGCCCTCCTCCGTCAACGTAATGGTGGGCGCCTGCAAGTCTTCGGCAAAGCCTCCCACTAAGGTCCCTCCGGTAGTACGTGCTAAAGCCTGCAACCCAAAACAAATACCTAACGTGGGAAAATCTTCTGCCACCACCCGGCGGGCGAGGGAGCCCACGCGTTCTTCCACCAGCAAGTGCTGGACGGACTTCGTATTTTGCGGGTGAGCGTAGCCGAACGGGGAACCTGTAATGATCACGCCCGAATACTTGCCCAAATCCAAATCGCTGGGGTCCGGTTCGGAAGGATTCAGCAAAGAAATTTGGTCGAGCTCCATGTCCGCCATTCGCCCCCACGCCTTGATGGTGGCCAGTTCGTCCTGCGCGATCAGCCCAGGAGGGCGACACACGGCGAGCAGAAACGGCCTGCAGGTGGTTGCCGGTTCAACGATGCGATGCTCTTCCATAGAGCAACACTAATGTAGCAGGACTCGCAGTGAGAAGTCCGTCCGCATGGTCGACGGCTAGGTGCTCGTTTTGAGGGCCGTGAGCGTCGGCGGGAAGAGGCAAGTGCCCACAAGCTCGTCTAGCTCCGTAGTTGGAGTGTCCGCGAGCGCGGAACTGTTTTCACGGTAGACCACGTTTTGTTTCGATGGTGCTCATATGGTGCTCGACAACCGCAATAGTAAAGCCCCTTTCCTGTTTTCGCAGGTCAGGGGCTGTTTAAATGGCGGTGGAGGTGGGATTTGAACCCACGGTGGCTATTAACCACACAGCATTTCGAGTGCTGCACCTTCGGCCGCTCGGACACTCCACCTAAGCCCACAAAATGAGCTCAGACACTCACTATATAAAATAGCTTGCCGCATTCCCAAATCCGCGCGAAGTGAATCGCCACACCCCGCGGTTGAAACTGTGGTTGCGACTAGTCGACAATGCCGTACAGGCGGTCGCCAGCATCGCCTAGACCAGGAACAATGTAATTGTGATCGTTCAGGCCTTCATCTTCGGCTGCAACCACAACGTGCACGTCGGCACGGTCCCCGATGGCCTCCTGCATGGCCTTGATTCCCTGGGGAGCAGCAACCAGCGAAGTACAAGTTACGTCGCGTGCGCCACGCTCGAGCACGTAGTTCACTGCCGCCACCAGAGTGTGCCCTGTTGCCAGCATGGGGTCAACTAGGAACACCTGCCGGTTCGTCAGGTCGTCTGGCAGGCGGTTCGCGTAAGTTTCCACCGCCAACGTTTCGTCGTTGCGGACCATGCCCAAAAACCCAACTTCGGCGGTAGGTAGTAGCCGCGTCATCCCCTCGAGCATTCCTAGGCCCGCACGCAGAATCGGAATAACAATGGGGCGGGGCTCAGAAAGTTTCTGCCCACTAGTTGCCGAAACCGGAGTCTCGATTTGCACTTGCTCCACCCGCACATTGCGAGTGGCTTCGTAGGCCAGCAAAGTAGTCAGTTCGTCAACAATCATCCTGAAAGTTGACGAGGGCGTGTTCTTGTCACGAAGGATGGTCATCTTATGGTTTACCAGCGGGTGGTCAAGCACTTTCAAATCCATACCTTTAGGCTACCGCGACATTTTGTGATCCGGGTAGGTGAAGGGGCCTGGTACCGTAAAACTATGAATCGCCACACCCACTGGCTCCCTTATTTACGCCGTTGCCTAGACCTCGCCCAGCAGGGTGCCGCCCAGGGCGAAATTCCGGTGGGCGCACTGGTCGTATCAGCTCGAGGGCAGGTGGTTGCGGCCGAACACAACCTGCAGCGAAAACCGCATTTTGACCCTACAGGGCACGCCGAAATACGCGCCTTGCGAGCCGGCGCGGAAGCCCTGCAGCACCCCACTTTGGAAGGCTGCACTCTGGTGGTTTCCCTAGAGCCGTGCACCATGTGTGCGGGGGCGGCAGTACTCGCGCGTGTGAAGCGCATTGTCTTCGCCGCCTGGGATCCCAAAGCCGGAGCCTGTGGGTCGATCCGCGACGTAGCCCGCGACTCTAGGCTCAACCACCGCCCCGAAGTGATCGGGGGCATTTGCGAGGCCGACGCCCGCCTCCAATTGCAAACGTTCTTTTCTGACCTTCGCCGCTGAAGTGGTCCGGCCCCGCCCTCTTTAGGCCTGTTCTAAGGCTTTTTGCACAGAAGAAAGCAGATCTTCCCAGGCAACTTCGAACTTCTTCACGCCCTCGTCCAGAAGCTGGCGCGCAACGTCCGAAAATCCAATGCCCACCTCGGCTAATCCGTCAAATACGCGGTGTGCCTCCGGCAGATTCGGGGTAATAGCATCCCCGTGCAACTCGGCCGAAGCAGCCACGGCGCGCAGCGTCTTTTCGGGCATGGTGTTGACCGTGTCGTCTGCTGCCAGTTCGTCGACGTATAGGGTCGGTTTCAAGGAGGGGTCTTTGACTCCCGTAGACGCCCACAGCGGCCTTTGCTCGGTGGCACCTTGCCTGGCCAGTTCTTGCCACCGGGGGGACTGCAACGATTCCTGGTACGTTTCGTATGCCAGCCGGGCGTTGGCTACGCCGGCTTTAGAGCGCAATTGCCTGGCCGTTTTCCCTTCCTTTGCGTCCAGCAGCTTGTCCACCAACGTGTCCACTCGGGAAACGAAGAACGAGGCTACCGACGAGACTGTCGACAGGTCTATGCCGGCCTGTTTGGCCTTTTCTAGCCCAGCCCAGTAGGCCTCTATCACCTGCTTGTATTGGGGTACCGAAAAGATTAGGGTGACGTTTACGGAAATCCCAGCCCCTATTACTTCTTCTATCGCAGCCAGCCCGGCAGAGGTGGCAGGGATTTTGATCATGGCGTTGGGGCGATCCACCACCTGCCACAGGTGTTTTGCCGCCGCAATAGTTTCTTCTGTTTTGTCGGCCAGGCGGGGGTCCACCTCGATCGATACGCGCCCGTCGCGGCGACCCGAGGCCTTATACACCGGCAGCATCAGGTCGCAGGCCTCGCGGACGTCCTGGGTGGTCATGGTCTCGATGGCTTCTTCCACGGAAGCGCCCTCGCCAGCGAGTTGGGCCACCTGGTCGCCGTAATCCTTGCCATCGCCGATCGCAGCCTTAAAAATTGCCGGGTTGGTGGTAACCCCAACCACGGACGCCCCTTCGATCAGTTCCTGCAAATTGCCCGATTTGATTCGCTGCCGGGAAAGGTCGTCCAGCCACACGGAAACTCCGATGGAAGAAAGTTCAGACAGATTGTCACTCATGGGCACTCCTTTGTTAGCGGGAAGTTCCGCTACGGTTTGCAAACTTACCGCTATCGTAGCCACCCTTTACCTTCTGGCGCGCTTTGGGGCGCACCGCGGACGCTCCGGCATCCTAACGGCACACTTTGCCACAGGTTTGCTCGAGGCCCCCCTGGGGCACGCCTAGGATTCGAGTTCGTCCAGCGCTTCCGCCGCGAGCTTGCGCCCGTAGTCCATCATTTCTTCGGCCCGGTAGAATTCGAGTGTTCCCACCTTGTCGATTGGTATATCGATGGTTGCGCTGACCGGGTTGGATGCTGCCCGATAACGGTAGATTAGCTCCTGCATAGTTGTCATTGACATGTCTGCAACCTGCCAGGTAGATATGCCGGGAGGCAGTTTTCCGGGCCCCCAGTTGGCGTGCGGGTCTTTGCCCGCTTCGGGGTTGCCAGGTTCGGTGATCTGCCCGCTCTCTTCCTTTTGCGGTTCTTCAAAGTAGCGGCTGATCTTGTGGAACAGTTCGTTGTCTGTAAGTGCGTTCACGCCTTTGTTGATAGACCTAGCGAGGGCGGAGCCTTCTTTTTCTGCCTCTATCGCTTCGCGCAGTCGGTCGCGGGGGTGGGCGTCGGGGTGACCGTATAGGTTCACGGCGATGGTAGCGTCGGATACCTGCGCCAGGGTTGGTTCAACTGGTACGGGGTTTACCAGGCCCCCATCTGCCAACAGCCGGTCCCCCATCAGAACGGGAGTGAAGATCATTGGGATGGAAATTGACGCCCTAATCGCCGGATATAAGGGCCCTGATTGGAACCAGATTTCGCGCTGCGACAAGAGGTCTGTGGCCACTGCGGTGAAGGGGATAGAAAGTTCTTCGATGCGCGCAGAACCTGCGATTTCCTCGATCTTTTTCAATACTTTCTGCCCGCGCACTATCCCCGCTGATCCCAGGGCTGGATCCACTAGGCGCACCATATCTGTGCGGGTAAGGGAGGCCGCCCACTGTGCCACCTCAGGCAGCTTTCCCGTGCCGTAAACCCCACCTACGAGCGCCCCCATAGACGCCCCCGAGATAGATACGATCGTGTGTCCGCGTCGTTCGACCTCTTCAATAATGCCGATGTGGGCCCACCCACGAGCCCCACCCGACCCCAAAACCAAACTTATGCGCATGTGCCCAGCCTACCTGCCCGCCCCATAGTCGACGAGGGCAAGAGGGCGGGGTGGCTCCCCTAAGGTAAGCACAGCCCGGGGCTGGGAAGACGAAAAAGTGCCCCACCAACAGGTGAACTGCCGGTGGGGCACTGCGCGGGTGCGCGTTTTCTACACGATGTTGCCGGAGAGGATTTCCTTAGAAGGACGGAATGACAGACTTGTCGGCCCAAGTCTTTTCAATAAAGTCCTTTAGTTCCTTGGAGTGCAGGTCTTTTTCGAGCTTCTGGATAGCTTCGTTCTTGTCGCCCTTGCGCCACACTAGAATGTTCGAGGACGGGTTCCCCTCGGCTTCTTCAAGGGCAATAGCCTCGGACTGCTTCAGTCCGCCAGCCTGAGCGTAGTTGCCGTTGATTACAGCAATGTCGACATCGGCTAGGGAGCGAACCAGCTGCGGGCCGTCAACTTCCTGGAACACGAATCCCTTCGGGTTTAGTTCCTTGTTGGCCTTGATGTCGGCTACTGCTGGGTTTTCCTTCTTGGGCAGCTTGATTAGGCCCTGCTTTTCCAGTAGTGCCAAGGCGCGCCCCTGGTTGGTCACGTCTTGAATAATGCCGATCTTGGCGCCCTCTTTCAGGTCCTTCAGATCCTTGATCTTCTTAGAGAAGATGCCAACCGGCTCCAGGTGGATGCCTTTGCCGGCCTCAAAATCGTAGCCGCGCTGCTTGGATTCGGTCTTGAGGTAGGGGACGGTCTGGAAGAAGTTGGCGTCCACGTCACCGCTCTTTAGGGCCTCATTTGGCTGGACGTAGTCGTTGAATTCTTTGACTTTGATCTTGTAGCCGTGCTTGGCTGCCAGCTCGTCATTGACGAACTTTAGGATCTGGGCGTGAGGGGTGGGCGAGGCAGCCACTACCACGGTGTTCGAATCGCCCGAGGACTTGGCGCCCTCGGAAGAGTTCGAGGAACCACACCCGGTCAGGGCTACGGCGGTTACTAGGGCAGTTGCTGCTGCTACGAGGTTGCGGATTTTCACGGTGTTCTTCTTTCTTTTGCAAGCTCTGCTTACAAAGCTTCGGTTTTTGAAAGGGATTTAGGTATCACAGGTTGCCGACCGACTGGCCCATGGTGGGCGGGCTGGCAACGAAAACTTTGTGTCGGACGTGACTGTGTTCGCATCGCACCGCGTCTTGCCGTGTTTGCCACGAGGGCAAGATTTGGGTGCGGTTTGCTCAGCTAAGGCGCGCCGGCCCGACTAGTAGTGCCTTAGCGGTGGTCTACTAGCCGGCTGAGCATGTCGCCCGTGAGCTGGATTACTTCAACTATGACTATAACGACTACTACGGCAAGGATCATTACGTCGGTTTCGAAGCGGTTGTAGCCGTAGGAGACCGCCAAAAAGCCGAGGCCGTCGCCACCGAGCATGCCGGTGATGGCGCTGTAGCCAATAAGGGTAATTACGGTGACGGTAATGGATTGGATCAGAGACGGTAGCGCTTCAAGAATTTGCACGTCGAGCATGATTTGCATGCGGGACGCCCCCATCATTTTGGCCGCCTCAATTTTGCCGGATTCGACTCCTAGCAGGTTCGATTCGACCAGGCGGGCAAAGAAAGGGATAGCCCCAACGGTGAGCGGCACAATGGCGGCCTTCCAACCGATTGAAGTGCCTGCCACCAGCCTGGTGAACGGGATGATGGCAACAACTAGGATGACGAACGGGAACGACCTACCAATGTTAACTATGGTGCCCAAAATCTGGTTTACGACCTGATTTGGGAACAGCCCGCCTTTCCCGGTGCCAACTAGCACCAACCCCAAGATGAGCCCCCCGATAACGGTGAGGACGGACGAGATAGCGGTCATAGCCAGCGTCTGCCAGGTGGCCGTCCACAATTCCCCACTTTGGATTACGGGGATGTCGGTTAGGCCGGATAGTAGGGAGGTGTTCACTTTATTTCCCTCACTTCCGCGCTGGTGCCAGCGTTGCGCATGGCGGTGATGGTTGCTTCTACTTGTTCGGGTGGTACTGCCAGTGCGAGGCGCCCCACCTGGGTTTGCCCTACTGTCTCGAAGGTGCCCGAGACAATATCGGCACCGATTTGTGCGGCCGCACTCATTACTGCGGAACCCCTGGGTTCGCCGGGGTGGGCGGTGAAGGCGACATCTACCACGGCTGCGGGTTTGCCACCTAGGGTGGGTTCGTCCTCGATCGAGGGCGGCGGCACCAGTTCGCGCGAAAGCCGCGAGCCGGGATCTTCCAACACGTCTTCGATGCGTCCGGATTGGATCACTTTGCCGTTCTCGAGCATGGTGACCGAATCACAGATTTCGCGTACCACACCCATCTCGTGAGTGATTATCAAAACGGTTACGCCCAGCCGGTCGCGCACATCTTGAACGAGCTGCAGAATTTGCCGGGTCGATTCGCTGTCGAGGGCGGAGGTCGGCTCGTCGCACAGTAGCACGGGCGGATTGGTGGCGAGTGCGCGGGCGATGCCCACGCGCTGGCGCTGCCCCCCGGAAAGCTGGGACGGGTAGGAGGAGCCGCGGTCAGATAGCCCTACCAGATCGAGCATCTCTTGGACTCTTGCATGGCGTTTGCCAGCTTTTACCCCTGCAAGTGAAAGCGCGTAGCCAATGTTGCCGGCTGCAGTTCGCGAATCCAGCAGGTTGGCGTTTTGGAACACCATGCCAATGTTCAGGCGGGCTTTGCGCAGCTCAGAATGGTGCAGTTTCGACAGGTCTTTTCCGGCAACAGTAATTGAACCGGAAGTTGTTTTTTCGAGCGCACATAGGCAGCGAATCAGCGTGGATTTACCGGCCCCTGATTGGCCCACAATGCCGTGGATGTCACCTTGGGGAACCGAAAGGCTAACGTGGTCGAGGGCGTGTACGTCCCCACCCTTGCGCCTGGGGTAACGCTTAGTTACGTCGCTCAACTGAATTAGTGGGGAGCGATCTTCTTGCGTAATCGGCATCCGTATCCTTCCATCGGTCCTGGCGGAAGCACCCACACCAGACGGCGGGTTGCTGCAGCGTACGAGCCAGGTCTCTGCGCTACTCTTGATGGTCTGACTCGAGCTTAAGGCCCGCAGTTTTTTCGCGCAAACTCGTCTTGACATTCAACGAGTGAGTCCTCTCACGATTTTCCTGTAGCGGTGTTCATTTTTGCCCACTTTTGTCGGCGGGTGGTGTATTAGAGCGCGCTAATGTGGCAAAGTAGGTTACATGAATTCTACTAATGCCCCTCAAAGTGGCGAGGCAACGCCCTCGGAAACGGGTACTTCCGTTCCGCTCGGCGATCCGCAAATGGCTAATTTACGTAACGCTTTGGGCAAAGCACTACTGGTGCTACAGGAACATTTGCAGGGCCAGAATACTTTGAACCTTGTCGAGGACGGGCAGGTTTTCCTGCCGGACGCCCAGCGCATCACCATTGCTCTGGCGATGATTGTTTCTAATTCAATACAGGCGCTCGGAGTTTCTGAATCCGACATGAACGACCTGATGAGCCACATTCACGACGATCTGGCCGCTAAAGCCAGCCAGGGCGACGAGGCTGCGCGCGCGTCTCAGCCCAGTTTTGATGCAATCTACCTGTGCCTGCACGGCAAGACAGACGAATGGCGCGACCTGGTCGACGCTATGAGCCCCCTAGAATTTGGCACGCTCATGCTTATGCTTCCCGAGACTGCGATCGGGCTCATGACCATCCCTACCGGAGGCGACCGCGAACCCCTCAAACCGCTGCTGGCGCGCGGCTACCAGGAACTAGCCAAGATCGACGCCAACGCCGACGAACCCAGGCAAGACCTGCAAGCTGACTTAGAGAAGGCTCAGCAGGCCGGGCGCGAGGCCGAGGCCGCAGCAGCAAAGCAAGGCTGACCGCCCCTGTTGTAGGGCCGGCTCACAGCCGCAAGCATTGAGGCCTTCACCTGCCAAGATGCAGATTCCAGCTGAGCGGGTAACAATGAGGTTATGGATACCTCGAAGCCCTACAAAATCGAAATGGTGTGCACGGGCAACATCTGCCGTTCAGTGATGGCGCAGATCGTGCTCGACACGCAGCTGCGGCGCAGCGGTGTAAAGGGCGTGCAGGTTTCGTCCTCGGGAATTTCAGACGAGGAACATGGCAACCCAATAGATAGGCGCGCCGCCAAGGTGTTGCGCCAGGGGGGCTACCCCACTCCACTGCATCGCGCCCACCAGTTGGATGCGGCCACTTTCGCCTCCGCGAACCTGGTGCTGGCAATGACCTCCACCCACTTTGCGCACCTGGAACGGCTGGCGCGCGAGGCTGGGCTAGAGGCCTTTCCGGGGGCATCCGGGCCCGGGCGCATAGATCTGCGCATGTTCCGCAGTTTCGACCCCTCCCTTGCGGTCAGCCCTGCCGAACGCGGCGAGGGCGACCCGTTCACACAAGCTGAAGAGGACGGGGATACCCAGTGGCTGAGGCGGCGCGAATTAGACGTGCCCGACCCGTGGTACGGTACGGCAGCTGACTTTGACCAAACAATGCAAACGGTTGAAAAAGTGTGCCCCCACATTGTTCACTACATCCGCAAGGTAACCGGCCAGTAGTTAGTTCTGCCTCTCTGGCCCAGCCGCAGCGGCGGCAGCTACGCCCTGCCACGTCTGTAGCTGTAATCGGGCAGGGGCAGCTCCCACACCGGCCGGCCTGAAGTCACCAACGAGTACAGGCACAGCCCAAACAGAACTAGCTCGACCAGGGCAGGGAAAACTAGCTTGGCGTCGTAGACGCGCACGGCCTCTAAAATTCCGCGAGCGCCGCCCTCGTGCGCAATCACCCAAACACCACCCAAGGCGATGCCTACATTCACGAGCCGCATCCCTTGACAGGCCCAAAGGGCCGAACCCCAACCGGGTCTGCTCTGAAATAGGTAGGCGGCCAAAAAATAGGCCACTTCGGTAGCTGCCAGCAAAAATCCCAGGGGACGGCAAAGCCACGACACCGCATTTTGGGGCCACATAACCGTGGCTATGTAGACCAGTTCTACCGCTACGAGTGCGACCAGATCTAGCCGTTCAACAAAACCTACCTGCGGCCGACTCCGACCAAAAACCCCTTCTGCAAACACGGCCAACCCTCCTTGGTTTTACCGGTTCCTCGCTGAACCTTAGCCCGCTCAAAACCATTATCTAAAAGGGGTTTTAGGCTAGTCAACACTCCGTGGGCCCAACGGACAAAAAGCTGCCAGCACCCAAATGTTGCCATTCGCGCCCGCCAATTCGGGACGCGCATAATTCGGGTGCTGGCAGAAAAGCCTAAAATGGCAGGCTTAGAAATCCCAGTCTTCGTCCTCAGTTTCGACAATGTCGCCGATTACGTACGAGGAGCCGGAACCGCTGAAGAAGTCGTGGTTCTCGTCTGCATTCGGAGAAAGGGCCGCCAAAATTGCAGGGTTGACATCTACGGCTTCGGCGGGGAACAGCGCCTCGTAACCCAGGTTCATTAGGGCCTTGTTGGCGTTGTAACGCAAGAACTTCTTTACGTCCTCGGTGAGGCCCAGCGGATCGTAGAGGTCCTCGGTGTACTGTTCCTCGTTCTCGTAGAGTTCGTCCAGCAGGTCGAAGGTGTACTCCTTGAGTTCAGCCTGGCGCTGCGGGGATGCTTCGTTTACGGCCACCTGGTACTTGTATCCAATGTAGTAGCCGTGCACGGCCTCGTCGCGAATGATCAGGCGAATCAAGTCGGCAGTGTTAGTTAGCTTGGCGTGCGCAGACCAGTACATGGGTGCGTAAAAGCCCGAGTAGAACAGGAACGACTCGAGCATAGTGGAGGCAACCTTGCGCTTTTCCGGGTCGTCGCCCTCGTAATACTTTTCGACGATCAGCGCCTTGCGCTGCAGGGCCTCATTCTCTTCGGACCAGCGGAAGGATTCGTTGATCTCCTCGGTGGACAGCAGGGTCGAGAAGATGGACGAATACGACTTGGCGTGCACCGATTCCATGAAAGCAATGTTGGTGTAAACGGCCTCTTCGTGAGGGGTGCGGGCGTCTGGGATCAGCGAGACGGCCCCAACCGTGCCCTGCAGGGTGTCCAGCAGAGTCAAACCGGTGAAAACGCGGTTAGTCATGGTCTTTTCGGCCTCGTTCAGCGTTTTCCAAGAGGGAATGTCGTTAGAGAGAGGCACTTTTTCGGGCAACCAGAAGTTACCTGTCAGACGGTCCCACACCTCTACGTCTTTTTCGTCTTCGATCTTGTTCCAGTTGATCGCCTTGATCACGTGGTTGTCCCCGAACATGTTTCCCCTTCTGCGTATCGTGTTCTACAAATTTTATGTTTTCTGCCGCGCCTGCGTCCCCTACCAGAGCTGCGCCACCGATTCTAACGCGGCCGCCATCTGCGGGTTCCAGTAGGCGTAGTCATGTCCGCCACTGCCCTCAGTGTATTCGTAGCTGACGCCAAGTTTCTTCGCGAGGGCGGCAAAGCGCCTATTCATATCCAACAGCCGATCGTCCCTGCCGCAGCAGGCCCACAATCTTGGGAGGGCGGCCGGGTCTGCATTTTCCAATTGGGTAAACAGGTCGAAGGCGCTTCCGCGGGCGTTGGCGAGGCCGAAGACGTTCTGGTACAGGTCCTGGTGGCGGGATTTGAATGCGCCCTCGGCAATATCGGTAGTGCCCGAGAGCGAGATCGCAGCCCGAAAAAAATTGGGACGGGCTAAGGCCGCTTTTAGTGCCCCATAGCCGCCCATCGAAAATCCGGCCACAATTCGCCGCTTTGGCGAGGCCACCCCCAGCGTTGTTTCTACGTATTCTGGCGCCTCGTCAAAAGCCCAATCTGCCCACGCCAGCCCGTATTTGGCATTAGTCCAAAAGGAGCGTTCCCCGCTCGGAAATACGAATAGCGCATTGTATTTGTCGGCCCACCGCTGTACCGGCGCATAAGTTGGCCAAATGGAATGGTCCCCACTGAGCCCATGCAACATGTAAGCCACCCTGCCGGGCGCCGGCGCATCCGGCGCCAGATCGCGGCTATTTGGCGCAATTATCGTTAGCGAAGTTGCCATCTGCAGCGAGGCAGATCTGATGCCGTCAATGCTAATGCGTGCCATGGCTCAACCATACCGGCCGTCCCCGCAAAAACCGACCCCCTGCCCTCCCGTCTTTTTAGCGCCCCAGGGGTGGCAAAAAAGTACAAAACTAATTAAATGGCATAAAAATGTTGTGACTTTACCCAGCTGGAAGGGTGCAACCGGCGTCACTGTCTTATTGTGGAGGCATGAATAATTTTCGCGGCAAACGAGGAAAAGGTAACCGGAACGGCAAAGGACGCCGCGAGCCCTTTGGCGGAGGTACCGCAGATCAACTAATTGACCACCTTCATAAGATGGACGGCTCGTCCTACGGCGCATATAAGCAACTGGTGGGCGCCTGGGATTACGGCGATTTCATTCTTCACATCGAGCGCGTCCAATCCGACCCCTACGCTCCCCCGTCGGCAGTGCGTGCCGAAATCCCGGCAGACGTTGCCGGAATCCCCGACTTTGCTAAAGCCAGCCCGCAGGCACGGCTTGCGGCAGCAGACTACTTCCACCGCGACTTCTCTGCGCGTATCCGCCCCGAACGCGATCTGCGCGTAGCCTATGCGGGGCAAACTGTGCTCAATCGCAGCGCTGTTACGGTAAATGAGGACGGGTCTGTGCAGATGCGCTTCCAAGTCCAGTTCCCCGCCCGCGGCCGGCGCATCTTGGGCCATGCCATGGCCGACCTGGTTGACGGCCCGCTTCCCGATTGCGTGCTAGACACGGTCGACTTCCTCTCCGACGAGGCCGTAGCCGATGCGGACGCCCTCAAAAAACACGTAGAAACAGTCGAAGACTGGTTTGCCCTACAGCAGGTGCTAACCGAACAGAACCTACTCGCCTTCATTGGCGACGATTCGATTCTGGCGCGCGCCTCTGGCATCGACCAGCACCCTATGGAAGACGCGGTTCCCACCAAGGCTCCCGACACACTTGCTCTGGAGGTCGAGCTGCCGCACGCCGGCAAGGTGCGCGGGCTGGCTTTGCGCCCCGGTGTCACGTTGATTGTGGGCGGTGGCTACCACGGCAAATCGACTTTACTCGATGCCGTTTCCAACGGTGTCTACCCACACATTCCCGGCGATGGGCGCGAGAAGGTGGCTACCACCCCCAAGGCCGTCGCAGTGCGAGCCGAGGACGGGCGCGCAGTTACCGGCGTGGACGTTTCCGCTTTCATCGCTGACCTGCCCTCGGGCGGGGACACCTCCCGCTTCACTTCCCCGGATGCTTCCGGATCCACTTCGCAGGCTGCTGCCATTGCGGAGGCCGTCGAGGCCGGCACCAACTGCCTGCTAATTGACGAGGACACCTCAGCTACCAACCTGATGATCCGCGACCTGCGCATGCGCCAGCTGGTACCCGATGCGGGCGAACCCATCACCCCGCTGGTCGACCGCATCCGCGGGCTGGCACGCAAGGGCGTTTCTTCCATAGCCGTAATGGGCGGTTCCGGCGACTACCTAGATAGAGCCGACACCGTTATCTGCATGGACAACTACGTGATCACCGATGTGACTGAAAAGGCGAAGCAGGTTGTAAAGGACACTCCCAGGCAGACAACCGCCGATCTCGACTTCCCCGAAGTTGCAGCTCGCAAGCCCCTCGCTAACCCCTACGAGGGCGACCGCGGCCCCAAGGTACGCGGCAACACTTCGCGTATTTCACTGGACCGGCAAGATATCGACATCGCTGCGCTCGAACAGGTCGTTGAGGCAGGTCAGGCAAATGCCATTGGGTGGTCGCTGCGCCGGCTCCAAGACGAAGTATTCAACGGAGAGCGAACCCTCAAAGAGGCTGTCGACTACCTGTGGGAAAAGGAGTACAGTGACGGAGGCCTTGACGCGCTCCGGCCTCGTTCCGGGTTCCTAGCTGAGCCCCGCACGATCGACATTATTGCCGCCGCTAACCGGATGCGTTGGCTAAAACTGGACCAAAAGTAGCTGAGGAGCACATGTCACAAACGCCATCGTTTATAAACCGGCCTAACCCTGACGACCCAAAATGGGTAAAAATTCCCGAATCGGATCGGGTCTACAATCGCAACCTAATTCTGGTAGTGCTACTTATCCCATTGGCTATGTCACTAATCCAGGTTTCGTCGGTGAACGTGGCGCTCGAAACTATTGGGCAGGCTCTGGGAGCATCCCAATCCGCCATCCAGTGGGTGCTCTCGGGCTACGCCCTGTCCTTCGGCATTTTCTTGGTTCCGTCAGGCCGACTCGGTGACATTTTTGGCCGGTCCGGGGTATTCACTATAGGCCTGGCACTATTTACCATCGCGTGCACTGCATGCGGTTTTGCCACCTCCCCAACCATGCTGAACGGGTTCCGCATCCTGCAAGGGATAGCCGCCGGCATATTTAGCCCCCAGGTAACCGGCATCATTCAGCAGTACTTCCAAGGTCAAGCCCGCGCCCGCGCCTTCTCGATGTTCGGCCTCGTTATTGGTGCCTCCGTGGCAGTTGGACCACTATTTGCCGGACTGTTAATCGACCAGCTCGGGCCCCAAAACGGGTGGCGGTCTTCGTTCTTGTTCAACCTGCCACTCGGAATCATCGGGGTAATTGCCGCGCTGCGACTGTTGCCCTTCGGCAAAGAACGTCGCCATTTCGGCGCTGTCCGCAAGCTCAAAAGGAACAGGACTACCTCAAAGGGCGTTGCCCCCTCGAAAGCTAATGCCTCCCCAGCAACTGAAAAAGTCGACCTCGACCCGGTGGGAATTTTACTGCTGGCGGTTGGGGTGCTGTGCGTAATGTTGCCCTTCATGAGCCACGGCCACCCGCTGATGTGGTCGCTGCTCCCGCTGGCAATCGTCATAACCGTAGTCTGGGTGTGGTGGGAAAACCGCTACAAGCGCCGCGGCCACTTCCCCATGGTCGACCTTTCGCTGTTCAAGTTGAAATCGTTCAGCTACTGTGCGGCCATCTCGGCCACCCAATTCCTGGGGACCACCTCACTATTTGTTATCTTCGCAATCTACCTGCAAGGCGGGCTGGGCAAATCGGCACTGCTGACCGGCGCCATTGGCATCCCCAACGCGGTCGTTTCCGCAGTAGCTGCGCTGTGGTCCGGAAAGCACGCCCTCCGCTCCGGGCGGCAGGTGCAGATCCTGGCGCTGAGCCTCCTACTGGCCGGCGTGCTGACTTTGATCGGCGTGGTCTGGGCAGTGCACAACGGCGCTTCGTTCTGGTGGCTATGCATTCCGCTCATGATCTTTGGCTTCGGGCAGGGGTCCATGGGCGCAGCCAACCAGACCCAGGCTATGCTCGACGTACCCGTAGAACACGGCGGAATTGCTGGAGGCATCACCCAAACTGCCCAACGCATCACCACGGCCATCGGCAACGCAGTAACCACCGCCATCTTCTTCGCCGTGGTGGGAAACCAGCGCACAGCTTCCCGCTGGGATTGGTCCATGGGCATTAGCGCAGCCTACGTGCTGATTGCCTCCGTGCTAGCAGTTTCCCTGGTAATCGCCATCCTCTACTGGTGGGATCTGGCCGGCAAGCGGCCCCGCAACCGCAAGAAGTAACCTGGCTCGGGCCTGCCGCAGCGCAGCGCGAAAAACTAACGGCGAACGCGCGGGCCCGGCCGGGATTCGCCCTCGCCGCCCCTACCTGCAGCCCCCGCCCACCGTTAGATCTTTTTTGCGCCTTACAATAGAGCTATGTCCAAAAAGCGCGGCAACGGCAAAGTGGAGGCGGGAGCTGCAACTCCCGCACTGGAAGCACTCGAAGCAGCGGGGGTACCTTACGAGGTGTTCGAACATCCACACGACCCGCGTGCAAAGCAAGGTTTCGCCCTGGAAGGTGCCGAGCTGATGGGGCTCGACCCCGCAACCGTGTTTAAAACACTTATGGCTCGGGTGGATGATTCCGAGGACGTGGTGGGCATCGTCCCCGCAACCGCAACACTAAATCTGAAGCAACTGGCCAAGGCCGCCGGAGGTAAGAAGGCCGAGATGCTCCCAGTGGCGCGCGCGCAGGTAGTCACCGGCTACATTGCCGGGGGCATTTCTCCGCTCGGACAAAAACACCCGCACCGCATTTTCTTGGACGAATCGGCGATTTTGCAAGAGGCAATCCATGTGAGCGCCGGCAAACGCGGTTGGTCGGTAAAGCTCGAACCCGACACCTTGCTTCGCGTCTGCCACGGCAACTATGCAGCCATCGCCGATTTCAAGCACCACTTCTAAAATTCTGAATTTCCTGGCCGCGGCTGCGGCGTTATCTAACCGGCACAGACCCGCACTTATCTAGACGCGCATGCCCCGCATAGGGCCACTTCAGCCCATGGCACGTGCTAAATGCGCATAAGTTGCCCCCGCAAATCATCGAACAGCCCCAACTTCGCCGCGTTTTCGCAGGTCAGCGCCATATGAACAAGGTCATACCACTTAGCGCGCGCTAAAGAGGATACCGCTCTTCCACCCCCGTTTTATTTGTCCTAACATTGTTACCGAGAGCGAGGGACAAGAGAGATCCCCCAGCAAATAACCTTTCAGGAGGAAAAATGACTCAGATGTACCTAGCAGGCGTAAAGCCCGAACTGACCACCGGCGCACTGACTGTCGCCCTCTTCGCTCTGATGCTCGGAGCAATCGTGGTCACTTGGATCGGCGTGTTCACCTCGATCATCCCGATGGCGATCATCGGCGGCTTCGCAGTGGCCTTCACCGGTATTGCCGCAGCATTCAACATCGGCCTGGAAGCAGCTCACAGGAACTAGCGCGTACACGAGGCGAATTTGCAGGCCTAGTTCGGCAAATCCAGGCCGCGCGCACCAACTAACTTTTGCGGGACCTGCAACGAACGTTACATATATAAGGGGCGGGACCGGCGCGAGCCGGCCCCGCCCCACTTTTTGTTTTACAGCGACATGTCCACTACGCCGCGGCCGTTAATCTTGCCGGCCTTTAGCAGCTCGTAGCCTTCATTGGCGTCTTCGAGTGCAAAGTGGCGGGTGACAACGTCCTCGTAGTGAATTACGCCTTCTTCGGCAAGGCGAACTACCTCGGGCAAATCCTGGCGGGTACGTGCCCCATAGTTGCCAAGGATGGACTGGCCACGACGCACGGTGCGATTGATCTCTACGCCCGCGGTCTGTACGCCTGCACCAAGTCCGATCGGCACCATCCGCCCGCCGTCGGCCAACACGTCGAGGGCGGTGGTCCAGGTGGCGGGAATGCCCAGGGCTTCGAAGGACACGTCGACGCCGGTACCGCCTACAATGTCTACAACGGCCTGGTGAATGTCGTCGACCTTGGTGGAGTTGATGACATCGGTAGCACCCAGATCCTTCATGGGGGCGAGCTTTTCGTCCGAGACGTCGATCGCTACGACCTTGCGAGCTCCGAACGCGCGGGCCAGGGAAATGATGTTCGAGCCTACCCCGCCGGTTGCTACTACCGCGCAGGTTTCGCCGAACTGTAGGTTGGCGCCGCGGCGGACTGCACCGTAGGCGGTAAGGGCCGCGCATCCCAGAATGGAGCCTGCAACCGGGTCGATGCCCTCGCCGGCCTTGGCAACGGAAGTCGCCGGAATTACCGCGTATTCCGCAAGCCCGCCCATGGAGTACATCCAGATGGGATTGCCGTCCAGGTCAGCTAGACGGGTCTCGCCGTCGTAGAGGGTGCCGTTTAGGCGGTTCATAGAGAAGAAGGGATCGCACAGGTCGTCGCGGCCCTTGGAGCAGGCTTCACAGGTGCCGCAAGGCATTAGGAAGGCGCCGGCCACTTTGTCGCCAACTTTGAGGTTGCGCTTGTCGTTGCCGGGGCCTACCTCGACAATCTCGCCTGCTACTTCGTGGCCGAGCAGTGCCGGCATCGGGAAGGCGATCGCACCGTTGATCACGTGCAGATCGGAGTGGCACATGCCGCAAGCCGACACTTTGATCAGAACTTCACCCGCGCGAGGGTGGGGGGTCTGGATCTCCTCAACGTGCAAACCTTTGCCGGGTTCGCGCAATACTGCTGCTCTCATCGTCTTTGGAATATTCGCCGACATCTATGTCTCCTCTTGCGTTTAGGTTGGCTCGTCTGCGAGCGCTCACTTGCAATATATACAACCACCGCAATCTTTGTAAATACATTCAAACAAAAATCGACATTATTTGTCGATACTTTGCCGCTTGTGTGGAGAATATGCCCTTAGGTCCCAGCCCTACCTGCCTTCAGAACGGCAAAACGCGAGGGGAAAGTTACGCAAGTGGTGTGCACTCCCGCCCTTGCGCTTCGCGCAGATTCTAGCCTGCGCGCGCTTAGGTGGGTGGGGTGCGTTCCCGCCCTTGCGCTTCGCGCAAATGCCCGTCCGCGCCCAGAGCGCACCCCACTTGCAGGCGCCCTCCGAACAATGCGTCTGCGCCCCGATCACGCACCAGTTGCGGGGCCTGCGCAGATACGGCGTTTAAAACAAGAGCGAGGGCGGGAGGCACCCTTTGGCACCCCCGCCCTCGACAGGCGAACTATTTCAAAGTTTCACAGGAAACTTTATTTGGAATAGATCGCGTGCATGTACCCTTCAATCTCGTCGAGCGACTTGTCTGAGGTCTCGGGCATGATCTTGAACAAGATCACCGCAATGATCAGGTTCATTACACCGTAGATCAGGTATGTTACACCGCCGCCGAAGGATTCCATCATCTTCGGGAAAGTCCAGGTGATGATCGCATTGGCAACCCACATGCAGAACACGGCGAAACCGTTCATGATGCCGCGGACGTTGGCGGGGAACATTTCACCTAGCATGGTCCACACGACTGTGCCGTTAGTGGACTGCACAATCAACATGAATACACCCATCATTACCAAGATCAGGAAGGCTGCCCAGGCCGGTGGCTTGCCGGCACCACCCATGTGGGGGGCAATTACAAAGTGGAACAGCGCCGCGATGGTTAGTAGGCAGACGCCCACTCCGGTGACGTCGAATATGAGCAGGTGGCGACGCTTGAACTTGCTGATAAGAACCAGCCCGATAGCGGAGCCGATAACGGACATTACGCCGTTTGCCACCTGGGCGGTGATCGCGGCAGAGGTTCCCATTCCGGCGAACGAAAGTACCTTGGGGGCGTAATACATGACCGTGTTGACGCCGGTTGTCTGGTTGACGATGGCCAGGAATATCCCCACCGCTAGAAGTTTGCGCAGCCACGGGGTGTTCAAGACATGGCGTAGGCCCAGTTGTCTAGTGGCGTCTTGTTGACGGCGAGCTGCCACCATCTCTTCGATTTCTTCTTCGATGGAGCCATCTTTTTCGGGTTCGCGAATGCGTTTGAGGGCGCCGATCGCCTGGTACATTTCGTGTTTGATTATGTACCAGCGGGAGGATTCTGGCATGAGGTGCATGCCGATCCACAAGAATACTGCGGGGAGCGTGCAGAGGACAATCATCCAGCGCCAGGCCGAGCCGTTGCCGGAGCTTAGTGTCAACTGCATCATGAAGTCGTGAATTGCCTGCTTGTCGGCTCCGACGTGCGAGGATACGAGGGAGTTAAGGGAGTCCCAATCGTAGGTGCCGGGCTTTACGATCCCTGACGGATCGGCTTTGACGGTCAACTGGGGGCCACCGTGGGCCGAGTTGATTGCAGCGTTCATTGAGAATGCTAACAGCTGGCCAGTTACGATCATCAGCTGGTCGACTGCAACGATGGTGCCGCGGATGCGCTTGGGTGCTGTTTCAGCCAAATATACGGGTACTGTTGCGGAAGCTCCGCCTACAGCCAGCCCCAGGATCGCACGGAAGATGTACATGATCCACACGTTTGGCGAGAAGGTGTTGCCCAGGGCGCCGATGATGAACAGGATGGCCAGCAATATTATGTTGTGCCTGCGCCCGTAGCGGTCGGACAGCCGCCCTCCAAATAGCGCCCCGAACGCTGCTGCGAGGGTCAACACGCCCCCGATTGCGCCCTCTTCGATTGGCGTCAGAGCCATGCCGCCGGCGCCTTGGGGCATGTACATGTATGGAAGCGCGCCGGAGATGACGCCCGTGTCATAGCCGAAGAGCAAAGAGCCTAGGGTTGCTACCGCGGCCAGCGCGACGATTCCCCGCTTTTTGCCCGAGGGCGGCGTTTCGGCCACCATTTCTTTTATCTTTTCTGGCGTGTATTGGCTATAGGAATCCACGCTAGAAGAATTTTTATTTGTCATATCCCTCTCCGGGTTTAGGACACCATTGTCTGGCGTAATCTACTGCCGGCTGGTATGGGTACCGGACAGTCGCCAGCTTCGCTACTTTGCGAAGCATTAGTGAGCAGAACTTATTTATTTGTCAAAGGTTGTGTTGTCGGTAACCAAAGTTACCTCATGCCAGCGCCCGTCTGCGGCGGAAGCTTCCACTGCCGCATCAATTTCCGCAGCCGACCAACCGTCGCCTACGGAGGGGCCAATCTGGCGTTCTTCCAAGATTCCTTGGATGAATTGGGCGGCTTCTACGACTTTCATATCGTCGAAGCCCATAGACGTGCCAGCGCCGGGCTGGAAACGCATAAACTCCGGGAAGTCGGGGCCGGCCATGGCGTTTGTGTAGCCCTGCTGGTAGCCGTTGTCGCGTCCCAGGCAGATCTGCAGGTGGTTCAGGTCTTCAAAGTTCCACCGGATAGAACCGTCGGTTCCGTACACCTCCACGATGTATTCGGCGCGTGGGCCCACAGAGACGCGGGAGGATTCCATGGTTAGTAGTGCCCCTGATTCCATGCGGCCGATTACTGACACGTAATCTTCGTTGCCGACCGGGCCTTTTTCGTCAGACACTTCCCAGCCGGTGTGTCCCACTCCCGCCTTTAGCGGAATTGGACGCTCCGTGATGAAGGTGCCGGTTTGGGCACTAACCGCGCTAATGCGATCCTTGAGGAGGTACTGGACTAGATCTTCGCCGTGGCCGAGCAGATCCAAGATTACGCCAGCCCCGGCCTTTTCCTTGAAGTAACGCCAGGTGAGCGGCCCTTCTGGGCCTGAGGCGTAGTCGGCTATCAACCACACGCGAGCATTTGTGATACGTCCGAGTTTTCCGTCGCTGATGAGTTTGCGTGCCAGCTCGATTGCGGGAGTGTGCCTGTAGTTGAATCCCACGGAGGTGATCAACCCAGCTTTAGCTGCGCCCTCGGCAATGTCCTTCGATTCGGCGGCCGAAATACCCATTGGCTTTTCAATCCAGAACGGCTTGCCGGCGGCGATGGTGGCCATGGCGATTTCGTGGTGGAGGAAGTTGGGGGCGCAGATGGAAACTACGTCTACTTCGGGATCGGAGATCACGTCGTGGTAGTCTTCGACGGCCTTTCGAAATCCCAGGTTTTCGGTGGCTACTTTTCTGTTTGCCTCGATTAAGTCGCAGCAGACCACTAGGTCAATGTCGACTTCCAGCTCCGGGTACTTTTCGCGCAGTGCCTTGTAAGAGCGGGTGTGCAGCCTCCCCATCCAACCTAGCGATATTACCCCAATTCCAATACGTTTCCTGGCCATTTATGCTCCTTTGCATGCCTGTTGTCCCCTGGAAGGAAATGTATTCCAGGTCGCATTTGTAACAACAAAAATACAATAGATTAAATTGGCGCTCCGAGCAAGGACCAATGGCCTAATCTCCAAGCATTAGGGCAGGTAGTAAACCTGCCCTACTCGGCGAAGCGCAGCACGCACTCGCCCTCAACGCAACAGCAGCCGAGGGCGAGTGCGAACCAGCAAGTTTTGCAGTTACCTAAGCAACCCTACGCGAATTCCTCCTGTAGGCGGGCCAAAATGCGCTTGTTAATTTCGTCGGCCCACTCGTGCCAACCAAACACGCACACGCTCAAAACCCCGTCAAAGTCCATGTCGCGCAAGGTCGAGAACACCGCGTCCCAGTCGACCTCGCCCCTGCCTATTTCATTGTGCTGGTGCACACGAGCGTCCACCCCTGGCGGATTGACAATGTAGCGGTTGCCGTCGTTGGCGGCATGGTTGTACACATCTGCCACGTGCACTTCCTTCAATTTTTTTCCGCTGGAGCGCAGCATCCGCTCCACGTCTCCCTTGCCCTCGGACAGGTGGAAGGTGTGGGGGCAGCAGTACTCGTAGTTGACCCAATCCTTGTTTACGCCGCGCACCAGACGCAACGCCTCGTCGTGAGTCTCGACAAAATCGTAGGGGTGGGCCTCCATGTTCAGCGCAATCCCATACTTTTCGAAGTCGCCCTCAAGCTCCGCCATGGACTTGTACCACTGCATTTCACACTCACGGGGCGTATTAGGATTTCCAGAAAACTCCGAGGTAATTTCGCGGCAATCTAGCTGGTCGGCAATTTCCAGCAGGCGACGCCAGTTGCGCACCTGCCCCTGGCGTTCCTGTTCGTCAGTGGCAGACCAATTGAACACCGGATTCAAAGTGCGTATTTTGACGCCTGTTTGCTTGGACGTCCTCACCAATTCGGCCACATAATCGTCGTCGGCCTTAGGGTAGTGGTGCCAAAAGTGCAGGTCTGCGTTAGGGGACAATTCCACATGGTCGAACCCCAGTTCACGGGCCTTGTGCAAGGTCTGCGGCACAGACATTGAGAAATAATACATGTTCGGGTCTAGAGCTATGTCTACCATCGGTTACTCCTTCGTCACCTATACAAAATCTAGAAGCTACCTGTTTGCGTTTGCCGCTAGCAGGGTGCGCGCAGACACTTCAATGCCCGCAAGCTGGTCTAAGAACGGGTCCTCATGCTCGATGTTTACGTTCATGGCCGGGTTTACGGCGGCAATGCGGCGCAAGAACTCGGCCCACCACTCGGTGTCGTGTCCATTGCCAACAGCCACAAAACGCCACGCGGCCGGGTCCGCCCAAGTGGAGCAGTAATGCGCCATACCCGACGGGTAGGGGTTCTGCTCCGGCCACCGCGTGAAATTGTCGTCCAACACCCCGCGCACGTCCACATCCGGCAGGATCTTCGTGTCTTTAGCGTGCACGTGGTAGATGTGCTCACCCAAGAAGTCGATGCACTTAAAAATGTCCATACCCTGCCACATCAGGTGCGACGGGTCCATGTTCACCCCTATGTTCGTGGGCTGCACCCGCTCTAGGAAGTTCATAAACCCTACCGGGGTGAACACCGTGTTGTGGGGGTGCAGCTCCCAGGCCAGTTTCACGCCGGCATCTGCGGCCCGTCTGTCCATTTCCTTCCAGTACTTGTCCAACACAGACTGCTGGTATTCGAGCACTTCCAGGTAAACGCCATTCCACGGGTTCACCACCCAGGAGGGATACTTCGCGTCTGGATCCGACCCAGGCGCGCCCGACATGCAGACAATTTCCTCGACCCCAAGCTTGGAGGCGAGGTCGATCGCCCTCTTCAAATCGTAGTGGTGGCGCGGGCCCACGTCAGGGAGCGGGTCCAAAACGTTTCCGGAACAGTTTAGCCCGGTAATCTCCATCCCCTTTTCCGCAAAAACTCCCAGGTATTCTTCACGCGCCGTTTTTGAAGAAACCAGCAAGTCCACGTGGCAGTGCGGAGACGGAATGAACCCGCCCACGTTCACCTCAGCGCCGTCTAAGCCGTAGCCCTTCAGAATGTCCAACGCTTCGGCCAAATCGTAGTTGTGTAGGCAAGCAGTGTATGCGCCCAGTTTCAACGTCATCGTTTTCCCCTATCGGATTTCTACTTCGCGTCCGCCCTCGGCAGCCGAACGCACTATCGCTTCTTGAATGCGCATTGCCCTGTACCCGTCCGCAAACGAGGGCACCCGAGGCAGGCCCGTATCAACGCCGGCCACCTGCCCTAGGAAGGCGTGTGCCTGGTAGATGAACTGATCGATCTGGGTTACGCCCACTCCCCCAAACGCCATAGACGACCCCGCCTTGAAGTACGGGAAATCCGGATTGGCGAGGACGACCCGGGGGCCAGCAAGATCAGGTTCGTCTGAGCGCGTTTGCACGCTGAGCTCACCCGCCCGGGCCATGTCGAAAGCCGCAAAGCCGTCGGTACCGTATACCTCGAAACGCTGGGAGTTGGGGTGGCCCAACGCTACCCTCGAGCAGACGAAGGACCCTACAACCCCGCCCTCGAAAGTGGCGGTAAAAGCCGCCACGTCGTCGTTAGTCACCTTGCCTTTTGGCCCGCCTGCTTGTGTCTGCCCCCGCTGGGCCGCCTGGGCGCCCTCGGCGATTGGGCGTTCGGTAATTACGGTGTTGAAGGCGGCTCCCGAAACGCTTTTTACGGGCCCACACACTAGTTCGGCGGTATTGATCAGGTGCGAACCTACATCTCCTAAAGCCCCCGAACCCATCGGCCCCGTGTAACGCCAAGCTAAAGGCGCGTTCGCGTCGCACCCGTAGTCGCACAGGTAGCTGCCGTTGAAGTTCACCAGTTCGCCAAGCCGGCCCGAGCGGGCAAGCTCGGCGGCTTTCGCCAGCGAGGGTGACCAACGGTAGCCGAAGGCCGTTCCCGTCTGCACCGAAGCGCCCTGTTCAAGTTCGGCTAGTGCCTTGGCATCTTCCAGGTTGTCGGTCAGAGGCTTCTCGCACAACACGTGCTTGCCGGCCTCCACCAAGGCTTGTGCCATTTCGCGGTGCAAGGCGTTGCCCACGACGATAGAAACGACGTCGATGGTTGGGTCGGTCAAAATTTCGTGCCAATCGGCAGTGGCCTTTTCGTATCCGTAGCGCCTTGCCGCGTCCTGAGCGAAGGGAAGGTACGCGTCAGCGATTGTGGCCAATCGAATGGGGGGCAGATTAGCCCCAAAAACGGTGCTTGCTTGCCGCCAGGCGTTGGCGTGGGTTGCCCCCGCCATGCCCGCACCGATAACTGCAACAGAAAGTGGTTTCGCCATTTTGCTCTCCTCGTTGAGATTGCCGCTAAAGCGGCATCCGAGCACCCACGGCCGGGTACCGGTTGCGTACGAATTACGCTACCGGAGTTTTTAACGCGCGTCAACGCTTTGTCGTATCATTTTGATTTTTTGGGGTTTTCGCCGCCGGAAGAGGCCCTTACGACCAACTCACCCGCCTTCACAATCTGCTGCTCGCGGCGCCCACCCAGCGCCCGCATGAGCGCCAAACACCCCAGCGAAGCGCCTTTTTGGTCAACCGTAGTCAGGTTAATTTCAGGGGCCGCCGCCATAGGAATATTGTCGTATCCCACCAAGCCCACGTCCTGGCCCACCCGCTTACCGCGCACCGTCAGCCCTGACAGAATTGCGAGCGCCAACATGTCGTTGTGCGCCACAAACGCTACCTTTTGGTGGCTAGCCAGCTTTCCGTCGAGCAAATGCCCCACCCCCGAATGGCTCACCACCGCCAACTCGTAAGTAACCTGGCTACTAGCCTTTACGCTTGCTAAAAACGCGTCCCTGCGATCGCGCGCCCCAAGTTCGCCTGCGCCCTCGGAATAATTTATGTAGATCAAATGCTCCCACCCGGCCTTCACCAAGTGCGAAACTATTTGCCTCATGATCGGAACGGGATCCGCATATACGGCCGGCACACACGGGTCCGGGCTAGTACGCCCCACCACTACCACCGGCACATGTTTGCCGAGCTCTATCAGCTGCGCCTTAGCCATCAGAGGCGACACCAATATGAGGGCGTCCACGCTCAGATCCACAAACTTCCACGCCGCAAACACTTCGGTGGCCACATCCGTGCCAGAATCCGAAACGAGCACCAACTTGCCCGAATCTTTAGCCACCTCGCGAACGCCCGACACCACGGAATCAAAAAAATTGTTAGACAGATTCGGCAGAATGAGCCCCACCAAACCGGATTTAGAAGAAGCCAGCATTGCCGCCGCAGCGTTGGGCCGGTAGCCGAGCTTTGCGGCTGCCTCGGCGACACGTTTTTTAGTTTCTGGCCGGATCTTAGGCGAATCATGCAATGCCATAGATACCAGGCCCCTAGAGACACAAGCGAGATCTGCAACATCTTGCTGAGTAACCTTGCGCGCCATAAGGCTCATTTTACATTGTCTTTTCCGTCGCGTTCAGTAAATTGGCGCCGGCAGCCGGTTTGCGCGCCGCGAGCGCTTTCACAGATGCCCAATCAGGTGGTGGGCCGAAACCGCCCGCGTCAGCCTCCATACACCTTGCCCCGGACACGGTAGGGCCCGGCCTCTCGCAGCGGCCGGGCCCTACCCCTTCACTTGGACTTAGCTACTAATCTTCCTTTTCGAAAGACAAGGTGGCGTCGTGCACCTCGTCTTCGGAAGGCCAGCGGGAAGTGATTGCCTTGGCGCGAGTGTAGAACTCTACGCCCTCGGGCCCGTGGATGTGATGTTCACCGTTCAGCGAATCCTTCCAACCACCGAAGGAATGGTAGGCGACCGGGGTGGGAATAGGCACGTTAATGCCAACCATGCCAGCTTCGATCTCGTGTTCGAAACGGCGCGCAACCCCACCGTCGTTGGTGAAGATCGCGGAGCCGTTACCCACGGTCTGCCTATTCATCAACTCAATCGCTTCGTCAAAGCTGTCGCGGTGCTGGATTAGCAGAACGGGGCCAAAGACCTCTTCGCAATAGGCCTTCGCTTCGAGCGGGACATCTTCCAAAATAGTGGGGCCGAGCCAGTAGCCGCCCTCGTAACCTTCCACCTTGTGCTTGCGCCCATCCAGGATTACCTTCGCGCCCAGCTTTTCAGCCTCGTCAATCCAAGAAATAATGCGCTCCTGAGCGGCCTTAGAAATCACCGGACCGAATCCAGCCTTTTCGTCGTTGCCCTGGCCAGGAATAGCAATCTGCCCGGCCTGCTTCTTGACGGCTTCAGCCAGACCTTCCCCGGCCTCGCCCACAGCTACGGCAACAGAAAGGGCCATGCAACGCTCGCCGGCGGCACCGAAGGCTGCTGCGGCCAGCCACTTTGCCACGAACTCCTGATCGGCGTCGGGCATTACCATAGCGTGGTTGTTGGCACCGCCCAGCGCCTGTACGCGCTTGCCGGCCTCGATCGCCCTCTTCTGCACCAGCTTGGCAACCTTGGTGGAACCCACGAACGAAACGCCCTGCACTGCGGGGTTGTCAATGATGACGTTAGTAATCTGGTTGTCGCCAGGCAGCAGCGAGAAGAGCCCGTCAGGCAGACCCGCTTCCTTCAACTTCTTAGCCATGTCGAATGCGGCCGACGGAACCGCATTGGCTGGCTTCAGCACAATGGCGTTGCCCGTGGCTAGAGCCAGCGGGAACATCCACATGGGAACCATTGCCGGGAAATTAAACGGGACGATGCCCGCCACTACGCCGAGGGGCTGGCGAATAACTTTCAGGTCCACGTTTGTGCCCACATTGTAGGAGTACTGCCCCTTGGAGTTGGCACCAATGTTGCAGGCGTATTCGACAGTTTCTAGACCGCGCTGAATTTCGCCACGAGCATCCGAGAGGGTCTTGCCGTGTTCGTCCACCGACAGCTGCGCCATGTTGTCAATATCTTCCATGACCAGCTGGCGGAACTTGTACATAACCTCTTGACGCTTCGGGATCGACTTGTTGCGCCATTCCTTCTGCGCCTTGTCGGCCAGCTCGATGGCCTCTTCGACCTGTTCGGGGCTCACTAGCTCCAAGGTCCCAATGACTTCACCGGTAGCCGGGTTGTCGATGTCGACTGTTCCGCCCTTACCGTCGACGGCTTTGCCACCGATCCAAGGCTTAACAACGTAAGTCATGAAAGTATCTCCCCAATGAGTTCGCTTCTAAGTCAGCTAAGAGCCCCTAGTACTTAGGTCTCTTATGCCTCAATAGTACGGCCTTTTGTCCTATCAATCAAGCGTTTGTCCTATCAATCTACTTTTATTGTGAGCATTGCTTTCAACCTTTGGAGCGGTTCTACATACCCGTTTGCAGACTCTTATAGTTTGGCCGGAAAGGGCCCCAAGTCCGTTCCCCCGCTGTGTTCTAGGCGAGGACGGCACGGTCGTTGCGCTTGGGTAAGTAGGGTGCGCTCTGGGCGCGGACGGGCATTTGCGCGAAGCGCAAGGGCAGGAGAGCCGGGACCACAGAAGTTAAAGAAGCAGAAGCGTCGTCACGAAGTAGCCCGGGCCGCTTGGGTAACGAGATGCCCCGGCACTGAAGCGTGTCGGGGCATCTGTTCGCACCAGCGGCGGGGCTGGCAACTCGCGTCAGCTAGCCCACCCGGCAAGCCGGGGGCTAGGCCTGGGAGCTTACCAGTAGTGTCGCTGGTATTTGTCCTTGTAGTCGATGTATTCCTTGTAGGCCTGGTTGGTCGAATCGAGTCGCGAAGTCTGCGATACGGCCACCTCCCACCAGGAAGAGGCCGGCGGGTTGGGCCCGTAAAGATCGGTTTCAATGTAGATCATGGTGGCCTTGTCCGAGGCGGCGGCCTTGGCGTAGGCTTCGCGGAACTCGGCTATGGAGTGCACGCGCAGCACGTCTAGGCCCCACGATTCGGCGTTTGCGGCGATGTCGACACTTAGCAATTGTCCGTCCTCGTTGTGGGCGTTGCCGTCCCCAACGCGGTAGCGGGTGCCGAAGCGCTGCGAACCGTGCGATTCGCTTAGCGCGCCGATCGAGGCGAAGCCGTGGTTTTCGAGCAGCACGTAGATTACCTTGATGCGCTCTTGGACTACGGTTGCCAGTTCCATGGGTAGCATCTGGTAGGTGCCGTCGCCTACGATTGCGACTACTTCCGAATCCGGCAGTGCCAGTTTGACGCCCATCGCGGCGGGCACTTCGTAGCCCATGCACGAGAAGGCGTATTCGACGTGGTACTGGATTTCGGATTTAGCCTGCCACAGTGCCTGTAGGTCCCCGGGCATGGAGCCGGCGGCGTTGATTACTACGTCGCGCTCGCCCAGCATTTCGTTGAGGGCGCCGAACACTTCTGTCTGGGCGGGCAGTGGCCCGTGGTCCAGGTGGTAGCACTTTTCGGTGGCTTTCATCCAGGCTTCGCGTTCGGAGGCGATTTCTTTGGCGTAGTCGGCTTCGATTTTGTATCCGGCGAGGGCGTCTTTGAGGGCTACTAGGGCTTCGCGTGCGTCTGCAACAACCATGACTGCGGAATTCTTCGCAGCGTCGAAGCTGGTCACATTGATGTTAACGAACTTGACGTCGGGGTTTTTGAACTGCGTGCGCGAGGCAGTAGTGAAATCGCTGTAGCGGGTGCCGATCCCTATGATGAGGTCGGATTTGTCGGCTAAGTGATTGCCGGAGTCGCCGCCGGTAGATCCTACGCCCCCTACTGAGGACGGGTGGTCGTAGGTGATTGCGCCTTTGCCGGCCTGGGTGTCGGCTACGGGCAGTCCGGTGGCGGTGGCTAGGGCGCGCAGTTCTTCGTGTGCGTGCGAGTATTTTACGCCGCCGCCGGCGATTACTAGCGGCCTCTTGGATGCCTTAATGGCCTGGACTGCACGCTCTAGTTCAGAGGGCGAAACTGCGGGCCTGCGGATGTGCCAGACGCGCTTTGCAAACATGGCTTCGGGGTAGTCGTATGCCTCGGCCTGCACATCTTGGGGCAGGGCGATAGTAACTGCCCCGGTTTCGGCCGGGTCGGTTAGCACGCGCATTGCTGCCATCAGGGAGGGCATCAGCTGTTCGGGCCGGTTGATCCGGTCGAAGAAGCGGGACACTGGCCTGAAGGCGTCATTCACGGACACGTCTAGGCTGGTTGGGTCTTCGAGCTGCTGCAGTACCGGGTCTGGGAAGCGGGTCGAGAAGATGTCGGAGGGGAACAGTAGTACTGGCACCCGGTTGGTGGTGGCCAGTGCTGCGCCGGTGACCATGTTCAACGAGCCGGGCCCGATGGACGCGGTGCATGCCATTAGTTGGGTGCGCTCGTTAGCTTTTGCGAACGCGGCGGCGGCGTGTACCTGACCCTGTTCGTTGCGGGGCATTATGTACTTCATGCGCCCGCCGTCGGGTTCCGGATCGATTTCATTTTGCAGTAGGGCCTGTCCCAGTCCGGCCACGTTGCCGTGCCCGAAGATGCCGAAGGTGCCGGGAACTAGACGCTTTTCTACACCGTCGCGCTCTGAGTACTGGTTTACCAGGAAGCGGACAATTGCCTGCCCGACCGTAAGCCTTACTTTTGGTTCACTCTTCATTGTGATTTTCCCGTTTTCTACTTTTCTACTTTTTTGGTCATGGGCAGGCGGGGGTCTACCTGCTGTTCCCCCCACGATTCCTTGACCCAGGCGTGGGCTGGGTCGTCGGTCATTAGCCAGGTGGCGTCCTCGGCGGGGCCTGCCATCACGTTGAGGTAGTACAGGTCGTAGCCGGGGGCGGCGGCTGAGGGGCCGTGATAGCCGTATGGCATTACTACTACGTCGCCGGTGCGCACTTCAGTGCACACGTCGATGGGGTGGCCTGGGGACGGGTAGACACGTTGGAGGGCGAAACCTTCCGAGTTATCTTTTCCGGGGCGCACTTCGAAGTAATAGATTTCTTCTAGTTTGCGTTCGTTTTCGTTGTGCTCGTCGTGCTTGTGTGGCGGGTAGGAAGACCAGTTGCCGCCCGGGGTGAGCACCTCGGTTACCAGCAGGTGGTCGGTTTTTAGTTCGTTGCCGAGGGCGTAGTTGTTCACCTGGCGCGAGCAGGGGCCTGCCCCGCGCAGCGAAGTGTTGACGGCTTCTTTGCCCCAGTAGGAAACCTCGAGGCGCTGGTTGCAGCGGGAGGTGGGGATGCAGAAACGACCTCCTTCCTTGGAGGTAACGGTGAAGTCGGTTTCGCGTGGGATGTACAGGTAATCTGTTACGTCAGTCCAAATGTCCTGACGGCCTTCGAGCTGGTATTCCTTGCCTTCTACCTGTACAGTGCACCCGCCGGAGAGGGGAAGCACTAGCAGTTCGTCGGCCTCGGAATTGAGTTCTTCCTGTCCGCCTGCGGGCAGGTTCAGCACCTTGATGCCAGAAAATTCCCACCCGGCGATTTCGGGACAGATGTCGGTTTCGTACTGCCCGTGTGCGGTGGAACCGGCTTTTTTCAAATATTTTTCGTTGTCACTCATAGCATCTCCACTGTCTGATCTACCGCCTTGGCGACGTCGCCGTCAGGCGGAAATAGAAGCGATCTTCCGATCACTAGGCCTTTTACGTTTGGTAGTTTCAGAGCTTTGCCCCAACTGTTCATCGCGGCTTCAGGATCCGAGGAAACTTCCCCACCTAGGATAAGTGATGGGAGTGTGGTGGCGGCCATCACCTGCTCCATATTGTCGACGCAGGGCAGTTTTAGCCACGTATATGCGGACGTACGTCCTAGTCCTTCGGCGATTGCGATGGAGCGTATTACCGCTTCGGGTTCTAGGTTGTTGGCGATGTGTCCGTTCTTGGTTTCCGAGATGAATGGTTCGACCATTGCCATAACTTTTTCGGCGGCCAGCTCGTTTACCGCGTTTGCGGCAGATTGCAAGGTGGCTGGCGTGGCCGGGTCGTTGTAGTGGATGCGCAGTAGCATTTTTCCACCGTCGAGCCCAGCGGTTTTGATTCCGGCAGCGTCGTAGCAGTTGAAGCGGTCGTCGATGCCGAAGCTAGCTCCGTCGAGGCCGGCGCGGTTCATAGAACCGTATACTAGTTTTCCTTCGAGGGCACCCATCAGGGCGAGGTCTTCGACCATGTCGGCGGTGCCGAGGAAGCCGTGTACGCCCGGCCTGGCCAGTGCTTCTGCGCACCTGCTCAGTAGTTCTTCACGGTCGGCCATGGCGGTGTTGTCGGCGCCTGCCTTTAGTGCTCCGCGGGCGGGGTGGTCGCAGGCGATCACCAGCATTGCCCCGTCTTTGGGGGCACTGCCCTTGGTGCGCTCAGCTAGGGTTTGAGCAATTTTTTCGGGGTGGTTGGCCCGAATGTCAGCGATTTTTTCGATGATAGACATGTCAGTTCCGCTCAGTTACTTGTGGTTCTGCCTCGGGGTGGGCCCGCATCATGTCTAGGATTTCGGGCTCGGAGGCCATTGCGGTGGAGCATTCGAGGCGGGTGCATACTAGAGCTCCCGCGGTTGATGCTGCCGAGATGATTTCGGGGAGGTCCCACCCTGACAGGAGGCCGTGGCAGAGGGTACCGCCGAAGGAGTCGCCTGCGCCGAGTCCGTTCACCACTTCTACTTCGGTGACAGGTACTTCGATGCGGCGGTCTTTGGTCTTGCACAGGGTACCTTTAGGGCCCTGTTTTACTATTGCGATTTCGACGCCGCGGTCCAGGAGGGCGTCGGCTGCCCTGTCGGGTTCGGTTTCGCCAACTGCGATGCGGCATTCTTCCTTGTTGCCAACTGCGATGTTGACGTATTGGAGGGCTTCTCCCACGCGTTCGGTGGCGAGCTTTTCATCTTCCCAAAACATGGGCCTGTAGTCGAGGTCTGCGATCACCCAGTGTTCGCGGGCACGGGCTTTGAGGGCGTGCATGTGGGCGCTGAAGGAGGGCTCTTCAGATAGTCCGGTTACAGATATCCAGAAGATCTTTGCCTTTTGTAGGGCGTCCTCGGGAATATCGTCGGGGGTGATCTCGAGATCTGGCGCCTTGGGCTGACGGTAGAAGTACAGCGGGAAGTTATCCGGTGGGAAGATCTCGCAGAAGGTCACCGGGGTGGACAGGGTTTCGCTGGTTTTCACGTAGGTGTCGTATACGCCGAGGGCGCGCATTTCGCTGCGCACGTACCGGCCAAATGGGTCGTCGCCCACCCCGGTGATTACTGCGGCCGAGTGGCGGAGTTTTGCTGCGGCTACTGCGACGTTTGTGGGCGAGCCGCCCAAGAACTTGCCAAAGGAGGTGACTTTTTCGAGCCCTACCCCCGTCTGCAGCGGGTAAATGTCCACGCCAGAACGCCCTATGGTAAGTACATCTAGCTGCGGTTCCGGTATCCTACGCATCGACAAAACCTTCCTTTATTGTGCACGGTATGCGTGGCTGGCAGCTGTGCTGCCTGCGCCGAGTGGCGCTTGCTCCGTCTTGTAGTTGTGGGGGTCGGCTTGCTCGGTGTTGCCGCTCGGAGCAGGCGGCAACCCCGACCAAGACCGGTTGTTTAGTTGTAGAAGGCGGGTTTTGCGATCAGCTGGATGGCGATCTCTTTTCCGCCCTCTTTTTGGGATTCGAGTGCGGCGTCTACTACTGAGGTGGCGGCGTAGCCGTCCCAGGCAGTAGAGCCCGTGTGGCGATCTTGTGCCACGGCGTTGATCCAGGCCTGCACCTCTGTGTCGAAGGCTCCTTTGAACCTGTCAATGTGGGAGGTGCAGATGGCGTTGCGGTTGCCGTTTATGTCCCGGATGAACATCTTTTCTTGGTCACCCAACCTGGCTGCGGCGCTTTCCATCACCACTTCGCATTCGATGGAGTAGCCCCACCCCAGGTTGACATTTACCTCGTCGTCTAGGCGGATCCCCGAGTCCGTGTACATGACCAAAACGATCGGTTCTTCTAAGCCGGCGTGTGCGCGACTGGTTTGGCGCACCGGATCGACGCGCACGGCTTTTATTTCTTCGCCGGTGAGCCATCGCATCGTGTCTATTTCGTGGATGGCGGTGTCGTCGATCAGCATTCGCGAAGTGTAATTAGCGGGCACAGTCGGATTGCGGTGGCGGTTGTGGACCATTAGCACAGGGCCGTATTCGCCCTGGTCGACGGCTTTTTTCAACTGGTTGTACCCCTGGTCGAAACGCCGCATGAAACCTACTGTCACGAGTTTTTTGCCAGCCCGCTGCTCTGCCTGCATTATGTTTTTGCAGTCGGCCGCAGTGGTAGCCAACGGTTTTTCGCACAAGACGTATTTGCCGGCCTCAATTGCCGCTATCACGTCGGGGGCGTGCACCTTGCCGAAGGTAGCAACGAGGACGGCGTCCACGTTCGGGTCAGAGATTAGTTCGGCCCCACTGCCGTAGGCTTTCCCTCCAACTTGGGCGGCGACCTCTTCGGCGGCTTGCGGGTTCAAATCGGCGGCGGCCACTACCTGGGCACCAGACAGATCCTCTGTGATGCGCTTTACATGGGCCCTGCCCATGCCCCCACACCCGATGAGTCCGATATTCACAGTCATGAGTCCTCCTACAGTGTCCCTAGTCCGACCGAAGCCAAGTATTCGCGCGTTTTTATGGCATTCGGTAGCGGAAAATCCGGCTCGCAGGGGTAGCAATCCTGCTCGCATACGCAGTAGATATCCCTATCCAGTTCGGCGAGGGCGTCTACCAACTGCTTCATGTCCGGGGCGCCGGCGGGGGGACGTACCGCCGCTCCCTTTGCTACGGCCTCGCCAAATGGCCAATCTTCTTCGTGGGCGCGCTTCGAAATTGCCACGTCGAAAGACTTTATGTGCACGTAGGTGATTCGCTCCGGGTACTTGCGCACCATTTCAATTGGATCGCCGCCCCCGTACACGATGTGGCCGGTGTCGAGGCACAGGTTCACGTATTTTGGATCGGTCGCTTTGAAAATGCGATCTATGTCTTGTGGGGTTTCTATGTGGGAATCCCCGTGGGGGTGCAACACCATTTTGAGCCCGTATTCGTCGAGCAACATTTGACCTAGTTTGTTGGCATTTTCCACGTAGAGCTTCCAAGCGTCCGGGCTGAGGACGCGCTCGTCAGTCCACTGCCAGGTCTTGTCGTCGCGGTAGAGCGGGGGCAGGTGGACGATGTATTCGGCTCCCACTTCCGCATGGGTTTCTGCGATGGCGCGGAAGGTCTTTTCGGTTTCCGGCCAGGCCTCGCGCTTGTGCAAAATGCCCCAACCTGTGCCGGCTACAACTTTGAATCCGAATTCGTCGCACCAGCGGGTGAGCTCTTTGGGATCTGTTGGGAAGTAACCGTAGGGGCCGGTTTCTAGGATTTCAAACCCGGCTTCGGCCATTTCTTTCATGGCCTGGCGAGGTTCGATTTGTTTTTCGTCGCGTGGGAACCAAACGCCCCACTGGTCGGGGCAAACGCCGATCGCCAGCTTGGAGTATTTGGGATCGGTCAGATTTCTTGCTTTAGAAGTCATTTCCTCTCCTTTCCTTGGGCTGGGCGCCGCTTCGTTGAAGCGCCGCGTCGTCGTCGACGTCACAGCCCAATACTATGTTCTTTTGATATAACAAACAACCCTATTAGTTGTTTGTTTCACGAGAAGCGTTTCTGTAACTGCTCCTCGACCTCCTCTAGGGAGTACATCTTGGTCTCGGGCACAATCTTCCAGTAGAAGAGGAAAGTACCTATGTTGATGAGGCCGAAGATCAGGTAGGTCTTCGACCCTCCCAGAAATTCCATCATCGAGGGGAAGACTAGCGCCACTATGCCGTTGAACAGCCATAGCGCCCCCACCGAGATGCCCTGGGAGACGCCGCGGATCTTGGCGGGGAAGATTTCCGCCATGAGCACCCAGCTAACCGTCCCCGCCTGTTTAGCGAACACGAAGAGCGAAACTACCAGAACGACGAGCCACGGAATGAAGGCTGGAATAGCCCCGCTAATATTTCCTGACGCGTCGGTGTAGGGCTCAATTCCGAAGTGGAAGATCGCCGAGAGCGTGAGCAGTGAGGCGGCGATGCCCGCCTCTTGGCTCATTCCCACGTGCCGGCGCATGAACTTGCCTACAAGCCACATGCCAACCAGGGATCCAACCGCGGACACAAAGCCGGTTATTACATTCAAGGTAATGGCATCTGAGGTGGCAAACCCTGCCGAGTGCAAAATCTTGGGCATGTACCACATCGCCGTGTTGATGCCCGTGAGCTGATCCCCTATGCCAAGAACAATGCCAATGTAGATGATGCGCCGCGTCCACTTGGTTTTGAAGGCCTGCCCCATTCCCCATTTTTCTTGGGCTTCGTCAGCGCGTTCGAGGTCGATCATTTCACAAACCTCGTCGGCCACCTCTGCGTCGCTGTTGCGCAGGCGCTTCATGGCTGCGATTGCCTCGTAGTAGCGCTTGCGCGCCGCGTACCACCGGGGCGATTCCGGCATGAGGCGCATGCCCAGCCAGAGCGCAATAGCGGGAATGGTGGCGAGCACCAGCATCCATCTCCAGGCGTGCCCGTTACCTTCCAATACGGCTACGTCCGCCATATTTTTCAATATGTCCCAGCTAACTACATCTCCGCGCTGGTAGGTGCCCGAGGGATCGTTGCCAACTACTGCCTGCGGAGCCTCGTTGTAGTGAGCAATCACCGCATTCATCGAGTAGGCAACGAACTGGCCAAACACGATCATGAACTGGTCTAGGGCCACAATGGGGCCGCGAATAGCTTTGGGGGCGGTTTCCGCCAAATACAGCGGCACAGTCGAGGACGCACCGCCAACTGCCCAGCCCAAAATAAAGCGGAATGGGTACAGCACGAGCACGTTCGGCGATAGCGTACAACCGACCGTACCCAAGCAAAACATAAAAGCCAAGAACAAAATGGAGCGGCGCCTGCCAATGCGATCGTTTATTTGCCCCCCAAAGAATGCTCCGAATGCGGCTCCAAAAGCCAACACGGCAGTCACAGCCCCCTCGGAAAAGGCGGTTAGCGCTAACCCTCCAGCTGCGTGGGGAAGGTACATGTAAGGCAGGGCTCCCGCGATAACCCCGGTGTCATAGCCAAACAGAAACGAACCAATGGTAGCTACGACCGCAAGTACAACTGGGGCGCGGTGCTTTCCGCTGGCCTTTATACTGCCTACGAGGCGCCTTACCTCCGACTTAGCAGGCACCCGCCCGTCCGGCAGCTGAGCTCTAAAATCAGACATCTTCGTCCTCTCACATATGCCACAACTGCGCGAAGCTACCTGCAGGCGCCGCGCCTACATGGGATAGCCAAGGAGCGCAACTGAGCTGACTAGATCTACTGCCAATTAGCCTAACAATATTTTTCATTTGTAACTACATTTTTACGTATAATCTTAGTGGGAAATTCTTTAACAAGACGGTCCGCGCCACCAAGTTCAGCTAATTTACCGCTTGGCTAGGCGGATAAGTTCCAGTTATACTATGTCCCAGTTTGCCGCTTCAATTTTACAAAGCACCCTTTGAGCACCAACGTGCCCACGCCTTGGAGACATAGGTGAATCCCATTCAAAGGCAAATACTGGAGGTAAGTAGATCATGCCGGGAACAGCTCCTGCGGCACCACAGATCCGAGTAGACCACTCGCTGCCTGTACCGCTATACCACCAAATCAGCGAACCCTTGCGCAAACTCATCACTAGCGGAGAACTCGAACCGGGCACCCGTCTAGAAGACGAACTCTCAATGGCGAAACGTCTAGGCGTATCCAGGCCAACCGCTAGGCGAGCCCTGCAAAACCTTGTAGATTTGGGGCTGGTAATCCGCAAACGGGCAATCGGCACAATCGTTGCCCCCAAAGCTATTCACCGCGACCTGGAACTTACCTCGCTATTCGAAGACCTGAACAGGGCCGGTAAAAAACCCACCACAAAGGTGCTTCAGTACGCTATTGAAACCGCCCCCTCCCACGTTGCCGACGCCCTCGGAATAGATCAGAACGAACCGGTCACCCACATTCGCCGCCTGCGCCTGGCAGACGGGGAACCCCTAGCCATCATGACCAACTACATTCCTGTGGACATCGCTCCCCCGCCGGCAGAACTAGACAAGCATGGGCTCTACCAGGCAATGAAAAACCATTCTTTCCAGGTGCGCACCGCCCACCAGAAGATCAGCGCGCGCAAAACCACGCAAGCTGAATCCGAGCTATTAAAGGAATCGCGTGGGGCAGCTGTACTGACAATGGAGCGCATTGGTTACGACGCCGAGGGGCGCGCCATCGAGTATGGAACCCACGTCTACCGGGCATCTTTGTATTCCTTTACGATGAATTTAACCAATAATTAGAACAATTTGTTATGACAAAGGATTGACGTATTGTCCTAACTTTGATTACTATTGTCATTGTTCACACGGAGCCGCCAGCGCAGGCGCTCCGATCCTGACTATTACCAGGAGATTCAATGACGAAGGAATACACCCCCGGGCCGCTTTACGAAGCCTCCCAGAAGACTAAAACAGCACTCTGGAACGACTCGTCCGACCTCCACGAACTGAGCGAATCCATCAAGATGGGCGGGGTGGGCGCAACCTGCAACCCCTCCATCGCTCTGAACACCCTGAAGGCCCACCCGGACGTGTGGGAACCCCACATCAAGAAGCTGGCCGAGGAAATGCCCACGGCCACCGAAAACGAGATCGGTTGGAAGACCGTCGAAGACATGTCTATCGAAGCTGCCAAGCTTTTGGAGCCAGCCTTCGAGGAATCCAAGGGCAAGAACGGGCGCCTGTCGGTGCAGACAACTCCCGCCAACTACCGCAACGCCGAAAAACTAGTTGAGCAGGCAGTCCACTTCTCTGAAATGGCTCCCAACATCATCGTGAAGATCCCCGCCACGGCCGTGGGCATCGAAGCGCTAGAAGAGGCCACCTACCGCGGAGTCGTCTGCAACGTAACCGTTTCCTTCACCGTCCCACAGGCCGTCGCAGCCGGCGAAGCCATTGAGCGGGGCCTGAAGCGCCGCGAAGAAGAAGGCAAAGACATTTCGAAGATGTGGCCCGTAGTAACCTTGATGGTCGGCCGCCTCGACGACTGGATCAAGATCGTTGCCGAGCGCGAACGCCTAGTAATCGATCCCGGCCACCTAGAATGGGCCGGCATCGCAGCAATCAAGCGTGCCGCCGCCGAATTCGAAAAGCGCGGATTGCGTTCGCGCATGCTCGCCGCGGCCTTCCGCAACGTCAACCACTACCTAGAACTCGTCGGTGGCGACCTGGTAGTCTCCCCGCCGTTCAAGTGGCAAAAGCGCATCAACGATGGCGGAGCCGAAATGGTGGAACGTTGGGACGCTCCCGTCCCCGAGAACATCATGAAGACCTTGCTGTCCATCGACGAATTCCGTCGCGCCTACGAGCCCGACGGCATGAAGCCGGAAGAATTCCTGCACTTCGGCGCCACCGTTCGCACCCTGCGCGGCTTCCTAGCCGACAACGCGAACCTGGACGCCCTCGTCCGCGACGTCATTCTTCCGCAGCCGTAACCAATTCTGCGAAGGGGCTGATTTCGCTAACACACCACGCGGTGGAATCAGCCCCTTCAGCATTTTCAAAAAGTCCCTAACTCCACTTCACCTATAAGGAGAAAAAATGATTAACTTTGGTCTAATTGGGGCAGGCCGAATAGGACAGGTTCACGCCCGTTCCCTAGCCGCGCACCCGAACGCCCGTCTAGTGGCAATCGCTGACCCTGTAATCGAAGCGGCCGAAAAACTAGCAAAGTCCTACGACGCCCGCGCAGTGGCGGACGCCCAGGAGCTGTTCGACGCAGACGACATCGACGCCGTAATCATCGGTTCACCCACCCCGCTGCACGTAGCTCACATTACTGCTGCGGTAAAAGCGGGCAAGGCCGCCCTCTGCGAAAAGCCAATCGCCATGTCTTCAGCAGACGAAGCTGAGCTGCTAAAGGGAATTGAAGGCTACGAAGCCAAGGTGATGCTCGGCTTCAACCGCCGCTTCGACCCCGCTTTCGCAGCAGTGCGCAAGGCCGTAAACGACGGCAAGATCGGTGGCGAAATTGAACAGCTAACTATCATCAGTCGCGACCCGGCCGCACCGCCAAAGGAGTACATCGCAGTATCCGGCGGAATCTTCAAAGACATGACCATCCACGACTTCGACACTGCCCGCTTCATGCTCGGCCCAATCAAAACCGTGCAGGCAGTCGGCCAGAACCTGGATCCAGAACTTGCCGACACCGGCGACTTCGATGCAGCAGTAATCACCCTAATTGCCGAATCTGGCGCCGTCGCTACCATTACCAACTCGCGCCACTGCTCCTCCGGCTACGACCAACGCCTGGAAGCCTTCGGCAAAGACGGGGCCCTGTTCGCCGAGAACATTCGCCCCACCACCGTGCGCTTTTCAAACAACGAAGTAACCGACGCTCAAGACGTCTACCTGGACTTCTTCCTAGACCGCTACGCCGACGCCTACGCCCTCGAGTTGGGGCACTTCATCGACGCGCTCGAAGCAGGCGAAGAAATCTCGCCCTCCATAGCAGACGGCTTCGCCGCCCTGCGCATTGCGGAAGCCGCAGAAGAATCCGCACACAACAATTCCAAACCAATAACACTCGCATAACTCAAAGAAGGAACAGACATGAAAATCGCCGGAGCCCCCATTTCCTGGGGCGTATGTGAAGTCCCGAACTGGGGATACCAGATGAGCCCGGAGCGCGTGCTCACCGAAATGAAAGAAATTGGCCTAACCGCAACCGAATTCGGCCCCCAAGGCTGGCTGCCCGTTGAAGCGCAGGCCCGCGCCGAGGCCATTTCGAAGTTCGACCTAAAGCCGGTTGGCGCATTCTTCCTAGCCATCATGCACGATCCCAACTACGATCCTATGCCGGCCGTTGAAAAGGAACTCGAAGCCTTCCGGGTAGCCGGTGGCGAATACTTGATCCTGGCCTGCGATTCCGGCCGCGAAGGATACGACGACCGTCCAGTTCTGGACGACGAAGGCTGGAAGACCCTCTTCCACAACTTGGACCGCATCAAGGAAAGGGCCGCCAAGGATGGCGTTACCGCCTGCGTGCACCCGCACTGGGGCACCATGATGCAGAACGTCGAAGAGGTCGAAAAGATGATGGCAGAATCCTCCATCGGGCTCTGCCTCGACACCGGCCACCTGGCGGCCGGTGGCGCCGACATTGTGAAACTGACCCAGAAATACGCCGACCGGGTCGACATTGTCCACGCCAAGGACATCCACAAGGATATGACCGACAAGTTACTCCCCCACGAGTTGACCTGGTCAGAAGGCGTCCGCGCAGGCATGTTCGCTCCCATTGGCGAAGGCGACATCGACTTCCGCGCGGTGGTAGATGCTCTGAACGAAGCCGGCTTCGACGGTTACTACGTCCTAGAACAGGACATCATGATCGACGAAGAGCCCCCAGAAGGCGAAGGCCCGATCGAGATGGCTCGCCGTTCTTACAATGCCCTGAAAGCCCTGGCCTAGTTTGCGCTAACTAGTCCATCCCATATAGGCGCGCCCCGGGTTTCACTGTCCTCCCGGGGCGCGTCACTTTAAAGATTTTCCCTGCTAACCCGCTGAAGGCCCTGCCCGGTCTTTACCAAGACAACTTCGCTAGGGGCCTCGGGCCAGCCAGGGTTGAAGGAGCAGATTTACTACTCGACCTCGCTCACTGCGCGCGGGGCCTTCGAACGCACCACATAAATTGCGTACGCCAAAATTACCGCCAGACAAAATGCCGGAACCAGATAGCTGAAAGCAGCAGAGGTCTTGTCTAGCACCCACCCCTGCACCATGGGCATCACGGCCCCTCCTAAAATGGCCATGACCAGGCCAGCAGCGCCAAACTTCGTGTCGTCACCCAGCCCCTGCAACGCTACTCCGTAGATAGTGGGAAACAGCAAAGACAGACAAGCCGACAATGCCACGACGCATACCGCCCCCACAATGTTTCCCGAAAGAACCGCCACCAAGGTAAGCCCCACTCCCAATGCACACATGGCCGCCATCAACCTACGTGCATCAAACTTGCCCATAATCGCAACCATGACGAAACGGGAAACCAAGAACACGCCTAAAGAACCTTGCAGCCACCAACCGCCCTGCGTATCCGAAATACCAAGCGAACCGGTCACGTAGTGCAGGGTGTAGGTCCAAATGCAAGTCTGCGCCCCCAAATTGAAGAACTGGGCAACCACCCCAAAACTGTAGTGCTTATTTTTCATAAGGCGCCAAAAGCGGGACTCGTGCGGATCGCCCGCCACATAGCCGCCCTCGGATGCGGCTTGGCCTGCCCTAGCCGCCGACTTGGTAAACCAAATGCCCAACAAAATTGCCACGTACACTACCGCCAACAAAATGTAAGGCCCCATCACCGCCTGCAACTCGGCAGACTGGGTGGCACGCAACACCTGCGGGCTCATGGAGGCGCGCTCCGCTGGGGTGGCTGGGCTTATGTAGGGCAGAATAAACGTAGCCGCCATGAAAACCCCTAGGTTCGCCCCAATAGGATTGAATGCCTGCGCAAAATTTAGGCGCCGGGTCGAATTCTCCTCCGGTCCCATAGACATCACGTACGGGTTCGCGGACGTTTCCAAAATAGACAGGCCGGAAGCAAGCGTAAAGAGGGCGGCAATAAAGACCCCAAAAGTCATGGCCTTAGATGCCGGGTAAAACATCAAACCGCCCGCAGCCGCCAACCCCAAGCCCACAAGCACGCCTGCCTTGTACCCCAAGCGCGCATTTAGAAAAGCTGCGGGTAGCGCCAAAAAGAAGTACGCCCCATAGTAGGCCGATTGCACCAGAGAAGACTGGAATGCCCCCATCGAGAACACCGACCCAAAAACCTTCACCATGGGGTCAGTCATAGTGGCGGCCACTCCCCAGGCGGCAAAACACACAACCATGAGGGCAAACGATGCCCCCGCGCCCTCGTAAACGATTCCCAATTTTTTGCTTTGGGTAGGTGAGGCGGCGATCTGGCTCATGTACGTACCCTTTGTCCGATTACACCGACAAGGTCAAACTTTCGCACACGGTTTGCGATTTTTAAAGATAAATGCCGCCTATACCACATCCGCATTTTCTATGAGGAGCGCTACAGGCGGCCTTACCTTTTCCTTCGTGGGACCAAAGCACCAGGTCAAGCCAGGTGCCAGTGGGCTCCGTCAGCACCGTCTTCGACTACTATGCCGGCGGCCTTTAGTTGGTCGCGAATAGCATCCGCGCTAGCCCAATCTTTTTCAGCCCGAGCTTTCGCGCGCTGGCTAATGAGTTCTTGCACCAAAGCATCTAGGGCGCCCTGCTGGGAATCTTCAGCTTGTGCCCCACCCCACTGGTCGCCGGCCGGGTCGAGGCCGAGCGTGTCGAGCATTGCGCGCACCGACAGCACTATCTGCCTCAGCCTTTCCTTGTCCCCATTTTGTAGGGCAGCGTTGCCTTCGCGCACCTGCTCGTGTACCGCCGCGAGCGCCCCGGCTACGTTCAGGTCGTCGTCCAGAGCCTGCGCAAAAGCATCTGTTACCGGGATGGACTGCAGCTTTGCCGAGGACGATTCCGGCTTGTACCAGTGGCGCCAGACCTGGTCCCCACTCGGCGCCTCGACGCCCTCGAGCACATCCCCGCCCAAAGCCTTTTGAGCCCTGGCAACAAAACCAGCCAATTTCTGCCAAACCGCGTCGGCTGCCTGCAGGGATTCTTCGGAGTATTCGACCGTAGAACGGTAGTGGACCGTACCCAAGGTGAAGCGAACCAGCACCGCCGGGTACTGTTCCAAAATGTTCTGCACAATTAGGGAGTTGCCCAAAGATTTAGACATTTTCTCGCCTTTAATGGTGACCCAGGCGTTGTGCATCCAGCGCCTAGCGAAACCGTAGCCAGCCCCGTGGGACTGAGCCTGTTCGTTCTCGTGATGCGGAAAACGCAGGTCTATTCCGCCGGCGTGAATGTCGAATTCGTCGCCAAGGTAACGCCGCGACATGGCTGAGCATTCCAGGTGCCACCCCGGCCGGCCTTTACCCCAGGGGCTGTCCCATTTGGCCGTTTCCGGTTCACTGTCTTTAGCTGCCTTCCAGAGGGCGAAGTCGCGTGGGTCGCGTTTGCCGGCTTCGACCTCTTGGTCGATCTGGGATTCGTCCTCGGTAGTGGAAAGGTCTTCTAGGCGCTGGTGAGTTAGGGAACCGTAATCCTTTAGCGAATGCACGTCAAAATAGACGCTGCCATGGCCGTCACTGTAGGCATGGCCCGCGTCGATAAGGCGCTGCACCAGGGCGATTTGGTCGGGGATGTGGGCGGTAGCGTGTGGCTCGTAAGTGGGCGTGAGCGTGCCCAGGTCCCGGTAGGCTTTGGCAAATTCTTGCTCGTACTTGTAGGCGTGCGCCCACCAGGGCTGACCCTCCTCTTGCGACTTGGTCAGAATCTTGTCGTCAATGTCGGTAACGTTGCGCACGTAAGTGACCTTGTACCCCGAGCGCAGGAACCAGCGGACCGCAACGTCAAAAGCGAGCGCGGAGCGCATGTGCCCAATGTGCGGGCTTCCTTGCACCGTTGCCCCACACACGTAAATACAAACCTGTCCCGGATTTACGGGCTCGAAGGGTGTTGTCTTACGGGTCTTGGAGTCATGTAGTTTCAAAGTCACAATCCAAGTGTATCGAAGCAGACAGCGACGCGGTTAATATAGGGGGCATGCAGTGCTCCTACTTTGATGCAGGAAAATGCCACTCGTGCACCCTGATGGGCACCCCCTATGAGGCCCAAGTAGTCTCTAAACAGGCAAAAGTTTCCGCTCTGCTCCCGAAGGTGGATTTTTGGGATACTCCTTTCTGCGGACCTGAGCGCGGATTTCGCAATAAGGCAAAGTTGGCTGTGGGACGAAAGGGCCGCTCCGGCCCCTACCAGTTGGGCATTTTGGCGCCCGGCGGGGGCGTGCAAGATCTAACTGCATGCGGCCTTTACGAACCGCCTATAAGGGCGTCCTTCGCTCCCCTTAAGAGGGCGTTAGCCAAAACCGATTTGAAGCCTTACGACCCCGCCACCCACAAGGGCCAGCTGCGCACGGTAATCGTTAGTACAAACCCTGCCGGCGAACTGCAAGTACGTTTTGTGTGCCGCACTGCCGCCTCAATCGTGCCGTTGCGGCGCGCCCTCGCCGGCTTGCAGGCTGAACTGCCCAACCTGGTTGCCGCCTCCATCAACTTGCACCCCCGCCACGTAGCCTTGCTGGAAGGCGACGAAGAGGTGCCGCTTACCGAGGGCGCCCGGCTGACAATGCCCGTAGGCGTGGACCTACAACTGGACCGACGCAGCTTCTTTCAAACCAACACCACAGTTGCCCGCGCTCTTTACGCGCAAGCCCGCCAATGGGCAGGCCCGCCTACTGGCAAGGCGTGGGATCTCTACTGCGGGGTAGGCGGCTTCGCCCTCACCCTAGCCAAGGCCGGGTGGGAGGTATCCGGCGTCGAAACGATAGCCTCAGCAATAGGCTGCGCTCGCGACGCCGCTGCGGCACAAGGATTACCAGCAAAATTCCAGATCGGCGACGCAACCGACTGGGCACTAGCACAGACTGAAGTGCCCGCCCTCGTTGTGGTAAATCCGCCCAGGCGAGGCATAGGCCAAAGGCTAGCCACAGTTCTAAATGAGGGCGGCGCCAGCCGCATCCTGTATTCGAGCTGCAACCCGAAGACACTCGCTAAGGATCTGGCGATATTAGACAATTATCGGCCGACCAGGGCGCGCATGTTCGATATGTTCCCACAAACTAACCACGTCGAGACTGCCGTAATGCTGTCGCGAATTGTTTAGCCACGCATTTATTCGACAGCGGGGCATATCTCTCCGGGGCGGCGTCACATTTTCTAATCAATTTGGCGAATACTTTACCTAAAATACCGCAACGTACGCCATGGTAGACACCGCATAAACGCTTTCCACCAGCGCTAATACGCTATTGAACTAGCGGCGAATATTACATTTCACAATAAACTCTTACCTTTAAAGTTAAAGCGCATACCATGGTGGGCGAAACACGAATTCACTGCCCCGCCCCCAAAAGCTCCGGAGGTCCACAGGTAGCGCGGCGCACTCTCGCGCCCGGCACATTTACTCCCATTCCCTACACATGCTCACTGCCACGGCAGGCGACTGCCTATTTTCACTATCCTTACGCCGCTTTCTATGGCAAAACTGCTCACTAACTAACAGAAGGAGAAGGTTGTATGCGCCTAGCAAAAAACATATCGGCCATACTGGCCACCATGCTTATAACACTTAGCATGATTGCTGGCACTACGAGCGCTTTCGCCGCTCCCCCGACTAACGGAAAAGACGTTTCCACTAAGCTTGAGTTTACTAACTTCGATTTTAAACATCACGCTTGGAAGCCCGACTACAGCAATCTTGAATTGAAGGATTTTAATCCAAGTAACCCCATTAGATCCTATATCGGCGAATCCGGCTACATCGACTTCAACGTGAAGATTCCCGACGACGTGAAAGCCGGAGATTACTTTATTATCGACTACGGCAAGTACGTACGGCCGGGGGGAATCGAAACACCAATTGGATTGACCCCTCTGATTTCCGAGGGCAAATATATAACTGACATCGTCTACGATGCGGCAAGTAACCGCGTTTTCCACAGGTTTAATGCGAACGTGGAAAAGAAGGATAACGTTACTGTTCACTACCAGGATCCCATTTGGCAAAAATACGATCAGGTAACAGATAGTAAGAAATTATATCCGGTCGCCTTGACTATAGGCGGGAAATCGTACAAGAAAGAGCTTTCGTACGATTATGGCAACGGCGACAAAGGTTCCTATAAGGTTGTTCATGGGGCAAATATCAATGTGGATTCTTCGGGGGTCAAAAAACGGATCACTCAGGTGTGGCACGTCAACCGCGACGGGGAGTCGATTCCCAACGGAGACCATACGTTGCTGTGGGAATCCAACACCAACGACGCGTTTGAATCTATCAAGGTCTACGAAGTAACTGACGATAGGGCCTTCACTGACAGCCCTAACCCGACTCCGAATGCCGCCTATGTCAAAGAGGTGAAAGCTACCCCTTACAAAGACGAAAAGGGCGGCACGCGCGTCAATCTAGGTAACGGTCTAGCTGCCGGTAAGAAATATATAGTAATAACTACGGCAAATCCCGCAGGAACTGCTAGCGTTGACTGGCTATCCGTAAGAGATAAAGATAACCACTCGAGGCCGAATGATTCCATGGGTATTCAGATCGGCGTTAACAATAGTGCAAGTTCTGGTCAGGGCAATAATAAGCCAGGCATGTTCATCGAGACCCATCGTTACGAGAGAGTCGACGAGGCAGGTAACGTACTAAAGGTTGACGAAACCGTCACTAAATTCCCACAAAAAGGGCTCGAAACTGAACATTATTCCACCGGTAAGGAGGATCGCGAATCCTACAAATTTGTTCGTGCCGAGAATCCGAAGAACGAGCCCTCTTACGCTAAAGACGGGAGCAGAACATCCGGATCCTTCAAGCCTGGTATCACCCAAGAAATCACTTATGTCTACCAAAAAGTGGTGCCCACTAAGGGTAATGTAAACATCAACTACATCAACACTACCGGCCAAGTTATCAAAGACAAGGTAGTGGACACTAAAGACGGCGCAGCCGGTTCTGATTACAATGCTGCCGAAGAGGGAGAAAAACCTGAGGTAATCAAAAAGGACGGAAAGACGTACCGCCTGGTTACCAAGAAGGGCGTCACAAAGGATGGCCGTGTCTACGACGCGGCTGGCGTTGCTGTAGGAGCAAGCGACTCGCCCTCAGTTGGAAAAGTTGAAGCAGGCGTTACAAAGGAGGTCACCTATGTTTATGAACTGGTGACCGAGCAACCGGAGCCCGGCCCGACGCCTAAGCCCACCCCACAACCAGAACCCAGCCCGGCACCAAAGCCCACCCCACAACCAGAACCCAGCCCGGCACCAAAGCCCACCCCACAACCAGAACCCAGCCCGGCACAAAAACCCGCACCGCCCTCGGCTCGGCAGACCGTTCCGGTGTCCCGCGAGGTGAAAAAGGCTCCGGCAGCAGAACGCGCCCGCCTCTCTAACACCGGTGTGGCTGTAGCTCTTCCGCTCTCGCTAGCGGCGGCGGGACTAATCGTAATTGGCTCCGCGATCTTCAAGAACAGGAAGACGCTGCACTAGCACAATAAGTATTGCTATTTCTAAAAAGTAGCAACAGCTCTGAAGATGGCTCTAACCCAGGGTTAGAGCCATCTTCTTGTATGCAACGAAAGTCGGCCGCATTTCGGCCTGGTTCGCTAGCGCCCAATCAGCCAAAGAGATTCCCACACCAGCGAACACGACGCCCAAAACGCTGCTCTAACGCCTTATTAAAGAGCACGATAGCAGCGAGCCGGGAGGGGCAAACGGCGGCAGGCGCGATCTATCTGGTTCACATCCCAACCGCCCAATCGGCCCGCCAGCACAATGTTGCCGTGCCGGGCGCGTTTCACTACCGCCGGATCAGCCACAGCTACCACAGCCGGCCCCTCAGTTCCTGTAATTGCCAACTTAGGCCCCAGCTCTTCAGCCGCATCGCGAAGCATTTGCAATTGCTGCCTAGCCTTACCAATCCCCTCTGCAGTGGTAACGTTCGCCAAAAATACGCCCTCGCCAACGGCCCGCAGGGCAGAAGAAAAGAAACCTGGGGTAGTACAGGAGGCAGGCACCTTTCGATTTGCAAACACGTCGCGAATTACCACGTCCCAACTACCTGCTCTGGTGGCAGCCAACTCGGTTGCCGCATCGCCAACCCGTATGCGCAACTGGGGTGAGCGCGGCAGGGCAAACCATTCCCGCACCTTCTGGGCCAACACCGGATCGATCTCGACAGCCGTGTTCTGGCTTCCCGGCCGGGTGGAAACCCACGCCCTAGCTAACGCACACCCTGCCCCACCCAGGTGGAGGGCGCGCACAGGCTCCTGGCCAAAAGCCACCTGTACCAGCAAATCCATGTGCTGGTGGTATTCGAATTCAAGTAACTCCGGGCGGGACGGATCGATAAAAGACGACTCAGCCCCATCCAGGTAAAGCATCCACCCGCTGCCCCACTCGCGCACTTGTGCCAGCTGCATCCCAGTGTCCAAGCGCGTGGGCAAAAGGGCAGACCCGCCAGAGCGCTTCGCGCGTTTAGTCTTCTTGTGCGCCATCTTGCCTCGGAAATACCACTGCAGTCGCAACGGCAGCTACGCCCTCGCCCCTACCAGTAAACCCAAGCCCGTCGGAAGTGGTAGCAGACACCGTAACCGGCGCCCCGAGCGCCCTCGACATAGCCGCGTTGCATTCCGCATACCGCCGCCCCATGCGCGGCTTGTTGCCAACCACCTGCACAGCCACGTTGCCAATCTGCAAACCGCTGGCCGCAACCAGGCGCGCAACCTCGCCCAAAAAAGCCGCCCCAGAAGCACCCGCCCACTCAGGCCGGTCAGTTCCAAAATTAGAACCCAAATCCCCCAAGTCGGCAGCCTGCAGCACCGCGTCGCAAGCCGCATGAGCCGCCACATCCGCATCCGAATGCCCCTTTAAGCCGGGCCCCTCCCAACGCAAGCACGCCAACCACAGCTCGCACTCAGGGTCATCCGAAAACGCGTGCACATCGGTGGCCACGCCCACTCGCGGAATAATCATGGTCATGTTTCCAGCATAAACTAACCCGGCTCGCCCGTTCAGGGGCCGCAGCTGGAGGCCCAACTTTACCTGCAAATACCATCCAGTATTCCTACTGTTCAAGTATTCGTTATAGCCTGAATAAGTGTCTGAAAGAACAGTAAGTAAAAAGCAGGTGGCGGCATGGGCCGCTTGGGACGCGGGTAGCGCCGGAATAAACGCAGTGGCTACCACCTTCGTGTTTAGCGTCTACCTAACCTCCGCAGGATTCGGCACCGAAAACCACACCACCCAAACCGTGTCTATCGGCATGGGCATAGCCGGGCTGCTCGTGGCACTTACTGCCCCAATCACAGGCCAACGAGCCGATCGCCGCGGCAAAGGAACCGCCTGGCTGGGAATATTCTCGATGATCGTGGTGGCTTCCCTGGCAGCCATGGCCTTCGTACGCCCCGCACCCGGATACCTTTACCTGGGGGTATTTCTGCTAGGGCTGGGCACGGTGTTTTCCGAATTCGCCTCTGTCAACTACTACGCAATGCTGCCGCGAGTTTCTACTCCCGCAACAGTGGGGCGCGTCTCCGGGCTAGGCTGGGCCTCCGGCTACTTCGCGGGCATTTTCCTGCTACTAATACTAAACTTTGGACTCATTTCTCAAGATGCCTTCGTGCCCGTACCACGCCAGAACGGTTGGCCTATTCGCATTGCCATGCTGGTGGCCGCCGCCTGGTCGCTAGTGCTATACCTACCTGTCCTCAAAGCTGTTCCTGGCCGCGCCGTGCCCGGGGCCGAAAACATGGAGCGCGAATCTTTCCTCCAGTCCTACAAAAACCTGTGGGACACAGTAAAGACCTTGTACCACAAATCGCCGCACCTGCTTTACTTCCTTTTCGCATCCGCAGTTTTCCGTGACGGTCTTTCCGGAGTGTTCACATACGGAGGCATGATCGCCGCAACTACCTTTGGCTTTTCCTCCGCCGAAGTCTTGCTATTTGGGGTCGCTGCAAACGTGGTAGCTGGAATCTTCACCTTCGGCCTAGGCTACTTCGACGACAAATTCGGCCCTAAGACTTTGATGGTACTGTCCCTCACCTCGCTGGTGGGGGCCGCCCTCGCTATTTTCTTCCTCCACAACGGTGGCAAGGCCGTGTTCTGGGTATTGGGCCTGTTCCTTTGCATTTGGGTGGGGCCGGCTCAATCTGCGTCGCGTTCCTTCTTGGCACGGCGCATTCCCGAGGGGAACGAGGGCGAGGTATTCGGCTTGTACCAAACTACAGGCCGTGCCGCCACCCCGCTCGCCCCCACCATGTTCGGGGTGTCCATCTGGATAGGCGGAAAAATCACCGGATTGCAGAACGCAACATACTTCGGCATCTTGGGCATTGGATTCGTGCTACTTGTTGGGCTGTTGTTGCTGCTCCCAGTTAGGGCAAAAGAAGCCCGCCTAGAGCACATTCGCCACTAAGGCTGACTCTGCAGGCGGTGGACAAGTTCGGCCTGGATGAGGCACACTTCATTTTGCAGAAAGCATGTAGTTTGACCGAAGTACGCCCGCTGGGGCGCGTTTCGAGGAGCTCTACTTATCTAGGTCTTTTGTAACGCAGGTGCCGGGTGCAACCCGACTGGCGGCTACAGCCTCGGCTAGCCGTAAATCTAGGGGCACAGTAATTTTGAACGAAAGCGAATCACCGCGCACCAGCACCAGCTTCGCTCCCACCGCCTGTGCTATAGCCCCGTCGTCGGTAAATGTAGATACGTCACCTACCTGCCGGTATGCACGGCGTATGAAACCCGCGTCAAAGCCTTGCGGAGTCTGCATGGCGCGCAGCTGAGCCCTATCGACGAGGGCGCCCGCCTGCTCTGCGCCAGGCTCTACCGTTGAGTCTGTGCCACTTTCACTGCCGGGGCTTACCTGCCGAATGGTGTCGGTAACCGCAACGGCCGGAATAACAGCCTGCGCTCCAGCTTCCAGCTGGCTAACTACTCTGCGCAAAACTGCGGCAGGGGTAAACGGGCGAGCAGCATCGTGAATTAGCAAAATAGGATCGCCACTTACTTCCTGTTGCACACCACTTACACTATTGCCGCTAGCATCGCCCGCACCCCCAGCAAAGCCGCTTTCCCCAGTGCCACCTGTAGGCCACAACTCATCTTGGCTTACGCAAGCAATACCCGCACGCACCGAGGACTGGCGGTCAATTCCCCCTGCAACAACTTGTACTTGGGGGCCGGCAAGTTCCTGGAATCGGCTAACCCAGTTTGCGGGTGCGGTTACGCAGATCCGCTGCACTTGCGGGTCTGCCAGGAAAATATCCAGTGCACGGCTGAGCATTGCGCGCCCCGCCACTTGAACTAGTGCCTTGGGCCCACCGCACCCCAGCCGTGTCCCTGATCCGGCGGCAGTGACTACCGCCCAGATGGGCCGCACCGGCTTATTCTTCTTCCTTCGCTTCTTCCTTAGCCTGCGCCTGCAGCGTGGGATCAGATTCCGCCAAAATCTTGTCCAATTGCGCGGTAGCTTCTTCCTCGTTGGTGTCGCGAGCCAAAGCAAGCTCAGAAATCAGAATCTGACGTGCCTTGGCAAGCATACGTTTTTCACCAGCAGAAAGCCCCTTTTCGTTGTCGCGGCGCGACAGATCGCGAACTACTTCAGCCACACGCACAATGTCGCCGGTGGCAATCTTTTCGACGTTCGCCTTGTACCGGCGCGACCAGTTGGTAGGTTCTTCGGTATTTTGTTCCATTAGAACCTGGTGGACTTCTTTGAGGCCCTTCTGATCCACCACGTCGCGTACGCCGACCATCTCGCAATTTTCGGCAGGAACCTGGATGGTCAGATCGCCCTGCGCCACGCGCAACGTCAAATAAAGTTTTTCTTCGCCCTTGAGCATGCGAGTCGATACGTCTTCGATCACGGCCGCACCGTGGTGCGGGTATACGACTGTTTCGCCAACTTCAAAGGTCATTTTCTAGCCCCTTAACCATAGTTTTTAGGCCTCCATTCTAACATGCGCGTAAATTTCGAACCCTCTATTTTTGCGGTTATCGCTGCGGGCAAACGGGCCTGGCGAACGCGGTTTCCGCCCCCGCCCCCTCGACGGAGCCTAGTCGGTACCGCCCTCGGACTTGGCGGGGTGGCTATTGGCCCTGGGGGTAGCAATCTTGTAGCCCAACCCGCGTACAGTTAGCAGCAGTTTTGGCTTGGAGGGATTGCGTTCAATGTGCGAGCGGACGCGTTTGATGTGCACATCTAGAGTTTTGGTATCGCCTATAAAGTTTGCACCCCAAAGTCGATCCAGTATTTGCCCGCGGGTGAGGACGCGGTCCCGGTTTCGCATTAGAAGTTCAAGCAGTTCGAACTCGCGCAAGGGCATGGTTACCTCTTTGCGCCCGACCAGCACTTGGTGCCGTTCTACGTCCATGCGCACGTGGCCGACTTTGAGCACTTCGGATTCTATGGAGTCCCCGCCTCCCCGCCGCAGCACCGCTTTGATGCGCGCAGCGAGTTCGCGGTAGGAATACGGCTTGGACACGTAGTCGTCGGCCCCAACTTCGAGCCCGACCACGCGGTCCACCACATCGTCGCGGGCCGTAAGCATAATGATCGGCACCGAGGACGTTTTGCGGATTGTCCGGCACACTTCAACCCCGTCGACACCAGGAAGCATTAGGTCCAATACGACTAGGTCAATGTTATTTGCCGAAAATTCTTTGAGGGCGGTTTCCCCATCCTCACAACCGATTACCTGGTAGCCGTCTTTTTCCAGGTTGAAGGTCAGTGGTTCCAAAAAGTTCGGTTCGTCCTCTACCACCATGATCGTGACCATGGAATGTGCCCCTCCTTTGTTGGCGCTGCCGCGTTTGGCACCGCTGCGTTAGTTTTGGCTGCCGCTAAGTTCTGAAGCCTCCGGCAATACAAGAGTAAATGTAGATCCGGCTCCTTCGGTAGACCAGCAGGTCACGGTGCCTCTGTGCTGGGCGGCAATGTGCTTGACTATGGACAACCCCAATCCTGTTCCGCCGGTTTGCCGGGACCTTGCTTTGTCCACTCGGTAGAATCTTTCGAAAATTCGGTTTCGCGCTGAGGCGGGTATGCCTATGCCGCGATCGACTACTGCGATTCGGACCAAGTCGTCCTCGACTTTGGCGGATACGGATACGGGCGTGTTGGGTTCAGAATAGCGGATTGCGTTGTCGACTAGGTTGCGAACGGCGGTTACGAGTTGGTCGCGGTTTCCGTAGACGCGCGCGTAGCAGGGTTCGCCCACCTTTAGGGTGACGCCGGCGTTTTCGGCCAGTATTTTGCAGCGGTCGGTGGCCTCACGCACTACAGAGTCGACGGTTACGGCGATGCCTTTACTTAGGGGGTCTTCGACAGATATGCGCGACAGGTCCATAATGTCACGCACTAGAGAAACTAGCCTGTCCGTTTCTTTTTCGAGGTTCTTTGAAAAGTGGGCGACGGCTTTAGGGTCGTCGGCGTTTTCGCGAATTGTTTCGGTAAGTAGGCGGATGGCTCCCACAGGGGTTTTTAGTTCGTGGGAGACGTTGGCGGTGAAGTCGACGCGCATATCTTGGACGCGTTCCGCGGCGGAAACGTCGTTTATTAGGATGAGGACGTGCCCGTGCGCCATGGGGGCCACCCGGATTTGCAGCCTCAAGGGGGTAGAGGGGCGCCCCCCGCGTTCGGCGGTTAGTGTACGTTCACTTACTCGCCCTTGAGCACGCAATTCGCTGACGTCGCGCAGCAGTTCTTCGTTCACCAGTTTGTCGTTGCGGATAAAGCCGTAGGCGAGGGCGGAGGCGCCAGCGCGCACCACCCTGTTTTGCCTGTCGAGGACGATTGCAGAACCTGGAATTACCGCCAGTACCGAAAGCACATCCGAAGATAGTACGGGGCGTTCAACTTCTACGGGTTTTTGGCGGGATTTTTCGGATACCATGTATGCGACCATCGAGCCTACTCCCACAGTGAGGCCGAGTAGCGCCGCAAGTATGGTTACGCCTAAGCTCATTACTCAAACATACGCTATAGCACGACGAAGTGACGAATGTAACTGTAGGATTAACCCATTGTTCACTTAGATACTCACTTCAGTTCACTGCGCACTGGTTAAGTACACGGTGAACGATTAGAGCTTAAGAGGAGCCCCATGCGTCAAGAATTTGTTGCTCAGATGGATACCTTGGATCAGGACTTGCTGCGCATGTCCCGTTACGTGCGCCGCGCTATTGAGCGTGCTATCGAGGCGATGGATACGTGCGACGTGGTGGTTGCTGAGCAGACCATTGACGCCGACGACCGCATTGACGAGCTCGCCGACCACGTAGACGACCAGTGTCTGCAGCTACTGGCCTTGCAAGCTCCGGTTGCCACCGACTTGCGCATTGTTATTACGTCGATGCGCGTATCGCAAACCTTAGAGCGCATGGGCGATTTAGCTCGTCACATTGCCCAGATCGTGCGACAGTCTCACCCCCACAAGCCTGCCCCAGAACCCATTCAGCAGAAGATCGATCAGATGGCCGAACTAGTGGTCCAGGCAGCGCGCAACGTAGTGGACGCGCTCACCGATAGGGACATAAAGTTGGCGGGGCGCATTCAAGACGAGGACGACAAGATTGACGATCTGGAAATCGAGATAAACAAGTTAGCCTTGGACGAATCCATTGAATTGACTCGCCCCCAACTGTCTAACGTACTGATGCTCGCTCGCTTCTTGGAACGTTTTGGCGACCACGCCACCTCGGTTGCACGCCGACTGGCGTTCCAAATTCAGGGCATCGCGGTGGCACACGCGCAGGACTTTTCAACCACGCAAGAATAACTAGACTGACTCCCCCCAGGGGTGGGGACAAAATTAGGGCCGGGAAATTTATCCCGGCCCTAATTTCTGGCTAAACTTACTTGCCCTGGTTGGCTACGGCCTCGATCTTGGCTTGGGCGTCAGGATCTAGATAGGTGCCACCGGCCTTGACTGGCTTCAAGGTTTCTTCGTCTAATTCGTAGTAAAGGGGCACCCCGGTAGGAATGTTCAACCCAGAAATTTCCTCGTCGGAAATATTGTCTAGGTGCTTTACTAGTGCACGCAGCGAGTTGCCATGGGCAGCCACGAGCACCGTCTTGCCGGTTTTTACCGCGGGCACGATAGTTTCTTCCCAGTACGGCAGCAGCCGCTCAAGCACATCCTTGAGGCACTCAGTGGTAGGAATGGGCTCGCCCGCATAGCGCGAATCCTTGTCCTGGCTGAATTCGCTGCCCAGCTCGATCTGCGGCGGCGGATTGTCGTAGGAGCGCCGCCACTGCATGAACTGTTCTTCGCCGTATTCGTCGCGAATTTCTTTCTTGTTCTTTCCCTGCAACGCCCCGTAGTGACGTTCGTTTAGCCGCCAACTGCGTTGGACCGGAATCCAGTGCCGGTCGCAAGCATCTAGCGCCAGATTTGCAGTAGAGATAGCCCTGCGCAGCATGGAGGTGAATAGCAGCTCGGGAAGGATGCCCTCCTTCTTTAGGAGTTCCCCGCCGTGCACGGCCTCTTCGCGACCGGTTTGCGACAACGGCACGTCTACCCAACCAGTAAATAGGTTTTTCGCGTTCCATTCGCTCTGCCCGTGGCGGAGCAACACTAGCTTATAAGTCATACTTTTATCCTTTCACGCTCTGGGCACGTTTGAGCGAGGACTAATGGCTCAACTGCACTAATGCAGCGAACTACTTTTCAACTTCCTTAGCGTAGCGATCGCGAATCTCGACTGGGATACGGCCGCGATCGGGAACATCGAGGCCCTTCTCGCGTGCCCACTCGCGAATTTCAGCGGCCTTGGTCTTACCCTTTACTGCGGTACCGGAACGGCGGCGTCCACCGGTGCGGCGGCCAGCGTCGACCCAGGGCTGAATTAGATCTTGGAATTTCTTCGCGTTCGCTTCAGACAAATCGATCTCGTATTGCACGCCCTGATATCCGAACTGAACAGTGGATGCAGCCTGCGAGCCGTCAATGTCGTCGAGCAGAATTGTTTTTACCATCTTGGCCATAATTATGTACTCCTAGTAGGTTTCGGGTCACTCACACCGTATAACGATTTTTTCCTTTGATGCAATAGATAATGAATCTTAGAAAAGGTTTTCTTTTCGTTGCAAATTTCCCCTTTCACAGGGACGAGGGCGGAGCCTTCTAGGTAATTCTCAGCTTCGACTTCTTGCACATTAGAAATTACTAATCGTTCCTGCGCGGCGCTGAGCACACCTAATACATCCCATCTGCCCCATTTTAAAGGTAAGGTTAGGTGAACTTTTAGGAGGCTTAATGCTTACTGCAATCGTCATGCTCAACATAACGCCAGCCAAGATCACCGGCGTGGGCAAAAAGGTAGCTGCCATCGACGGCGTAGCTGAAGTTTACTCAACCACTGGCGAGGCAGATCTTATTGCCATTGTTCGAGTCGCCAGCCACGACGACATCGCGAATGTTATTTCCGATCAGATTGCAAAGGTCGACGGCGTGGAAAAACTAATTACCCATCTAGCCTTCCGCACTTACTCGCGCGAGGATCTAGACGCCGCCTTCGACATCGGACTCGACTGACCTCTGCACACTCAGGTATCCGCCACCTGGTAGAACATTCTACAGTGTCAGATCTCTCAACTGCGCTATTGCACTGAGTGCAACGCCAGCGTAGAGTCTTCCCGTGAACGAAAAACGTAAGACGCTCCCAGCACCTTCATCTAAGGAGGCTATTCTTGCCGCCCTCGAAACTATTATCGAGGGCGGCAATTTGGGCGCGCTTACCGCAACCGGACTTGCCCGCGAAGCAGGCGTGTCCAGACGTACAATTTTCAATCACTTTGAATCATTGGACGAGGCAGTAGTCGAATATTGTGCCCAGAAAATACTCACCCTGGGAAACATAATTTTGGATCACGGCGAGCCTTCGCCCACCGCGAATGCAGGCGACTTATTCCAAAATACTGCCACGGCGCTGCTCGAGGCCGACCTCGCCGACCTAATCGCTAATTTTGATCAGGTAATAAAGGGTTTTAGCCAGCGGCAGACAAAAACACGGCAGCTGTCCGAGCAAGTTTTTGGTCAGCTCAGCATCGATTTTCGGAAGCGGCTGACCAGCAAATATCCCAATGTTTCCGTCTTTGATATGCGCCTCACGGTCGGAGCATTGTTTTTTGCCGTGTCTGTGTGTGCCCGTCAATGGGTTGAAAAGTATTCCCCCATTCCCGGCAAAGTTTCCCCTGAAGCTCGCCGGCAATGGCAGGAAACCCTGCAAATCGCATTTGCGCGTCTGAGTGCCGGCTTAGCCCGGTAAGTCCCTATTTCCTAAAGGAAGACTTATGGCAAAACTGTTACAACGCCTGGGCCGATTTTGCGCCGGGCACGCGTGGGCGGTTATAGCTACGTGGGTAGTTGTCCTCGCCCTGTCGTTTGTGGGATTCGGGCTGTTCCACGGCCCCATGTCCACTACTATCAATCTGCCTAACACCCCTACTTCGAAGGTTGCAGATCAGCTTTCGAAAAATTTCAAGAAGGCTGCTGGCGGAAATTCTCAGATCGTCTTTACAGCTGATTCGAAGTTCACTGATCAACAAAAACAGGGCATTGCTTCCGCCTTGGCCAACGCCAAGAAATTCAAGGACGTAAAGGCGGTTACTAACCCGTTCGAAGCCCAGCAAAAACTTGATCAGGCTAAAGAACAAGTCACTGCGGGCCAGGGCAAGCTAGACCAGGCGCGCGGTAAATTGGACGCCGGACAGGCCCAATTGGAGCAGGGCCGCACACGCCTCGATGCCGCCCAGAAGCAACTGGACCAGGCCAAGGCGGCTGCTCCCGAGGCGCCGCAAATTGCCGCCGGGCAAGCCCAGCTAGATCAGCAAAAACAACTGCTGGAGCAGAAGCAGCAAGAACTCGACGCCGGCAAGGCGAAGTTGGCTGAAAAGACCAAACAGCTCGAAGACGGCAAGGCCCTAGCGGAGCTTGCCTCCGGAACCCGGATGGTTTCCAAGGATGGAAGCGCCGCAATCGCCTCAATTTCTTTCCGCAAGGAACTCACTGACGTATCGCTAGACACGAAGGCCGACCTGATGAAGGCCATCAATAACACTGACATGGCCGGGGTCAAAGCACACTTTGGAAACGATCTGGCCCGCACCATGCCACAGATGGTAGGCCCCGGCGAGATAGCAGGCGTAGTTGTGGCCGGGATCGTCCTGCTAGTTATGCTCGGAACCCTCATAGGTGCCGGACTGCCCCTGGTGAATGCATTGCTGGGTGTTGCCGTAGCAGTAACCACCGCAATGGCATTTTCTGGCGTAGTTGACATGTTCTCGGTTACCCCCGTACTAGGCCTGATGCTGGGCCTGGCAGTGGGAATTGACTACTCCTTGTTCATCTTGAACCGGCATCGCAAACAGTTGCTGCGCGGAATGGGACTCATCGATTCGATCGGAGTTGCCAACGGCACTTCGGGCGGGGCTGTGGTGTTTGCCGGCTCCACCGTTATCATCGCCCTGCTGGCATTGAACGTCACAGGTATTTCTATCGTCGGCATGATGGGGACCGTAGGCGCCTTTGCTGTGCTCATAGCCATCTTGATAGCGGTAACTTTGACCCCCGCCCTCTTGAAACTAATTGGGCTGCACATACTGCCAAAGAAGGCTCGCCACGGACTTGGCCGCCACCCCAAACCGCACCAACTGCCTGCCCCCATGTCCACCACTCGCGCAGTAACCACCGTTATCGTTGGACTCGCGGTGCTAGTGGTCATAGCGATTCCCGCCTTGCACATGCGTCTGGGACTACCCGACGCTTCCTCCGAGGCCAAAGATTCCGAGGTCCACCAGACCTACCAAATCATGAAAGACAAATTTGGCGCAGGCACGAATGGCCCCCTGCTTGCCGTTGCTGAAATGGACAAGCCCATCGACAAGGGAAGCGAAAGTGCAAAACAGGTAGAAATTGGCAAACGCCTCAGCAAATTCTCCGAGGTCGAAGCCGCGGTGCCCGCCGGCATCTCCGATAACCACAAACTGGTCGCCTACCAGATAATTCCCAAGCACGGCCCGTCCGCTAAGCAGACGGAAGATCTGGTCCACCAGCTGCGTGGCATGGACGGAGACTTCCGCATGGGAGTTGCCGGTACTACCTCGGCGATGATCGACGTCTCTGAAGTTATCTCCGACGCGCTTATTCCCTACTTGATCATTGTCGTGGGGCTTTCGTTCCTTATTTTGATGGTGGTGTTCCGCTCTATCCTGGTTCCGCTAACCGCAACGCTCGGTTTTGCTCTTTCTGTACTGGGAGCATTCGGCGGCGTCACCTGGGTGTTCCAGGACGGCCATTTGGCTTCGCTGTTCAACATCACCACCCCCGGCCCTGTGCTGTCGTTCCTGCCGATCATGATGGCGGGCATTTTGTTCGGCTTGGCCATGGACTACCAGCTATTCCTAGTTTCCGGCATGAAGGAAGCCCATTCAAAGGGCATCGCAGCACGTCAGGCGGTGCGCGAAGGCCTGCACTCGGGGCGCACGGTAGTGATTGCAGCGGCAACGATCATGACGGCAGTCTTTGCCGGCTTCATCTTCAACTCGAATCCAATGATCAAGTCGATCGGATTCGGCCTCACACTGGGAATTATTTTGGACGCCTTCGTTGTGCGTCTACTGGTCATTCCCGCGCTGATGCACTTGCTCGGGGATGCTGCCTGGTGGCTGCCGAAGTGGCTGGATAAGATTCTGCCGCAGCTTGACGTCGAGGGCGCAAATTTGGAGCACCCCACGTTAGAAGCGAATAGTTCAAGTTCAGCTAACTAACACCTAACATCCACGGTGGGGGTTGCCTTAGGGCAGCCCCCACCCGCTTTATTCGAGCTTTATTCAGGGGCGAAGCGGGCCCGACACGGTGTTTGCGCCGGGACAACTAGTCGAACGGGATCACCAAATCAGCCCGGCCTGTTGCCGCCTCAATCAGGGCAGCGTTAGTTTGGTCCACTTCTTGCACCCATTCGCGGGCGAACTGCGGAGTTTTGCCATAACGCATATGCCGGTTGACGAGTCTTGAAATGCGCAGCTCCTGCGGAGTGTCGACGAACCAAACCTCGTCAAACAATTCGCGCACCCGCGCCCATTCCGGCCGTGGCAATAGCAAATAGTTGCCCTCGGAAATGATGGTCTTGCAGGTGGAGCTTATCTTTATGCCCGCTGCCAGCGGCTGTTCTAAATCCCGGTCGAACGAGGGCACGTATACGTCCTCGCCACCTTGCTTCAGGCGGCTGAGCGCCGAAAAATATCCGCCCGTGTCGAAGGTCTCGGGGGCTCCCTTGCGTTCTAAGAGCCCTTTGTCTGCCAGCACAGCATCCGAAAAGTGGAAACCATCCATAGGGACCCAACCTGCCTCCGGCAGGGCATCGAGCAGCAGGTGAGTGAGAGTTGTCTTGCCAGCTCCGGGGCAGCCAGCAATGCCAATTAGTAGGCGCGCAGCCGGATCCTTGCGCAACTTGCCGATCCGCACCAACAGTTGGGTTACTATCTGGGCGCGACTTCCCTGGATTGTTTCCACGCCGCCTATTCTACTTGGCCGTGCCCCTACTTGGCTTCGGTGGCGAGGCCTTCTATAACTTCGGCCCCCGGCAGGGCCTTCAGCAGCTCACCAGTTACGAAAAGTTTAGATTTGCGCAACCCAGAGCCGATGCAAGACCAACCTTCGGCAGCGCGCGCATCAATTAGGAGCCGCCAGGATCCGGGAATGCCCACCGGAGTGATGCCGCCGTATTCCATTCCGGAGGCCTCGACAGCTTTTTCTTGAGGCCAGAACGAAGCTTTGCGCACGTTCAAGATTTTCTTTACTACGTGGTTTATGTCGGCAAACGTGTTGGCACGCACCAGGCAGGCGGCTACGCGTTCTTCGCCTGCACGTTTCCCGGCCACGAGGATGCAGTTTGCGGAAAGCGCAAGGTCCATGCCGAAAGCCTTGGTCATCGTCTCGGTGTCGGCTAGATCGGGGTCAATTTCTACCGTTAGCGCGTGCTCGGCCAAATGCGGATTCGCGTCAATTACCGCTTTGAGTCCTGTAGCCACGGGTTGGGCCAAGAGGTCGAGGTGGTCGAGGGCGGGTTCCGGCTTGATGGTGCCAATTCCTGCGATGGTGCTCATGTGCTACTCCTTATTAGCTTGTGTTTACGCTAGCGCGGAGCCTAAAAGCTTTCATTTTGGAGTCCAAGATCTGAAAGATAGGTTTTTCTTCCCTGGTCACAGCTTTGTTTGTAACATTAAGCCTATGAAAGCTTTTTTACTAGAAGATAGTGACGGGCGCGCCCGCGGGAGCGTGTGCGAGGTGGGCGAGGATGCCCTGGGCGAGGGCGACGTTCTGATCCGAGCCGAATATTCTTCCGTAAATTACAAAGATGGTTTGGCCGCCTCCGGGAAGGCGCCAATTGCTAGGTCGTTGCCGCTTGTGGGCGGTTGTGACGTGAGTGGGGTAATCGAGGATCCTGGTTCTTCTAATTTGGCCCTAGGCACTGCGGTTACCGTGACTGGTGCTTCTCTTTCCGAGAAGCATCCGGGGGGCTACTGCGAGTACGTGCGGGTACCTGCGTCTTGGGTTACCCCCCTACCGCAGGGAATGGACACTTGGACTGCTTCGGCGTTCGGCACAGCTGGATATGCTGCGGCTTTGGCCGTGCACAAGCTCAATGCGGTTGGTTTGCCGGATGGGCCTGTTGCGGTTACAGGTGCTAGTGGCGGAGCGGGGCTTTTGGCCACGGCTCTGCTATCCGGGGCAGGTCGGGAGGTAATTGCCTTTTCGCGGAAGGAATCTGCTGTTGAGCTCTTGCGTAAGGCGGGAGCAGCAGAGGTCACCTCCTACCCCGATTTTGGCACGCGCCCTCTAGAAAAATCACGTTGGGCTGGGGCCGTAGATGTTGTTGGCGGGCCAACTCTCGATTGGGTTTTGCGTTCGGCGGGTACGGGCGCTTCAGTTGCAGTTATTGGCAACGCCACCGGTAATAAGTTGCAGACCAATGTGCTGCCCCTCATTTTGCGGGGAGTTAATGTGCTCGGCGTTTCTGTGACATTCCTGCCCGACCAGTTGCGCGCGAAGCTTTGGGGGGATTTGCTGGAGGGCGTGGATCGGGCCCTGTTGCAAACGCTCGCGCAAACCGTTGCTCTTGACCAGGTGGGTCAAGCTTTGGAGCAAATTTCCGAGGGCAACGCTTTAGGTCGCACGGTGGTGCGCATTGGCGGAAATTGCTGAAGATAATTTTCCTAAGGAAATTCTTAGGATCGCTTAACTAAGCACTCAGGGAGGGTTCGTAGTATCGGGGTTGTGAGGCCGGAGGGCCTCCAATGGGGATTACAACAGATAATCTTTTCTGAGATGGGGAATATGGTAGCGGGGCGGCAGGGCCGTCCCGCTACTGCTTTTAACTGCTGCCCACACTCCATCTAAGCCCAGAGTGCTCGCAGTATCTTGTGCTATCTGCTGCGGCAATTTTTTAGAGGTGACTGGTGCCGGGAGTGCCACGCATCTACTTTCACACGGCATTTTTAAACCATTTTCGGCATATTTTCACTGGTGAACCCAAATTGCCAGGAAATTCCAAGGTAAGTTTACTTTTATCCCAAGGTTCCTTCCCTATAGTTGTGGGCACAAGGGGTTGAAAGACTTCCTTCTAGATGGGGAAAACTTCATATTCTTTTCTGAGATGGGGAACGCAGTAGCGGGATGGCAAGGCCGTCCCGCTACTGTTTTTAACTTCTCTTCCACCTAGTTGCCCCTAAACAGTCGAGCAAACCTAACGCCAGCGCGAACACAAAGGTAGGGATCGGATGCGGGCGAACAAAATAGCGGGCCAACGCTTAGGGTGCTGCCCCAACCTCTACCTTGCACGATCCCCGTAGGCACGATGCTTTAGAATGTTTCGAGGAGGAAGTATGAAACTTGCAGAAGCCCTGTCCGAGCGTTCGCAGATCCAAGCCCGTCTGTCGCATCTTTTAGAACGCGCTAAGAACGTGGCTCGGGTGCAGGAGGGCGAGACTCCTGCCGAGGATCCGGCCCAGCTCATTGAGCAGGCCGAAGAATTGCATCTAAAACTCCGCCAGCTGGTGGTTCGCATTAACCGCACTAACGCAGCTACTTCTTTTTCCGGCGAAGCTACTATTTCGGATGCTTTAGCCGATCGTGACGATGCCCAACGCCGCTACCAATTCTTCACCGTGCTGGCCGATAAGGCAGCTGAACGCCAGGATCGCTTTACTCGCATGGAGGTAAAGTTCGTGCCCGCCTTTCCAGTTGCAACGTTGCGCGAGCGCGCTGATCAGGCAGCTAAAGAATATCGCCTGCTAGACCTGAAGTTGCAGGAGCTCAATTGGACAACTGAGCTAATTTGAATTTGTCGGTAGCCATCTGCGGCGAATGCAACCCGGACCTTTTGGTCCACCTGTGGTAGCCAGTGGGGTAATGGTCGGAGTTCGACTCTCCATCACATTTCAAGCCCCGGCACTTAGCACATGGGCATAGGGTACCTTCACATTTCACTACCGCGCATTGAGCAGACGGCGAGGGTGGGCTCGGGGACTAATTCACTATAAAGCCTTGGGGCCGACGCGGGGATTAACTAAGTTTTCCTTTTACGAACATGCCCCATTGAATAGCTAAATACCACAGGTCGTTGTAGGCCCTCCTGCAGAGGGAGACTCCTAGTTTCTTTGCCAGCTGCGAGCGCAAAACCATTATTTGGCGAACATAGTTCGCGTAGGGTTTGTATGCGGAAATCGTTTGCTTGGGGTGCAGCCTGTAGTAACAGACCTCATCTGCCAACCCGGCTATCTTTCCTTCCATTCCCAGCTTTAACAACAGCCCGTAATCTTCCATTAGCTCCAGATCGTATCCGCCCACCCGACGTACAGCCTCCGTCCTGTAAGTCGTTGCGGAATGCGCCAACGCGCACCATTTAGTCAGTTCTGGGCGTAAGTCATTGCCTACCCCAACGTCTAAGCGTCCCCCTACATTTCCGTCCTCGTCGATAAAGCGAGTACGTCCACCTACAGCCAGACAATCTGGGTGTTCACGCAAGTAGCTGATTTGTTTTTCAATCCTGTCCCCTGCAGCCAGGTCGTCGGAGTCTAGCTGCACAAGGAACTCCCCGCGCGCTTTGTCCACCCCTAGCTGGTTGGCACGCCGCACCCCTATATGTGTATCGAAACGAATAATTCTTAGCCGCGCGTCAACTGGCAGATGAGCACTATCGGGCTTGGGCGAATTGATTACTAGAATTACTTCTAGCTCCTTGTAAGTAGAATCGAGCACAGAGCGGATCGCCTGCGCGCACCACTCATTGACTTCCCCCGCGGGGATCACCACGCTAGCCAGGCCGGGCTGGATTACTGAACTCACGCCTAGATCCTAACGGATCACCCCTTCACGGCCCCACCGCCCGGCGAACGTACGGGAGAGCCCACCAACCGGTAAGTTTATTTAGGCAAACAGTTTTTAAGGCTCGCACTCACTGCTTATACTGCGCCTAATCGGTGTAGGTATTTGAAAAATCAACCATACAAACATTTACAACGAACACCCCAAAAAATACTCCACTTATTTGGCAACGAATTAATATTTAAACTGCTTCCCAACTGGGACTACGACCACTTCCTAGCAAAGAATCACAGCCACCCCGTTAAACTTCTTGAAATATATTAGATTTAAAGTACACATCCATGTTGGATGCATATGCAATTTTGCATAAATTGCCTTTCTCGGATAAATCTCGAAGGAATACTTGATGAGTGTAAAGAAGTTAGCCCCTTCGCTAGGTAAGCGAAAGTGGTTGGCGTGTGGCGCCACCATTGCCTTAGCTTCCCTTTCTACTACCGGCACAGCATTCGCGGCTCCAGAACCTGGAAACAACGCGGATGCCAGCACCCCAACCGTGGCTGGGGAGGTGACTGGCAAGGCCGACTCGGCAGAAAAGAACCTGGTAGAGACCAAGAACTTCACAAACTCCGATCTATCTGTCTTGCCAGATAACGCCAATTGGCAAGGGGACCAGAGCAGGCATCAGTCCATAGTCGACAGGTTCGATGATTCTGTCTCAGCTCCCACCGACCCAGTACCGTACTCGATCTACGACACGCGGCCTTTCCCCGGTTTCAAAACCCCCGACAACAAGAATGCAAAAGAATTCGGGTGGACCATCGATGGTGCCGTTTCGCTTTCCAAGACAGGGAAAGCTTACAAAGAAGGCACCGGAGCCGACGGAGTAGTTAACCCAGAAAATAAAAAGAACATCATTTGGTTGGGTAAATACGCCCCTAAAGGCGACATAAATACCATCACCACTAAGGAATATATTGCTCGCGAACACATTAATAACGCGGACAAAATGCCAAAAGACACCACTTTTGAGTATGTGACTGGCACTTACTGCAAAGTAAAACGCAACAAGTGGGGCTGGGATCTATGCCAAAAGAACGGCAAGCCAAATTCGCTAGTCGACCAAAATGAAACTGCCACTTTTGTCGATCCCAACACAGACGAAAATGTAAACGGAATCGGCATTTACCGTGTCGGCGTGAAGGCTACTTTCCCCGACACCACCTATTGGATTTTGGGTACTCGAGTGAACTCGCTTCCCAAATTCAACATGGGAATCCGCCAGGCGGTGGACGTAACCCCGGGCAGCGAAATCGTAGTTACGCCCTCGTGGGTTTCTAATGGGAAGACCGGCGGCATAGATCAGATTGGCACCCTACTTTACGACGCTACAGGCAAGACCATTGCCGACTTCCCGCGTTGGTGGATGGCTAACGAGCGCCTACAGCCCAAGGCCACTGCTGTCACTGATCTAGCTACCGCCGGCACGCAGGGATTTGTGTGGAAGGTTCCCGAGGGCGTGACCCGCCTATTCGTCGGGTTCAACACCGCAAATTCCCGGCAGGACCACACCGGCCTGGAGAACAAGAAGGCGATTGCCCTCTCTGGTTTTACCGGCGCAACGATTACCTCCGGATCTCACTTGAAGTTGAGCTTGAGCGAGAAGAACAATCTGGCAAAACAGATTGCAACTAAGGATTTCGATTTCACCTTGGATCTAACCAGCGATGGGCATGCGCCAGTCCGCGCGGGCGAGTTCACTACAGCCCTGCCAAAGGGGGTAACCGCTAAGTCGGTTGAGCTCGTAATAGATGGCAAGTCCTACCCCGGCAAGATCGAATCGGGCAAAGTCGTTGTACCTATCCCCAAGATGGATCCGAAGGCCACGGCTCAAATCATTTTCCACAATGTAAATGCGGTTTCTGCTGACGCGTGGAAACTAAACGGTACCGAGTTGTCTTACGATACCTTTGCCGAAAACGGCGGCTACTTGGCGGGCAAGCCCGCCGACGGGAAGGCCTTCCACCTGAACTTCGCCCACGACGTGCTCATCAACGTGTTGGCTCTTCCTGTGTCCGACGAGCCCACTCAGCCCGAAGAGCAGAAGACTACCCCTGAAAAGCAGCAACCCACACCTGAAAAGCAGCAGCCCACACCTGGAGAAAAGCCAGCTCCCGCCGCGCCGGAGCAGAACGTGGCTCCTAAGGCAGAGCAGAAGCAAACCAAACCTGCAGGCACCGTTACAGAAAAACGCGTAATTGTAAAGAAGTCGACCCCTAAGGTTGAAAACAAGCAGGCTCAGACTTCTGAGGCTCTGGCTTCCACTGGTGTTGCGCCCGTCGCAGCGCTGGCAGTTGCCGGCACGCTCCTAGCTCTGGGCGTGGCCCTGAAGAAGCGCCACATCTAACAGCTATTTTCAGAGCAAACAAAGGGTGCCGGTTCGGATAATTCCGAACCGGCACCTCAATTTCTACCCCAAATTAGGGCCGCTTTCTAGCTCTGAGCACTACCCCTCCGGCTATGCTCACAGCTGCCAACACAGCTACCACACTGGCCACCGTACCCGTGGAAGCAAGCGGATTTGCCACCACACGTACCGCGATGCGCCGGTGTACTTTACCGTCTTTTCCACGAAGTTCGACCACAATGCGCCCAGCAGGCTTTGCCTTCTTTGAGGCGTCCACCCGCAGGGACCCATCCGAATTTTGGTGAACCTCGCCTTGGCCTTCTACCACTGCGGGTTTACCTGCAGACGGCTTGCCGGGAATAACCACGTGCCCGCCAGGGGTAACCTTGCCCGAATCCGAAGTGGGATCGCCCTCGGAAGGGCTGGGCTGATCCTGCGGCTTTTCAGGCACAACAGGATTTTCGGGCACAACGGGCTTTTCCGGGTCGGAAAGTTTCTTGTACTTCAGCTCGACAATGGTGCCCGCAGCCTTGTTCGCAGCGAACTTCACCTGCTTTGTGACAATCTGGTAGCCAGCAATCTGCGGAGCCTGAACCGTATATTCCTGGCCAATCCGGTAGAAGGCACCCGCATCGGCTCCAGTACGTTCGACAAGCCCTGGGCCAACCCACACCTGGTCTCGTGCAACGGGCTTGCCGGCCTCGTCCAAGAAACGCAGCGTAGCAGACGCGCCATTTACTATGTGCCCTGAAGAGGGGGCCAGAACCGAATCACGAATATTCTGGTTGTCAGAAATCAGGTTCACAAAACGCCCGTTGCCCGCAAACGAATCGTCTGCCACAGCACCGATGCGCGCCGGCAACGACACCTCGACCAGGCGGTTATTGGCAAAAGCTTTAGCCGCGATTTCAGTAGACTTATCCGAGAAGAGGCGAATATTTGCCTGCGGCTCAATCGCTACAGGAGGCTCAAACTCCACCGAAGTCAGCTGGTTGTTCGCAAATGCGCCCTCGCCAATTTCTTCTATGCGGGAACCAAAGTGCACGGCCTGCAACTGGTTGTTGGCAAACGCGTAGGCCCCGTAGTGGTTGGTGTATTTGCCGGCGGTCAGCTTGCCAATCTGGTTGTCAGCAAATGCGCCTGCCCCCACCTTGTGCATCAAAGAAGGCAACGCAACTTCCTGCAACTGGTTGCGCGCAAAAGCTCCAACACCTATCTGGCGCAAATTCACCGGAAATTCAATTCGCTTCAGAGCGTTGTCCGCGAATGCCCCGTCGCCAATGGCACTTAGGGTGCCTAGCTTCCCCAAGTTATTCGCTTCGGTAACGGACCTTCCCGCGAGCGCGAATTCGCCCACCTTATTTACCGGCCGAACGGTCCCGTTCTTGTCGGGGGCCGAGGACGGGAAGTCTAGCGGCCCCCCTTCGCCCAGGTAACGAAGCAAAATGTTTCTGGAATTGGGGGCCATCAGGAACGGCGCCTTGGACTTTTCGACCACCCTGAGTAGGTCTCGTTCGTAGCTTTTTCCAGCTTTGTCGGTGGTTACCACCTTAACGCGGAGCCCCAACAGAAGTGGCTGCGGCAGGTCGATACGGTACTGGCCCAACTTGTCGGTATTTACCGCGGGCAAATCGGTGCAGGAGCGATCGACTATTCCGTCTCCGCAGAGGCTGACTTGCACGGTACCTCCCGGCAAGGCGGTGCCAAGCACGCTCGTGTCACCCTCTACCAATGGTTCGCGCACATTGCCTTTTAAGTCCACAGCTAGGAAATTGACCTTAGTGAGCCTGCTCTTCAGCGTCACCTTCTTAGTCTCTTCCAGGTATGAGACGAGCTTGTTGCGCGGGGCAGAAATAGTAACTTCTTGCCCAAGCTGGTAGAAGTCAGACGCCTTGCGAGTGTAGGAGTACGAAGTGCCTGAAAAATCCGGTCCCAGGTAGGTGGCGAACTTTTCTTGCTTTTCACTGCCTACCATTTCTACAGATACTTCCACCTGTGCCGGGTTGACCAGGTACAGCTTATCCACCGAGGTCAACTTCGCAGGGTTGGTGGGGGCAGTCAGGATCTGGTTGTAGTCAGCGTCCCAGGGTTCGCGTGTCATGCGGAAGGCCTGCGGGTCTATGCTCTTCACATTCGGCATGTCGATGATCGCCCCATGCGTGTCAGTGAAGGCACCGGCCGGGATGTGGGTAATCCCCGCCATGCCCGTTATGCGCTGAGCACCAGTTTGCGCCAACGAATCTGCCTGCAGCTCTTTGACTGTGGAGGGGACGTGCAAGGTGCCCTCCTTCTTAATCGCAAAGGTCAAGGCCTTTGGTTCAATAGTGGTAAGACCTTCAGGTAGCTTGAGCGATTCCAAGTACTTCCAGGCGAAAGCGTTGCTGGCGAGAACAGTTACGGGCAGGTGGGCGTTAGAGGCCGGATCCACGTAGTACGCGGGCACCTCTACCTTCTTATATTTGCCAGTAAATTTCTTCACCACCGCGTGGTCGGCAAAGACCTCCCACTCGAAATCGTTTTGGCTAGCCTCGGCTACCTTTTCCGGCGCTTTTTGGCCAGGTACAGGCTCCGGAATAGAATCCGTTGCCCCTTCCGCGTAGGTGAGGTTCGCCCTGATCATGCCGGCGCCTACCACGTTCGCGTCGAGCGCGGGCGTGAATGCTCCGTTGAATAGGTAGGTCCTGCGCGTCGCCTGCGCATTGGTACCTTGCGTATCCACTGCTACCCCTACAGCATCCGGGCCGGGATGGTTTTGCACCACGGCCACGTAGAAGGTGGAGTTGGCAGGTACTGCGTACCCTGACAGGTCGATGTTGTTCCACCCGTCTTTCAGCTTTACCTTGTCTAGCTGGGCAAGGGTTTGCAGACGCTGATTTTCGTCCTCGGCAAGCACTAACACTTTCACATCCCGGTTGGCAGTGTTCGTCTTTTGCACGTATGCGTCTACGGAAGCTAGCGTCGCCGGGGTCTTAGCGGGGTAGAAGCGCACCGCCACCCCTCGGCCCGCCTTGTTATGGACCACGTTTGTGCGGGCAGTGCCGTTGTCGTAAGACACCTTTGCAGAAGAACCGGCAAGTTTTTCCAACTTGAACACATGCCCGGTAACAGCTTCGTCAGAGCCAACTACAAGGTCAGCGGGCTTGTATCCGGGCGCGAAGGCTCGCAGAGTAACCTTCCCCTCCCGGTAAACACCCGGCAGAACGAATGCTCCGCTGGCTTCCACCTTCGCCGGAGCGATATTGGCATCCTCAACTACGCGCACGTGCGCGCCGGGCACAGCAGCTCCACCAGCATCTAGAACCTTGCCTGCAAAATCTGACTGGACAGCTTTCTCGAGCACAAATTCCAGGTTCGCGTTTTGCGATACTTGGCGCTGCTGGCTGACAAATCCGTAAGCACTCGCCTTTACCGTCCAGGTGCCAGTAGAAATGTTCAGGTTGAATGAACCGTCTGCTTCGTTTACCGGAACTTTCCTGTCAAGTTGGGTTACCTCGACGCGAGCGCCCGGGACCGGAACGGTATCAACCTGAGCCGGCTTGGCGCCCTCGGCAAAGGACTGAGGAGTGAACTTCTGCCCTGCCGCAATAATCTGCGCGGCCACATCCTTGCCGGATTCAACTGGCACTGACGGGGCTCCTACCCGAATGTTGTCCAGATACCATCCCAGTTCGTAGTCGTTGACCACGTTCTTACCGGTCTTTTGTACAAAGCGCAACGCAATCGATTGGCCCGCATACTTGTCCAGGTCTGCCTGAATCCACCTAAAGGTGAACTTAGTGCCGTTGTCCATGATCTGCGCAGCGTCGAGCAAAGTTGTGGCGGTGCCATCTTGCTTCACTACCTCGACGCTGGACAGATTGTCTTGGTATTCGCCTAGATACTGCTGGGCGTTGTAGCTTTCGAATTCCAACACCGATCCCTTGGTAGGAATAAGGAAAGGGGTTTGCACGTAGGAATGCTGCTGGCGCGATACTCGCGCATCGGCCAAATCACTTCCCGCAATCGGACGGCCTAGGTTTGTGCCCCACACCGAATCGCCCCGAGCAATTTTTTCGCGCAGACCGAGCTGCGCCTGCCGCAACGGCAAAGTGGAAGAGGAATCCGCTACCTTCAGGGGGACCCCCGCCTGCCAGTCGTTGGCACGGCCTTCGATGGTTCCCGTGGTGAAGGCGTCTGCTGCGGTGCCACTGTAAGAGGCCACATTTTCCAACTTGGCGCGAGTTAGCGAAACGGATTTTTCTACCGCGGCCTCGTTGCCGAAGCTATCTACAGGACGCACCGCATAAACCGCCTTCTGGCCTATTTCAAGCGTCGTATCGAGGTAGGCAAGTTTAGCTGCGTCTTTGTCTACGGTGGCGATCTTTTGCGCAGTGGCTAGGTCTTTGCCTCGGTAAATGGCATATCCAGTCACGTCGTTATCTGCCACCGCAGACCAGTTCAGTTCCACACCTGGCCCCCGCTGAGTGCCCTGCAAGGAAGTTACTGGCGAGGGCGCCAGCTTGTCTGCCGCATCAACACTTACGTTGTCGATGTACCAGCCTGCGCCGGTACCGTGGTCTGGGTAGCGGAAGGCGAATCGCACAAAGATCGGGCCTTCGTGCCCTGCCCACTTCTCGAGGCTATAGTAGACGCGCTTCCAGGCGGGCGAAGTGCCCGGAGGAATCAGCTTTTCGTCCAGGTCTTCCCACTTGCCATTTTCGCTGGTAGATACCTGAATTTTTGCTGTGGTAACGCCGTTAAACCCTAAGTATTCGTCATAGGCCAATGCCGGTTTTTTACCGCGCAGCCCGGATAGATCCAGTGGCGGCATTGTGGCGTATGAATCGATCTGCCTCGTTGGGGTGCGGTGCCCGCCCTTGTGCCTATGAGCTTTTTCCCGATGGGAGCCGGTTCGTTCGGCTGCGCAGGTGAGGACCAGTTCCAGTCACCAGCCACCGGGCCTGCCGCGGAACTACCCGAGAACTGCCAGCCGTCGACATTGTCTTCAAAATCGTTAGCGTATTCGCCGGGGCGGATTCCGGGCTTTACCTCTATCGTGTGCACCTTCGCGGCACCGACTTCTTTGCCTGCGAAATCTTTGGCTACGATCTTCACCTGCACCTGTTTCGCGGAAATCGCCGAGGCCGGAATGTTGGCCTCGTAATTACCTTTGCGGGCCGTGCCAGTTAGCTGGCGCATGGGAAGTTCAGCAAATGCGCCTGCCTTCCCGTTCCGGTAGTAGGCCTTCACGGAGGTCAGTGCTGTATCGTCGGCGACCTTGGCCGCTAGCTTTATAGCTTGACCAGCAAAAGCGAGCTTGGGCCAGATCGGCTCAATGGTGGGATCTTCCCTGTCGCTGCCCTTCTGCAACACGCGGCCGGTAATTGTTAGGGTGTCGTCTTGCTGCTTGCCGTCCTTCAGTGCTTTTGCTTTGCGCACGGCGTCGTAGGCGTTCAGGTTACCGTAGCCGTAGCCCATGTTGGGGCTCTTAGGGTAGCGGAGGTCGGTGGCTCCGATCGCAGTAGAGCGCAGGATCTGTTCGATTTGCTCGACTGTAAGCTTGGGGTTGGCCTGCAACATCAAAGCAACCGTGCCAGTTACGTGCGGGGCAGCCATAGAGGTTCCTGACCAAGCGGCATATCCACCCCCTGCTAGTGCGGAGCGGACGTTCACCCCGGGCGCGCAAATGTCGGGTTTAACCTGTTGTTTGCTAAATGGGGAGGGGCCGACGCGCGAGAAGTCGGCTAGCTTGCCTGCGCGATCGCAGGCAGCTACCGAAAATACGCCGGGCAGGTTGCCCGGGTTAGCAATGGAGCCATCGGCAGGGTAGTCGTTGGTGTTGCCCGCAGCGAATACGGGAAAGATCCCTGCCTCCCGCCAGCGGGTCACGATGGGGGCGAACCAGTCACTCTTTTCGCTGTCTCCACCCCAAGAGTTGTTTACGACGCGGGGAGCGTTCTCGGCACGCCCGCCCGGTTTCATAATCCATTCGGCGGCGCGCAACATGTCTGCTTCATCTCCGGCCCCGGTGCCAATTGCGCGGGCTGCAACGTATTTTGCACCCGGGGCCACCCCTATTTGATTCTTGCTTCCTGCCTTGCCCACGATCGTACCGGCAACGTGGGTGCCGTGATCGTGAGAGGGATCGGTGAGTTCTGCCCTGTCGGTGGTAACGAAATCCTTATAGCTGCGGTCCACCCCAAAAAGCCCGTAGTCTTTGTCGTAGGCATTGAACTGGGTGGCAATTGCCGGATGCTTGTAGTTGGTTCCCGAATCGATAATGCCTACGGTTACCCCCTTGCCGTCAATTTTTAACTCATCCCATACGCGGGGGGCACCGATTGCCGAGATTCCCCACTCTATTCCAGACTTATCCGTTTTTTCCTTGGGGGAAACGATTGGTTGGTCTTGGTGCAGTTCTTTATTTAGACGCACCGACTTTACGTCGGTTCTGTGGGAAATTTGTTTGATTAGGGAACCACTTAGCTCTGCGGCTATAGCGTTTACAATGTAGAAGCTTTCTACATTTTTTGCTTTGCCTTGTTTTTCGTACTTTTTCAGCACGTCGAGTAGCGGGGTTTGCGATTCGGTGGCGGTTTCTGTCAGCGCTCCGATTACTGCTTTTCGCTGCGAAAGGGCGTCGTCTGCCGCTTCTGCTTTAGCTTCTGCAACGTCAGCTTTGGCAGTCATTTCGATGATTACTGGTTGTTTCGCCGAGTTTCCTGATGCCGCTATTTCTTTCTGCAGGGGGGGCAGAAAGATTCGGAGTAATGTCATTCACGCGTGGCGTCGCACTGGCGAAAGTGGCACCCGCGCACAAGCTTAGGCCCACACCTACTACGAGGGCGGCCCTGGGGATATACATCCCCTTCTGGGGAATCTTCACTAAGGTTCTCCTAACCTTACCTAAAACTTTGCGTCAGAGATAATACAGGACAAAACCCCAGGTTAGGAATACTTAGTTTTTAACTATTTCGCGGTAAGCGGTTCTTTGCGGTTGAGGGGCTGCGCGTAACCTGCACAGCTTGCTCCTCTTTTGCGAAGAAAACCTAATGCGACGCTACCCCACTTATGGCCAACAACCCGTTACCGCCCACCTATGTAGCCGCTGTTATACGTCTTAGCTTCTGAGGGCGTCGGAGGGTTGGATTTGGCTGGCCCTCCAGGTGGCTATTGCTCCCCCGACTAAGCCGACTAGGGCACCTGCAAGTATTGTTGGGGGGATGAGGCGCATGTCCAGAACGGGCTGCCAGGCTCTAGCAATTGTTACCCCCAAGATGGCTAGTACTGCCAGGTAGCTGCCGATTATTCCGCCCATAATTCCTGTGATTACGGCTTCGGTCAGTACTAGGGCTGCTACGTGTTTTTTGCGTGCCCCTATGGCTCTGCGCAAACCGAATTCTCCAGCACGCTGAAAGACTGAGGTGGTCATCGTGTTGGTAAGCATAAGTACGGCTGCTAACAGCGTCACTCCTGTGAGTGTGGCAAGCATAGTTTTCAGGTTTGTTTCTATCTGTTCGCGCATTCCTTTTGGGTCCGGGGGTGCAGTAACGTTGACCCGTTCAGCTGCGGGGATCCATGCGGCTGGAGCTTGCCTGGCTACCTGTTCCCCCGCCCCAGGCTGGACTTTTATTTCCACTGCGGCGTAAGTCTGTTTAGATAATTCGGCTGCGGTGGTCTCGGTGCATGTGAGGGCAGAGAGCATTTTTACTTGTAAGCCTGCGTCGTCAATAATCCCAACTACGTTTAGGGGCCTGCCTTTTACCCAAATAACAGGGTCCGCCATCAAAGGCCCCAGTTTTATGTCACTGGCCAGGCGCTTGCCTACTAGCACTTGACCATCTTCTATTGTTTTCACCGCTCCTGACCCGTTTGTGGTGTGGAAGAGTTTTGCTGGAACCTTTCCGCCAACTAGGCCTACTAGTTCTGTAGAGGGCGTCCGCGCCTCCCCTGGGCGCCCGCTGGCGGCAACTGGATTATGCCCTATAAGGGTTGAGGCAGCTTTTACCCCTGCAAGCCCCCTCACGCGCGCAAGAGACTGGGTGCTCTGGGCCTGTTCTGCTGCTGGACTAGTTGCTTCTAGCCCGGACACTGACATTGTGACTCTTGAATTTCGCTGCGCATCGAAAAGATCTGAGACTTGCCCGCTCGCGGTTTGAGCGAGACCAATGGTAGTTAGCGCTAGGCCTACACCTAACGCGACTGCGCCGACTAAAGCTGCGGTTCTACTGGGTTTTGCCCGCAGTGATGCCCACACGTCTTTGAGGCATTCGGTAAATTTTAGGGTGGATGGTTGCCCTAGGGGCTCTTGGACCGCTAATTCTTGCGTCTCGTTTCCGCTTGTTCGAGGGGCCTCTTCCGTAACTTCCCCGTCTACTACTCTAAGGCGACGGCGAGCCCGGTTTGCGACCTGACTGTCGTGGGTAACGACAACAACGGTAACCCCGGAGCGGTTGAGCTTTTCGAGCACATCCATAATGGCGTTAGAGGAGGCGGAGTCTAGGTTTCCGGTGGGTTCGTCGGCAAAAAGAACACTCACGCGCGAGGTTATGGCCCTAGCTATGGCTACCCTTTGGCGTTCCCCACCCGAGAGCACGGCTACGTCTACGTCCGCTTTATGTGCTAGCCCCACAAAGTCGAGCGCTTGGTCAGCGAGGGTGTTACGTTTAGCTTCGCTTAGACCGCGGTAGAGGGTTCCTAGCGCTACGTTGTTGCGTACATTTCTACCGGCTAGCAGGTGGAAGGATTGAAAAATAAAGGCGAATCTATCTGAGCGCACCCTGGCTCTTTGCCTATCGGATAGCGCGGTGGTTTCTACCCCGTCTACAAAGTATTCGCCGCTGGTGGGTTTATCTAAGAGGGCGAGTTGGTTGAGGAGGGTGGATTTGCCTGATCCTGAAGGGCCTACTATGGCTACGTATTCGCCTTGGCGGATGCGAATATCTACCCCGCGTAGGGCTTGCACCTGGGCTTTTTGCCCGTAGGTTTTGCATAGCCCCTTGGTTACGAGTTCGCTCATCGGTCTATCCGCACTATTGCACCCTCGCGCACTCCGGCCCCTTCGACTGCGCACATTCCTTGCATGCACTTGTTGCTAACAACTTTTGTTTTCGTAAATGTTTTGCCCTTTTGTAGCAAAATGTTCGCTGCCCCGTCTGCTCCGAAAGCTACAGCGCGTTGGGGAACAACTAGGGCTCCTTTTACGGGTTCGGATAAGTTGAGCGTTACGAGTACCGCATCGTTTCCGGCCCATTCTTCTGGGATGTCTGCTTCCGAGGGCGAAAACACGATTCGTGACATGTTCTGGGAGGTATCAGCGCCTTCTGGAGCATCGCCCTGTTCTGGGGCGGGCTCGGATTTATCTTTTTGTTCTTGGGTTTGAACCTGGGCAACTTTTACTCGCAGAGTTTTTCCTGATGCCTCAGCTTTTCCGGTCAGGCCGTTTTTTACCTTTACCCCCACAGCTGACGGGACAGTTGCCACCAAAGACATTTTCCCACCCGAGAGTTTCACTTTGGTGTTTTTCCCATCTACGCTAGTGCCCACATTTGGCAGATCCACTACTTTTGCAGGCAGCTTGTCCGAGACCACAACCTCGCTAGCAGGCAACACTACTTTACCGGCAGAAGGTGCTTTAGACTCGCTCTTTTTGCCCCTACCTGGATCTTTACCTTCTGCTTCGTTCTCTGGAGAGCTTTCCCCTATTTGGGCTTTAGAACCGGCCCTGCGGTACAGGCCTTTAATACAGGTTGCTGTGTAGGAGCCAAATGTTCCGTCCGCACGCACCTGGTAGCCTGCCGCATTTAACGCTTTTTGTACTAGCAGAACATCGTCTCCGCTCATGCCCTCGGATACATCGCGGTAGAGCGGAAAACTTCCGGCAAAGACAAATAGGGGGCGTCCATTTACCCAGACCAGCACGCTGCCAGAGGAGACGTTTTCCCCTTTTGCTGCCCCACTGCGCGTAATCACCCCACCGCCTTCACCAGCAGGTATGGGAAGATCAGTACTTTCAGCAAATTCGGCCTTGGCGTTAGCGGTAGTGGTCTCTGCCAAATCCTGTCGCACAATTTTGGCTGTGACCGCACGAGCCGCCGGGGGTTTGGCTTGCGCCTGCCGCTGGGTTGGAGATACTAAACGAGTTGCTAAAAACCAGGTTCCGCATACCAGAACCACCGCACCAACCACAACTAAAATTGCCACGTATTTGGAAGAACTAAATTGTTTCAGCATTTATTTTTCGTATTCGTCAATCACTTGCAGCGCGCGCTTGCCTTTTTCTTCATCCTTCTTCAAGTCAGCATCCAAGTCTGCCTTATGCGCTTCCACGAACTTCTTGCGCAAATCCCATTCCGCCTCATACAGATTGTGGATCCATCCCGACTGCTCCCTACATTTGGCATCGTGAGTTGCCAGCTCAATTTCCTCTGAAGAAGGCTTCCCTGTTGGCGTCCACTGCGGCCACCTATCCAACAGGGCTTGAGGCAACATGGTGTCCGTTTGCCAGGGATAATCAGGCAAACCAGCTATACCCAAAGGCCGCATGCACTCGCGCCACTGCTTACCAGAGTCAACCAGCGCCGGCACCGAGGCATAATCCACATGCAGCCGATTGAGCTGGGATCCTACACTATCCAGATCTGGCTCTATTTCATCTAATTCTTTAGGCTCTTCTGTCGGCTCATTCGGATCCGCCAGACGCTCCCTAGTCTTGTCTAGACACTTGTCGCGCGCATCCAGGAAATCCTTGCTCTTATTCGCATAAAGGCCGCCCTCTCCGGCCTCATGTATCGCCTCTTCTGCAGTGTTGCGCGGATCCGGAGCGAACCTATAGCCGTACTTCTTCGCTAACTGCACGTTAAAAATACTAGAAATCCCGTCCCCCGCCAATGTTTCGGGTTTAGGCGCAGATAAATCAGTAATTACGGGATCATCAAACCCCTTATCCTTCATACAACGCGAGGTTAGTAATTCCTGCGCAAGCATATCTAATTCACTCGCAGGAGCACCCAAATAAGGGTCCGTGGGTAACGTCCACCTACCCTCATCCTTTTTCACATCCGTAGAAATACGATAATTTTTACTGCTCTCACTACCATTTGCATTTTTACTTGAGCCAGAACTACACCCAGATAGCGCAAGCCCTAAACAAATACAGAGAATTGCCGCCTTTATTGAACGCATAAATACAAACCTAAATAAAGATAGCAGGTGGGCGCCACCATCATGACGCCCACCTAATCAGCCATTACTTCCAGCGCCCATTTCCGTAGAAATTATGATGCCACAACATGCGAGACCCGGTCGCAGGCCCATAAACACCATCCGCCGCAAGCCCGTATATATTCTGAGTTCTACTAATAGCTCTTCTAACAGAAGGACCGTAATACCCATCAATAGATACATACGATATACGTTCCCCATATTTCAGCGAATATTGCAGGGCACGTACAGCATAATTATGGTTTATTTGATCCACTTCTAAATAACAATTTACCGAGCCACCGTTCCTGGTAGCGGGAGCCCATACTTCACCTCCAACGGTGATTGGTTTACTGACTCTGCCCCAGCATTTACCTCTAGCACTTAACACCCGCTGAGAACTAATAGTAGACACGGACGTACTGGCAGTAGAGCTACTCATGGGACCTGCTGCTGCGGTAGCTGGCATCAGTGCCAGCAGTGAGACTGTTACTGCTAGTTGAAGAACTGTTTTTTTTTGACATACGAGGAACCCCTCTTATAGTCGATCCATGGAACGGCGCACCGTCGCGCCACAACTGAGCCTACCATCACAGAAACCCTATTACTACGTTTTAGGGGTTAATTAGATATAAACATCAGATGTACGCTACATTATAGAAATCTAATTTTCTTTTAATCTTTCTCCCGCCGCCTACCCGTATCTCATCCCATGCCAACTACGCGTTAGCACGTCCAATACTTTGCGCGCACTAGAATTATCCATATGAGCTGCAACAACACTCATCCACAACGGGAGGTTAATATGATTCCGATCCCAACTTTTCCATTAAAATATTTCATTTTATTTTAATAAATAATTCGGCAGAACGCTTAACGCATAGCAGCTAGGTACAACAACGCCAAGGATAACCCTAAGCAAGCCAACTGCACCTAGCTGCTAACGTCCCGCAGAACTACTAGCTATTTTTGGTGCCAGAGACGCCCTCTTGCCTAAACGTCGGGTGCAGCAGACTCACCGAGAGGCCCAACCCCAACAGCACAACGCACACCGCTATCGGCATCCACGCTGTTACGCCATACAAGGCAGTTGACGCCACCGGCGCTAACACGTATGCGGCACCATTGTTAGCGTTGATAAGTCCGGCCACACTTCCCTGTTCGCGGGACTCCATCCGAAGTGTAGGCGCGGCGTTATACCCCGGCATGGCCAGCCCTGAACCGATCCCCACTAAAACGCACGCTACTACGAATACCCATAAATGTGTCGGATGAATTAGCAGCGCCACCGCTACGAGAGAAATCGCAAGCCCTCTACGGAACAGCCGCACCGCACTCCAGCCCAATCTGGGCGCAACTACTGCTTGGGCAATAATCATTACCACGCCCATTACCGTCATACACAATGCCGTATATCCGGCGGTTTCGCCTGCGCTCAGACGCAACGCGTCCTGTAACAAAAATCCGCACACTGTGGTCAACGTAGAAAATACCGTGAACATCAAAAATCCACATGCCAGAAAGGCGAAGATTCTGGCGTCAAAATAACTAACTTTGGCCGGTTTACCAACCTGTCCCTTACCGTGAGTGGGTTTAAATGTTGCAAGTAACACCACTACTGCCACCGCAATCATGGCCGGCATCACCACCAAAGGCAACATAAATCCCCCGAAGGCCGCTAAGCTCCCGCCAACTAGTGCCCCCAAGATCGTGGCAAAGCCTTGAGCCGCTCCAAGCATACCTACACCTTTGACGCGCTGAGCCTCGCTGTACGTATGAGTGACAATGTAGGTCTGGGCGGCCGGAGTAATCGCAGCGATTGAACCGCCATAGAAAAACCCTCTAGTAAGCACTACCCCAGCAACTAGAGCGCCCCCCGTAAGCACACCTTTTAATCCGAACCAAGCCACCACAGCGAAACCCGACAGTGACACGGCTGCACCGGCCATACCCGCAACCAAAATTGAGCGCGTTCCTCGCCTCAGAGAAATCCTCCCCCAAGCTGTAGAGGTAAGCGCGAGCACGATTGCGGCCAATGAGATCGTTGCCCCGATATGCCACTCTTTGAGCCCAATTTCGCGCGAGAGCGGCGCGATTATCGGATTTAGAATCATTTGCCCCATATACGCCAGCAATGTCGCCATAAAAAGCGGCAAAATGCCGGGGATGCGGTTTGCACCTTCCGCACCCCTTTGTTTGACCTGCGCGGTTGCATCAGACATGTAGGTTCCTTTCTAGAGACTGGAAATGAATGAACCAAATACTAGAACAGTGTTCTAGTACTGTCAACGTGCTGGCCCGCTATGCTGTTGTCATGCGCGCTAAGACCGGAAACACAGGCAGACGAGTCGGCCTGAACCAAGAAAAAATACGCCGAGCGGCAAAAACTCTAACCCGCGAAAATGGGTTGGATAATTGGTCTATTCGCGATCTGGCAGTACAGCTAGAAGTTGCTCCTTCAGTGATATACCACTATTTCGCCAATAGAGACGCGGTAGTTGACGCCGTAATAGCTGATTTAGTTGCGTCCATTACCCTTCCTGACGAAAGCTTAGAGTGGAAGCAGTGGTTTATAGGTTTGGCTAAAAATGCTCGCCCAGTATTGCTGGAGCACCCGGGCGCAACCGAAAGGATGATGCGCGGCAATTTTAGCGCCGAAATGCTGCCGATTCTTGAAGCCTCCTTCAAAAAACTGCGCGAAGCAGGATTTCGCCGCCACATTGCTCAGGCTTACACAATGATCATCAATACAATTCTATGGATCATTGCAGCTCGTAATCTGCGCAGCCACACCCGCGTGAGTGAACGGCATGACCTGGAGCGTACCGTGACCCAGATTCAACCTCTAGCTGCGAACTCTGAGGCACTAACCTACATGCTCGATAACTACCTACTGCCCCTAACAAACCCTAAACACGAAGAACAGATAAGCCGGGAGTACTTCGACACCATGGTAAGAGCCCTTTTAGCAGGGCTGGAAAGCACCGTTTTACCCAAAGAAAAAGAAAAATAATTCACCGCGCACTATCGCAGTAGTATCTCAGTGCAGCTGCATTGCGTTTAGCACTATTTACCGCCGTAAGAGTGGAGACAAAGACGTCGGAAATGATCAAAAGCCCAGCTTCTCTACAAGTCTCCCCGACTAGCGGTTTTAGTTATTTCTGGCGTGGATTTAGTAGAAGTCGTCGCCCGCAGCGCGGCAGCTTTTGCTTTCAAACCTCGGCTAGTTTTACTTTGGGGTCGACCTAGGGGTGCGATTTTGACCTTCCGTTAATGGGTATTGCCATAGGGGTGGAATTATCGGTGTTGAGTGGTGGTCAGATGAGGCGTCTATGCGCTTGCTGTTGCACTGACAAGCGTAATAAAATGTGAGTGCAGTTAACGGCTGGAGGAGAAATGGCGTCAAGTAGTCTGACTATCCGTCTTGATAGTGGGTTGAAGGATGGGGCGGCAAATGTCGTGGAATCCTACGGGCTCGATCTATCGTCCGTCGTGCGGGCATTCTTCACGGAAATGGTGAATACCAACTCGATTCCTTTGTCTTTCGATTACAAGCGTCCAAATGAGGAGAGCCTTCAAGCTATCCGTGAGACTCAGGAAATGATTGCCTCAGGCGGCAGCGAAAGTTATGCGACTGGCCACGACCTCATCGAAGCAGCCTTGGCATGAGCAGGCGCCTACAGGCGAAATTCACTTCGACATTCAGCAGAGACCTGAAAAAGAAAGCCACCAAACGGCAATGGGACCTTGCAGAACTGGAATCTGTTATCGACCTGGTTCTAGAGAACACACAGGAATCTATTGGAGTCCTAAAACGCAGGCATCGGATGCACAGGCTCTCTGGCGAATGGGATGGCAGCAACGAGTGTCACGTTGCGAATGCTGGCAACTGGTTAGTTATCTGGAAGACTGACGGCGAGTTTGCCTATTTTCAGCGAACCGGATCCCACGACGAACTGTTTCACCGGTAAGTGGCGGTTCCAAGCGGGCAAAACTTGCCAAGTTCAAAACCGCCTACAAATAGCGAGATGACATGCCCATCTTCGAGTATATGAAATATACGTTTTTACGAGATAGTGTCTGTAACAAGGGGAAGTTCGATGGGCAATTCAAGCCAACTAATCATTCAAGTTATTGCCTAGCATGAGGCGAACGAGCACCAAAACGTTATTACCGCTATCGAAGTTGTTCCTGGATCTGAACGATCACGATGCTGTCGAGCTACGAGACGCCTACCTATCAAATCCAGCGTCTATGTGGAGCCACCTGCGGGAATCGAACCCGCGACCTATTCATTACGAGTGAATCGCTCTACCGACTGAGCTAAGGTGGCGCAGCAGGAAAAAGCTTACCTAAGCTTTCACCTGCAAATCAAACCAATGTGGCGCCAATCGCTCAGTCCAACTTACAGCTAACTTCTGTCTTCGGCTGTTCGCCCTCGATTAGGTAGCCTTCGACTGCCTTGCTAACACACTTCGAAATGCCCGTGTAACCACAATGGTTCCACGAATCCAGCGTTATCAGCGAAGAGCCAGGGATCTGCTTATGCAGCGACTGCGCAAACTTATACGGGGTAGCAGGATCATTCTTATTGCCAATCAGAACCACCTTGGGGACGCCCTCGAAAGTAGGTTCGGGGTTGCCGGCAGGCTTTATTGGGGAAGCCTGCGCCGCGTAGGGCCCGTACTTGAACGTTGCGCCAATGATCGGGGCGACTTGGTCGAGCTTTTTCGCCTGCTGATCCCACTGCTGCGGATCGCCAACTATTGGGTAATCCAACTGGTTGATTACGCTCATGGCATCAAACGAATTGTCGGCATACTTGCCATCCGAATGCCTTGAAGCATAAAAATCAGCCAAGTACTGCAGCTGAGTCCCGTCGTGCAACCTAATGGCTCTGTCTAAAGCATCAACCAAAGTTGGCCACGACTCATAGTTGTACAGCGGCGCAACCGTGCCCTCAACTGCCAACGACTGAGTCAACGGACGATCAGCCTGGGCTGTGCGCAGCGGATTGCCACGCAAGGATTTCAAAAAAGAGTCAATCTCTTTTAGACGCCCCTTAGCGTTCTTCGACTTCAAAGGGCAATTGGCATAATCGCCGCACTCATCAGCGAATTTAGCCAACGACTTCTCGAAATGCTCAGCCTGCCCCAACGACAAATCAGCCATGTCCGCCTTCGGGTCCACTACCCCGTCAAGCACCATGCGCCCTGCCTGCTTGGGGAACTCGCCCAGGTAGGTAGAACCAAGCAGCGTGCCGTAAGAATAACCCACGTAGTTGAGCTTCTTATCGCCTACCGCCGCCCGCATCACATCCAAATCTTTTGCCGCAGACAGGGTATCCATGTGCCGTACCAGGTCGGCATCTTTATCAAGGCATTGCTTGCCAAACTGGGCCGACTGCTCTTTAGCCTGCTGCTTATCTTTTTCTGGATCACCCGTAGGATCTTGTGAACGCCACTGATCCTTTTGCCCATCGGTAGAACAGCGGATGGGAGCTGAAGCCGCCACCCCGCGCGGATCAAAGCTGACCACGTCGTAGACCTTCTGCACAGGCCTACCGATAGCGCCATTCACGAGGCCTGAAAGGGACTCTACCCCAGACTGGCCAGGCCCGCCCGGATTAGTAAACAAAGAACCCTGCGGCCTAGACGAGTCCGCCTTCTTGCGTGCCATCTGCAGCTGCAAAGTACGCCCAGCCGGGTTGGCATAGTCAAGCGGCACCTCGACCTTGCCGCACTCCAATTCCTTGTCCGTAGTAACAGACCGGTCGCATTTTGCCCATTTGACGCGTTGATCGTAGAACTTCTGCAACTGCGGGTCGGGCGCAGATTGCTTTTGCTCCAGACGCTCCTGCCGGGAAGGCTGATCACTCTGCCCTAAACCGCATCCGCCTAAAAGGGCAGCCACGGCGAAACCAGCTGCTAGCAGTTTGCCGGTCCGTCTAACCATTAGTCACTCCCATGGGGTTGGCTTAGAATGCGGCCTCAATGCCACACACATCGCTTCTATTGCTACCACGGGAGTAACGTTCTGCGCGAGCCGACGCCGAGCCACATCAATAGCCTCCATCTTCGCGACCGTACCCGCCGGATCCATCTGACCTGCCAGATCAGCAATCACGTCAACCATGTCATCATTTACAAAATCGACGTCGGCGCCCACCTGCCTGGCATAGACATCCCTATACAGAGACATCAAATCTGTCATCGCCCGATCCAACTGGTCGCGCAGCGCCCGAGTAGCCCGCCTTTTTTGCTCCTCCTGCAACTGCCTAACCTGGGCACGCAAAGCAGGAGGAACCTTCGCATCCGCATCCAACCCCAGCGAACGTTTCAACTCCCCCAGCTCTGCCGCATCCTTAGTGGAGGTCAGACGTTCGGCCTCAGCCTTAGCCAAATCGACCATCTGCCCAGCCGCAAACACCGCATCAGCAACAGAACGCACCCTGGCAGGGCGAAGCAAAGTCTTTCGCCGTTGCTCACGAGCCTGCGGGTCGGTAGCCAAATACTTCGCCAATCCAATGTGAGACTGCGCCGCCCTCGCCGCGGACATGGCAACCTTGGGGTCAACCCCATCACGCCCCACAATCAACTCCGCCACAGCCCGCACCGGAGGCACCCGCAAATTCAACGCCCTGCAACGCGAACGAATAGTAGTAATCATGTCCTCGGGGCTAGGCGCACACAACAACCACACGGTGTGAGCAGGAGGCTCCTCGATAGCCTTGAGCAACACGTTAGAGGTGCGCTCAACCATGCGATCGGCATCCTCAACCACAATAACCCGCCACTTCCCCTGCGAGGGAGCCTGAGAAGCCACCCCTATAAGCTGGCGGGCCTCGTCAATAGAAATAACCACCTTCTCGGTACGCAAATACCGCACATCAGGATGTGTACCTCCCATAGTCTGCGTACACCCAGCACACCTGCCGCACCCCACCGGCTCGCCCTCGCATTGCAAAGCCGCCGCAAACGCCTTTGCAGCAAGCGAACGGCCCGACCCCGGAGGCCCGGTAATGAGCCAAGCGTGCGCCATCTGCCGCCCCCCGTCCTCGGCCCCACTAGCGCGGGTTTGCACCGACCGCCGAGCCGACAAAGCAGCCTTTTGCAGTACCTGTACCTGCTCTTCTTGGCCAACCAGCTGATCCCAGACGCTCACAATTGCACCCCCAATTCGACGAGGGCGGCGCTCACCCTATCTGTCACCTCACTTACGGTGCCACTCCCCTCAACAACGCGCACCCGGTGCGGAAATTGCCGCGCCAACTCCCCAAAACTAGCCCTAACCTGGGCGTGGAAAGCGGCACCGGCACCTTCAATCCGATCGGGAGCGCCACCCCGCTCAGCCAAACGCGCTTTGGCCGCCGCAGGTTCTAATTCCAGCACGATAGTGGCATCAGGTTCTAAGCCAGAGCTAGCCCACTCACTAAGCTGGCGCACCTCCTCGGGCCCCAAGTTCCGGCCCGACCCCTGGTACGCAACAGACGAATCGATATAGCGATCACAGATAACAACCTTGCCCGCCAGCAAAGCCGGACGCACAACCGTAGCCACATGATAGGCCCGGTCGGCAGCGTAAAGCAGCGCCTCGGTTTTAGCGTCAATATCTTGCGGGCCATTCATGACCTGCTTGCGCAACACGCGCCCCAGCTCGCTATCGCCGGGTTCGAAAGTAGTGAGCACCTGCCTGCCAGCCTCTTCGAATCTGCGCGCCAGCTCCCTCACCTGGGTCGACTTGCCAACGCCCTCGCCGCCCTCAAACGTTATAAAAACTCCGCGCGCTCGCGCTGCGCCGCCACCTGCAGAACTTGCCATGGTCCCACCCTAGCAACCGCACGGCAAAGCACCTTTCGCCCTCGCCCTTATATCAACAAACTATTCCTACTTGTGAAATCCCCCACTTTACATTTCACATCCCCACCTTCTCTGACACTCCCTAAAAACGCTCGCTACCAGCGCCTTCGTTACTGGCAACGGTAATATCTGCGCCGGGTTTACCTTCTGTCTTTGTGAAGGGAAAGCCGTTAGCCAACTCGCTCATATGACGGGGGAACATAGTACAGTTCAGGCAGTTGGCTTTATTACATATATAAGGAGAAGCAGTGGCGCAGGCAGATAAGAACTCGAAGCTAGTCATAGTCGAGTCTCCGGCCAAAGCTAAAACTATTGCTGGCTATTTGGGACCGTCTTTTCACGTGCTCGCATCGGTAGGCCACGTGCGCGACTTACCCAAGCCCTCCGACCTGCCCGCCGACATGAAAAAGGGGCCCTACGGAAAGTTCGCCGTTGACGTAGACGGCGGCTTTGACCCTTACTACGTGGTTAGCCCCGACAAGAAGAAAACGGTAACTCAGTTGCGCAAAGCTCTAAAGGAAGCCGACGAGCTCTACCTGGCAACTGATGAGGACCGCGAGGGGGAAGCCATCGCCTGGCACCTTTTGCAGGTGCTCAAACCTAAAGTTCCCGTATACCGCATGGTGTTCCACGAAATCACCAAGGACGCCATTTCTAACGCTCTTGCCAACACTCGCGAACTGGACACCGCCTTGGTGGACGCACAGGAGACCCGCCGCGTGCTCGACCGCCTGTACGGTTACGAAGTTTCCCCACTACTGTGGCGCAAAGTGCAAGCCGGTTCTTCTGCGGGCCGCGTCCAATCCGTCGCCACTCGCATGGTAGTCGACCGCGAGCGCGAGCGCATCGAATTTGTGCCCGCAACCTACTGGGACATTGCCGCTACTTTAGCCAACGACGAGGGCGAATTCGAGGCCAAGCTGGTAGAGCTCGACGGCCATCGCCTTGCCACCGGGCGCGACTTTGGCGACGACGGTCAGCTAACGAAGAAGGCCCAGCTGGCCAAGGTGCACGTGTTGCAGGCGAAGCAGGCTTCTGCCCTTGGCAAGGCACTGGAAAAAACGTCCCCGTACACGGTCCAGAAACTGGACACTAAGCCATACACGCGCAGGCCGGCGGCGCCCTTCACCACGTCGACGTTGCAGCAGGAGGCTTCCCGCAAACTGCGCATGTCTTCGCGCCAGACCATGCGGGTTGCCCAGACGCTCTACGAAAATGGGTTCATCACCTACATGCGTACCGACTCCACGGCGCTGTCGTCGCAGGCGATTGCTGCGGCCCGCAAGCAGGCCAGCGAGCTGTACGGAGCCACCTCGATTCCCGCCAAGCCGCGCTTTTACGCGACCAAGTCCAAGGGCGCGCAGGAGGCTCACGAAGCTATCCGCCCAGCGGGTGCCCACTTCCGTTCCCCAGACCAGGTGGCCGGGCAGATCAGCGGTGCAGAATTGCGTCTTTACGACCTGATCTGGAAGCGCACTGTGGCGTCGCAGATGAATGATGCTCGCGGGCAGACCGCCACCGTGCGCATCGAGGCCAACTCTTCCGAGGGCAAAGCCACTTTTTCGGCCTCGGGCACAGTCATTACGGACCGCGGCTTCTTGGCGGCCTACGAGGAAGGGCGCGACAAGGAACGTTACGGTAAAAGCGCTGGCGAGAACGTGCGCCTACCCAAGCTTGCCCAGGGTGACACTCTGCAGGTGAAGAAGGTCGACTACGAAGACCGCGAACACACCACTACCCCGCCCCCGCGCTACACCGAAGCTTCCCTGGTGAAAGCCTTGGAAGAACGAGGCATTGGCCGCCCCTCCACCTACGCCGCCACCATTGGCGTTATCGGCGACCGCGGCTACGTGCTACACCGCGGACAGGCCCTAATCCCCACCTGGCTGGCCTTTTCGGTCACCCGCTTGTTGGAACAGAACCTGCCCGATTTGGTTGACTACGACTTCACGGCCTCTTTGGAAGAGGATCTGGATAAGATCGCGGCGGGCAATGCAGACCGCAAAGAATGGCTTGGCCAGTTCTACTTTGGCGCGGACGGATCAGGGGATGTGGCAGGCCTGAAGCATGCGGTTTCCTCGCTAGGGGACATTGATGCCCGCGCCGTCAACACCATCGATCTGGGCGAGGGCGTGGCCGTGCGCGTCGGGCGTTTCGGCCCCTACCTGGAAGATAAGGACGGCAAGCGCGCCTCCATCCCTGACGACGTGGCTCCGGACGAGCTGAGCCCCGAAAAGGTAAAGGAACTGTACGCTGCTGCCGCAGACGACGGCCGCGAACTGGGCGTACACCCCGACACTGGGCGCACCATCGTGGCTAAGAACGGGCGTTTCGGCCCCTATGTCACCGAGGTCATTCCCGAGGAGGAACAGGGCACTGGAAAGAAGAAGATTAAGCCCAAGACTGCTTCGCTACTGAAGACTCAAAACCTTGCGGACATTACTTTCGAGGACGCCTTGCAACTGCTGTCTCTGCCCCGTGAGGTCGGCACTGATCCGGAATCTGGCGAGGTCATTACCGCCCAGAATGGGCGTTTCGGCCCCTACCTGAAGAAGGGGAAGGATTCGCGTTCGTTAGAGACTGAAGAGCAGATGTTCACCATCACCTTGGAAGAGGCGCTGAAGATCTACTCCCAGCCCAAGCAGCGCGGTAGGCGAGCAGCGAAACCGCCCCTTCGCGAGCTAGGCACCGATCCGGCCACCGAAAAACCGGTAGTTATCAAGGATGGCCGCTTCGGACCCTACATTACTGACGGCACCACGAACGTGACCGTGCCGCGCGGCGAAAGTATCGAACACCTAGAGGTGGAACGGGCCTTCCAGTTGCTTGCCGACAAGAGGGCGAAGGGCCCACGCAAGAAGGCAACTAAGAAGACCACGAAGCGGAGCACAGCCAAGAAAACCACAGCTAAGAAAACCACTACCAAAAAGGCTACAGCGAAAAAGACTACTGCAAAGAAACCCGCAGCCAAGAAGACGGCTGCGAAGAAATCATCTAAATAGATAGTCTGCTGGCAGGGCCACCGGCCCCGCCAGCAGACTTGGACTGCAGACCGAAAAGTTGAGGCTTACCCTGAGCCCTGTCTCAGCGGCCCGCGTTTGCTCGTCTGAAGGCGACAACACCAATCACAACGGTAATAACCATAAAAATGCCAATGAAATAATTTAGTGAATGGTGTGTGGCTTGTTTAAATGAATCCCCGAGGCTCCACTGCAATAAAATATTGCCAACCAAAATAATTACTTGCGCAATGAAGCACAGCATATAGAACTTAACCGAAGCAGTGGTCTGCCGCTCCCTTGAGTGCACCACCGACACCTCCAATCACGCCGCCACCGATGCCGCACGCATATCGGGGCATACACCGCCCAGTTCCAGGCGCCGCCCCAGAATAACGCCTTGTGGATACCAATTCAAACCTTAATGTTTTAACCTGCTATACCCCCACGTCGCACACATTTCAGAGCATCTATCATTAATAGCTAATTAGTATTTATTAATCTTTCACGCAAACTTTGGACAGCCCTCAGAATGCCGCCCCTATTGATTATTATTCAATGATTCGCGCATGGGAGTTGGGGCAGGCCGGGAGAGTCATCGCCTCTGTGTCGTGGCGCGACTTATCTTCCGATTGAAGCCCGCACAAGAAGGCAACTAAAAAGACCACGAAACGGAGACCCGGCAGCAGGCTTTACCAAGCCGGCAAAGTTAGAAGACTAAAGCAACAACCACTGCGGATACCACAGAAACTAGTAATGCCGCCACGCCTGTAGCAATAAACGTACGCCCAGCCCTGCCAGGGTCCGCCCTCAACGTATTCCACGTAGCAAACGCACAGGCCGCAAACGAGCTGGCTGCAATTGCTCCCCACACGGGGAAAGCAACTGACCGGGCGCGCACCGCCATAATAATTATCCCGATTAGGCAACCAAGTGCGATCCCGCACAAGGATGCTCCTGCAGTAAAGGCACCCCTACGCCCAGGAGTGTCAAATGCGCCCTCTAACAAAACAAGCCCCCTAGCTTCAAAATCCTCTACTCAAAACCGCGCAGGCTAGCCGGCGGTCTCGCGCAAGAACCCTTGCCAGTACAAATCGCGCACCCGCGGCAACAATTCGCGCTCCAATTCACCCTTATCTGCGTCTAGAAGCACCGAAAGGGCCCCAATAATCTGCCCAATGGCAAGCTCCCCATCGCAGGCGCCCACCAGCCCTGCCAGGGCGGTATCTACCCTAATTTGGCGACCTACTCCGCCCCCTTGGTGCAACATGATTACTTGTGGATCCTGCGCCCCAGGCGTGTAAAAGCGTTCCTCAGTAACGTCGCGGGGCACAACCAACCGCGCCTCTTTCAGAGCCGCGTCTTCAAGCCCGCCCCCTCGCGTTCTAGCGAAAGCCGTTAGCAGATGTGAGGCGAACTCGCTGCCCGGCGCCCGGTCGGTGCCCAACGCGTCCTCAAAACGGCGTACCGGGACACCCTGCCCCCTATGTAGCAGCACGTAGCCAAAGCCAACTCCCGTAATGCCGCGGCGGTCAAAATCGTCAAGCCACAGAGCTTCCCGCGCAGCGTATTCGGCGGTTCCGGGAATAAGTCCCTCGTCGCGCAACCACATTTTCGCGTATGCGGCCGGCGAGGCAACTTCGCGCAAGCACACCCAAGCATCCAGCGGGCTGTGGGACAACCATGAGTCCCAGCGCTCGCGCCACTGCCCCGTAATCTGCCAATTACAAATGAGGGCGGCCACCCCACCTTCGGTCAGGTACTCGGGCAGGGCTGCGATTAGCTCGGCAACCAAATCGTCCCCGTCACGCCCACCGTCGCGGTAGGTGAACCGCTCGCCCTCGCGCGCCCGCTGCGGGGTGATCACAAAAGGCGGGTTGGAAACGATCAGGTCGAAGCGACGCCCCCGTACCGCCGAAAACATGTCGGATTGCAAAAGCTCAATGGGTTCACCGGCAAGCTGCGCCGCCACGCCTGCCGCTGCAAGAGCCCGCGGCAAAATATCTACGCCAGTAACCGAATCGGCGTGTGCCGTGGCAGCCAACGCCTGCGCTCCCGATCCGCACCCCAGGTCGAGGACGGTACCGAAGTGTTCCCTGGGCGTCCACGCCAGGAGCGAATTCGTTGCCCCGCCCAAGCCCAGCACGTGGTCTGCCGGAAGCGGCACCCCCGGTACCGAACGCGGATCCGAAGGCACAAACCAGGTGTGGTCCTTGCCGTCTATGCTGATTTGCAACGGCGACAGGCGCCAGCGAGCGCGCAGTTTCTGCTGCCCCTCACACAAACAGGTAGCTTCTGGTAAAAACTCTTCTACCTGCTCTTTTGGAACGCTACGGCCCGTCACGAACAACGCGATCGCGACTCGCAACGCATTCAACTCACCCAGCTGCAACCATTTTGAAACCGCTCTTTGGGTGGGCGATTCTAACCCGCGCGCCCAATCCTGCCAGGCCTGCCCTAGCTCTGTGGCAAAGCCCGCCGGGGAAAAATTGCACTTTCGCAGTGCCGCGTCTAGCTTGCGCAGACTCACTGATTCTGACCGTTAGAACCGCGAGACCAGCCCTGGCGGTTAGCAAAGAAGGATTTGCCTGAATCCAGATTCCAGCACTTCACCCCATCCTGGGTGGCCGAGCACGCAACCTTATCTTTAAAGGCAGTCTGGCCGTATTGCAGCGGCCTGGTGGATTCTGTCTGCGCGTCGACGCCACACCGAAGCGCAGCTGCCGCGTCCCCGCTTACTACCATGGTGGTTTTGCCTTCTCCGCAGTTCTCGAAGCCGGCGTTCCGGTAGTCGTTTTCGTAAACAGTACAGCTGGCGGTATCGCCCTCCAGTTTGCAGGCAATGTTTCCCGAGGGCATAACGAATGCCCCAGCTTGCACGTACTGCCCGCTAATCGGGAAAGGCGCCTTGTTGGGGTCCGTCCACTCTGGGCTTTCGGATTCTGTTGGTTCAGGTGAAGCAGGCTCAGCGCTCTGGCTAGGCGCCTGGCTTTGAGTTTGGGTCTGTTTCGCGGCCGGTTCGGACCTGTGAGACCAGTTTTTAAACAGTAAAATCCCCGAAGCCACGAGCACAATTAGTGCAATGGCCAGCAGGGTTGCCAAGATCGGCACTGCCTTGGACTTTTTTGGCTTCTTAGCGGCGCTAGCCGCTGCCGAGGGCGCAGGCATATTCTGATATTCGCGCTTCAGTCGGTCCTGTTCAAACTTGGGTATTACAACTGTCTCTTCTGGATTTTGCTGCTGACCACCGTAGGCGGAGGTGTACGAGATAGTTTCCGGGCCGTTACTTGCGTGTTCTTTCTGTGGGGAGACGGTTGGTGCCGCTGCGTCTTGTTTACCCGCGCCAGCTACCACGCTAGTAGTTTCAACGTTAGCGGGAGACGAGCCGGCCCCGGACACCTGCTCATCTTTCTGCCGGGGAACTTCCACCTGGGTGTAGGTAACCTCCGGCTGGGGTTCCGGTTTTTCAAATGCGGGCTCTTCGGCTTTACCCTGCCCCTCAGCTTCGTCCTCGGCGGGGGTGGCCGGCATGTTTTCGGGTTCCTGTTCCAACGTCGATTCGTCAGGGTCGGGGCCCTCGGGAGGCACATTTTCGGTGGCAGCGGCGGCAGCACCCCCAGCCTGCCCACCCAACCTCTCGAAAGCTCTGCGCCGCGAGAGCGCCTTTTGCACCTGCGGATCCCCAAGGTTCTGTAGCCACTCCAGCAGGGCCGGATAGGCCTGTGGGTGCAAGGCAATCTGCGGGCGCAGCTGCGGGAACTCCCCCGCGATCTGCTGCAACCTTATGGGTGCCAGCTGCGGATCCGAGAGATCCTGTTGGGCTTCTTCAAGGGACATAGCTTCTCCATCTGGATAGGAACTATGTGAAGTTTATCAGGATGCCTCTTTCAGGCGGTGGGGGTTTTTACGACCGGCCTAATTTCTAGGTTTTCGATCGTTGCCTCGGCGGAAGTATCAACTACTGCGCGCACTGCCTTGGCCACCGACTCTGGCGCAACATGGTCGGTGGGTTCGTAGCCGTGTCCGGCCTCCTTTTGGATCTGCACTTGCATGTCGGTGTCTACGCGCCCCGGATGAATCGAGCTGACGCGCACCCGCCCCCGTTCCTCTTCGCGAAGAGCATCCGTTAGGGCTCGCAGCGCAAATTTCGAGGCCGAGTACACGGCATTGCCCGCTTTCGAATTGTAGCCGGAACCCGAATTGATGGCGATAACCTGCCCTTTTGCCGCTCGCAGTGCCGGCAGTAGCTGTCGCACAGTTTCTGCCACCGAGGTGACGTTTAGGGTGAGCGTACGCGTCCACACCTCAGGTTCGACCTCGGCAATGTTGCCGCGGGCAGCAGTGCCAGCAGAAAGCACCGCCACATCCAACCGTTCCAAACCTAACTCCGCCACGGCGCCGGCAATAGAGCTCACGTCCAACAGGTCGCATACGAAGCCGCGGGCATGCGGATAGTTAGCAACAGCTTTTTCGACGCGGCACGCGTTGGTACCGCCAATGATCAGTTCGTGCGTGTGCTGCAGCTCGCCAGCGATTGCGGCGCCAATGCCGCGGGTGCCGCCGGTAATTAGGGCTATTTTCCGTTCGCTCATGTTCCCACTATACGGGTCATAGCCACCCGTTGTTGTGAGCGCGGCGGGCAGCATCCATGCGCGAGGAACCACCCGTTTTAGCCATTGCCGAGGTTACGTGGTTGCGCACGGTCCCCTCGGAAAGGCCCACTTGGCGGGCTACCTGGGCGCTGGTTCCTCCGTCGAGGGCGGCGCGCAGCACGTCTTTTTCCCTTGCGGTGAGCGGGTTTTGGCCCAGTCCTAAAGAGCGGGCTGCCAGGTCTGGATCGACTACGCGCATTCCCGCATGCACCCGGCGAATCGCTTCGGCCAGCTGGGCGGCCGGCTGATCTTTGACGAGGAATCCACTGGCTCCGCCTGCCAAGGCTCGCGTTACCCAGCCAGGCCGGTCGAAAGTGGTGAGCATCAAGATGGCCACCTGACAGGCAGAGCCTTTAATTCGTTCCAGGGCCTCCAGGCCGTCCATTTGCGGCATTTCCACGTCTAGCAAGAGGACGTCTAAACCTGGCAGCTGTGCGACTTCTATGGCATCTTGGCCGGTTTCGCCCTCCCCTACCACGTGGAGGTCGGATTCTAGGTTTAGCAGCGCAACCAGCCCGGCCCGCACCATTGCTTGATCGTCAACCACGGCAACGTTTATCACTACTTTTCCCCCTCCCTCAGGGAAAAGTGTAGACGGAATCCGGCTTGATCTTGCTCCCAGGTCAATTCGCCTACGTCAGCTGCTCGCTCGCGCAGCTTTTGCAGGCCTGTGCCCTGCCGGTGAGATTCCTTCTTTTGCTTGCCGTTGTCGATGATCGACAGGTCGGTAGGGCTGATCTGGATACGGATGCGGGAGGCCGCAGAATGGTGCACTACGTTCGCTACGCCCTCGCGCAGAACGTGGGCGGCCACAGTGTTGGGCGCACCCTGCGGCGGGTGGCCGTCGTCTTCAATATCGAGGGCGATGCCGGCAGCCCTGGCAAGCAGCCTTGCGCTTTCCAGCTCCTCATTTATGTCCGCCTGCCTAGTGGCAGCGACAACGGCGCGCATATCCGCGAGCGCCTGGTGGGAAAGGTGTTGCACTTGCTGCAAAAACTGGGTGACCTCCGCCTCCCTACCCGCCTCGAGCATTTTGGCCCCCACCTGAGCGTTCACGTTGATGGCAGTCAAAGTTTGACCTAGCACGTCATGCAGGTCGGCGCTGATGCGCGCGCGTTCGCCCTCCTTTGACGCTTCTACCCGATCGGCCGCGGCCACCGCTTTCGCCCTATCTTCTTCTACCCCCTGGCGGGCTTTTGCCGTCATAAAGTAGCCGATAACCGTCACCCCCGGTGCTATCAGCATGTTTACGTCACGCGGCCCGGTGATGTAGGTGCTCACAAGCAGGACCACCATCGCACCCCCCAGCACAATAGAGGATCGCCCTATGTAGGCTCTTGGTAGTTGGAAGGTAATTATTGCTGCTAGATAAGGAAAACAGTAGGCGGCCATAAGCGGAACGCCAGAAATGTAAACCACCACTGCGGCCAGCAGGCATATCAGCGCTATGGTTATTAGCACAGCACGGTCCACACGCCCCGACACGGGTGCCGAATCCGACCGGACCCAGGTTTGCGCATAAACAACCGTGAAAGCTATCTGCCACAAAATAGTCCAAAAGAGCTCTGAGGCGGAGGCCACCCCAATTAGGGGGAAGATCCACATGAAGATCAGGTATGGCAGCGCCCACGGCAGCGATCCTAAACGTTCACGCAAAGGCTGGGTCGCCGCCCTCGACATAGTAAGCATGTTCTACCTTTCTGTACGGCCCTTGCGGAAGTACAACAGTGCGGCTAGGCCAATAAAGACTGTTGAATAAACCCCGATGTTTACCACCCATGACCAGTTGAAAGTATTGGCCCACCCGATCAGTGGCGCCCTGACCAGATTGATGATGCCATACAGCGGCGTGTAAGGAGCCAGATTCTGCACAAATTTACCCATCTGCTCCAGCGGCATAAACATGCCCGACAAGAACGCGGAAACCAGCAGGATCATGGTCAGAATAAAGTTTGCGGCCTGCTCGTTTACTACCTGACCAATCGCGAATCCCATCGCCGCCAATGGGAGGCAGCAAATCAGTGTGAGCAGGTATGCCGACACCCACGCCAAAGCGGTCATGCGTGTCCCGGTGAACGCCCCGACCACGTACGTCACAAGCGTGGCTAAACCAGCCTGGCATATGGCGGAAGCCACCTGCGCAGCCAGATAAGCTGGGAAAGACAGCGGCGTGAGCGCTAACGTACGCCACCACCCGGTGTTCCGGCCGAGGGCGGTCACGCACGTGCCCCAGCCTGCTGTAGTGAGTGCCCCATAGCAGGCCATGCCCACCATGATCGCCGCCTGCACGTTTCCGTTACCTACACTTTCATCCGAATAAGGTTGGTCAACCGCAAAGAAAAAATACATTAGCAGCGGAATGCCTATTGCACCGCCAATAAACCAGGGGTTACCTATTGTCTGCCCATATAAAGAGGCCAAAAAGTGGGTAACAGCACCCTGGAAAGTTTTAGGCGTTGGGATTGCTTTTATTTCGACTGTGCTAAGAGTGTTACTCATCGGGGTTCGCCTTCCGAGGATGTTATAGAAGTAAAAATGTCGTCCAAGCTGATGCGGGTCATCTGGAAGCCGCGCACGCCAGGAGTTTGCAAAAGACGCAGGGCCAGTGGTTCTAGATCCATCCCCTGCGCCGAAAGGGTGTTGCCACTTAGGCGAATGTCCCACTTGTTGCACATGTGGGCCAAGCGTTCTGGTAGGTCAGAACCCGCCGGGAGGATGGCGCGCACATGGGCTCGCCGATCCACATCGATTAGTTCAGATTTCGGTTTATCCATCGCTATCTTGCCTCGGTCCATGATGACTATGCGCCCAGCAACATCTTCGGCTTCCTGCAGGTAGTGGGTGGCGAAAATGATCGAAACGCCCTCGGCGGTCAGGGAGCGCATGCCCTCCCAAAACTCCTTCCGACTAGCCACATCCATACCGGCGGTCGGTTCGTCCATTAGTAGCAGCCGGGGCGCTGGCAGCAACGCCATTGCCAGGCGGAAACGTTGGCGTTGCCCGCCCGAACATTTACTGAGCCGCCGCCCCGCCAGGTCAGAAATACCAGCCTTTTTCAGCGCAGCATCAACGCCAATGTGATTCCGGTACGAACTGGCGGCCAACCGCAGTAGTGAACGGACCGTACCCGAGGTGGGGAATCCGCCCTCTTGCTGGATTACGCCAACTAGACCGCGGCGGATAGCATCCCGCGGGGCCAGCCCAAAAAGCTGGGTACGGCCCGCATCGGGGTGCCCCAATCCGAGGGCGATGTCCAGCAGCGTGGTCTTGCCTGCGCCATTGCGGCCAAGTAGAGCAACCAGTTCGCCCTGGCCGATAGTGAGGTCGACCCCGCCCACCGCTTGCACTTTACCGAAAGCGCGGCGGGCGCCCTCGATTTGCAGTGCCGGCGGACAACTAGTTTGAGGCTCTTTTAAAACAGGTTTTGTTTTTGTTTCCATGCACCCAAGCTATTGCCCAAACAAAACCAGCAGTTAGGCCTAGTGCAATGAAAAACCCGTTGCAAATGTCATGGGAAATTAGTCCTCCACAAAGCGGATGGACTCACCGTCCCATTGGACTTCACCACTGAACGGGATTGAAGGCGCTACGGCGCAGGCAGCGTTGTCATCATGCTTCAACCCAGACGCCCGAATCGTGTCACCCTGCACCCAGAAACGCTGAATCTCCCCCGCACAAGATTCCCCAGCAAAATCCTCCAACATTCCGTGCTGGACCGCGGTATTCCTTTGCGGATCCCACATCCACAGTGCATACCAGAAATGAAAATGGGCCGTGCCCGGGTAATAATTCACCCGCTGGATCGAATCTAAGTAACCGTCGCCGTCAATATCTACGTAGAAGGCAGCTTCTGGGACATACTGCAATTTTGCGGGCACGCCATTAAACGACTCTTCCTTTACTCCATCTTTCAGATCGTAAGTATTAGAAGCACCATTGCGGCCCACATCCCACGTGGCGTTCGCAAAATCGAAGTTCCGGATGGCATCGCCGGCCGCTTTGTCCTGCTTCTGCTCACTGTTTTTCTGCTGTGGTTCTTCAGGCAGAGCCCCCTCAGCTCCACTAACAACAATTTCGTCAGTATTAATGTCGGAACCAATTAGCAAGCCGCCAGTCATATACTCATCCGCAGTGATTCCCTTGGGGATCATCCACAGCCGTATCCCCGTCTTCACCTCTATGGCCATGATCGAATCGCTGGAGGTACTCATATGCGCAGAATCTTGGACAAGTAATCCGTCCACCATTCCATAAACCCTGGAGAACTGCTGGTGCCTATCCGTTCCAGTCACAGCAAGGTAATCGCCTCCGCTAGGCAGGAAAAGCAGCTCGTCCCCCGGGATTGGGACTAGCGCGTCGAGCCCCCGGTCTAACGCTCCCTTGAATTTTGCGCTACTGAGCTTATGGGACGAGGCCGGCATACTAGATTTTGAGACCAGATAGGCGGAAGTGCCAAATATCGCTGTCCCCTCGCCCTCAGCATTACCGAAGGCCGCGTGAACGATGCGATCGCCAACCTTCACCTCCCCTTCCTCGGCTGGTATCTGCCAATGATTTCCAGCATCTGCCACAAGCCAATAACCGTCAGTCATAGCAATCACTCCGCTAATAGGCATAGCTGCCCCCTTAGCATGAGTAGTTACAACTTTTCCGGTCTTCAAATAGAGCAGCGAAATATCTGAATCTCGACCCAATTTCTTTGCGAAAGCTAAAGTCTCATCAGAAAAAGACTGAAGATTCCCCTGTCCTGATATTGTCAGTGCCGGCTTATCGTAGGCTCCGGGCGCATACGCCCTCACCTCTTCGTCCTTACCCTTCGGGGTAGAAACAATCAGATACGTTCCCGCCACCCCACGCACGAGGGAACCCTTCGGACCGGGAACGGGAACTTTCTTACCCGTCGCAATGTTCACGCCCTCTTTGTGTCCCCACACGTAATCCCCGAAGGAAATATGCCCCAGGAACGCGTCAGGATAAACCCGGGTAAGAGTCTGCAGAACGCCCTTCTCACTCTCATCTACCGCTTTCCACGTCGGCGCAGCAATCTGATACTTAGATAAGACCTGCCCCTGTTGATTAAAGATCGCAACATTCACGTTGTCTGTCACGAACGCAATCGCCGCCATGCGATTAGTTTTTGCACAATATTGGTATTTGGCTAAAGAGAAATCCGCACCCAGCTTCGGCTTCTTAAACCTGCGATACTTCTTTATTCCCTTGGAATAATTGGTGGGCACGCTCAAGGCTTCCTCGCCCGCCTTAGCGGTCACCGTCTTGGTGGCAGGCGTCTTTGCCGCGTTGGTAGGCGTCGACCTCAGCAGGAAGTAGCCGACAGCCAAATTGGCGACAACTACTACTGCCAGGACGATGCTCAGGCCGATTATTAGCGTCTTGCGTTTGGATCCGGGGAAAACCAACACTAATCTTCCTTGACTAGATTTTTATGGCGAAAAGCAACTAGAGCTTTTTTACCTGTGCGTTTACCCGTTCAACCTTACCCTTTATCTCGCCGGTGTGGCCTGGACGCAAGTCTGCTTTAAGTACAAGAGACACGCGTGGGCTTACTTCCCCCACGGCCTCGCAGGCCTTCTGTATAACCGGCATGCATTCTTCCCAGCTACCTTCCAGGGTGGTAAACATCGAAGTGGTCTCGTTAGGTAGACCGGAATCGCGCACAACCTTGATAGCGCGGGCCACCGCCGAAGCCATAGAACCGTCAGGGTCGTCAGTTGTCGAGGGCGCAATCGAAAAAGCAAATAACATAGCTCCATTCTACGCCAGACGCGGCGGCAGGCAGCGTCTAAAACCCTTGCGACCACGGCAAATTTCATGTAGAGGCGGCAACAAAAACCTGCCCCAACAGAATGAGGGCGTGGCCCAAAGCTAGACCACGCCCTCGCCTACAGCCTCAACTAGTCTGCTGCTAGAGCCCGCACCGGAGGTACCTTAGCTGCCTTTCGGCCAGGCAACCACGAGGCCAAAGCAGCTGCCAACAGTGTGATGAGCACCGCCGCTGCAATGTAGGCCCACGGCATAACCACGATTACGCGATCCACCTCGAGGGGCAACGCGTAGATTCCGGCAATTCCGAAGCCGATACCCAGCAAAATACCAACGAGCGAACCTGTTATGGCGATCAGTGCTGCTTCCCAAAGCAGCATTCGCCTCATCTGCTTGCGCAACAGCCCGAGGGCGCGCAACAGGCCATTCTCGCGAGTACGTTCCGCCACCGACAGTGACAGGGTGTTAGCAACCCCAACCAGCGCTACCAGCACCGATACGGCCAGCAATCCCGCTACTACCGCGAGCGCCCCATTGATCATCTTGGAATAGAAGGCACGTTCGTTGGCACCGCCCCCAATTTCGAACGACTCCGAAATCTGGGTTATGTCCTTTGCCGCCCGCTCAATGTTGGCGTTGTCCTCGAGGCGGATTACAGCGCGCATCGGCTTCGCATCAGGAGCCAACTGTCTGAGCGTACCGGAGGCTATATCAACAGATCCTGGCTGCAACCTCCTGTTCTCTTTCACCTGCACGTGCTTGCAGTTTTGCCCTACGCAAACCTGGGTGGCACCAGCGGGTAGCCCCGCAGCGACCTGCCCTGAGTCGGGAGAAAATGGGCTCACTTTAGCCCTAGAAACGGGACTCCGGTCAGCCACTCCGTAAGCGGTTACCTCTTGGCCGCCCACGCGGGCTTGTGCCGCATTTTCCACCTGCAGCTTTGCAACCCCACCCACCTGGCGAAGTTTTGCTATCTGGTCAGCCTGCAGCACCCCGGACCGGGACGTAACCACCATGTCGATAGGGCGTGCCGCATTCAAAGTGTCTTCGAGGGAAGCACGCATAGATGTAGCTCCAACCGACATCATCGTGATCAAGGTGACCCCAATGACAATGGCCGTGCCAGTAGCAGCTGTGCGGGCCGGATTGCGGGTGGCGTTCGCCCTCGCCATCTTGCCAATACTGCTTTGGGCTATTACCCCTACAAGAGCGGTTAGCTTCGGCATTGCGGCACTTACCAGCAGGATCAATCCCAGGAAGGTGGGGATGCCTCCGGCTAGAGCGATTAGGAAGCCAAGTTCGTCGCCATGGTGGATGCCAAAGCCCAGACCAGCAGCACCAACGACAGTCAGGATCACCCCGAACACTATGCGCCCCCACTTGGGGCGAGTAGTGCCGCCCTCTTCTTCGCTAAACTGCGACAAAGCTGCCAGTGGGGGAACTGAGGCTACCTGCTTCGCAGGGCGCATACCCACCAAATAGGTAAGCGCGGTGCCTAAAACAAACACGCCCAAAAACAGCAGCGGGCTTAGCCCTTCCAGCGGAATGTTGCCCAGCTTTAGCGCAACTAGCGCCAGCCCCAACCCGAGCAGAATACCTACCGCGGAGGCAACTGCGCCCACTAGCAGGGTTTCTTTGCGCAGCAGAGAGCGCACCTGCCTGCCGGTGGCGCCCACCGCGCGCAGCAGTGCAAGTTCGCGCCTACGCTGCTGGTAAACCACTTTGAACGTTGTAGAAACTACTATGAACGCAACAACCAGGGCAATTGCCGGGAACGTGAGCAGTACGGCCATCATCACCGCCCCGCCGATACGCATCTGAGTGAGCATTTCTGTTTTCGCTTCAGCGCCAGTTTGTACCTTCGCGTCCTTACCCAGAACGTGCTTCACGATTTCCTTGGCCTTTTGCTGATCAGCCTTAGAGGGATTCTTGTTTTGCCCGGCAACCTTCAGATTCACGGCCATAGAGGCGCCCATTTTGTCCATTGTCGCTTCGGTCATCACAGAGCGCGCGCTGCTCATACCGCCTTGCTCGACCAGCCCTGACACCTTTAGGGGGAAGAATTCGCCGCGCTCTATAGTCGAGCGTGCTCTTATCGTCTGCCCAACTTTCACGTGCAGAGACTTGGCGGCTTGAGACGTGAGCACGATTTCGCCCTCGCCTGGGCGCTTCCCTTTGTCGGCGTCCAGGTGGAAAAACGGCTCGGCCTGCTCGGCAGCAACCTGCACTGTGGTGTCTTCGCCGTTGGCGCGCACCTGCAAGAATCCGTAAACAGTGGCTTGGGCGCGGCCAATCCCCGGGGTGGAATGTAGTTTCTTTGCGGCCTGCTGCAAGTCAATTGTTCCGGCGGGAGTGGCTACGGCTGCTACCCCCTGAAATTCTCTGTCAGCTGTTTTAGTCAACGCTTTCTGCAGCGACTGGGTCATTGCCAGGCAGGCAAATACGAATGCCATAGAAATGGCTACGGCCAGCCCGGTAGCCAGGTAGCGGCGCGCGTAAGTGCGCAGATTCGCTTTTAGGAGTGTGTTCATCGGACACCACCACTAAGAGTATGGTCAGCGGAAATCTTACCGTCGCGTACTTCCAGCACCCGATCTGCCACTGAGGCGCACTCAGAATCGTGGGTGACCATGATTACGGTTTGCCCCATGTCCGTTACCGCTTGCCGCAGCATAGAAAGCACTTCGCGGGAGGCCACCGAGTCCAGGTTGCCTGTGGGTTCGTCGGCCACGATAACAGCGGGATTCATTACGAGGGCGCGGGCCACAGCCACGCGTTGCTGCTGGCCGCCAGAAAGCTGCGAGGGCCTGTGGTCGAGCCGGCCTTCTATTCCCAACGCATTGGTGATCTTAGCGAATTGGCGTTCGTCTACTTTGCGGCCGGCAAGCTGGGCAGGCAACTTGATGTTGGCTGCAGCATCGAGGGTGGGAACCAGGTTGAAGCTTTGGAAGACGAACCCGATTCGGTCGCGGCGGAGCTTGGTCAGAGCGTCGTCTTTGAGCCTGGTAATTTCCTTACCCTCAATGAGCACCTTACCCGCACTGGGCGTATCCAAACCCGCCAGCATGTGCAGCATGGTTGACTTGCCGGAACCAGAAGGGCCCATGATGGCGGTGAATTTTCCTGCCTCGAATGACACTGACACGTGATCAAGAGCCTTCACCTGGGCCCCGCCGGTACCGTAGATTTTAGAAACGTCTACTAGCTCGACAACTCCCTGGCTGAAGGGGGCGGCATGTGCTCCCGTGGCGCCGTTTGCGGCCTGAACTGATTGAACTGATTGAGGAATATTTGTGCTGTTCATACCTCTACGATCACAAACTTTCCGGACGAGCAAAATAATGGGAGCCGTAAACTTTAGGTAGTGCCAGCCCTACCGAGGTGAATTGCCCCGCGCAACTAGCAGGCAGGTATTTGCGCGCGGAGCGGCCGGCGTGCCGAAGGTGCCCGTACTTGTAACGCAGCCAAATATTTACGCCAAAGGCAAGGGCAAAAACGCGTCCCACCGGTAGGCGCGCGCACCACAAACGCAAACGTGCAGCACCAATTCACCCACTGAACATAAAAAGCTGGGCCGCACTAAAAGCACGACCCAGCTTTAGTTAGCTCTACTAGAGCATGCAGGAAACGCAGCCTTGCACCTCAGTACCTTCGAGGGCTTGCTGACGAATGCGCATGTAGTACATGGTTTTAATGCCTTTTCGCCAGGCGTAAATGTAGGACTTGTTCACGTCGCGTGAAGTAACCGTGTCCGGGTAGAACAGAGTCAAGGACAACCCCTGGTCCACGTGTTGAGTAGCAACGGCATAGGTGTCGATGATCTTTTCTGGACCGATCTCGTAAGCATCCTGGTAGTACTCCAGGTTGTCGTTGGTCATGTAGGGGGCTGGGTAATAGACGCGCCCGATTTTCCCTTCCTTACGGATTTCAATCTTGGACACTATCGGGTGGATGGAAGAGGTGGAGTAGTTGATGTACGAGATAGAACCGGTGGGCGGGATTGCCTGCAGGTTTTGATTGTACATGCCGTATTCCGCCACGTCGGCAGCTAGCGCTTTCCAGTCTTCTTGGGTGGGAATGAAAATGGTGGACTTTGCCAGCAGCTGCTTACACTTGTCAGTCTTGGGGACCCATTCGCCCTCAATATATTTTTTGAAGAACTTTCCTGACGCGTAGTCAGAATCTTCAAAGCCGACAAATCTTTCGCCGCGTTCTTTCGCTATCTTGCACGAGGCCTTAATCGCCTGGTAGCACACCGCGTAGAAGTACATGTTGGTAAAGTCCAACGCTTCTTCGCTACCGTAGTACACGCCCTCGCGTGCCAGATAGCCGTGCAGGTTCATTTGCCCGAGGCCAATGGCATGGCTCATTGCGTTGCCCCGCTGGATTGACGGCACCGACGCAATGTTAGATAGATCGGATACGGCGGTGAGCCCGCGCACAGCAGTTTCGATGGTGTTTGCAAAATCCGGAGAATCCATTGTGCGCGCAATGTTGAGCGAGCCTAGGTTGCACGAAATATCCTTACCCACGTGCTCGTAGGTTAGGTCTTCGTTGTAGGTGGACGGCTCGGACACCTGCAATATTTCGCTGCACAGGTTGGACATCGTGACCCGCCCCTTAATCGGGTTGGCGCGGTTTACCGTATCCTCGAAAACAATGTACGGGTAGCCCGATTCGAACTGGATCTCGGCCAGAGTTTGGAAGAACTTGCGCGCGTCGATCTTGGTCTTGCGAATACGCGCATCTTCAACCATTTCACGATAGTGCTCGGTCACCGATATTTCACTGAAGGCTTTGCCGTAGACGCGTTCCACGTCGTACGGACTAAACAAGTACATGTCCTCTTTGCGTTTAGCTAGTTCGAAGGTGATGTCGGGGATGATCACGCCCAAGGAAAGGGTCTTGATGCGGATCTTCTCGTCTGCGTTTTCGCGCTTAGTGTCTAGGAATTTCAAAATGTCGGGGTGGTGTGCGTGCAGGTAGGCAGCACCGGCACCTTGGCGTGCCCCCAGCTGGTTGGCGTAGCTGAAGGCGTCCTCGAGCATTTTCATTACGGGCACTACCCCCGAGGACTGATTTTCGATCCGCTTGATGGGAGCCCCGGATTCACGCAGATTGGTAAGGCACAGCGCTACGCCGCCGCCGCGCTTGGACAGCTGCAGGGAAGAGTTGATGCCACGCGCGATCGATTCCATATTGTCTTCGACGCGCACCAGGAAGCAGGAGACCAGTTCCCCGCGGGCAGCCTTACCTGCGTTCAGGAAGGTGGGGGTTGCGGGCTGGTAGCGGCCTGCGATGATCTCTTCCATCACGGACATGGCTAGTTCTTCGTTCCCGCGCCCCAGGTAGAGGGCAACCATGCAGACGCGATCCTCGTAGCGTTCCAGGTAGCGTTTGCCGTCGAAAGTCTTGAGCGTGTAGGAGGTGTAGTACTTGAAGGCCCCCAGGAAGGTGGGGAAACGATACTTGTGTGCGTAGGCCGCCTTGTACAGTTTCTTGACGAATTCCCAATCGTATTGGCGCACTACTTCTTCTTCGTAGTAGCCGTTTTCGATCAGGTACTTCATTTTTTCTTCCAGATCGTGGAAGTAGACGGTGTTCTGATTTACGTGTTGCAGAAAGTACTGGCGAGCGGCCTGCTTGTCGGCATCGAATTGGATCTTGCCGTCGGGCGAATACAGGTTTAGCTTGGCGTTTAGCGCGTGGTAGTCCTTGTCAGGGCTGAGGGCGGTTTCGGTGCCCGTATCGGTCAGATTTTCTGCCAAAACTCTTCCAATCCTTTGCGAACAGTGGACACGTCGTCGCCGGTGCCCAGGAGCTCAAATTTGTACATGAAAGGGACGCCCAATTTGGCGGCAATAATGTCGCCAGCAATACAGTAGGCTTTCCCAAAATTAGTGTTTCCACCCGCGATTACGCCCCGGCAGAGGTTGCGGTTGGGCTCGTGGTTCAAGAACTTTATTACCTGCTTCGGAACAGCACCCTTCAAGTTGCCGCCGCCGTAAGTTGGCACGACCAGCACGTACGGGCGCTGCGCATATAAGAACGGATCTTTGGGGCGGAGCGGGATGCGGTCAGCATCTACTTCAAGCCGGTCGACGAACCTTTTTGTATTGTTCGTTGCCGACGAGAAGTAGATGACGTATGGGGCAGCCTGTTGGCCAGCCCCCACATTGTTAGGCATTTGCTACCTTCTGCGTTGGCAGTGCTGCAACTAGGGCCTTGATTTTGTCGGGACGGTACCCGGACCAGTGCTCGCCTCCAGCCACTACTACAGGAGCCTGCACGTAGCCAAGAGCCTTCACTTGCTCCAGCGCATCTGCGTCCTGGGTGATGTCGACCTCGGCAAACGAAATGCCTTTGCGTTTTAGTGCACGCTTAGTCGCATCACATTGCACGCACATGGGCTTAGAAAAAACAGTGACGGACATCGAGTAGGCTCCTTACTTATTGGTATTACCAGCACGTTCGTTACGCGGGTGTAACTACATCCCTGTGATTTTGTTGTAGGCGCTTTCCGCCTGCTCGTACAAATACTACACCTAGTGGTTAGCTTTCGCCATAACCACTAGATAGCGTGTTTCACACCCCTTGTGGACAAAGTTACAAAAGTGGTGGACGAGCCGGTGGACACCCCGCTTACCCCCTTCCTTTAAGCGCATTTACATTCTTCCTTCCACCACCGACAAATGGCGCCACCAAGCCGGCCCACGCCCTCGAACAAATAAAACCTTTAGCTGTGGAAAGTTTTCTCCACAAGTGCCCTTGGCCTGTGGAAAAACCCTCGTGCGAAACACGCCACTATCGTCCACTTGACTAAGCCAAACCGAAATCACCGAAGAGGAACGAACATGAAACAATGGGGCTATGAGTCAAAAAATGAACGTCGAATCATTCAACCTGGACCACAGGACAGTAAAAGCCCCGTTTGTGCGCGTTGCCGACCGCAAGCACCTACCTGGCGGCGACACGCTAATCAAGTACGATGTGCGCTTCTGCCAGCCCAACAAAGCCCACCTCGAAATGCCCACCGTGCACTCCATCGAACACCTGACTGCGGAGCTCATGCGCAACCACACCGACGCCCTAATCGACTTTGGGCCCATGGGCTGCCAAACTGGTTTCTACGCACTCACATTAGGAATCGAAATGGCCGACTTCCTTCCCCTGTTGGAGGCGACTTTCAAGGATATTCTGCACGCCAAGTCCGTACCTGCAGCTAACGAAGTGCAATGCGGGTGGGGCGCTAACCATTCCCTCGAGGGCGCCCAAAAGGCAGTGCGCGCCTTCCTAGCCGAACGTGAAAGCTGGGAAGAAGTAAAGTGAGCATTCTTATCCAGGTCGCTATGGATTTAGAGGCCGAGCCATTCTTGCGGGCACGCCCCGCCAAGGAAACGGTTAGGTGCGGGCGCGCCGTCTGCCACCTGTTGGAAGGGCCCGGCCAGGTGCTACTGGCCACCTCAGCTATTGGGCTGGTAAATGCCGCCTCGTGCCTTACGTGGGTGCTAGATTCTGCCGCCAGCGCCCTGGGCGCACAGGCCCCAACTACAGCAATCGCCGCGGGTACGTGCGGCGGGCTTGGCAAAAACATTCAGGTGCGTGACGTAGTTGCCGGCCGCGCCTACCGGTACGCGGACGCCGACGCGACTGCCTTCGGCTACAAGGTGGGCCAACTTCCGTCGGAACCAGAATTTTTCGAGGGCGAGCCAAACCTTTTACGCCGCCTTGAAGGCCGGGAAGGGGTACACGTAGGCGAGGTAGTTTCGGGCAATTCTTTCGTTGCGGCTGAGCAGACCCCGCACATGCGGGAGATTTTTCCCGACGCGTTGGCGGCGGATATGGAATCGACGGCGCTCGCCCAGGTGGCGGCGGCTCGCGGGATTAGTTTCGTTTCCGTGCGTGGCGTTTCGGATCTGTGTGGGCCTCAGGCAGGCCAAGATTTCCACATTGACGCTGCCGAGGCTGCCGAGATTTCGGCAACCACCGTTCTGGGGCTGCTGCAAAGCTGAGTAAGGGCTGCACCCAGGCGAGCTAAATTTTGCTCGCCTGGTGGAACAGCGCCTGTGGGGAGCCGGAGTGCAGCTGCCAAAGAGTCGAATGCAATACCGGGCCGCCCGCCTCGCCTACCCTGTAGCAGACGGCGTACAGCCCAGAGCCAAGGTGAGCGCAAGCCATCTTTCCCACTTTGCCGTCGCTGCTAAAGAGTTGGAGCACATCGGCAACCGCGTCAGCAGCAGTCATCGGGTGCCCACTGGCGTCAAACCCCCTAAACCCACCTGCCAGGAGCTGTTCCAATTCACTTTGGGAGCCGTTGCGAAAGGCTCTTATCAGTGCTTCTTCGGCGACGAAAAAGCGCTCGTCGCCCTCGGGGGAATCCTCTTCGTCCTGCACTTTTTTGCCCTGTAGTTCTGTTTCGGTAACGGCCGATTTTGCTACGGGGGCGCCCGCTCTACCGGCAAACCCCGGCCCTTCTGCAACGGTTTTGCCGTCGCGCATGGCAGTTGCCGCTCCGCGGGCACGGGTGTCGGCAGCCTCATTCATTTCGTGCCCTGCGTGGCCCTTGACCCACTTGAAGGTTACGGCTCGCCCTTGCATTTCTTTGTCGAGGGCAACCATTAAGTCTTTGTTCATTACGGGCTTGCCGTCGGCCTTTTTCCAGTTTTTCTTTTTCCACCCGCGCATCCATTTTGTGAGGGCGTTAATTACGTATTGCGAGTCGGCGTAAATTATTAGTTCTTGGTCTGCTAGCCCCGCTTTGCGGCTGGCTTGCAACAGGTTTAGCACGGCTGTCAGTTCGCCTATATTGTTGGTGCCGGTTTTGAATCCTCCGGCTGCCCAACAGTTTTTGTCTACGTACCAGGCCCATCCAGCCGGCCCTGGGTTGCCGAGGCTGGATCCGTCTGCTGCTGCGGTAATCATTTGTCTCCTTCTAGGTCTATTTCCCCTGCTAGCGCTTGGGCCATTGCTTTTTGGCCAACTATCCCCGCGATGGCTATGCCTGCTCCCATGTCGTGGAGGTCTGTTGCGCGCAGGCCGGGCCAGCCATGGATTTTTTTGACCCATTCGGGGGGAATGTTGCTCGCTCCCACTACTGCCCCCATGAGTGCGCCCACTGCCGCCGCGACCGTGTCTGTGTCTCCGCCAGCTTGCACTGCCCTGCTGGTGGCCTGCGCGAATGCCCGCTTTAGCGGAACCTCTTCTAGGGCGGTTGCAGCTATAGCTCCGAGGGCAGCTTGGAAGGCGGAAACCACGTAAGTATTGTCTGAGGGTGGCGCAAAGTAGCGTTCCAGAGCTTCTTCTACCCATTGGCGCCATTGCTTTTGGCGGTGTAGTGGCAATAGGTCGATGCCGCCCTCGATATTTATGCGCCCCGCCCAGGTGCTGCCCGCAGGGGCGGTGACCGCGTAGCGTACTGCTTCGGCCCACAGCACCACAGCGTCGCCTGCGAGCGGATCGGGGTGGGTGAGGCAGCTTACTGCCCTTGCAGCTTCTGAGGTTAACTGCCGCGAGTGCACCCTGGTAAGCCCTAGCACGCCTGCTCTGGGCAGAATCCCGTTTCCTGCGGACCTGCCGGTGCGTTTGTGGAAATAGGCCGCTGAGGCCGCTACTTTGTGTGCTGGGCTGCGATCTGTTTCGTCGTCTAAGGCGCCTTGCAGGATTACTCTGGTCTGCGAGTCCACGTCGGTTGCTCCTGCTTTTAGCCACCGCAGCATCCGCTCGGCAACATTGTCTAGGGAGGCTTTGCTTTGCAGGTTGGCGCCGGTTACAGCGACTTCGGCCAGGGCCACTGCGAGCTGGGTGTCATCTGACCATTCGCCTGCGCGGTAGGGGCCCATTCCCCCTCCGCGCATTGAGGGCGCAATCTGCACTTTTGGCGCAAATTCGTAGGGCACCCCCAGGGCGTCCCCGCAGGCGGTACCCACCAGCACTCCTGCTGCCCGAGCAGCTATGTCTACTCGTGAGGCGCGCGGCTTTTGCAAATTGGAAGTTGGCGGTTGCTTCATCACCATCCAGAGTAGCGCCGAGTTCGTGAAAGCGTGTTTAGGCGAACCATGCGTCAGCTAGAAGTTGTAGCGAACGCATGCGTAGGGCCGGGTCGAATGCGTAGCAGGTTACTATCAGTTCGTCGAGGTCGTGTTCGGTTACGAACGCCTGCATTTTCTGGGCTACCTGCTGCGGGTCGCCAATTGCCTTCGCGGAGGGCAGGTTGCGCACTAGGGAGGCCTCTGCCACCCCTAATACCCCCTCGAGATCACGGGTGGGAGCGGGCAGTTGCCCGGCGTGGCCACGCCTAATCCGCGATTGCATCTGCAGGTTTGTGGTGTAGAGGTATTCGGCTTCTTCCTGCGTGGGTGCCACCATCACATTGATCCCGGCCATCACGTAGGGCTTTTCAATCTGGCACGTTGGGGCTTCAGAGGTAAAGTCGGCTCGGTAGATTGTAAGGGCTGCCCGCATTGCTGCTGGAGCGAAGTGGGAGGCAAACGAGAAGGGTAGCCCCAACTGCGCAGCTACCTGGGCTCCCCCGGTGGAAGATCCCAACATCCAAAGTGGCACTTGGGTGCCTTGTCCGGGGATGGCACGCACGCTAGTTAGTGGCCGGTCGGGCGCAAACGGCAGACCGAGCGCCCCGGCCTCGGCCCCCCGCACCTCGGTGGCATATTCGCCCTCGTCGGGTTCGGCCAGGTAGTTCGCCAGCTCTTGGACGTCGGCGCTGAAGGAACGCAAATCAGCCTTCCCCCTGTTTAGGGCTGCCGCCGTAACCGGATCAGTGCCGGGAGCCCTCCCCAGCCCCAAGTCGATGCGATTCGGGTAGAGGGTGGCCAGGGTGCCGTAGTATTCGGCAACCATCAGCGGGGAATGGTTAGGCATCATTACCCCACCCGACCCCAATCGGATCCGGCTAGTGTGCTCGGCGGCGCGCCCCAACAGGAGCGATGTGGCAGAGGCCATGAACGCCATTGAACCGTGGTGTTCGGCAACCCAATACCGGTTGTACCCAATCTGGTCAGCTAGTTTTACCAGCTCCAAGGAATTGTCTAGCGCCTCTTTTCGGCTCATCCCCTCGGAGACGGGAACCAGATCCAAGATACTTAGCGGGACTCGTTGTGTCGCCATGTTTCACCTAACGTCTAGCCGGATACCTAATACGCTACCCGCCAGGTGGCGTCCGCGCCGGTATTTCTCACTGCGCTAACTTCGCCTCCTAAAACCTAGAGCCACCACCCCCGCTCCAACTAGGGCAAGCGCTCCCCCACCTGCCAGCATTGTCCCAACTCCGGTCTTGGCCAACGTTGCCGGTTCCTTCTGGCGGCGCTTTGGAGCGGTTTCTGCAGGCTGCTCTTCGCTCACCTTTATCGCACCTTCTGCTATCGGCTCAGATTTTGTCGGCAAATCTTTTTCAACCTCTTCGGGAGGAGTAGCTTGCGGTTGCTCCTGCACGTGTACGGCCGCCTTTGCCGGAGGCTGTTCCTTAGGAACTTCGACCTGCTTTTGCGGTGCGGGAGGGGCGGGTTCGGGGACTGTCTTTTTCGGCGGCACCGGTTTTGGGGCCGGCTTAGGGGAAGGCTTCGAAACGGGCGCCGCGGGGATCTTGATCCTTGCAGTCAGGGTGGTGTCGCGGCCAGGGAGCAGCATGTCCTGAGCCTTTTTGTCCTCCCACACTCGGAATGAGGTAGCGGGAACGCCTGTGGCTTTTAGTTCTAGCAGCGTGGTTTTGCCTGCCACTGGAATAGCCTTAAGGGTGGTCACCTTGGCTGCACTGGTAAAAGAAACCCGTGCTTGAGCCTTACTGTTGCCCACAGCAACTTTGCCTTCACCGCCAGCTTGGACCTTCACCCCAATCGGGTTTCCCGCGCTCGAAACCACGCGTACTCCTACGCTGGCCCCTTTTCTGGTCAGTTCAAATTTGTAGGGTCCGGCATATTTAGCTGCCTCGTCCAGGTATCTCTGCGCATCCTTTTTCACCTGCCCGGGCAACTCACCTTTGTCCTTTAAGTACTGTTTCGAATTGGTGGAGCTGTGTACCGCATGGACGAGGCCGGCCAGCGCGGCCGGGTTGCCGCCCTCGGCTTGAGCTCCTGCCTCCTTCAAGTGCCGCCAGAGCAGGTAGGCGATAAGGGGCTGTTTTTCGGCGCTGACAATATTTTCTTTGGCGTCCCCTAGGTACGAGTCTGACACCTTATAGGGCTGGCCTGCTGGGACTGTAACTTCGCGATCAAAACGGACGGGGTGAGCCTTTGAAGGAAAATTAATTTGTGAATCCGTGGCGCAGATCAGAAACTGCCCGTCAGCGCCTTTGTGGGCTCCCAGTTCTAGGTCTGCCCGGCCGACAACCTTCCACGAATCTACGCCCACCCCAGCCTCGGAAGCGGTTGCGGGCGGAGCGAAAGCCCCTACCGACAGCGCGGCAAGGGCGACAGCCGTCGCAATACGCGAACGAAAAATGCGACAGCAACGCACAGGCAGACTAGCTTGCAATAGAGGCACATTTTGCCCGCCTCTAGGCTTAACTTTTGTTCTCATGGCACCAGTTTCTAGACGGGCATACCCCCGCGCTAGAGCCGCCAAACACGCCTGTGGATAGTTTCTATGCGCAAAATTGTGGATAAGTGCACAGCAAATAGGTTTGCGCCTGAGCCCAATTTCGCGCTACTGTATACGAGCTGATGCAAGCTCGAGTGGCGGAATAGGCAGACGCGCACGGTTCAGGTCCGTGTGGTAGAGATACCGTGGGGGTTCAACTCCCCCCTCGAGCACAGTCGAATCCCAAGGCAAACGCCCTGGGATTTTTTCTTGCCCTCACCTCGCGCCCCTTCGGCGGTTTCTAGGCCCAACCCGGCTTCCGCCCTCAGACCCTTTCACCTCCCCTTACGCGATCAGCAAAAGCCCCTCCCGTCTCTTCTTATAACCGGCGCGCTGGTGCTAAGGTGCAAGATCTCTAGTTAACGCGGCATACTAGGGAAGGTATATGACCATTTTTGGGTTCGCAGCCCAAAGCACTATTGGGGGTTGACGGTGAGCGTATTTGACCGTTTCGAAAACGCCGTTGAGCGCGGCATTTCTGGCGCGTTTTCCAAGGTTTTCCGGTCGCAGCTAAAGCCTGTCGACATTTCGGCTGCAGTACGCCGGTCGATGGAAGATAATACGGCTGCTATTAGCTCTAACCGCACGGTAGTGCCCAACGAATTCACAGTCAGCCTCTCTAAGGCCGACTTCGACAACATTGCTGGCGGCCAAGGCGACGTGTTGGCCGAAGAAATGGTAAACGACGCAACCCAGTACGCCACTGAACAATCCTACTCGTTCGTGGGGCCGGTGGTTGTCACCTTCACCAAAGATTCGGCCCAAGAGACCGGCTCTGTGCGCGTCACCCCAGCCACGCGCCGCGGCCCGGCCGCCCCAGTCACCTCGAACCAAGCAAGCCCGTCCCACCCGGTACTCGAAATCGACGGCAAACGCTGGATGCTGACCGAACCAGTAACCGTAATCGGCCGAGGCGCCGACGCCGACATAGTCCTCTCCGACAGCGGAGTATCCCGCAAACACCTAGAACTGCGGATCACCCCCACCGGGGTAATCGCCACAGATCTGGGTTCAACTAACGGCTCCTACGTCGAAGGGCATCGCATCGACGCGGCCACATTGCTCGACGGCAACGAGCTCACAGTAGGGCGCACCCACATCTTTTTCTACACCTCCGAAGGGGAGGAGGCGTAGGGGTTGGCTTCAGAATTAGCGGTTACAGTAATCCGGCTCGGCTACCTACTGCTCCTGTGGCTATTTGTAGTTGCGGCCCTCGGGGTATTGCGTCGCGACGTCTGGGGCACAGTTGTCACCCCCAGAGGGCGCGGACGCCGGGGGGCAAAAAGGCGCCGGGAGTCGCCCTCGCCAAAAACTGAACGCGATTCTGGCGGCATTCCTCGCCGCCGTTCCATCACGGGATCCAACACCTCCCCCACGCAACTCGTTATTACCGAGGGCGCCCTAATCGGCACTACGATGCCACTTGGATCGTCGGCCATCGTCATCGGGCGTTCCCCCGCCTGCACCTTAGTGGTTGACGATTCGTACGCGTCTTCGCAGCACGCCAGGCTTTATTTAGCAGGCGGTTCGTGGCACGTCGAGGACATGAATTCCACCAACGGCGTATTCGTCGACGGGGAGCGCATTTCCTCACCTCGGCCGGTCGGTTTAGGAAACCAAATTCGGATCGGCCAAACTACATTGGAGCTAACAAAATGAGTCTTACTTTGCGCTTTGCTACCCGCTCTGATGTGGGTTTGGTACGTAAGTCCAACCAAGATTCGGGCTATGCGGGACCACATTTGTTAGTACTTGCCGACGGCATGGGCGGGCCGGCCGGCGGGGATATTGCCTCTTCTATTGCTGTGGCTCACCTTGCCGACCTGGACTCCGATGCGCATGGAGCGGACGACCTGCTAAACCTGCTACGCACGCGCATTTCAGATGCCCACGAAGAGCTGGTGGACCGCTCTTCCCACGACGCTGATCTGCACGGCCTGGGCACCACCTGCATTGCGGTGCTACGTTCGGGTAACAAATTGGCCATGACTCACATTGGCGATTCGAGGGCGTACCTGCTGCGGCAGGGAACGCTTACACAGGTGACCACCGACCACTCATTTGTGCAGTATTTAGTGCAGTCTGGCCAGCTCACCCCCGAGCAGGCCGAGAACCACCCCCAACGCAGCGTACTTTTGCGCGTGCTTGGCGATTCGACCTCGGACATTACCCTTGACGAATCAATCAGGGAGGCCGTCGAGGGCGACCGTTGGCTCCTGTGTTCGGACGGGCTTTCCGGGGTGGTGAGCGCCCAAACTATCGGCGAGGTGTTGCACGGGGTCGAGGATCCTGCCGATGCCTGCGACCAGCTGATTGCCCTAGCATTGCGCGCCGGCGGTCCCGACAACGTAACTGTCGTAATTGCCGATGTGGTAGATCCAGATCACCTGGGCTATGAGCCGTCTACCGCCCCGCAAATCGTGGGAGCGGCTGCTACCAATCGGCTAGAGCGCACCAGGGATGCCGATTCTGCAGCGGGCAAGGCGGCAGCACTGGCCGGCCGAGGTGACCCCTCGCGCAGCCCGCGCGACCAGAAAGAACTTGATGCCGACGCAGCCGACGCAGCCGATCTAAAACGTAAAAAACGCCGGCGCCGACTCATTGGCTCCCTGGTTGGCCTTTTAATTGCGGCAGTTGTAGCAGTTGGGGGCGTTTTAGCCTGGAACTGGTCCCAAAATCAATATTACGTGTCCCCTTACAAGGGCAAGGTTGCGATCTACCAGGGAATCCCCCAAACGGTTGGGCCTTGGCACCTGTCCCACCACGTCGAACTATCTAACCTAAACATGTCAGATCTGGACCCATTCGCAAGGGACAGGCTACAAACTCCGATTACCCGCGATTCGCTTACCGAGGCGCGCGAAGTAGTAAAGAATCTGCAGCGCACCCACGTAAACGTCGATCTGATATCTCCGAAACCGGATTCTGCTGGGTCAGGCAAGTAATGGCAACAGTCGAGATCAAGCCGGTTTCTTCGGCTCGCCTCCCCGAGATAGGCCTGCTAGCGTTGGCCCTTTTGGTCGGTGTGGGCGGCTACGTGGCGACCGCTGTCACCAGAACTGGGGAGCCGCCCTCGGGCCTGTGGATGCACTTGGGTGCCCTAGTGGTATTCACCGTGGTAACGCACCTGCTGGTGCGCCACTTTGCCCCCTACGCCGATCCCGTCATTCTGCCTATCGCGGTAGCTTTGAACGGCATTGGGCTCGCCATGATCTACCGCCTCGACCTGTCCTATGCGGCCCGCGGCCAACAAGACCTGGTGGTGGGATCTAAACAGCTCATAATCACCGTTGCCGGCATTGTCCTCATGGCTCTCACACTCATAGTGGTTCGTGACCACAGGCGGCTGCGCAAAAACTCCTACCTACTTATGCTAGGTGGGCTGCTACTACTAATACTGCCCATCTTCTTCCCCGCGGTAAACGGCGCCAAAATCTGGATCAACCTGGGCTTTATAACCATCCAGCCTGCAGAACTCACCAAAATTCTGCTGGCAATCTTCTTCGCCGCCTACCTGGTGGAAGGCCGCGACAAACTATCTGTGGGCGGGCCCAAAATCTTGGGGTTGCGGCTGCCGCGTCCGCGCGACCTAGGCCCCCTAGTAGTGGTTTGGGCAGCCTCAATCGTAGTCCTAGTAGGGCAGCGCGACTTCGGCACCTCACTACTGCTATTTGGTCTGTTCGTAGCCATGCTCTACGTGGCAACCGACAGGGTATCCTGGCTGATAATCGGCGCCTTACTCATGCTTCCTTTCCTGTGGATGGCAACCAAGGTTTCACACGTCTCCTCGCGAATCGACGGGTGGCTGCACGCCCTCGACCCAGCTGTCTACAATCGGCCAGGCGGGTCGGGCCAGCTAGTGCAAGGCCTATTCGGTATGGCCACAGGCGGGCTTTCAGGGACCGGATGGGGATCCGGCTACCCGCAGATAGTGCCATTTGCGAACTCCGATTTCATCTTCGCTTCCCTTGCAGAAGAGCTCGGACTAACCGGCGTCTTCGCAATCTTGGTCCTGTACCTGATCCTAATCGAACGAGGCATGCGCACGGCTATTGGTGTGCGCGACGGCTTCGGCAAACTCCTGGCAACCGGGCTGAGCTTCGGAATCGCCTTCCAAGTTTTCGTAGTGGTCGGGGGCATCACCCGTGTGCTCCCACTAACCGGGCTGACACTGCCATTTTTGGCAGCCGGTGGCTCTTCACTCATGTCCAGCTGGATCATAGTCGGCCTGCTGCTGCGCATTTCCGATGCTGCACGCCGGCCCGCCCCCACCGGCCAACTCACTACCGCCGAAATCGACAAGGTCACTAAAGGCAGCTCCGCCACCCAAAAAGACGCCCCCAAAGTCGGGGCCACGCCCTCGAACGAAGAAACCCAGCTAGTACACATCAACAAAGGGGAGGCGCTGTGAATACCCAAGTACGACGCCTCACGCTGGTTGTGGTCCTAATGTTTATTACGCTCATGTGCGCGGCCACGCTAATCCAGTTCGTCAAAGCGCCAGAACTGAACGCGGATTCACGCAATGCACGCACAATTTACGCCTCCACAGGCAGGGATCGCGGTTCCATAATCGTAGGCGGTGCCCCCGTGGCCTCTTCAGACCCCTCTAACGACGTCTTCAAATATCAACGCCAATATCCCGCAGGTGGCCTATACGCGCTGGCCACCGGCTATTACGCCACCGCCTTCAACACCGCCACCGGCCTCGAGGCCGACCAAAACCAGGTCCTAGACGGCACCTCCGACACCCTTCTAAAATCGCGTATACAGCGTCTATTTACCGGCGAACAACCCGTGGGGGGCTCCCTCGAACTAACCATCAATCCCGCAGCCCAGCACGCAGCCGCTGAAGCTTTGGGAGATAGGCGAGGGGCCGTGGTCGCCTTGGAACCGAAAACCGGGCGCATCCTGGCACTTTATTCCTCGCCCTCCTACGATCCCAACCCTTTGGCCTCCCACGATGGGAAAACCGCCCAACAGGCTTACGACGCCTACAACAAAGATCCTGAACGGCCGCTAGACAACAGGGCTTTCGGCGGCCATACCTACGCTCCGGGATCCACGTTCAAGCTGGTAACTGCGGCCGCCATGCTCGAATCGGGAAAGTACAAGACCGACACTAAGATCGAATCGCCAGTTACCTTGGATCTGCCCCAAACCGAGAACAAGATTTCTAACGACGCCGGTGAGGCCTGCGGGGACGGCAATCCCACCTTCCAGTATGCGCTCGCGCATTCGTGCAACACCACGTTTGCCAAAACCGGCATGGACCTGGGCCAAGACGCCATTTCGAAGCAGGCAGAAGCCTTTGGCTTTGGCACCGCGCACAAGATTCCGCTGCGCGCTACGCCCTCGACATTCCCCAAGGACATGCCGCAGGCCCAAACCGCTATGAGCGCCATAGGGCAATTCGACGTACGCGTTACACCGCTGCAGATGGCAATGGTTTCGGCCGGCATTGCCAACGGTGGGACTGTAATGAAACCCCAGCTCATTTCCCGGATCATGGATGCTGATCTGAGCGTGCAAAAACAGGAATCGCCCTCGGAATTCGGCCGTGCCATGCGGGCTGACAGTGCCGCCCAACTAACCAAGATGATGGTTGCCGCCACTAAGGAGGGCACCGCCACTGCCGCCCAGATTTCTGGAATCGACGTAGCTGGCAAGACCGGCACCGCCGAGCGCGGCCAGCTGGCAGACGGCTGGTTTACAGGTTTCGCTCCTGCTAACGACCCGCGTATTGCTGTTGCCGTTGTAGTAGAGGGCGGGCAATCGGGTGTCGACATCGCCTACGGCGGGCAGGTGGCCGCCCCCATAGCTAAAGCCGTCATGCAGGCGGTGATCAACCAATGAGTGGACGTATTGCTGCCGGGTTTACGCTCGGTAACCGCTATGTGTTGCTTACCCAGATTGCCGTTGGCGGAATGGGCGAGGTTTGGCAGGCCCGCGATTCCAAGGACGGTTCCATTGTTGCTGCGAAGGTGCTAAAAGAGGAACTGGCTGGCCAGGGCCAATTCTTATCCCGCTTCAATGTGGAGGCCCGCAACGCTCAAAAGATTTCCCATCCGGGTGTGGCGCAAACTCTGGACTACGGCGAGGACGACGGCCTGGCCTGGTTGATTATGGAGCTTGTCGACGGCGTTCCTATGACCGAGTTGTTGCAAGACGGGGCCACCCTGGAGCCCGATCTTTTGCTCTCTATCATGTACCAGACAGCTAATGCGCTCGACGCTGTTCATAGCGCCGGGATTGTCCACAGGGATATTAAGCCTGCCAACATCCTGGTGCGCGCTGACGGCGTTGCTAAGCTGACTGATTTCGGTATCTCGTTTAGCCCCCACCAGGAGCAACTTACTGCGGTGGGAATGGTTATGGGCACAGCCCAGTATTTGCCTCCGGAACAGGCTACGGGTAATCCGGCTACTCCGGTCGGGGATTTGTACGCACTGGGGATTATTGCCTACGAGGCCTTGGCCGGCAAGCGTCCGTTTACTGGTTCTTCGCAGGTAGATATTGCTTTCGCGCATGTGAATCAGAAGGTTCCTCCTCTGCCTGATTCAGTTCCCCCTGAGCTGCGCGCGCTTGTAATGCAATTACTCGAAAAGGATCCCGCTCACAGACCGGCTTCTGCTCGGGACTTGGCCCGCGATCTGGCTCGTGTCAGCCACATTTTGCGCACTGGTCGCAGCAGTGAGCCCGAGCCTGGTGCTAAGCCCGCCGGCAGGATCCCCAAGTCTAAGAAGCGCGCGCTCATGCGCCCCTGGCCGTTGCCGGGGGGAGCTCACAAGGGGGCTGTGCGCACTTCAATTGCGCCGTTGGCCGAGGATTCAGACAAGGTGGATCAGCTGGATGGCGGCACTGTGTCGGCCCCCGAGCAAATGCCTCCTGAATTTGCGCCCCAGCGCACCCCGGAGGTTCATTCTGCGCGCCGGTACACCATCACTAAAGATTCTTTGGCTAGCGCGATTGAGGCGCTCGGCAAGTGGCGGCCTACGAAGCCTCCTGCCTGGCGTCCTCCGGATAAAAACAAGGGGCGCAGCAAAGGCGATCGCGCCGGTTCTACTGTTCTCGCCGAGGTCGCACCTCGCCCTCGCAGGTATGCCACCCACATGGGTGGGGCGAGCAATCTGACATACTGGATCTGCCTGGCCGTATTTGCGCTGATAGTTTTCGCCATCGCGACGGTGGCATTTTGGAACCTAATCGATTCCGCGAGTGCGCAGGTCGCCCTCGCACTAGTAACTGATTTGAAGGGTGTGTCATGGCCGAATCTCTGTTAGCAGGACGCTACGAGGTACGAACGCTCATTGGCCGAGGCGGGATGGCGCAAGTCCACCTGGGCTACGACATTCGTCTATCTCGCGTAGTTGCCATTAAGATGCTGCGCACTGACCTGGCTCGCGATTCTATTTTCCAGGCTCGTTTCCGCCGCGAAGCTCAGTCTGCTGCTTCGCTCAATCATCCTAATATTGTGGCGGTCTACGACACGGGCGAGGAAACGGTTACTACTCCTGATGGCTCCACTGTGCAGGTTCCGTATATCATTATGGAATATGTCGAGGGGCACACGGTGCGCGATCTTTTGTCTGACGGCTCGCCTGTTCCAATTGACGAGGCCATCGAGATCATGACCGGGGTGCTGCAGGCCCTCGAGTATGCGCATTCGCAAGGGCTGGTGCACCGCGATATAAAGCCGGGCAACGTCATGCTTACTACTACTGGCAAGGTCAAGGTCATGGATTTTGGCATTGCGCGGGCGTTGGCTGATTCTTCGGCCACTATGACTCAGACTGACGCTGTTGTTGGCACGGCCCAGTATTTGTCTCCTGAGCAGGCGCGTGGCGAGAAGGTGGACAATAGGTCCGATCTTTATTCTGCCGGTTGCTTGCTTTACGAGCTGCTTACGGGCCGTCCTCCTTTCACTGGTGACACGGCGGTGGCAGTTGCCTATCAGCATGTTTCTAAGGTTCCTACGCCTCCAGCGCAGATTACTCCCGATATTCCGGAGGCGCTAAACCGGGTGGTAATGAAGTCTTTGGCCAAAACTAAGGAGGATCGTTACGCTGACGCGGGACAGATGCTGCAGGATTTGGTTGCGGCCGGCAGGGGGGCCAGGGTTGGTGCTCCCGGTGTTGACACGTGGGGCGAGGGCGAGACCCAAGTTTTGACGCGCAGCGACGAGTTGGATCGCACTAGGGCGTTGTCTATTACTCAGCCACAGTCTCCGATTCAGGATCAGGCGGCTCTGCGGCGTGCTCGCCAGGAGGCGAAGCGGGTTGAGGCTGAACGGGATAAGAAACGTAAGCGGCGCAATCGTATTGTTGCGACTGTGGTTGCGCTTTTGGCGCTGCTTGTTGTTGGTGCAGTTGGCTATTTCATTTGGAATGGCCAGAAGGATCCTAACGAGAATAAGGTAGCGGTTCCTGCGAATATTGTTGGCATGTCCAGGGCGGAGGCTCGGACTGAGCTTTCGAATGCTGGGCTTACCATGGTCGAGGGTACTCCTCAGGAGTCTGACACGGTCGAGGCCGACCACATTATTTCTTCTACCCCGGAGCCTGGCACGCAGGTCGAGAAGGGCTCTAAGGTTACTGTGGTTGTTTCTAAGGGTAAGGGAGAAATTGAGGTCCCTGATCTTTCCGGAATGAGCCAGGAGCAGGCGCGAGCTGCTTTGCAGGCGGCTGATTTGACGGCTGGTTCGGTGAGTACCCAGGATTCTGGTACTGTGCCCAAGGATCAGGTGATTTCTTCTGATCCAGGGGCGGGCACTAAGGTTGCCAAGGGCACTACGGTGAATCTGGTTGTAGGTTCCGGAATGGTGAATGTGCCGCAGGATTTGGTTGGCAAGTCTAAGGACGAAGTAGTTAAGTTCTTGCAGGATAATGGCTTGTCTATCACTATTACCGAGGTCGAGACTTCAGCTGTTCCTCAAGGTAACGTGGCTTCTTTGTCGGCTGTGGGCCAGGTGAAGCAGGGTACGTCTATTACGGTGAATGTGGCTAAGGCTCCGCCATCTCCGTCACCGTCACCGTCGCCCTCTGACAAGGATCAGAATAAGGATAAGGATACTCAGGGAGATTCCAATGCTCCTAGCGGGCAGAACCAGAATGGTGGCGCTACCCATTAGTTAGGTTGTATTGCCCGGCGGATGGGCCTTTGAACTGCTCCCCATTAGTTGAACTGAAAATCAGTCACCAGCTAGTGGGGAGCAGTTTGTGCGCGCAGAAAGTTTGCTGTCCGGTTGGCAGCGGGAGCGGTTCGCCCTAGGCGGGCATTTTTATTTGTTAAAATTTGGGTCTTTTAGACAGATTTTGGCTAGCTGCCAGGGTTTTTCTGCACTATAGAGGCTTTCTTCTTGCCTTGCCCAAACCTCCCAGTAGGGGGCATAGGTTTGGCCGTCGCGGGCTAGGGCGCGTTTTTTGCGTTTGCCGGTTTCTAGCTCAAGCCAGATGCCTACCGCTCCGGCTGCTGCTGCCGAGTCCCGCGTGAGTGCACCGCAACCTTCTACAATCCAGTCTTTGGCGGGGTCAGGTTCGAGCCAGGGGCCCCAATCGTTTTGCCGCCAGTCCCACAGGTGGATGCGGCTGGTGCGCCTGTTTACTAGGTCTGCGCATTTTTGGGCGGCAACCGCCAGCCCTTTCCAGCCGGGGCACCACGCTTCGACGGCCAGTAGCTGGGCCTGGGGGGCCTGCTCGTGGAGTGTTTTTGCGAGGGAGGTTTTACCTGCCCCTGAGCGCCCGTCTATTAGGAGTCGCAGCGGCGCCCTACCTGCTAGGTGTTTTGCCCTCGCAAATAGGTCGTTCACCTGGATATCTCGCGAACTTTGCGCAGCCAGTTTGCGAACATTTGGTGGCCTTCACTGGTGGTTACAGATTCCGGGTGGAATTGCACGCCCCATAGCGGGGCTTCTTTGTGTTCGAGCCCCATTATGGTGCCGTCGTCGGTTTTGGCGTTTACGGCCAGTTCGGCGGGGATTGTTTCTGGATCTACTGCTAGGGAGTGGTAGCGCGTCACTTGCAGGGGGTTGTCGAGGCCGGCAAAGATGCCGGCTCCGGAGTGGTGTATCAGCGAGGTTTTGCCGTGCATTAGCTGTGGGGCCCGCACTATTTTTGCGCCGCATATTTCGGCTAACCCCTGTTCTCCTAGGCATACTCCTAGCATGGGTTTGCCTAGCTCTTTGCAGGCTTTTAGCACTTGTGGGCTGGATCCTGCTTCGGAGGGCGTGCCTGGTCCGGGGCTTATCAATACCCCGTCATAGGTTGAGATTGCGTCGGCTACGTCGGTTGCCTGGGTGGCGTAGGGAGCACTGCCATCTTGGTCGGTGTAGAAGCGTCCTCCGATCTTGTCGATGTCGACTTTGGCGGGAGCGCCTACTGCAACCCGGTCGTTGCGAACTACTTCTACGGTCGCCCCTAGGGCGCGCAGGTAACCTACGATTGTCCAGACGAAGGAGTCGTAGTTATCCACGCAGAGTATTTTTAGGCCGGCGCCTACGTTTGCATTTTCCATGTTTTTGCCTAATGAACAGTGTTTCCAGTCAGGTTGAAGTACTTTTCTGCCCACGGGTACACCCAGGTGAAAAGTACTGCAATAGTACCCACTATTAGGATGAGTGCTTCTAGTAGTTTCACGAAGGTGGGGCCGGGAAGGATCCTCCACAGTGCAGCGTACATTAGTTTGCTCCTTCCAGTTCTGCGGGGATGCCGGTCTCGGGGGGCACCCAGTGGTCTAGTTTGGCGTGGACTATGTAGCGGTGGGTATTGCCGAATTGTCCGCCCGAGGCCGTAGCGCAAGTTGTGAGGGTCATCAGCCGTTCGGTGGGCTCAGCTCCGGGTTTTGACGGTACTGGGGCTATTACTCCTCCGTCGTCGGGGGTGGTTAGTTTTTTCTCGGTTACTTTGTATACGAGCCAGGCTTTTTTGGTACGCACGATTATGTTGTTGCCCGCTTCTAGGCGGTCGATGTAACGGAAATTGGAGCCGTATGAGCGCCGGTGCGCGGCAACTGAGAAGTTACCTACTGCCCCCGGCAGGGCAGTGCGTTCGTAGTGGCCTGCTACGCCTCGATCCAGAATATATTGGGCGGAGCCTTCCACCACTGGGACAACCATTTTTTCCCAGGCGGGCACGTGCAAACTTGCGAAGGTGGTATCCCATCCGGGCGGGTCGGTTGCGGGCGGGGCGTCATAGCGCAGATCGCTTGAGATTTTCTTGGGTCCGTCGTTTAGCTGTTTGTCAAAATCGCTTAGGGCCGCGTTTTCTGCGGCAGAGACCTGCCAGTCCGTTACGTATACCTGCCAGAAAGCAAAGAGACCAATGATTACCCCAACTGTTATGAGCAGTTCCCCTATTACACTAATGGGGTCTGCTCCGCGCCGGCGCCGGCGGCTCCGCTGGGGGGTGCGAACGTGACTCACCTGCCCACCTCCTAGTTTCGTCGCAACTATTGTATGAGCATTCACGTTCGTTTTACGTTCCATGTTGCAATTGTTCGCGTTGGAGCCACTACACTAGGGAACGACCAAATAAGTTTTTACCTCAGGAGTCGCAGTGGCCGAGTCCCGCAAGTCTAGTAAGTCCCGCGTTTCTAACGCCGATGAATCCGAGTTGAATGCCGGCTGGTCTGCAGGCATGACACCTTCCCCGCGTTGGTGGGCGCCTGTTTCTGTGACGCTCATGATTCTGGGCCTGCTCTACATTATCGTGTACTACATTTCTGGCGCCCACTACCCGATTGGGGCTATTGGAAACTGGAATCTAGCAATTGGCGTCGGCGTGGCCATGGTTGGCTTTTTGATGTTGCTCAGGTGGAAGTAGCCTAACGGCTAAGGGCATTTTGGCGCAGTTTAGCTTGTTGTAGGCGCCTGGCGTCAATAGAAATATGGGGCAGAGGTTTACCCTCTGCCCCATTTCTGCTGCCAGCTTTATTAGTCGTTGATTTCGACAGATTCTATTACCACGTCTTCGAGGGGTCGATCCTGCGGTCCGGTGGGTACTTTCGCTATTGCGTCAACGACTTTCTTGGATTCGTCGTCAGCCACTTTACCGAAGATGGTGTGGTGGTTTTGTAGGTGTGGGGTGGGGGCAACGGTGATGAAGAACTGGGAGCCGTTAGTGCCCGGGCCGGCGTTAGCCATCGCTAGCACGTAGGGCTCTCCGAAGGTTAGTTCGGGGTGGAATTCGTCTTTGAACTGGTATCCGGGGCCGCCTGTACCGGTGCCTAGCGGATCGCCGCCTTGAATCATAAAGCCGTCGATTACGCGGTGGAAGATGACTCCGTTGTAGAGCGGCTCGGAGGTGGGCTTACCGTTCTTGGGGTTCACCCATTCGCGCTCGCCTAGGGCTAGTTCGCGGAAGTTTTTCACGGTTAGAGGGGCGTGGTTTGGGAATAGTTCTAGGCGGATGTCGCCTTTGTTAGTGTGCATTATTGCTTCCATGGCTCTTATGTTGCCAGGGCGAGGGCGCCAACGCTAGTTCCAACATTGGCGTTGGCGTCGTTTTTGTGTAGCCGAGGGCGAAATTTTGCGTCCACAGATTTGTAGGCCAAGCAAAACCTCGCTTTTGTTGGCAGAATAGGAAAGGTATACGCCGAAGGCGTTTCGGCGCTGACGATATAAGGAGCATGTGGATGTTCGGTAGGAAGAAGGAAGCATCGACCGAGGCCATCGAGTCGGTCCGCGACCACGCTCATGGTTGGATTGACGCGGCCGCCGATTATGTGGCCCCCAAGGTTGATCAGGCTTCGAAGGCTATTCGGCCTGTTTACCAGGATGCGCGCGCACGTTTCGAGGACGAGATTTTGCCGCGTGTGAGCGAGGCTAGCGAGAAGTTGCAGAAGGATGTTCTGCCTTCTTTGGAACAAAAGGCTCAGGATGCCACCGAGGCCACTAAACGCTACGGTAAGGCAGCTCAGTCTTCGGCTAAGAAGTATGCGGCAGTGGCTGCTGCTTCGCCTGCAGTAAAGAAGACTCGTGCTGCCGCACAGTCGGCTAAGTCTGCTGCGCTCGACACTCCGGTTCCGTCGAAGCGGGAACTGAAGAAGGCGGCTAAGCAGGCAGCCAAGCAGGCTAAGAAGGCTGCTAAGGACAATAAGAAGGCTTTGGCTAAGGCTCGCAAGTCTAATGGTTCGTCTAAGGGCGGGCTTATTGCGTTGCTAATTGCTGCCGCTGTTGGTGCTGCCGGTTATGTGGCTTGGCGCCGCACGAAGCCGGTTGAAGATCCGTGGGCCGAGGAATATTGGGAGGACGTAAAGATGGATCTGCCTATTGACGACCAGGAAGTACCTAACGAACAGGCCGAGGACGCCGCTACCACCGATCAGGTGCAGGATCGCACCGAGCAGAAGGTGCAGGCTCACCAGGCTGGTTTGGATGAGCATTCTGACAACTAGTATTCACTAGCGTTTCTGGGGAGGAGCTTCAGCTCCTCCCCAGTTTTGTTTCTAAATCGCAGTTTTTAAGCGCCATTGAATACCCGGCCGTATCATAGGCGTAGTAGTCGTTTTATCTTATGTATTTTTCGAAGGGTGGCACATGGTTAAGCGTGCAATTGGTATTGCTCTCGCGTTCATTGGCCTTGTCGTGGGGGCGGGCTTCGCTTCGGGGCAAGAGATCTCCCAGTATTTCGTGGCTTTCGGTATTTCCGGTATTTGGGGAGCTGTCATTGCGGGGGTGGTTATGGCTGCTGCCGGTTTGGCCACTTTAGAGTTGGGGAGTTATTTTCAGGCTAAGGAACACCGTTTTGTTTTAGATCGTGTCACTCACCCTATTCTGTCTCGTTTTTTCGATGCTTCGATCATGTTCACTTTGTTTTTCACTGGCGTGATCATGATTGCGGGTGCGGGTTCGAATCTGCAGCAGCAGTTTGGGCTGCCTATTTATGTGGGTGCCTTAATTATGGTTGCCATGGTGATTTTGGCTGGCTTTTTGGACGTGGATAAGGTTACTCGGCTGATTGGTGCTATTACTCCGCTGGTGATCATTTTTTTGGTTTCGGTAGCTATTTATTCCATTGTTACTGCTACGGAATCTGTTTCTTCTCTTACTCCTGTTGCTCAGCAGACGGTTCATACTTCGTTGCCGCATTGGTCGGTTTCTGCTTTGAATTATGTGGGCATGGAGTTCATTATTGCCGTTTCCATGGCTATCGTGATGGGCGGCGATTTTGTGGATCCGCGTTCTGCGGGGCTGGGCGGATTGCTTGGCGGCATCGTATTCGGTGTTTTATTAGCCTTGTCAGCTCTTGGTTTACTTTATGCGGTGCGCGATACTGCGGGGTTTGATATGCCTACGCTGCAAATGGTCGAGGTGGTCAGCCCTAAGCTAGCAATTGTGGTGGCGTTGATTATTTTCGGGATGATCTTCAATACTGCGATTGGCATGTTTTATGCGTTTGCTAAGAGGGCGGCTTCTGCTAGGCCGCAGCGTTTTCGCCCGATTTTGATTGTCACTACCCTGGTTGGTTTTGCGGTGAGCTTCATTGGGTTCAAGAAGTTGATTGCTATTTTCTACCCAATTATTGGCTATATAGGCATTATTTTGATTGTGGTTATGGTTTATGCCTGGCTGCGGGAGCGGTCGAAGATTTCTGAGGAGGCCGAGCGGCGTGGCCGCATTCGAGCGCTGGTTGCTCGCAAGCTCAATCCCGGGGTGCGGTTTGGGCGCAAGCATGCTGCGGCGCTCAAGAGGGCACTTTCTAGGTCTCCGATTAAGGACAAGGATTTGTCGGATAGTATTCACGACGAGGTGGCCCACGAATTGGCTTCTGACGATCAGGTTGATTTCTCTGAGGAGGATGCAGCCAAATATTCGACGGAGCAAAAGGATGGGGCGAAGGAAGCTCGGGAGGCTGATCAGGGCAAGGGCTCTACTGCCAGGTAGGTTCCGCCCCTGGACGCCGCAATCTGAGCTATAAGAGGACAATAGTCGCCGGCATTAATACCTCATCGTAAAAAGTACGAGCGCAAAGACGGCCGCTAGCTCGCCGGCGAGCACTACACCTACACCTTTTGCGGTTCTAGCGGGATACTGGTGCTCTATTAAGAAAGAAGCAGAATAGGCTTCGGCCGGTAGCAAAACTCCCACCACTACGAAAAGGAGCACCAGTATCAAGATTGAGCCCCATTTCCCGTCGTAGATGGCCAACCCCAACAATCCTATGGCAGCAAGCACGTTTATTCCTACCGTCCTGCGAACCAGGTTCTTGTTTCGCAAAAGGAGCATATCTAGCACCGCCAAAACTACAGCCCCCAGGCCAATAGCTGCTGCCCATGGATTTGAAAATAGCGTATCGCCAGCAGTTAGGTGTACTGGACCACTGGCTTCTACCTGATAGAACGAGTTGGCCCGCCCCCGCTCTACCTGCTCCAGCAAAAGGTATTTTCCAACTTCCAGTCCAAACGTTTCACCTACACCTAGCGCTGCTAATGCAGCCACAATGTAGCCGCCCACCTCATTCGCTAGCGCTATGAAAACCATCGAGACAATGAATCCCCACACCCCCAAAAAAGGGGGCATAAAGACTAAGTCAAGTAACACTACCCAAAGCGGACCTTCGCTGCGGTCCAACCCGCTAAGTCCCATGAAGAAGGAACTAGACGTAATATCGCCACTGTGTGTCATATACAGCGACTGCCCGAAAGCTCCAGCAAGCATAATCCCTACAAGAATTAGAGACCAGACGACGATCCTACTCCATGTCAGCCTTAGCCCACCGACCTGCCCGCATACCTTAGCCTGGCCCGAACCATGCGTGGCCTCGATTAAACCTATTGAGGGAATTTCATAGGGTAGACGAGGGCAGGTAGCACCATCTTCGCAGCTAGCGCCCGATTCACCATGCATTTCTGTCATATACCCCTTAGTGAATAATTTGTTCATCTCGTACAAGAGTTAGCGCGAAAACCAAAGCAGATGCTTTTACTTCTTAAGAACAAACCAACGCTGTCAAAGTAAATATTGCCCCCAACTCTGCAAACAATACAGTCGCCGAACCAGCCCCGCATATGGCAGGGTAACGCGTATCAATTAACATTTGAACAGCCATGATCTCAACCGGCAGCAGGAACATTAACAAGATAGCTACTGCCACCAGTAGTATTCCTAAATATTGCCCCCTGTATATGACAAAACCTAGTAAAAACAGTCCAGACATACCCGTTAAAATCAACTGGAATACAGACATTTGGTGCCTATGCAGCAGATATGCCCCAACAATAGCCGCCACAGCAACCCCCACCGCCATCCAAATGACCCAAGGATCGCTAAATATAGATGAACTGGCATTTATTTGAACCGCACGCGATTTTACGGGGTCATAAAACTTGTTCTGCCGGTTACCAGTTCTTATTTCTCGAAGCAACAGATAGATCCCGAGCTCATGTCCTACGCCCTCACCAAAACTAAGAGAACCGAACATACCGGCTGCTGCGCTCGCCTTGTTAAACCCTAGTCCGATCAGGAACCATGACGCCACAAAAGCCACCAACGCACCAAGGATAGGAGTGAAAAACAGCGTTAAGAAGATAAGAACTACGCTGCCATACTGCCGGTCAAATGGCAGCAGCCCTACATACCACGCATCTGCTCCCACGTCCCCACTATGCACAGTGTAGATAGACTGGGCCGCACAGCCTGCGACAGCAACAAAAGCTAGTACCACTATCCAAGCAGAAACCACCCGCCAGGAACACCTAGCTCCGCCAATCTTACTAGCTGCTTTACGCTGCACCTCTCCAAAACAGGCAGCCATCAAGGCCCCGCCCGACAACGGAGTCAAGTTCAACTTACCAGGGCGTCTTGCATCCATTTGCCGGCCCACGATCATCCCCTACGTTTCATTACCAGCTAACTACTCAGTGACTTATACCAGCCATACGGCCTAACTAGCGTTTGCATAGTATTGCTATAAGAAATCTTATTTCGCGCACTTGGATCACTATAGCTTTGGTAGGTGGAGACGCCGTCTTTAATAATCGGTTTAAAGGGTTTAACTATGCTAGAAGCATGCCCAAATGCACCATTTTGTATTCCTCCGGAAACTCGATTGATTGCAGTTTGTAACGGCCCATAATTATATCCGACCGTTCTTTGCGCTGCCGTTTTTATATCCCCTGCCAGATTTCCCTTTACTACGGCAGTATTCAATTTAGCGAAGTTTTTCTTTGAGGGCAGAAGATCACCAAGTAGAATTTTCTTTAGCCCGTCAGGATGTCGCAGAAAAGATCCTTGTCCTCGCACTAACCTATTAACAGACTGTTCTATGGCGGCTGGGAATTTCTCCGAAGCTTTACTCGTGGTGAGTACCGGCTGTAAGTTCTCTGCCAATATTTTCGAAGTATTGGTAGAAGACATCTTGAAAGCCTCCTTAGCTGCGGCTGACCCACGTGCCGCCTTCACGCCGTTGCTAATTGCTGTTAATCCTGGAATTACCGTTAGGGCACCGAATAACGCGTCAATCCCAAACTCCAGCCCAGACTTATCCCCGACCCTCCACTGCATGAAACTATCAGAAACAGTTATCGCTGCTGCTGCCGCAAGCGCGATAGCGAGAGCACCCCCACTGAAAAAACACGCCGCCAAAGCCAAAACCACAGCAGCGACCTTCGCTACCCCAACCAGGGCCTTCCACCAATCATTGTAGACAATATTTTCCCAACTGCTTAGTTTGGGGGCTTTATCGCGGGCCGCATCTATCCGCGCAGCTGTCGTATGAGCAGCCTCGTTATAATCATCCTTCACAGCCTTAACCTTGGCGGTAGCGTTCTCAATACGCCCGTTTGCCTCGTCTAATTTCTGCTGATACTGGCTAATCTGATTCTGCACCTGCAACAATTGGGCGCCAGTATCAGCACCAGCCGCGGCAGCCAGTCCAGCCCTGACCTTCTCGCCCTCAGCCTGCAACAGCGCACCCCTAGCTGCTCGCCGATCAGCATCAGCCCGCTCAGCCTCTCGAACCGCTAGGATTGCTTTTTGCTTCCAAGGCCCTAACCGTCCCCGCCAATCATTAAGCGCATCCACCACCTCGCGGAAACTTTCAGCAAACTTACTGAAATCAGCCGGCAACTCACCAGCCTTCTCCTTTAGCGCCTCAGCCCACTTTCCTTGCTGAACACCACCAGAATCAGCACTAAGCTGAGAAGCCATAGACTCGAAAGTATCAGCAAGACTGCTATACCGCCTACACATGACACTAACCTGGCCAGAATCACCACGAACAGGATTCCGTAACTGCCTTACCAAAAACCAATTCTCACCCAAAACTTCACCTTTCGCCCATACACGAGCCAACTATTAATGCCCTAGCGTCCTCGCCGTATTGAAATCTAATCCTGAGGTTGCGCTCTGAACATACTTAACAATTCAGCTTGTTTTTCAACCCTTTAATACTTATTTCTAGTACTTTGAATTTGGCCATTAAAACTATTCACGGCAGCGATAACTGCGCGATGCCCGACATTGCTATCGTCAGGAGAAGCCTGCGAAACATTTTTCAAGCTAAGATTCGATCTTATGTTTGCAAATTGCTGACTGAGAAAGTCAACTGTAGTCTGTTCAACTCTAGAATCCGGCAATGCCCTCACCTCAAAATCAACTAAGTTTGGGTCCTGCCGGCTGGCAGGGCCCAAACCAAGCCCTGCTAGTTCAAACCAGACGCCAACGAGGAATCCAGCTCAGACATAGACTGCTGAGCCTTACTCAAGAACTGCGACATACCAGTAAGACCCTGCACCGCAGACTTAGCCCCCTGCGTAAACTCACTATAAGAAGCCTGAAAAGCACCAGAAGCCTGATCAGTCTGAAAACCAGCAGAAACCAACTGCTCCACCAACGACTGCAACTTAGCCAAAATACCCTCAAGCTCACCCTGACCAGACTGCAACTGCGAAGCAACCTGCTCCAACTCCGCATAAGTAACATTCATGTTCGCCATAAAAAGCTCCCAACACAAAAAACTCAAACCTACAAAACAGCCGGCCAAACCACCGACCCAAAACCAACCCTAACCACCCCCAAAACCCCACAACAGCCCCCAAAGGCCAAATACACCCAAAAACAACCCCCCATTCACCAACCGTTAACCAAAGGCGGCAGGTTCAGGCACACTCCCCGGGTGGACTCGCTTAGGAGATTGCTACAATCGAAATCGTAAATATGGCTATTATTTCTTGGGTCAAGATCAATCCCAGTCCCCACGCTGATCGCGCGGGATATTTATTTTTTATGAAATAGTCGACTGCATCTACATCGAGCGGGAACACCATAACCACTAGAAAAGCAGTGATAGGTATTAATATCAGATTAGCCCCAATTTGACCGTGGTAAATTGCTACCCCAATCATGCCTATTATTCCCAATACAGTTACCGATATGGCAGGTCTCAACCTATTTCTACCCACCATCAAATAAGCAACATAAATGGCAACTGCCACTATAATAACGGCTGACACCAGCGCCCAAGGACTGGAAAATATTGACGAATCTGCCCCTAGTTCTACAGGGTGAGTTTTCATCGGATCATAGAACGCATTTTTACCCTCCCCAGATTGGACCCATCTGTACAAGATCCACTTCCCCAGTTCATTTCCTAGTAGCTCTCCGCAGCCGAATACACAAAGAAAGCCGCTTATAAGGGTCCCTAGCTGGTTCACTAAAGCTATAAAAGACCAGGAGGCAAATGCCCAAATGATCATTCCCACTACCGGATTCAATAGCATTTGCGGAATCATGAAAAATATAGGCCCGTCGACCCAGTCAAATCCCAAGGCCTCAACAATCCACGACTCTGCAGAAACATCGCCCATTTTTGCGACAAACGCGCACTGCGTAACGCAACCAACTAACAAGACCAGGCAAAACGTTCCAACGGCCAAATAGACTCTTCCCCAGCTAATGCGACTTCCCCGAAGTCTTCCATAGACCTCACCCTGACGGGTTCCGTGCGTAATGCCTACTATCCCTCCCGGTGGAACCTCGTGTGGCAGCACATTCACAGGATTGGCTCCTAAATAAATTCCTTATTTTCCACCACGGTCGCCCTCTGAGAAGTTCAATTTCGCAACTCAGGCATCCTCGTAAAATGGCAGTATTAGCTTCGCGTATTCCTTATTTGAACCTGTGATCAGCGCTCTAGCAAGGTTGCAGGCAAATTCCTTGTCCACAACATTAGCTAAGATTACTAGCGCCATATCAGCTGCGAGCTTCTGGTACATCTGGTACCAAGCGAACCTTTCTTCAGGCTCCCAATCGCTCATGTGTTGTGTGCCCGCGCTTTCAAAATTCTGCATTGTCAGATGAGGGATAGACAAGATGCCGCCTGCCATAGCTACCTTTTGCATGGTCAGCAAATTTTCCATCGCAGCGCCAAAATCGTCCTGACTACCGCCCTCTTCAAAGCTGGCCTCAAGCATCGGCACATTAGTTCTGCTTCCTGCCACCCCAATAGCCTTAGCATGCACAAATTCCGCACCATCCCAGGGAAACTCGGGAGCTGGGATCTGCCCGGTCTCGTCGTCAGATACACCGAACTTCTGTTTGGCGCGATACTGGTAAGCCCTTATAACTTTCGCAAGGGTAAAAGCATATTGCACAGATTCGTGGTGCAACGGTACAGAGTCGGGGATGTCCATCTTCGCCTCGCCGGATTGAATCGCATCCAACTTCAGCTGCTTATCCCCGCTCGCAGAGCCGCTCGACTCTTTTGTGGAAACTCGCTCACCCGTAGCCAGCCCGCTATTCTCCGCAATCTTTTGGAACCTGCGTTCCTCGGAAATCTTTGTCAGCCGGTCTACAGTCTGTTGGTCGAAAGAAACCCCCATATTTGGCATCATCATGTCCAAAAATTCTAGGTACTGCCCAGACAACAATTGCATGGCTGGGAACCAAAGTTGGTCATCGTCCTGGCTGTATTTGAGCAACAAATGCGCGCCCATCCGGCAGGTATTGTCTACGTGATCAATTAATTCGCGCACCTGTTCCTGTTCTGAATCGGCCTTAGAGAGCTGTTGCAGCCTTCCGCACGCATCCCACAGAAGCGTGAAAATCCAACCTGCTATCCCAGATTCCTTGGCTCGCGCAACAGCCACCTGCAAGATCTCAGGCATAGCTTCAATAGTCTGGTCTGCGCCTTGCGCACATTCGACGAACATGTAGCCATAACTGTTCTGCCCAAACAGGTCGAAGCCGGCGCCGATCAAATCGTCACCCTCGGGTTCGCCTAAACGGGGTGAACGCGCCAAAAGATCGGCTATCGCCTGTACATCTGCGACGAATTTATCGTCTCCTGTGAAGATTTTTACCACTTCAGTGTCCCCTCAAACACAAACACAATTCATACGATAGCGAATTATTTACCGCCCCGTAACGCGGCGGTACTCCCGCGCCGATGGCGCGGGAGTAAAACCCAATAAACGACCCAGTCACTTGAAGAACAAATTCGCCCAAGTTCCTAACAACCCAATGGGGTTAAACACCTCGCCATTGAGTTTCGGGAATGAAAATAGCCCTGAGCCCCCCGTAGCAGCATCTGCCCCATCGTTCCAGGCTGGGACACCGTTTTGCATTAGCGGTGAAAATAGACCTGTAGCGCCAGTGCTAGCGCCTGCAGCGCCAGCGCCTCCCCCAGATCCTGCAGAGCTTAATGAACTGGCAGCACTTACCCCACCAACCGAATTAGCCCCGAGATTGGAGCCGAAGGGGCCGCCTTCTGGCATGTATCCGCTAGAGGTATATCCATTAGAGCCCCCGCTAAAAAGGTCGGAATTACCAGAGCCGGCACGATCCCCAAAGGAGCCCGCATCGGCAGTTGCCCCTGCAGCGACGGCCGGAGAGCTGGATACCGCAGCTGGCACTCGGGAAATATCAGCTGAAGCAGTTGGGGTGGCACCAAGCGAAGTAGGAACCGCGTCAACCGGCGTAGCGGCTGTTCCGGCGGTCGCCCCAGTCGCGGCTGAGTCAGTACCGTTTATTACAGCACCCATTTGCTGCCCTGCTTCTTTCAGCTTAGGCAAAACAGACTTTAGGCCCTCAGGAGACTGCAAGAACGAGTCAGGTCCATCCACCAGATTGTGCACCGACTGGCCTATGGCATTCATTGCCCCCTGGGAGTCTGCAGGACTGATGTGGGACAACGGGTTATCCCACTGGCCTGTCGTAACGAGTTTCTGCAGCGAGGAGCCAATAGCGTTCGAAATGTTCTTGATACCTCCGCTATTTAATGCTGGCTGGACAGCACCGGCTAGCATTTGCCCAACCGACGTTAGCTGAGGAGCGAAAGCCGCCATCCAATTTCCCCCAGAGGTGAAAGCTTGGAAAGCCTTACCCAGAACACCCCCGGCAGCCCCCAGTGCCGGAAGAATACTCTTTCCGAGGGCTATCAGTGACTTGAAATCAAAATTGCCGTCCGCAGCCATGCGCATAACTCCATCAACCGCCTGCAGCACGCCCACCACGGCACTTGCAACAGCTACCCAACCGCCGCCCATGAACATCGACAAAACCCCAAGGCCTATAGAAACTACCTTGAGGACCTTCATTAGCCCTTTCCAGAAATCTGAATAAAGCAGCTTCTCGATTCCCTTGAGCTTCGGAGCTTCCTCGTTCGCTGCCCTGATCTGGCTGACGACCTCTTGGGCTGCCTGGTCGTAGTCCTCTTTGACTCGCCTGACCCGCTGCACCGCCGCATCCAGGCGTGTACCCGAGCTTGCTAGCTGCCGCTTATAGCTGTCCAACTGCGAATCGGCTCCCGAAGCGCCAGAAAGGCCGGCTGTAAAATCGGCTACGGCGCCCCTCAAACCCTTGTTATCCATTTGCGCCTGTTCAGCCTCAGAGAGGGCCTGTTCGGCCTCCCTGCGCATCGGCTCTATACGGGTTTCCCAGCCCTTTAGCGCTCGAGCTACCTTGTGGAAGCTGCCCGCAAAACGTCTAAAATCGTCGGGAAGACTCTGGGATTTTTGCTCAATCTTGCGAACCCACTGCCCCTGTTGCGTGCCAGCGCTGCCGCCTCCCAGCAATGCGGCAGCATGCTCGAATGTATCCCCTAGCCGCTGATACCGCTGACTTAGGGCCGCGACCTCGCTGCTATTGCCTGGGATGGGATGACTACTCAGGTGCACTAAATGCCAATTGTGCTCCATATTGGTCCTCCATATTTATTCTTTAGATATACGAACCGAGGTCGTAATCAAGGCGAATAATTCGAATAAAGTGTCAGCCACCTCCACTTGCGGGCTAATGCCAGTGGTAACCAACACGTGATCGGCGACCGGAATGAATGTTCGAAAATGAACTAGTTTCGCGTCGGCAGGGCCGCTACCTGTGATAGCCCGCGCAGAGGCCACTGCTGCGGCCTGAATGCCCCTGCCTAACTCGGGCACCTCGACGGGCATCAGATTCATGACGTCATCTTGGCCAAGCGATTCCTGATCTTCCATCAGAGCCTCAGAGATGGTGTCCAGTTCTTCTTGTTCGTTCCCGAAAGCCGACGCCGGCGGAGTCAAGCCAATCATGAACGTGGCCACCAAATTCTCAACACCGTGCGCATCCGGGCTAGTGGTGTAAACCATCCGGATGCCAGCCTGCCAAGCTTGCTCGTAGGTGCTAGATAACGCCTGACGCATCTTTGGGTAGACCTCGTGCCAATTAGCGACCGTGTTTCGCAAGGGATTTAGCACCTTGTACAACTGCGCGTCGCGACGCTCTGGATCCACATCCACGCGTTCCCACCCGGCAGGAGGGATAAAAGAAATAACTAGTTCATCATCTGCGGACATTAATTTCCACCGTTACCATTCGATAGGGCGCTTTCCCGGTGCGAGTGCCCACCTGTAGCCGCCTGCGCCATAGCGTTGTCGGCCTCGGTAGTACCTCTGGAAACATTCCCTAAATAGTCGCCGTACATTTTAACTTTTTCTTCGTACTTATTTCTGGTTTTTTGCACCTCAGTATTGAAATCAACTAGTTCCCGAATAATGTCGCGGTGGCCCACGTTTTCTTTTGTGGGTTCCATATCCTCGTTGTCTCTTAAACTCAGAACCTGGTGAATGTTGTGAAAGGTGCTCTGCAATTCGTCCAGATTCGCCTGGTCTACTTTTAGATCAGCCATTTCGCCTCCGGCAGTGGTTTTGGGTCCTGCCGGCTGGCAGGGCCCAAACCAAGCCCTGCTAGTTCAAACCAGACGCCAACGAGGAATCCAGCTCAGACATAGACTGCTGAGCCTTACTCAAGAACTGCGACATACCAGTAAGACCCTGCACCGCAGACTTAGCCCCCTGCGTAAACTCACTATAAGAAGCCTGAAAAGCACCAGAAGCCTGATCAGTCTGAAAACCAGCAGAAACCAACTGCTCCACCAACGACTGCAACTTAGCCAAAATACCCTCAAGCTCACCCTGACCAGACTGCAACTGCGAAGCAACCTGCTCCAACTCCGCATAAGTAACATTCATGTTCGCCATAAAAAGCTCCCAACACAAAAAACTCAAACCTACAAAACAGCCGGCCAAACCACCGACCCAAAACCAACCCTAACCACCCCCAAAACCCCACAACAGACCCAAAACCACAAATACACCCAAAAACAACCCCCCATTCACCAACCGTTAACCCAAAACAGTTCGTGCTTGAGCGTGGCGGGAAGGATTTATAAAAGCTAACGCTGCCCCTACCCCAATAATGTAAGGATTAAATACGCCAGCTAGTTCGATTGGGTGGGGGTCAATAGGCTATTAGTGCTGATAGGGTGAATATTGCTCCAAGCTCATAAAATAAGAAAAAGCTCACCCCAACAGTCACATCCTTAGAAAACTCATACTCCACCATGTCAAAGGTGCTAATCATCTCAAATGGAAAAATAAGAAACGCGAGCACTAACACAACAGGAATCAAGACCAGCGCTAACAGGTGACCGGTATAGATAACCCTTCCCGCCAGTATTACCCCAGCAACACCTGCCGTGAACACATACAGCTTAAGATTGCCTGTTCGCATCATCACGTGTTGCCAGATAAGCACAACTGCCACCATTGTAAGGCCTGCTCCTACTGGCCAGGGGCTACCAAACATCGACGAATCGGCCGCAAGCTCTACAGGATCACTACGCCCAGATTCAAAAAAGCTATTGTCAATCTGCCCTGCCAGCACCTTCTTATACAACAAATACATGCCCAGGT
>OBJZ01000048.1_pt1 | contig 171635 bp, 155 predicted proteins | sample 1481641 | NCBI WGS metagenome assembly OBJZ01 (sample SAMN02364493, study PRJEB22542) | human gut metagenome | isolation source: fecal sample | host: premature infant | place: USA: Chicago, IL | collected 2012-01 | reverse complement strand
CCCCCCGCCGCTGACCGCCGCGAAAAACAGAAAACCCGCCGAACGGCGGGTTTTTTGTGCATTCAATAATGGGGAGGAGGCGCTTCGTCTTCCCCCGCCTCGCCCACCAGCCCCTGGACGTCTTCCAGACGCTTGATCAATGCCGCGACCTGAAGCTGCAGTCGCTCAATGCTGCGCTGCTGCTCGACCACCACATCGTTGAGAGCCTGCAAAGTGTCATCCTGGAAAGCCTGGCGGCATTCCAGGTCATCCATGCGCGCGTCCAGCTCCATCTAGGCCTCCCCGGCAAAACGGAAGCCGTCGGTCAGCACCATCCGCAACTTGCCGCGGATCGCCTCGACCTGCTCGGAAGAATAAGGCTGAGCCGGATGGCGCCCCCAGACAGGGCCGGGCCAGGCGTCGTCGCCACGTCGCCGGACGATCACGTGCATGTGGAGCTGACTGACCACATTGCCCAGGTTAGCGACATTCATCTTGTCCGCACGGAAGGTGTCCTTGAGCACCTCTGCCAGCAGCGTGGCCTCGCGCCACAGCGCCTGCTGGTCATCGACATCGAGCTGGAACAGCTCGGTGACATCCTCCCGCCTCGGCACCAGGATGAACCACGGATAGCGGGCATCGTTCATCAGCAGCAGGCGGCTGAGGGGAAAGTCGCCGAGCAACAGGGTGTCCTGCTCCAGCCGGGGATCCAAAGCGAACATACTGACCTCTCCTGTTCGACCGTCATTCATGGACAGCTTAGCCCCTCCTTCCGAGAAGGGACCCGCCATAACTGCCGCGCAGGATACTTCGCCGCCCGGCCAAAGCAAGCCCGCACATCCGACCGCCCCAGCTTGGCGCGCCTCTCCTGCCGAACGCCCCATAAGATGCCGGTCGAATGAATACAGCGCGATGCCGAACATAAGACATGCCGTGGATACAAACGCATTCGCCACAGACAACTCGATGGCAACCAACCCTTGAAGCAGACGGATTACAAACAGGTTTCAAGGCATGATTCGTTTGCTTTCAAACAGAATAGCTTCGCTCTCGAAGAGACCAACTGGAATACATAGGCGAAGCCGTTTTCCAATTTGTGCACGGAGTTTGCTTATACCTCTTTCATCACAGTAAGAGGGGCCGTACGGAACATGACATTTTTATTACAAGACCCCGCCAATCGGGAAAAGCGACTTGAGAAGCGACCTCAACAAGAGTGACCAAGCCCGCGACATACGTCATTTTTTCAACTGCGCACCTACGCAGATGCGACATACGTCATGCAATTTTGCGACAACGCCGTAAAGAATCCGTCGCTTCGGAACCTCAACTATCGCCAAGAAACACTGCGTGCTATAAGTTAGCGCCGACAAGAAGAACTAGCCGTCACTGCGGCACTGTGATGGCAGAGATAATTTCAAAACCAAAGGAGCAATCACAATGAAAGTGATGAAGTGGAGCGCCATTGCACTGGCGGTTTCCGCAGGTAGCACTCAGTTCGCCGTGGCCGACGCATTCGTCAGCGATCAGGCCGAAGCGAAGGGGTTCATCGAAGACAGCAGCCTCGACCTGCTGCTCCGCAACTACTATTTCAACCGTGACGGCAAGAGCGGCAGCGGGGACCGCGTCGACTGGACCCAAGGCTTCCTCACCACCTATGAATCCGGCTTCACCCAAGGCACCGTGGGCTTCGGCGTCGATGCCTTCGGCTACCTCGGCCTGAAGCTCGACGGCACCTCGGACAAGACCGGCACCGGCAACCTGCCGGTGATGAACGACGGCAAGCCGCGCGACGACTACAGCCGCGCTGGCGGCGCCCTGAAGGTGCGCATTTCCAAGACCATGCTGAAGTGGGGCGAAATGCAACCTACCGCGCCGGTCTTCGCCGCCGGCGGCAGCCGCCTGTTCCCGCAGACCGCGACCGGCTTCCAACTGCAGAGCAGTGAATTCGAAGGGCTCGATCTTGAAGCGGGCCACTTCACCGAAGGCAAGCAGGGCACCACCACCAAGTCGCGCGGCGAACTCTACGCAACCTATGCAGGTCAGACCGCCAAGAGCGCGGACTTCGCCGGCGGCCGCTACGCGATCACCGACAATCTCAGCGCCTCCCTGTATGGCGCCGAATTGAAAGACATCTATCGCCAGTATTACCTGAACACCAACTACACCATCCCGCTGGCATCCGACCAGTCGCTGGGCTTCGACTTCAACATCTACCGCACCACCGATGAAGGCAAAGCCAAGGCCGGCGACATCAGCAACACCGCCTGGTCCCTGGCCGGCGCGTACACCCTGGACGCGCACACCTTCACCCTGGCCTACCAGCAGGTGCATGGCGACGAGCCGTTCGACTACATCGGCTTCGGCGAGAACCGTTCCGGCGGCGGCGGTGACTCGATTTTCCTCGCCAACTCCGTGCAGTACTCCGACTTCAACGGCCCCGGCGAGAAATCCTGGCAGGCCCGCTACGACCTGAACATGGCCTCCTACGGCGTTCCCGGCCTGACCTTCATGGTTCGTTACATCAACGGTAAGGACATCGACGGCACCAAGGTCGACTCCAGTTCCTCCTACGCGGGCCTGTACGGCGAGGACGGCAAGCACCACGAGACCAACCTGGAAGCCAAGTACGTCGTCCAGGCCGGCCCGGCCAAGGACCTGTCGTTCCGTATCCGCCAGGCCTGGCACCGCGCCAATGCCGACGAAGGTGAAGGCGACCAGAACGAGTTCCGCCTGATCGTCGACTATCCGCTGTCGATCCTGTAATCGACCGACAGGCAACGAAAAAACCCGGCATCGCCGGGTTTTTTCTTCTCGGCGGCAACGCGCCTATAAAGGAAGGGCGTAGGTACCGGTCACATGGGCCACCAGGTCTTCCTCATTACTCTGCGAAAACACTCCGACCTCGCAGACGACCTGGCGCCGCCCCAGCTTGAGGATGCTCGCCTCGGCCAACAGGTCCTCGGGCCTGGGCTTGCTGAGGAAGTTGATGTTCAGGTTCGAGGTCACGGCCATCTCGACCGCCCCGAGACGCCCGAGAATGACCGCGTACATCGCCGCGTCGGCCAGCGCCATGATGGTCGGGCCGGACAACGTTCCACCGGGACGCACCAGCTTGCCGTGAAAAGGTATGCGCGCCAGCGCATGTCGTTCGTCGAGACGCTCGACACGAAAATCGATGTCCTCGGCCATGGGCAGCCCCATGCGGATCAACGCCTGTACCTGCGCCGCGTTCATTGCCTGCTGACTCCTCATCATCGATGGCCGGCGCCCTGTACGCAGCCAGACCGGCACCGTACAATGCCCAGCCATTCCTCCCGATACAACCGACATAACGGCCAAAGATGCGTACCAGTCAGTATCTGCTTTCCACGCTCAAAGAAACCCCCGCCGACGCGGTGGTAATCAGCCATCAACTGCTGCTTCGCGCCGGCATGATCCGCCGCCTGGCCTCGGGTCTCTACACCTGGCTGCCAATGGGCCTGCGGGTACTGCGCAAGGTCGAGACCATCGTCCGCGAGGAAATGAACGCTGCCGGCGCCCTGGAAGTGCTGATGCCGGCGGTGCAGCCGGCCGAGCTGTGGCAGGAGTCGGGGCGCTGGGAGCAATACGGCCCTGAGCTGCTGCGCCTGAAGGACCGCCACGAGCGCGAATTCTGCGTAGGCCCGACCCACGAAGAAGTGATCACCGACCTCGCGCGCAACGAGCTGAACAGCTACAAGCAACTGCCGATCAACTTCTATCAGATCCAGACCAAGTTCCGCGATGAGATCCGCCCGCGCTTCGGCCTGATGCGCGGACGCGAATTCATCATGAAGGATGCCTATTCCTTCCACCTGAGCCAGGACTCGCTGCAGCAGACCTACGACGGGATGTACCAGGCGTACAGCAAGATCTTCTCCCGCCTCGGCCTGGATTTCCGTCCCGTGCAAGCCGACAACGGCTCCATCGGCGGCAGCGGCTCCCATGAGTTCCACGTGCTGGCCAACTCCGGCGAGGACGATATCGTCTTCAGCGACAGCTCCGACTACGCCGCGAACATCGAGAAGGCCGAAGCCGTGCCGCGCGAGAGCGCCCGCGGCAGCGCCACCGAGGACATGCGCCTGGTCGACACGCCCAACACCAAGACCATCGCGGCCCTGGTGGACGGCTTCCAGCTACCGATCGAGAAAACCATCAAGACCCTGGTGGTGCATGGCGCCGAAGAAGGCACCCTGGTCGCCCTGATCGTCCGCGGCGATCACGAGCTCAACGAAATCAAGGCCGCCAACCAGCCGCTGGTCGCCAGCCCGCTGGTATTCGCTTCGGAGGCCGAGATCCGTGCCGCCATCGGCGCCGGCCCCGGCTCGCTGGGCCCGGTCAACCTGCCGATCGCCTGCATCGTCGACCGCTCCGTCGCCCTGATGAGCGATTTCGCCGCTGGCGCCAACATCGAGGACAAGCACTACTTCGGCGTGAACTGGGAGCGCGACCTGCCGCTGCCCGAGGTCGCCGACCTGCGCAATGTCGTCGAAGGCGACCCCAGCCCGGACGGCAAGGGCACCCTGGTGATCAAGCGCGGCATCGAGGTCGGTCATATCTTCCAGCTTGGCACCAAGTACAGCGAAGCGATGAAGCTGAACGTCCTGAGCGAACAGGGCAAGCCGGTCAACCTGATCATGGGCTGCTACGGCATCGGCGTATCCCGCGTGGTCGCCGCCGCCATCGAACAGAACCATGACGAGCGTGGCATTCTCTGGCCAAGCGCACTGGCGCCGTTCCAGATCGCCCTGGTACCGCTGAAGTACGAAACCGAGAGCGTCAAGCAGGCGACCGACAAGCTCTATGCCGAGCTGACCGCAGCCGGTTTCGAAGTGCTGCTGGACGATCGCGACAAGAAGACCAGCCCCGGGGTGAAATTCGCCGACATGGAGCTGATCGGCATTCCCCACCGCATCGTGATCAGCGACCGCGGCCTCAACGAAGGCGTCCTGGAATACAAGGGCCGCCGTGACAGCGAGTCGCAGAACCTGCCGATCGGCGAACTGATGTCGTTCATCACCGAAAAACTCAGCCGCTGAGCGTAACGATGCCCACCGGAAGAACCCTGCGCCTATTCGCCGCCGCCCTGTGCGGCGGCCTTCTGCTGAGCGGCTGCGCCAACCAGTTGCCGCAGCGTAGCGAGCATGAGGAGCGCGTCGAGCGGAAGCTGCTCGAACATACCCTGCAAGTCGATGTCGGCCAGCCCGATGTGCTCGAACTACCGCAGCGCCGGGTCCGGATCAACGACCAGAAGTCCTTCGAGGTCACCGAGTTCGAGGTGACGCGCCGTTACGACCGCTATACGCCGTACCAGGCCTGGCGGGAGATCTACGAGATCCCGTTGGGCGCGGTGGCGCTGGTGGCCGGCGTCGGAGCGAACATCGTCAACGTGGTGACCTTCGGCAGCGTACCGGACAACATCACCCACGGCTGGATCAACTATGGGCTGGCCGGGGTGAATCCGTTCATGAACGTGGAATCCAACGGTCGCGCCGAACAGAATCTCGCGAGCATCGACGAGAAACAGCGCGACAAGCGCCTGGAATACTCCAGCCTGCCCTGGGCGGAGCGTCCGGTCCTGGTCAGTTCCGGCAAGGAACTCAACGAACTGCTTACCGACCGTCATGGCGTGCTGCGCCTCAACCTGCTCGACAGCCCCTTCGCCGAACAAGACATCAGCCGCATCTCGCAGATACACCTTTCGGTGAGCGACCCACAGGATGGTACCCGCGCCGATGCCAGCCTCCGCGTCAGCCGCAGCCTGCGCGGCAAGCTCCTGGAAGCTCACGCCCTGATCTATGACGACCTGGAAGGCGATGACGTCCACCACTGGGTCCATCGGGTGAAACGCCTCGCGGAGCTGGGCCTGGAAGAAGAAGCCAGCGAACTGGAACAGAGCCTGATCGAGCTCACGCGCAACGACCCCGAACTGCAGCAGCAGTTCATGCATGCCCTGCTCCGGGATGCCGGTCGCCTGGCCGCGGACCCTGGCGAGACGCCCTGACGGCGAACTCGACTCGTCAGCGACGGACGACGAAGCCAGCGATCCCCTGCAGCGGCATTTGCTCGACCTCGACCGCAGAGACCTCCGCGTGCCGCGGGCCCCGCCCCAGCCATCGCTCCAGGGCTTTCGCCCGGTCCTCCTCGCCCTCCCAGACGACTTCGACACGCCCGTCATCCAGGTTTCGCACCCAACCGTCGAGTTCGAGGCGATCAGCCTCTTCCCGGGTCGCCTGACGGAAACCGACGCCCTGTACCCGGCCGCCGACATAGGCATGCAAGCAGATCCTCGCCATCAGCGTCCCTCCCGCAAAGCCTCGAGCTGTTTCAATATGCCATCGGCCGTCTGCTCGCCCAGCAGACGCTGACGCATTTCCCCCCGAGCATCGACGATATAGGTGACGGGCAACGCTTCGCTGCGAGGGAGCTTGAAGCGAGGCGCCGGATCATCGGCCAGCACGGTGAAGCGAATCCCCATGCCATCGGCCGACTTCTTCAACTCGGCATCGCGCAGGCCATCGAAATTCACTCCAATGACGCGCCCGCCCTGCCCTCCCAGCACCTGCGCAAGGCGATTCATCTCCGGAATCTCGGTCCGGCAGGGCGCGCACCAGTCAGCCCAGTAATTGACCACCAGCCAATGCCCGTCCAACTGCTCCGCAGCGACAGGACGCCCGTCCTGGTCGACTCCGTAATCCGCCGAACAGCCCGCGAGAAACAACACCGCAGCAGCGCCCAGCGGGCGTAGCCAACTCCCCATGTCAGGAACCTCTCGAGTCAGGAAAACTTCGGCCGGACCAGGGCAACCCGGCGCGGCACTATGGCGAGACCTTACTGGAAGCCATCCACCTCTGCAAAACCGAGTGGAGACGAATATGGGAAGAAGAAGCCCCGATACTTCCTACAAGGCACAAAGTGCGAGAAGAGTCACGACGATCGCCGTCGAACCGCACAGTTTGACGCAAAGGACCACCCCTATAATCCGCGTGCCACACACGACACGACGACTCAACCGGCCGTATGCCCAGGCATCGGCAGGATCGACTTGGGGAGAAGTCGAGAGCGACGAGTCCGAAGCCCTTTTAAACGGACACACTGCTGCTTATGAAAGACCATCTGATCGGAAGCGTCCCCGCACACCTGGTGGATGCCGCACGCCCGACCCTGACAGCCCACGAGGGCCTGGTCGCGGACTACAACATTGCCGCCTGGCTACATCTTCCGGATGCCTGCGACCTGCTGGTGTCACTGGTGGTCAGCTATCTGGATGGCGGGCGCCAGCGCGAAGTGGCGGTGGATCACGGACGAATCGACCGCCAGCAACGCATCCTGCTTTCCGGCATTGCCCGCCTGCCCGTACGGCAGAAAGTGGAGAACATGCAGGTACGCCTGAAGTCGGCGACGGCCTTTTCCCGACTGGTCGTGGAGGAGTTCTTCGTACAAGCGGTGGAGCAGGAAAACAGGTCCCAGCAGGTGTCCGAAGCTTGAGCCGGATCGCTCAGCCCTGGCGCACCTGATCGAGCAGGGGTTCGTCCCGCGCTTTCTCAGGCGACGGTTCGCTGACGCTGCGCGCCGGCACCAGCGACTCCGGCCAACTGCTGAACTGCAGCCCGGTAATCCGGTTCAAACGCTCAAGCGCTGCCTGCTCATCCTTGTGATGCAAATGGACGACCTTGTTCGACATTGGGAGCATGAACGGGAACCTCGGCGGAACTACGGAGTGAAACGACTGTCACACGATGGTTTGCCAGAAGCGTGCCAACAGCGCTTTCCCTGCGCTTGCTGGGGTTCCTCCGGCAGCATGCAGCGCCTCATGCACATCGTTCGCCGCAAACTGACACTTTACGTCACCTTCGCTCCCGAGGTTCCGTCCGCCAGCCAGTGGGCCAGGCTTTCTCCGAACAGCGCCTCCTGCTCCACCTGCAAGCGCTCCATGGCCTGCTGGAACGGCGGATACCACGCCTCGTCCAGATTCGCAGGCATGCGCTCTCGGCTAGGCATGGGCCAGGGGCAGCGATTCAGCAAGCGATGCAGACTGTAGGCGCCAAGATCCCGGCACAGCACCCACTCGCCTCCGCCGGCGCGACAGACGAACTGCTCCTTCTCGAGAAAGTCCAGCAGTTCCTCCCACTCATCCTCGGGCAACAGCCAACCCGCACGATGCAAGTGGGTCAGGCGCAGCGACTGTCCAAGCTGCTGGCGCTGGTGGAACACCCTCAGCACGCCGAGCAGGACGATCAGCTTGGGCAGCGAGCGCCGCCGCCAGAGACGGGAAGAAGAGAGATTGCAGACCAGCACCGCGCCGAACAGAACGATCATCCAGGAAAGATAGATCCACAGCAGGAAGATAGGCACGGTGGCGAAGGCACCGTAGATCAACTGGTAGCCGGGAAACAGGCTTACGTACAGCCCGAACAGGGTTTTCGCGGCTTCGAACAGTACCGCGGTGAACACGCCGCCCATCAGGGCATGGCGCACCGGGACCCGGGCGTTCGGGACCGCCGAATAGAGCAGGGTGAAGGCCGCCACGCTGAACGCCAGCGGCATCAGCCCCAGCAGCGTCTCCGCGCCCGGCAACGCGTCCGGGCCATGGAGCAGCGACAGCGAAGTGATGTAGGTGGTCACGGCGAAGCCGGCCCCCAGCAACAATGGGCCCAGGCTGAGGATCGCCCAGTAGAGGAGGAACCGCCCGACACCGCGGCGTGGCTGGCGAACCCGCCAGATCTCGTTGAAGGCTTTCTCGATGGTCACCAGCATGGTGAAGGCGGTGACTGCCAGAAAGACCACCCCGACCCAGGTCAGGTGCCGGGCCTGGGTGGTGAAACTCTTCAGGTAGGTTTCCACCGCTTCTCCAGCGGAGGGCACGAAATTGCGAAAGATGAAAGTCTGGATCGACTCGCCCATGCCATGGAATGCCGGAATCAGCGAAAGCATGGAAAACATCACCGTCATCATCGGCACTACCGCGAACAACGTGGTGTAGGTCAGCGCCGCCGCGCTGTTGGGAGCCTTGTCGGTGACGAAGCGATGAGCGAGGAAGCGAGCGAACTCGACCCCATCGTTGAAATGTTCGCGCATGCCCTCTCCTTGAAGTCGCGCCGGTTCTTCGCCTCTCGGGGCGGTACTTCGCGCCGACGGGTTCAGTCCTGGTCGACGAGGCGGTTAGAATAGCCGTCACTTCACCGGCCATGCGACCCCTGACATGAGCGAACTGATCCTGTTGCACAATCCGCGCTGCTCGAAATCCCGCGCAGCGCTCGAACTGCTCGAAGCCCGCGGCCTGCAACCGCAGGTGGTGCGCTATCTGGAAACCCCGCCGAGCGCCGCCGAGCTGAAAGCGATCCTGGCCAAGCTCGGCATTCCCGCCCGCCAGTTGCTGCGGACCGGGGAGGACGAATACAAGGCCCTCGGCCTGGATGAGCCCAGTCTTGGCGAAGAGGCCATCATCGAGGCAATGGCCAGGCATCCGAAGCTGATCGAGCGCCCGGTGCTGGTCGCGGGTGACAAGGCGGTGGTTGGCCGGCCTCCGGAAAGAGTCCTGGAGATCCTCGCTTGAGCAGTCCCTACATCCTGGTGCTGTACTACAGTCGCCATGGCGCTACCGCGGAAATGGCCCGGCAGATCGCCCGTGGCGTCGAACAGGGCGGCTTCGAGGCGCGCGTACGCACGGTTCCCGCGGTATCCACCGAATGCGAAGCGGTCGCCCCGGACATCCCCGCGGAGGGGGCGCTGTACGCAACCCTGGAGGACCTGAAGAACTGCGCGGGCCTGGCCCTCGGCAGCCCGACCCGCTTCGGTAACATGGCTTCCCCGCTGAAATACTTCCTCGACGGTACCAGTAGCCTATGGCTGACCGGCGGCCTGGTCGGCAAGCCGGCAGCGGTCTTCACCTCCACCGCCAGCCTGCACGGCGGCCAGGAGACCACTCAGTTATCGATGCTGTTGCCGTTGCTGCACCACGGCATGCTGGTCCTGGGCATTCCCTACAGCGAACCCGCCCTGCTGGAAACCCGCGGCGGCGGCACGCCTTACGGCGCCAGCCACTTCGCCGGCGCCGATGGCAAGCGCAGCCTCGATGAGCACGAACTGACCCTGTGTCGCGCGCTGGGCAAACGCCTGGCGGAAACCGCCGGCAAGCTGGGGAGTTGAAATGGCCCGCAAGAACAAACCGCTGCCCGAAGTAGTGTGGCTGCAGCCGCGCCTGGCGCTCAGCCGCGCCATCAGCCTGGGAAGCTTCGTCGGCCTGGTCCTGCTCATCCTCATTCGCGACCTGATCTACGCGGACGCCCATGGTGCGGCGAGCTGGGTGCCCTGGCTGGTCCTCGCCTTCAAGCTGCTGCCGCTGCTGGTGGTGGCCCCCGGACTGCTCATGGGCAGCGCGCGCGGGCATGCCTGGGCCTGCTACGTGGTCAACCTGTATTTCATCCTCGGCGTACTCGCCGCCTTCGATCCCACGCAGCGCCTGTTCGGCTGGGCCGAAGTGCTACTCAGCGTGACCTTGTTCTGCGCCGCGCTGCTCTATACGCGCTGGCGATTCCAGTACGACCGACGGGTCGCCGGGGAACGCTGATGGTAAGGCAGGAGCCCCCTCCTGCCCTGCCGACCGCCGGGAAGCCTGCGGACAGCGCTCCAGTATTGCCGGCGCATGGATGGAGAGACGGATAGAAGGCGGTCACTTCCTGCCGCAAGCGAAACCCAAGGACTGCGGCACGGCCATGCGGGAGTTCGCCGACGGACTGTCGACGCTTACCAGCCGAGGGTTTCCTTGAGGAAAGGAATGGTCAGCTTGCGCTGAGCCTGGAGCGAAGCGCGATCCAGTTGCTCCAGCAGATCGAACAGAGAGTTCATGCTGCGCGAACCGCGGTTGAGGATGAAACGACCGACTTCATCGGTCAGATGCAGGCCACGACGGGATGCCCGCAGTTGCAGGGCACGAAGCTTGTCCTCGTCGGAAAGACCGTGCAACTGGAAGATCAGCGCCATGGTGAGGCGGGACTTCAGGTCCGGCAGCTTGACCTGCAGCTCCCGGGGCGACTTCGATGCCGCCAGCAGCAGGCGCCGACCGGTATCACGCAGTCGATTGAACAGGTGGAACAGCCCCTCTTCCCATTCTCGCTTGCCAACCAGCACATCCAGGTCGTCGATGCAGACCAGCTCGCACTGCTCGAGATCGTCGAAGATTTCCGGGCCGTACTGCACCAGATCGGCCATCGGCAGGTAGATGGTTCGCTCTTCGAACTGCTCGAAACGCAAGCAGGCCGCCTGCAACAGGTGGCTGCGGCCGACGCCGTCGTGTCCCCAGAGGTAGATGAGGCTTTCCGCCCAGCCAGCCTCGGCTTCGCACAAACGCTCGACATATCCCAGTGCCGCGGCATTGGCACCGGGATAGTAGTTGGCGAAGGTGGCGTCGTCGCGCAGACGCACACTGAGGGGAAGCTGAATAGGTTTCATGCCAGGCTGGGCGGACAATCCGAAAACGCCGCAGGAGTCACCGTAAAGGCTGCAAAGTTTATACGCCTCGGCAAGGCCGCACAATGAGCAACTAGGCAAGTAAAATCAAAGGTTTGCCGATAGCCGAGGCTCCTTGCCCAGAGCATCGGCCGGTCGCGCGCCGGCCCGCTCCGTTGCATAGAAGCGGATCGGCGCGCCGACTCACTGCCAGCGGAAATTCAGTTGGGTCGACGACGGCACCGCCGCGCTGGGCGCTGCGGGCTGGCCGGAGGCATCCAGCGGTACGCTGTCGGCCGGGATTTCCTGCAACTGCGCCAGGCCCAGCTGGGCACGCAATTGCTCGGGACTGGCCTTCACGGAATAGTCGAGGCGATCGCCCCGCACGCCTACCAGACGCGCGCCGAACGGATCGAGCAGGCGTTGCAACTCGGCATAGCGTGCCAGTGTCGCGCCCTGGACCTGGAGGGTCAGGCCGGTCGCCGCTTCCGGCGTGGCAACGAAACGAGTGGACAGGCGGTTGCCGACGGCCAGCATCACGCTGTCTGCCAACGCGTCGGGCGTAGCGCCTTCAGCCTGGCCTTGCTCTCGCGAATCGCCCATCCACAGCCGCCATTGCGCCTGCCATTTGCCGTCCGCCTCCTTGGCGTCCACTGCCAGCAAGGCATCGGCGGCATAACGCTCAGAGGCTGCGCGCAGGGCATCGGGTTGGGCGGCGGTGAGGTTTTCCGGGGTACCGACGATCTGTTCGTCGAGATCCGCCAGAGGCAGGCGCAACGGCAAGCCGCGGTTCTGCGCCGCACGCTTGAGCGGTTCGGCCGAGGCCTGGTTGTCACCGACCAGGGAGCTGCCATCGGCGCTTTCGTTCAGCCACCAGGCCAGCACCGCCGGCCGGTTGGCGCCCCAGCTCGGCAGGCCGGCGGCCCGCAGCGCATTACCGGTGGCGGTCGGATCGAAATCGACCACCAGCGCCAGCGGCGGACCATTTTCGAAGGCGTACTGGCTGATCAGTTGCTGCGGATCCTTCAGGTACCCCGCCAATGCCGGGTTCTGCGGCGCCTGCGGATTGCCGGTCAGGCGCACCAGCAGGGTCTGCAGGGCTCGCACCAGTCCGGCATCGCGCTCCCCGGGCTGCTGCGACGAAACCGGCTCGTGGACCTGGTAGAGATTGGGGACCGTTGCCGCGAAGACGGGCAAGCCTAGCAGGGAAAAACAGAGAACGAAGAGTCGGGCTATGCGCATGGAGGGCTCTCGACGAACGGATGGGAACGGCGGCGACGAGCTGTGAAGGCCGCGCAAGTGGACCTATACCTTAAACAGCAGTCCGTCCAGCGGCAACCGAGATGGCCGCTGCGTGGCAAGCCTGATAAAATCGCGCGCCTTCAAAACCGGCAAACAGCGTTGCACGCCTGGGCGGCCGGCCGATCTCCGAATTACCCCTATAGGCCTGGATTTATGAGCAGCAAGCAACCCTCGTTGAGCTACAAGGACGCTGGTGTGGACATCGACGCCGGCGAAGCCCTGGTGGAACGCATCAAAGGCGTGGCCAAGCGCACCGCACGCCCGGAAGTGATGGGCGGCCTCGGCGGCTTCGGCGCCCTCTGCGAAATCCCGGCCGGCTACAAGCAGCCGGTGCTGGTATCCGGCACCGACGGGGTGGGCACCAAGCTGCGCCTGGCGCTCAACCTGAACAAGCACGACAGCATCGGCCAGGACCTGGTGGCGATGTGCGTCAACGACCTGGTGGTCTGCGGCGCCGAGCCGCTGTTCTTTCTCGACTACTACGCCACCGGCAAGCTCAACGTCGACGTCGCCGCCACCGTAGTCACCGGCATCGGTGCCGGTTGCGAACTGGCGGGCTGTTCCCTGGTCGGCGGCGAGACCGCCGAAATGCCCGGCATGTACGAAGGCGAAGACTATGACCTGGCCGGCTTCTGCGTCGGCGTCGTGGAAAAGGCCGAGATCATCGACGGCTCCAGGGTCCAGGCCGGCGACGCGCTTATCGCCCTGCCCTCCTCCGGCCCGCACTCCAACGGCTACTCCCTGATCCGCAAGATCATCGAGGTTTCCGGCGCCGACATCGCGCAGGTCCAACTCGACGGCAAGCCGCTGGCCGACCTGCTGATGGCGCCGACCCGCATCTACGTCAAGCCGCTGCTGCAACTGATCAAGCAGACCGGCGCGGTCAAGGCCATGGCTCACATTACCGGCGGCGGCCTGCTGGACAACATCCCGCGCGTCCTGCCGGACAACGCCCAGGCCGTGATCGATGTCGCCAGCTGGAACCGTCCGGCGGTATTCGACTGGCTGCAGGAACAGGGCAACGTCGACGAGACCGAGATGCATCGCGTACTCAACTGCGGCGTCGGCATGGTCATCTGCGTGGCCCAGAGCGACGCCGAGAAAGCCCTGGAAGTCCTGCGTGCCGCCGGCGAGCAACCCTGGCAGATCGGTCGCATCGAAACCTGCGGCGCGGACGCCGAGCGCGTGCTCCTGAACAATCTGAAAAACCACTGATGCCGAAACTCTGCAATGTCGTGGTGCTGATTTCCGGCTCCGGCAGCAACCTGCAGGCGCTGATCGACAGCCTCCGGGACGGCGCCACGCCGGCCCGGATCCGCGCGGTGATCTCCAACCGCGCGGACGCCTATGGCCTGGAACGCGCGCGCCAGGCCGGCATCCAGGCCGAGGTGCTCGATCACAAGGCCTATGCCGATCGCGAAAGCTTCGACCAAGCCCTGGCACAACGGATCGATGCCCATGAACCGCACCTGGTGATCCTTGCCGGGTTCATGCGCATCCTCAGCGCCGATTTCGTTCGCCATTACCAGGGGCGTCTGCTGAATATCCATCCCTCGTTGCTGCCGCGCCACAAAGGGCTGCATACCCATCAACGCGCCCTCGAAGCCGGCGACCGCGAGCACGGTTGCAGCGTGCACTTCGTGACGGAGGAACTCGATGGGGGGCCACTGGTCGTACAGGCAGTAATCCCGGTAGAGTCGCAAGATACGCCGGAACGCCTGGCCAGACGGGTTCACGAGGAAGAACACCGGATCTACCCGCTGGCCATGCGCTGGTTCGCCGAGGGCCGCTTGCGCCTGGGCGAACAGGGCGCCCTGCTGGATGGCCAGGCCCTGCCTGCCACCGGCCATCAGATTCGCACCAAGGAGATTCGCAATGCGTAAAGCCATGCTGTTCCTGCTGACGCTGCTGACCCTGCCGGCCTATGCTTTCGAGCTGAAGCCGTTCACCGCCAGCTATACCGCCGACTGGAAACAGATGCCCATCAGCGGCAACGCCTCCCGCAGCCTGAAGGCTCTCGGCGACGGCCGCTGGCAACTGGACTTCGAGGCCTCCATGCTGCTGGCCAGCCTCAACGAAGTCAGCACCTTCAAGGTCGAGAACGACACCTTCCTGCCGCAGACCTACCGCTTCGCCCGCCAGGGTCTGGGCAAAGGCAAGCAGATCGAACTGGACTTCGACTGGTCGCAGAAGCAGGTGCTCGGCAGCGACCGCGGCGATGCGGTGCGGCAACCCCTGAATCGCGGTCAACTGGACAAGTCCACCTATCAACTGGTCCTGCAGCATGACGTTGCCGATGGCAAGAAGAGCATGAGCTACCAGATCATCGAGGGCGAGGATGTCGATACCTACGACTTCCGGGTTCTCGGCGAGGAAAAGGTACGCACCCAGGCTGGCCTGATCAACGCGATCAAGGTCGAGCGCGTGCGTGATCCGGGCAAGAGCAACCGCAAGACCATCCTCTGGTTCGCCAAGGACTGGGACTACCTGCTGGTCCGCCTGTACCAGATGGAAACCGACGGCAAGGAATACCAGATCATGCTCAAGGAAGGCACCATCGACGGCAAGACCGTCACTGGCGAAAAGAGCTGATCCCCCCTCCCACGAAAAGCCGGGCCATTGCCCGGTTTTTTATTGCCCGCGGATCAGCCGCAGGCCTGGTGCTCGCGGCAGATCAGTTCGGCATCGGCATCGCTCAACGGCTCCCCGGTTAGACCGCAGAAGGGCGAACCCGCACGCCGTTGATGGAACCGGCAGGACCGACAAAGGCCGAAACCAGGCACATCCTCCTGACGCTGGATGACGACCAGAAGATCACGCAACAAGCCTTGCAAGTGTTCGCCCTTCTCGCCCAGTGCCGTGACGGCCTGCTCGAGGAACTGCGGCGGAATCACCGCCTCGATCAGCGCGCGCCCCGCATCGGTCAGCCGCAGATGAACGCTGCGCCGATCCCGCGCATCCGGCAGCTTGCTGATCAGCCCCCGCCCTTCCAGCACCTTGAGCGATTGCGACACTGTGCCCTTGGTCAAGCCGAGGTATTCGGTCACGCCCAGCGGAGTATCCGAATAGCGATTACAACGCGCCAGGTAATGCAAGGCGCTCAACTGCACCGGCTGCAGCTCAGCCACCAGCGGCTGCTCGCGGGACCAGGCACGCATCAGGCTGGTCAGCCTTTCCAGATAATCGTAAAGGGCGATGGCGGACATGGGATACCTCCTTGCCAATATAGTATCGACTAAAAACATGTTTGACAAAGAGGTCGCGCCTTGTTTAGGCTGAAAACGTATCGTATCGATACTAAATTCCTACAGGAGAATCAGCATGACCAAAGCCATCTACTACCACGCCGGCTGCGCAATCTGTGTCGAAGCCGAACGTTCCTTGCTGCCATTGCTCGATCGCAAGCAGGTGGACATCGAAGTGGTCCATCTCGCCGAACAATCGGCACGCATCGCCGAGGCGGAAAAGGCCGGGGTCAAGTCGGTTCCTGCCCTGGTTGTCGACGGACAGGTACTGCACCTTAACTTCGGTGCGGCGCTCAGCGATCTGAAATAAGGAGAACGGCCATGGAGGTGAAGATCTTCGACACCCATGTGCGAACCCGCGACGGCCGCTACCTGCACTTCGATGTCCTGGTCACGGAGGAGCTGGGGGCTCGCGCCGGCGAGTTCGCTCGACGCTGGCTCGCCGGAAGAGGCATAGACGAGGCCGATATCAGCCAGGGGCATTGCAGCTACTGCCATAGCGAGATTGCGACAGCAGAGGTTGCCGAAGCCATTCGGCTCCATGGCCATTACATCCTTCCCCTGGAAGGCTGTTGAGGCCAATGGACAGCTACCACCCGATCGCCTGCGATCTCCATGACTACCTGGAGATCGCCTGCCTCTACCGCTACCGGTTGCTCCTCGAACTCGAGGACGGTGTTCGCTTCGAAGCCGAGGCGCGCACGACGCATACCCGGGCCGTTCGGCCAGGCGGCAAGGAGGAATACCTTGAGGTGGCCGTCGAAGGAGCGACTCTGCTGCTGCGCCTGGATCGCCTGTTGGCGATTACCGCCCTCACGGAAGCGGCCTTGTTCGGCCGCATACGCCTGAGGGAAGAGGCCTGTTCCAGAGCATCCGGCATGCCATCTTCACACCTTGGAAACTGAAAAGGTTTTTCTCAATTCCAGGGCTATTTGATTAGCCTGCTATTGAAATAGGCTGGATTTGCCTTGATGCAGATCAACCCTGGAGCAGAGAAAGATGAGTGTGACAGTGACCGAGCGTGACGATGACCACAAATCCCGCGAGCTGCGTGCGCTTGGCCGCCGCTGCTGGGACGTGCATCAGCAGGGACTGCTGGTTGGCGTCTTCCATAACGAGGATGACGCCCACGCCTATCGGATCAAGCTGGAGAAAGAAGAAGAACTGCGGCAGATAGGTAAATCGGCCTGAACCATGCGCCCCCGCGTACTTCGGGGGCGCACCTTTGATCTCAGGTCCCGGAAAGGCTCCGGTCGAGACTGACGACTCCCGGCGGCAGGCTATCTTCCTGTACCCGTTGCCGAGGGGCACGCAACATTGCCCGAACCAGAGCCACCAGCACGCCGAACACCAACCCGCCCAGGAGACCCAAGGCCACCACCAAGGCCTTGCGCGGCTTGATCGGTTTCAGAGGGGTCGAAGCCTTCTGGTCGATCCGCACCAGTTCGATCTTCAGCTCGCTCGCCTTCAGAGTCTTGAGGCGCGCCTGCTCTCCACGCAGCTTGTCGATGTTTTCGAAGAAACGCTCCTCGCCCTTTCGAGCCTGCAGGTATTGCACTTCACGGTTGTTCTCCAGCTGCTTCAGCTCCTGCTGGATCTTCGCCACGCGGGGCTCGGTGAAGTCATCGCCCTTGCGTTTGAGCAAGGTATCGCGCTCGGCGGTCAAGGCATCGACACCCATGAAATACAGGGGTATCTGCTGGTTATTCACCTCGGTGCGGAAAACGCTGCGCGAGCCATCCTGCCCGACCTCTCCCAGTGCGCCCGGGGTCGTCGGCTTGACGATCCCCAGCCGGGTGGCGATCTGGATAGCCTCGTTGAGCTGCTGGATACGCGAATCGCGCACCATCTTCAGCCGCCCGCGCAACGCCTTGAGCTCATCCTCCAGGCCGGCCCGCCGGATGCTGTCCGCTTCCAGCAACCGGGCGATCTTGCCCTCCTTGGTAGCCTGGTAACTGGCACGCTTGCCTTCGATATCCTGCTCGAGGAATTGCAGGCGACCGTCGATACGCGCCTGGAGGTCGTCCAGGATTCGCTGACGCTCGTTCTCGATGGTCGACGCGAGCATGCCGTTGAGAATGGCGGCACCATCCATGCCCTGGGGATACTGCATGGACAAGCGGAAGAAAGGCGCCGCCTGGGGGTCCTTCTTCAAGTCCGCCTGCTGCATGCTGAAGGCATCCTGGTTGAACTTCCAGAAAGCCTGCTCGGGGGACAAGCCCTCGGCGTTCAATTGCTGGAATAGCTCTGGATGGGCTTCGAAATACTCCAGCCTGCCGGAGTAGGCTGCCAGCTCGTTGCCGACGCGATCCAGCGCTTCCCGCGGAGTCAGGGCATACAGCCCGTTGACATTGACAGCCTCCAGGGCCTTGGTCTGGATCGGCCGCAACAGGACATCCACCTGGTAGGTCGGAACGGCCAACAGCGCGTAGGCGAGCGCAGCGGCGGTCGCCAAGGCCGCGATCAGCGCTATCAGCCATTTCGACGCCCACAATTGCTGGAACAGCTGAACGAGATCGATCTCCGAGGGCGAAGCCCCCGGAAGCTGTGAGGAAGGCATACCAACGTCCTTTTCGATAGGCGGCTAGCCCACAGATGCACGCAAAGGCAACCGTAGGATATTTCTGAGGAAAGGCATTATGCTATCGAAACGAAATCATCGGTAGTTATTTTAGAACTGCTTCGCATTCCAGAATTGGTAGTTGACCGGCATCCGTACCGGTCAAGCGACACTCCGGATGCGGGCCTCACCACATGAGATCGTCGGGCACCACATAGTCCTTGTAGGGATCGTCTTCGTCCGGCTCCTGGCTCTGTACGTTGAGCAGCACCACCCGCCGCGGATCGCGCTCCTGGATCTTCACCGCCGCATCCCGGGGCACGATCTCGTAGCGTCCGTCATAGCTGACGATAGCCAGGCTGCCTCGGCTCAGCTTGTCGCGGATCAGGTCGTTGACCGCGATCCGCTTGACCTTCTTGGCGTCGACGAAATTGTAGTAGTCGTCGCTTTCCAGCTTGGGCAGGCGCGTCCCTTCGATAAGTTGCTTGATCTGCGCGGCCTTGGCCTTCTTCTCGGCTTTTTCCTGCTGCTGGCGGTTCAATTCCTGGTCGCGCGCCAGCTTTTCCGCCTTGGCCTGCTCCGCCGCCTGGCGCTGGGAGTCGTCCTTGTCGACCTGGTTCTTGTGCTCCAGACGCTGCTGTTTCTGTTTCTGCTTGGTGGCCTGCTTGGCCTGTTTCTCATTGACCAGCCCGGCTTTCAGCAACTGGTCACGCAATGACATGCTCATTCGTCAACGACTCGCTCGCGTGGCACGCCCGGTGGGGTGCGGCATAATCTTCCAGCCGACTGGGGTTCAGCCGGCCCTCGCAGGGGGTATAATCCTCCAGCCTCAGCCGCCTCAACGCAAGTCTCGGCGGCTCGCAAACTGCCACGCATGCCCTGGAGACCCCTCCCTACCGTCCCGAGCACCCGCAGGCACTCCTCCCGGCCCCTGATATCGAAGGCATGGAAAGCAAGGCATGAGCGTTTCTCTCCTGGTAAAAGTCACTCTGGTGGGCCTGTTCGTCGCCAGCGTCCTGTTCGTCCATTTCCGTGGGCGCGCGCGCTTGCCCTTCCTGCGCCAACTGGTCAACCACTCCGCCTGGTTCGCCCCCTACAACTCGCTGATGTACCTGTTCTCCAGCGTTCCCTCGAAGCCCTATCTGGATCGCAGCCGTTTTCCGGAGCTGGACGAACTGAAGAACAATTGGCAAACCATCCGCGAAGAAGCCCTCAACCTGTTCGACGAGGGTTATATCCGGGCTGCCCTGAACAATAACGAAGCCGGCTTCGGCTCGTTCTTCAAGAAAGGCTGGAAGCGCTTCTACCTGACCTGGTACGACGGCCCGCTGCCCTCCGCCCAGCAGCTCTGCCCGAAGACCGTAGAGCTGGTGAGCCGCATCCCCAACGTCAAGGGCGCGATGTTCACCCTGCTTCCCGGCGGCAGCCACCTGAATCCGCACCGCGACCCCTTCGGCGGCTCGCTGCGCTATCACCTCGGCCTGTCCACGCCGAATTCGGACAACTGCCGCATCTACGTCGACGGCCAGCCCTACGCGTGGCGTGATGGCGAAGACGTGATGTTCGACGAAACCTTCGTCCACTGGGTGAAGAACGAGACCGAGCAGACCCGGGTGATTCTCTTCTGCGATATCGAGCGGCCGCTCCGCTCCCGCCTGCTGACCCGCCTCAATCGCTGGATCAGCGGCATTCTCGGGCGTGCGACCGCACCGCAGAACGTCGAAGGCGAACGCGTCGGCAGCATCAACCAGGCCTACTCGGTCGCCATTCGCGGCGGCAATGCCATCGGCGCCCAGGTGAAGCGCTTCAAACGCGCCTACCCGAAGGCCTACCGAATCCTCCGCCCGGTGCTGGCGGTGATCCTGCTGGTCATCCTCTATCGTTGGATCTTCGGCTGATTCAGATGCCGTGGCAGCCCGGCTGCCACGGTAATTTTCCCATTAACAGCCGGGCGCGCTCCTCTCCGCTTTCTTAGCCTCGCCCCAGAGGCTGTCCAGTTCCTCCAGCGAACACTCTTCGGCTTTCCGGCCGGCTTCGCGCAGGTTCCGCTCGATGAACCGGAATCGCCGCTCGAACTTGCCGTTGGCCTGGCGCAGAGCAGCCTCCGGATCGACCTTGAGATGCCGGGCTAGGTTGACCACGACGAACAGCAGGTCGCCAACCTCCTCGCCCACGGCACCCTCGTCACCCTCTGCCATCGCCTCGAGGACTTCGTCCAGCTCCTCGCGAACCTTGTCCACCACCGGCAGCGCTTCCGGCCAGTCGAAGCCGACCTGCGCCGCGCGCTTCTGCAGCTTCGCCGCCCGTGACAACGCCGGCAGGGCGACAGGAACGTCATCCAGCAGCGACAACTGCTGCGGCTCCTTGGCCTTGGCGGCACGCTCCTCGGCCTTCAGTTCTTCCCAGCGCTGCTTGACCGCCGCTTCGGCCAGCTTCGCCGCATCGGGCTTGCCATAGAGATCGCCATCGAGGAATACGTGGGGATGTCGACGGATCAGCTTGCGGGTGATGCCGTCCACCACCTCGTCGAAAGCGAAGCGATCCTCTTCGCGAGCCAACTGGCTGTAATAGACCACCTGGAACAGCAGGTCGCCCAGTTCCTCGCGCAATTGCGGGAAATCCCCCTGCTCTATGGCGTCCGCTACTTCGTAGGCTTCTTCCAGGGTGTGCGGGACGATGGTCGCGTAGCTCTGCTGGAGATCCCAGGGGCAGCCGAATTCGGGATCGCGCAGGCGCGCCATGAGGTGGAGCAGGTCGTCGAGTCGGTACATGGGTATCTCGGGTCTTCAGTGAACGGTCCGGGCATTCTGCCCTTTCCGGAAACGAAAAGGCCACGGGCAGCCTGCGAGCGCCCGTGGCCTGTTTCCACCTCGCCTCAAGGCGTACGGTTGCGCCGCGCCTCGATGATGTTGGGCAGTTGCGAGACGCGCGCCAGCAGGCGTCCAAGAGCGTCCAGACCGGGAATCTCGATGGTCAGTTGCATGGTCGCGGTGTTGTCTTCCTTGTTCGAACGGGTATTCACCGCCAGAACGTTGATCCGCTCGTTGAGCAGCACCTGGGACACGTCGCGCAACAGGCCGGAACGATCATAGGCACGGATCGCGATATCCACCGGATAGGTGCGAACCGGCTCCGGCCCCCAGCTGACCTGGATCATCCGCTCCGGTTCGCGTCCCGCCAGTTGCAGCGCGGTGGCGCAATCCTGGCGGTGGATGGTGACCCCACGGCCCAGCGTGATGTAGCCGACGATGGGATCTCCCGGCAGCGGCTGGCAGCAGCCGGCCATCTGCGTCAGGAGGTTGCCGACGCCCTGGATCTGCACGTCGCCGCGCTTGCCGTGGCCGATCTTGCTCGGCTTGCGCGGGATCAGTTCGAGTTGCTCGCTGTCGCGGTCCGGCTCGACCAGTTGCTGGGCATAGTTGACCAGGTGCGCCAAGCGCAGGTCGCCGGCGCCGAGAGCGGCGAACATATCCTCGGCGGTACGCACGTTGGCCTTCTCCGCCAGCCGGTCGAAATCCACCGGCGGCAGCGCCAGGCGCGACAGCTCGCGTTCGATCAGGGCCTTGCCGGCAGCGACGTTCTGGTCCCGCGCCTGCAGCTTGAACCAGTGGACGATCTTCGCCCGCGCCCGGGAGGTGGTGACGTAGCCCAGGTTGCTGTTCAGCCAGTCACGGCTCGGACCGCTGTGCTTGCCGGTGATGATCTCGACCTGCTCGCCGGTCTGCAGGCTGTAGTTCAGCGGCACGATGCGTCCGTTGATCTTCGCCCCGCGGCAGTTGTGCCCGACCTCAGTGTGGACCCGATAGGCGAAATCCAGCGGGGTCGCGCCCTTGGGCAGGTCGATGGCGTGGCCGTCGGGAGTGAAGACGTAGACCCTGTCCGGCTCGATATCGACCCGCAGTTGCTCCGCCAGGCCACCGATGTCGCCCAGTTCCTCGTGCCATTCGAGCACCTGGCGCAGCCAGGAGATCTTTTCCTCGTAATGGTTGGAGCTGGCCTTGACGTCGGTCCCCTTGTAGCGCCAGTGCGCGCAGACTCCGAGCTCCGCCTCTTCGTGCATGGAGTGGGTACGGATCTGTACTTCCAGCACCTTCCCCTCGGGGCCAATCACTGCGGTATGCAGCGAGCGATAGCCGTTTTCCTTGGGGTTGGCGATGTAGTCGTCGAACTCCTTGGGAATGTGCCGCCAGAGGGTATGCACGATGCCCAGCGCGGTGTAGCAGTCGCGCATCTCCGGAACGAGCACGCGCACGGCGCGAACGTCGTAGATCTGGCTGAAGTCCAGGCCCTTGCGCTGCATCTTGCGCCAGATCGAATAGATGTGTTTCGCCCGTCCGCTGAGATCGGCCTGTACGCCGGTGGCCGCGAGAGCTTCCTTCAACTGGCTCATCACGTTGGCGATGTACTGCTCGCGATCCAGCCGGCGCTCGTGCAGCAGCTTGGCGATCTGCTTGTACTGGTCGGGCTCGAGGTAACGGAAGGACAGGTCCTCCAGCTCCCACTTGATATGCCCGATGCCCAGACGGTGGGCCAGCGGCGCGTAGATATCGAAGACTTCCCGGGCGACGCGGTGGCGCTTTTCCTCGTCGGCGTTCTTCACCGCGCGAATGGCGCAGGTGCGCTCGGCCAGCTTGATCAGGGCGACGCGAACGTCGTCAACCATCGCCACCAGCATCTTGCGCAGGTTCTCCACCTGCGCCTGGGTACCCAGCACCATGGAATGGCGCGGATTGAGGCTGGCGCTGATCGCGGCCATGCGCAGCACGCCCTCGATCAGCTTGGCCACCACCGGCCCGAAATGCTTGTTGACCGCTTCCAGGGTGATCTTGCCTTCCCGCACGCCTCGATAGATGACCGCGGCGACCAGGGACTCCTGATCCAGCTTGAGGTCCGCGAGGATCTCGGCGATTTCCAGTCCGGTCTGGAAGCTGGACGTGCCTTCCGCCCAGGAGTTCTGTGCGGCGATCGCTCGCTGCTCGGATTCGCGAGCGAACTCGCAAGCCTCCAGCAAGCCCTGACGATCGAGCCCGGGGACGAGGTTCTGGACGTGGTCCAGCCAGGCCTCGAGGTTGATACTGCCGTCGGTGTTGACCGGCTGGTGCGCTCTCACCTGTACCATCTTGCCTACCCTTTACCACGGTGCGCGTAGCCCACCGATGACTGCGCCAGCCTTCGAACGGGCTGGTCGGATTACGCAGGCATCCTAGCCTGCCTCGAACAAAGCCATGGCCTCGACATGTGCGGTCTGCGGAAACATATCGAGGATTCCGGCGCGCTTCAGACGATAGCCCTGCCTGGCCATTTCGCCAGCATCGCGCGCCAGGGTCGCCGGATTGCAGGATACATAGACTACCCTCCGGGCACCCAGAGAACTCATTTCGCGTACCGCCTCGAACGCGCCGTCGCGCGGCGGATCGAGCAGCACAGCGGTAAAACCTTGCTCCGCCCAGGGCGCTTCGGCAAGCGCTTTGGACAGGTCGGCCTGGAAAAAGTGCGCGTTGCCAAGGCCATTGGCCAGCGCGTTGGCGCCTGCCCGCTCGACCATCGCCGCCACGCCCTCCACCCCGACTACCCGCGCCACCCGGCGCGCCAGCGGCAGGGAGAAATTGCCCAGCCCGCAGAACAGGTCGAGGACCCGCTCGTCGGCGGTCGGTGCCAGCCAGTCAAGGGCCTGGCGGATCATCGACTCGTTCACCGGCGCATTGACCTGGACGAAGTCTCCGGGTCGGTACGCCAGAGTCAGTTGCCAGTCACCCAAGGAGTAGCCCAGTTCGGCGGCCGGCTCCACCGGCAAGGGCTGTTCCGCACCTTGCAGCCAGAGCTGGGCCTGGTGTGCGGAACAGAAAGCGGCCAGGCGCTGGCGATCCTCGTCGACCAGGGCAGTCGTATGCCGCAACAGCAATGCACTGGCCGTGCCATGGAAGAGTTCCACGTGGCCGATGCTTTCCGGCTTGCGGAAGTCCTGCAGAAGAGCAGGCAGGGCACGGGCAATCGTTTGCAAAGGCGGCACCAGGACCAGGCACTCATCGAAGGCGACGATCTCCTGGCTGGCCGCGGCACGGAAGCCGACATCCAGACGCCGCGCCCTGGCATCCCAGCGCACGGCGATCCGAGCGCGGCGCCGATAGCCGAATTCGGGCCCGACCAGGGGGGCGGCCCATTCTTCCGGCTCGATCCCGGCGAAACGCTGCAACTGCTCCTGCAAGGTACGCTGCTTCAGGGCCAACTGCTCGCCGTGTTCCAGGTGCTGCAGGGTGCAGCCGCCGCAGCGACCCGCTACAGTGCAGGGCTCGCGGCGACGCAGGTCGCTACTGCTGAACAGGCGCTCGCTGCGCGCGTCGACCACCTTGCTTCGCGCGCCCAGCACCCGTGCCTCAAGTTCCTCCCCAGGCAGCCCGCCGCTGACGAACCAGGTCATCCCCGCCTCGTGGGCGATACCTCGGCCGTCATGGGCCAGGCGCTCGATGGTCAGGCGCTGCTTCTTGCCTACCGGTATCGCGGGACCGCGCGCACCACCGCTGGGCTGGAAGCGCAGCCCGCCCTTATTTCTGGCCATGGACATGCTCAGCGCGGGTCATAGACGCCGGAAGACAGGTAGCGGTCGCCGCGGTCGCAGATGATCGCCACCAGCACGGCATTCTCCAGTTCGCGGGACAGGCGCAGCATCGCCGCCACCGCCCCGCCGGAGGACACGCCGCAGAAGATGCCTTCCTCGCGGGCCAGCCGGCGCATGATGTCCTCGGCTTCGTCCTGGTGCATGTCGACGACCCGGTCGACGCGACTGGCGTCATAGATCTTCGGCAGGTATTCCTGCGGCCAGCGTCGGATTCCCGGGATGGCCGAGCCCTCCATGGGTTGCAGGCCGACGATCTGCACCGCCGGGTTCTGCTCCTTGAGGTAGCGCGAGACGCCCATGATGGTCCCGGTGGTGCCCATGGAGCTGACGAAATGGGTGATGCTGCCGCCGGTCTGCTGCCAGATTTCCGGGCCGGTGCTGTGGTAATGGGCTTCCGGGTTGTCGCCATTGGCGAACTGGTCGAGGACCTTGCCGCGGCCTTCGCGCTGCAGCTTGTCGGCCAGATCGCGCGCGCCCTCCATGCCCTCTTCCTTGCTGACCAGAATGAGCTCGGCGCCATAGGCGGTCATCGCCGCCTTGCGTTCGGCCGTGGAGTTGTCCGGCATGATCAGGATCATCTTGTAACCCTTGATCGCCGCCGCCATGGCCAGGGCGATGCCGGTGTTGCCGGAAGTAGCCTCGATCAGCGTATCGCCGGGGCGGATGTCGCCGCGCAGTTCGGCACGGGTGATCATCGACAGGGCCGGGCGGTCCTTCACCGATCCCGCCGGGTTGTTGCCTTCGAGCTTCACCAGCAGGGTATTGGAGGTTTCCCCGGGAAGGCGCTGCAGACGCACCAGAGGGGTATTGCCAACGCAGTCGGCGATAGTCGGGTACTGCACGGTCATGGAGGCACTCGTTCGGCACTGACGGTAAAGGCTGAGCATGATACCGGGAAACTGGGGCCGGACCCTAGCACCGCAATATCCGGTCATGCATGCCGATTCAGCCGAAAGACCGCCCGAAACGGCATGCGATGCGATGACCAGAGGCGTCCGAAGAGAAAACCTGGCGTTGGACAGCCGATGCCTGACCAACGCCAAAGAAAGGTCCGACAGGCGTTGCGCCTGCCGGTGAAAGCACGTTGGCCGCGGCGATCAGAACGAGGTGGTCATCGAAACGTAGTAGGCGCGACCCGGCTCGTTGTAGGTTGCCGCGCCGGCGTCGAAGGAGTTGCCCTGGCGGTACAGGCGCTTGTCGAAGAGGTTGCTTACCCCGCCCCGTACGCTCAGGTTCTCGCTGAAGGTGTAGCCGGCGCTGACGCCCCAGATGCCATAGGTACCCACCTCTTTTCGCGAGACCACCGGCGTGTTGCGGCTGGTGCCATGCTTCGGCGGCTCCTGGCGGCCGTAGATGGTGCTGGTCAGTTGGGTGGAAAGACGCTCGCTGGCCTGCCAGTCCAGGGTCGAGTTCAGGGTGTACTCGGGGATCACCGAAAGCGGGTTGCCGGTGTCCTTGTCCTTGGATTGCAGCATATAGGTCAGGTTGGTGCTCCAGCTCAGGTCCTCGTGCAGGGGGACCAGCAGGTTGCCTTCCAGGCCCTCGACCACTGCTTTCTTCGCGTTGCTCCATTGCAGGATGTTGTTACCGGTCCCGGTCTGTCCCATGACATCCAGCGGCGCGACGATCTTGTTCTTGTAGTCGTTGCGGAAGTAGGTGAGCCCGGCGACCCAGCCATCGCGCCGGAACTCGATGCCCAGTTCCTTGTTTACGCTGGTCTCGGCGTCCAGGTTCTCGTTGCCGACCAGGTAGCAGCCGCCGCTGCTGGTCTGGATCGGGCAACCGTTGCCACGGGTATAGAGCAGGTAGTTCGGGTTGCTCTGGTACAGGTTGGGCGCCTTGAAGGCCCGTGCGATACCGGCCTTGACCGTGAAGTATTCGCCGAGCGTTTGGGAAGCGTTCAGGCTCGGGCTCCAGTTCAGGCCGAAGTCGCTGTGATCGTCCAGGCGCAGCCCGGGGGTGAGCATGGTGCCGGGGCGCAGTTCGATATTGTCTTCCACGTACAGCGCGCGGATCTCCGCCTTGCTTTTCGGGCTTCGCGAGCCGGCCGCGGGGGTCCCCGGCAAGCTATCGCTTCCCACGAAGCCCTGCTTGAGCGAGGACGGGTCGTTGAGGGTTTCCTTGTTCCACTCCGCGCCCACCGTCAGCACCTGCTCGAACAACGCATGCAACGGAAGGTTGAGTTCGCCGCTGAGGCGATAGTTCTCCAGCTTGCTGGTGCTGAACGAACGGTCGGCGCCGATCTGCCCCTCGACGGAACCGGCCAGCCCCTCCTCCAGACGGTTGTTGCGGGTGGAGTCGTACTGGGCGACGAACCTGGAAGTACCGAACGACCAGGTCCCGTTGTGGGTGATGGCGTAGTTCTCGCGATACATGCGGTTGGTCTCCGCACCGTCGTCGGCGAGTCCCTGGGTATTGGCGGTGCCGTTGTTGTTCTGGGTATCGCCGGCATAGATGTTGCCCTGTCGGCTGAAGCCCGCTTCGAAATCGACGACCTGGTCGGGGGTCACCTGCCACGACAGCATCCCGCTGAGATCGCGATTGCGTACCCCTTCGCGTCCGGCCACGGTACGGCTCGGGTTGACGGTATGTCCGAGGTTGATGTCGGTATCGTCCGAATCGGTCTTGTTCGCGCTGCCGTACGCGCGGAAGCTCAAGGCTTCGGTCAGCGGCCCGCTGAGGCTGAAGTTGGCGCGGCGCGTGGCGCCATCCTTGGAGCTTTCCGGAATGTTGGTGAACACCGTCATGGAACCACGCAAACGATCGGTCGGGCGCTTGGTGATGATGTTGACTACCCCGCCCGCCGCGCCGGAACCGTAGCGTGCCGCCGAGGGCCCACGGAGGACCTCGATGCGCTCGACCTCCTCCGGCGGCACCCAGTTGCTGTCGCCGCGGGTGTCGCGTTCGCCGCGCCAGCCGTAGCGCACCGAGTTGCGCGAGCTGACCGGTTTGCCGTCGACCAGGATCAGGGTGTTCTCCGGCCCCATGCCGCGGATGTCGATCTGCCGGTTGTTGCCGCGCTGGCCGCTGGAACTGTTGCCGGTGAGGTTGACCCCGGGCATGGTGCGGATGATCTCGGAGAGATCGTTCACCGGCGGGCGCTTCCTGATGTCCTCGGCGGTGATGATGGATACCCCCGGTGCCTGCTTGAGCTCCTGTTCGGCGGTGCCCAGCACCACCTCGTCACCCAGCTGGACCACCGATTCGGCGCGTTCGTCCAGTTCTTCCAGGCGCTCGTCCTCGGCCAGGGCCTGCCCGCCCAGCAGGCTCGATGAAGCGAAAAGGACGGCAGCGGCGAGATGGCCGCGACGGAATTGGGGGTACATGCGTGACTACTCCTGTCGAGGGAAAACGGGTAGCAGGCGAGCCACGAGGGATACGTTGACGTTTTTTCTGAAGCCTGGGTCGCCGGCGTTGCGCGGGTGACGTCTCGGCACGGGTAGGACAGGGCGCAGACCCGGAACAAGGCCGGCCGAGGAGATCGGCACGGATGATAATCATTAACAAAAGAGAGTAAAGATCATTTACATCCAGGCCAAATGTAAAGGCACCTGCGCCTCGCTAGGCAGAAGGCAGCACCAGGCACAGGCGCAGCCCCGGATCGGCGGCTTCCGCCCATAGGCGGCCGCCCTGGAGCACCACGGCGCGACGGGCAATGCTCAGTCCCAGGCCGAAGCCCTTGCCGGTACGTGCCGAAGACAGCCGGGTGAACGGGCGGAAGATGGTCTCCAACTGGTGCTCGGCCACACCCTCGCCCTGGTCTTCCAGGCAAAGCCACCAGCAACTTCCTTCGCGCCGACCATGCAGGCGGATCACGCCGCCTTCCGGCGAATGCCGGATGGCGTTGCGCAGCAGGTTCTCCAGGGCCTGGGCAAGTGCATTGAGGTTGCCACGCACGACACAATCCTCGGGCAGAGCGCTGCGGAACCGCTCGGCGGCCCAGCCGCTTTCGAAGCGTGCGTTCTCCACCAGCAGGTCCCATAACGCCGGGATGGAAATGTCCTCCAGCGCCAATACCGGGCGTTCGGTGTCCATCCAGGCCAGCTCCAGGGTGTTGTCCACCAGTTGCTGCATGCCCTGTACCTCCTGCTCCAGGCGCTCGCGCAGGAGCTGCGCGGACAGCGTGCCCTCTGCCGCCACCTGCAGGCGCGCCAGCGGCGTGCGCAGCTCGTGGGAGAGATCGCGGAGCAGTTGGCGCTGCAACACCATGTGCTCGTCGAGTCGCTCGGCCATATGGTCGAACGCCCGCCCCAGATCGCCCAGCTCGTCGCTGCGCCGGCTGATCTCTGCCTGCGTACGCGCCGTCAGGTCGTTGCCGCGCAGGGCATTGGCCTGCGCTCGCAGGCGTCCCAGCGGCACTATCCAGCGCCGATACAGCAACACTCCCAGCAGCAGGGCCAGCCCGGCCGGCACCAGGCCATGGGTGACCAGGCGCTTGGCCGGCGACAAGCCGGGAGGGACGAACTCGGCGGGAAGACGCAGGACCACCCGGCCTTGCTCCGGATGTTCGGGGAAGCGCAGGCTGATGAACGGCCGCGACAACGAACGGGAGCTCATCGGCCAGTCGACGCCCCGCAGGAAAGTCAGGCGTTCGGCTTCCTCCGTGGTGAGCGGACGACTGCCCAGCGATTGCAGCCGTCCGTCGAGCACGACCACCCAGTCCAGCGCCCGCTGGCGCGGCTCGGCCAGCCAATGGTCGATACCCTTGCGGCCATCGTCGAGCCAGGCACGCTCGGCTCGCCGCGCATAATCCGCCAAGGCGGAGCGGGCTTCGGCGGACAGGTAGTAACCCTTCAGTTCAGCACTGCGTCCCCAGGTCCAGGACAGCCATACCGATAGCAGGAAGAACGCCACCAGCACCAGGGCCAGGCGCCAGAACAGCGAATGGCGGTTGGGCATCATGGCGCCGGTGTCAGGACGTAACCCTTGCCCCAGACGGTATGCAACTGGTGACCGGCGTAACCGAGGCGTTGCAGCTTGCGCCGCAGGTGACTGACGTGCATGTCCAGGCTGCGATCATGCTGGGTATGACCGCGGTGCAGGACATGCTGGTAAAGGAAGGCCTTGGTCAGGGTCTCGCCTTCCGCGGCGAGGAAGGTTTCCAGCAGGCGGTATTCGGTCGGCGTCAGGCCGGCGAACCGCTCGCCAAGGCTGACATCGCAGACATCGGCAGAGAATTGCAGCGAGGGCCGCGCCAGCGGTTCGGCGCAGCGGCCCGGCGCGCCCCCCCGCTCCAGGGCGATCCGACGCAGGATGGCATCGATGCGTACCCGCAGCTCGGCCAGGCTGAAAGGCTTCGGCAGATAATCGTCGGCGCCCTGGCTGAACCCGGCGATGCGGTCCTGCTCGGCGCCCAGGGCCGACATCAGGATCACCGGCAGCGCCTGCTCCTGGCGGAGTTGGCGAAGAATCTCGAGGCCATCGCGCCCCGGCAGCATGATGTCCATCAGGATCAGGTCATAGGCGCCGCTGCGCGCAGCCGCCAACCCCTCTTCCCCGTCTCGGCACCAGGTCACCTCGAAACCGCTGCCATTGAGGTGCTGGAACAGATGTGCGCCCAGTGTCGGATCGTCCTCGATGGCCAGCAGTCGGGGGTCGGGCGTCAGGGATGGGAACATGGCAGCCAAATAAGATTGATTAGCAATCGTGCCAGTATTCACGATCTTTCCGCTTCGTCGCAAGCCGAATCCGCCGGGCTGCGCACATCGGTGCAGATTCCCCTTCCGCGACCCGCTAAACTGCGCGGGGTAAACGTATGGCCGGGGAGCGTCGGCCATCCCGATCTGGCTCGACGGAGAGACGTGTGTTCAAGGATCTCGGCATCAAGGGGCGCGTACTGCTGCTCACCCTGCTCCCCACCAGCCTGCTGGCGATGGTGCTTGGCGGTTACTTCACCTGGGTCCAGCTGTCCGACATGCGCGCCCAGTTGATCGAGCGCGGGCAACTGATCGCCGAACAACTGGCGCCGCTGGCCGCCACCGCGCTGGCGCGAAAGGATACCGCCGTGCTCAACCGCATCGCCAACGAGGCGCTGGACCAACCGGACGTGCGCGCGGTGACCTTCCTCGACGCCCGCCAGGAACGCCTCGCCCATGCCGGGCCAAGCATGCTCACCGTCGCCCCGGCCGGCGACGCCAGCCATCTGAGCATGTCCACTGAACTGGACACCACGCACTTCCTGCTACCGGTTCTTGGCCGCCACCACAGCCTGTCCGGCGCCACCGAGCCTGACGACGAGCGCGTACTCGGCTGGGTCGAACTGGAACTGTCGCACCACGGGACCCTGCTGCGCGGATATCGCAGCCTGTTCACCAGCCTCTTGCTGATCGCCGCCGGCCTCGGCGTCACCGCCCTCCTCGCCCTGCGCATGAGCCGCGCGATCAACGCGCCGCTGGAACTGATCAGCCAGGGCGTCGCCCAGCTCAAGGAAGGTCGCATGGAAACCCGCCTGCCACCGATGGGCAGCAACGAGCTGGACGAACTGGCCTCCGGCATCAACCGCATGGCGGAAACGCTGCAGAGCGCCCAGGAGGAAATGCAACACAACATCGACCAGGCCACCGAGGACGTACGCCAGAACCTGGAAACCATCGAGATCCAGAACATCGAGCTGGACCTGGCGCGCAAGGAGGCCCTGGAGGCGAGCAGGATCAAGTCCGAGTTCCTCGCCAACATGAGCCACGAGATCCGCACCCCGCTCAACGGCATCCTCGGTTTCACCAACCTGCTGCAGAAGAGCGAGCTCAGCCCGCGCCAGCAGGACTACCTCACGACCATCCAGAAATCGGCGGAAAGCCTGCTGGGGATCATCAACGAGATCCTCGACTTCTCGAAGATCGAGGCCGGCAAGCTGGTTCTGGAAAACCTCCCCTTCAATCTCCGCGACCTGATCCAGGACGCCCTGACCATGCTGGCTCCGGCCGCCCACGAGAAGCAACTGGAACTGGTCAGCCTGGTCTACCGGGATACCCCGATCCAATTGCAGGGCGACCCGCAGCGGCTGAAGCAGATCCTCACCAACCTGGTCGGCAACGCCATCAAGTTCACCCAGGGCGGCACCGTCGCCGTACGCGCCATGCTCGAGGACGAAAGCGACGACCGCGCGCAGCTGCGGATCAGCGTACAGGACACCGGTATCGGCCTCTCCGAGGAGGACCAGCAAGCCTTGTTCAAGGCCTTCAGCCAGGCCGACAACTCACTGTCGCGGCAAGCCGGTGGCACCGGCCTGGGCCTGGTGATCTCCAAGCGCCTGATCGAGCAGATGGGCGGCGAGATCGGCGTCGACAGTACGCCTGGGGAAGGTGCCGAATTCTGGATCAGCCTGAGTCTGCCGAAAAGTCGCGACGACAACGAGGAGCCAGGCGCCTCCTGGGCCGCGGGCCAGCGCGTGGCGCTGCTCGAACCGCAGGAGCTGACGCGCCGCTCGCTGCACCACCAGCTCACCGACTTCGGCCTGGAAGTGAGCGAATTCGCCGACCTCGACAGCCTCCAGGAAAGCCTGCGCAACCCGCCGCCCGGCCAGTTGCCGATCAGCCTGGCGGTGCTCGGCGTCTCGGCCGCGATCCATCCGCCGGAAGAGCTGAGCCAGTCGTTCTGGGAATTCGAACGGCTCGGCTGCAAGACCCTGGTGCTCTGCCCGACCACCGAGCAGGCGCAATACCACGCGACCCTGCCCGACGAACAGGTCGAGGCCAAGCCCGCCTGCACCCGCAAGCTGCAACGCAAGCTGCAGGAGTTGCTTCAAGTCCGCCCGACGCGCAGCGACAAGCCCCACGCCATGGTTTCCGGACGGCCGCCACGGCTGCTCTGCGTCGACGACAACCCGGCCAACCTGCTGCTGGTGCAGACCCTGCTCAGCGACCTCGGCGCCCAGGTCACCGCGGTGGACAGCGGCTACGCGGCCCTCGAGGTAGTGCAGCGCGAGCGCTTCGACCTGGTCTTCATGGACGTGCAGATGCCCGGCATGGACGGCCGCCAGGCCACCGAGGCAATCCGCCGCTGGGAGGCCGAGCGGGAAGTCAGCCCGGTGCCGGTGATCGCGCTCACCGCACATGCGCTTTCCAACGAGAAGCGCGCATTGCTGCAGGCCGGCATGGACGACTACCTGACCAAGCCGATCGACGAACAGCAATTGGCCCAGGTAGTGCTGAAGTGGACCGGACTGAGCCTGGGCCAGTCGCTGGCCAGCATGAGCCGTGCGCCGCAGCTCGGCCAGTTGAGCGTGCTCGACCCCGAGGAAGGGCTGCGCCTGGCCGCCGGCAAGGCCGACCTCGCCGCCGACATGCTGGCGATGCTGCTGGCCTCGCTGGCGGCGGACCGCCAGGCGATTCGCCAGGCCCGCGACAACGACGACCGCACCGCTTTGCTCGAGAGGGTCCACCGGCTGCATGGCGCCACCCGCTACTGTGGCGTGCCGCAGTTGCGCGCGGCCTGCCAGACCAGCGAAACCCTGCTCAAGCAGAACGATCCGGCGGCGGCCGCGGCCCTGGACGAGCTGGACAAGGCCATCGAGGCCCTGGCCGACACTGCCTCGGCCACCACCCACCTGTCCTCCACCAGCCTCGACTCCAGCGAACTCTGACCATGCGCATCCTGTTCTTCAGCACCCAGGCCTACGACAGCGAGAGCTTCCAGGCCAGCAACCACCAGCACGGCTTCGAACTGCACTTCCAGCAGGCCCACCTGCAGGCGGACACGGCGGTCCTCGCCCAGGGCTTCGAAGTAGTCTGCGCCTTCGTCAACGACGACCTCTCGCGGCCGGTACTAGAACGCCTGGCCGCTGGCGGCACGCGCCTGGTCGCCCTGCGCTCGGCCGGCTACAACCACGTCGACCTGGCCGCCGCCGAAGCGCTCGGCCTGCCGGTGGTGCACGTCCCGGCCTATTCGCCGCACGCTGTCGCCGAGCACGCGGTCGGCCTGATCCTGACGCTCAACCGGCGCCTGCACCGCGCCTACAACCGGACCCGCGAGGGCGATTTCTCGCTGCATGGGCTGACCGGCTTCGACCTCCACGGCAAACGCGTCGGAGTGATCGGCACCGGACAGATCGGCGAGACCTTCGCCCGCATCATGGCCGGCTTCGGCTGCGAGCTGCTGGCCTACGATCCCTATCCCAATCCGCGCATCCAAGCGCTCGGCGGCCGCTACCTGGCGCTCGACACCCTGCTCGCCGAGTCCGACATCGTCAGCCTGCATTGCCCGCTGACCGCCGACACCCGCCACCTCATCGACGCGCAGCGCCTGGTGACGATGAAACCCGGCGCGATGCTGATCAATACCGGCCGTGGCGCCCTGGTGAACGCCGCGGCGCTGATCGAGGCGCTGAAGAGCGGACAACTGGGCTACCTCGGCCTCGATGTCTATGAAGAGGAAGCGGATATCTTTTTCGAGGATCGCTCCGACCAGCCCCTGCAGGATGACGTGCTGGCACGCCTGCTGAGCTTCCCCAACGTGGTGGTGACCGCCCACCAGGCCTTCCTTACCCGCGAGGCGCTGGCGGCGATCGCCAACACCACCCTGGACAACATCGCCGCCTGGCAGGACGGGACGCCACGCAATCGGGTCCGGGCCTGATGGCGTGGTAGCATGCGCGGCTGATTGGAGGCTCCATGGCTGAACACGATTTCCGTTACACCCTGCTCAACCCGCAATACACCCTCAACGAATGCCGCGCGCTCTCCCCGGGGCGCTACCAGGTCACCGGCACCGGCGGCTCGATCAAGGCCGACGACGTGCTGCTGGTCAGCCTCAAGGGCAGCAAGACCCTGAGCATGCGCCTGACCGTGGAAAAGGTCCGCCACCTGATCAACCCACCCGGCCAGTGGCTGGCGGTCGCCCGCGGCCCAGCGTTCCGCGAACTGGCGATCCATACCTGGCAGGTCGACTGCGACCAGTGCCAGGCTCGTCTCGACTTCGAGTTCGCCGTGGACGCCAGTCTCGGTCGCAAGGCCCTGGCGCCGGCCGCCGAAGAGCGCATTCACGAACTGGGCTGGAGCAGCCGCGAAGGCAAGCACCTGTGCCCGAAATGCCAGTAGGGCGAACGCTCCGTCCGACCGACGGTCTGTGAACTATCGCCCGTACGAAATGCGCAAAGGAAACGCCATGAAACCCTCTCTCGCCCTCTTCGCCTCCGCCGCCCTGGTCCTAGGCGGTTGCGCCAGCCAGGAGACCACCCTGGAAACCGAGCAGGCCTACCAGGTCGACTGGGTCGGCGCACAACCGACGATGGACTACAGCCACATCAGCCTGACCTTCGACGGCCAGGGCCGTGCCTTCGGCAACGGCGGCTGCAACCACTGGTTCGCCAGCTACACCCTGCAGGACGACCTCCTTCAGTTCGGCGCCATCGGCAGCACCCGCCGCCTGTGCGCGGCGGAGATCATGGAGCAGGAACGGCGCTTCCTGGCCCTGCTGCAGAGCGTCCAGCACTGGGACATTTCGCCGTCCGACGAGCTGCGCCTGTGGCCGGCCGAAGGCAAGCCGCTGCGCCTGGTCCCCGAGCACGACTGAAGCCTGAAGCGGCGCTACCCGGCGCCGCCCGTTTACATTTTTTTGACATCCATTTCATTCCCGCTTGACCACCACGTCCCTAGGCTTCCGCATCCTCGCCCGGAGACGCTTGATGTTCGCCCCACCCAGCACCGAGACACTCAACCGCTTCTTTCTGTTGTCGTGGCTGGTGGTGCTCTGGCAGGTGCTGCGCCTGCAGGACGGGATCGTCTTCGACGACGCCTGGCTGCCGCTCTGGAGCGTCGCTGCCAGCCTGAGCTACGCCTTCCTTTATATAGTCCCGGTGTACCTCGCCTGCCGACTGCTCCTGCATTTCCATGATCGCCTTCCCGTGCGCCTCAGTCCGTGGCTGGCAGGCGTGCTGGCCATCGTCGGCAGCGCAGCGGTACAGATACTGCTCTACGCCGACCGCACCCTCTACGACCTGTACGGATTCCACCTCAACGGTTTCAGCATCGGCCTGCTGGTCTCGCCCGGCGGCCTCTCCAGCCTCGGCAGCGGCGACGGCACCCTGCTCAGCGCAAGCCTGGCGGCCCTGGCCCTGCTCTGTCTGCAGGTGCTGCTGTACAGCGCCTGCCAGGTCAGCCGCGAACGCCTTCCCGCGCTCCCTCGGCGCGCCTGGCGCTACCTGTTGGCGGCCTTCCTCTGCCTGGCCCTGGGCGAACGCCTGGCCTATGCGTTCAGCTCCCTGCGCGACTATCGGCCGATCCTGCTGGCCAGCGAACGCTATCCGCTTTACCTGCCATTGACCGTCCGCAGCCTGGCGCGAAGCCTGGGCATCCAGCCGACGCCCACCCAGCGCGAGCTGCTCCAGCAGAAGAGCGACCTGCACTATCCGCTCCGGCCGCTGGAGATCAGCGCCCCGGCGCACCCATTGAACATCGTCTGGATCGTCGCCGAGTCGCTCCGCGGGGACATGCTCGATCCGCGCTACATGCCCAGGCTGTGGGACTTCTCCAACCGGGCGATCCGCCTGGACAACCACTACAGCAGCGGCAACCTGACCCAGATGGGCGTCTTCGGCATGTTCTACGGGCTGCACGGCGGCTACTGGGACGCCGTGCTGAAGGCCGGCCAACCGCCGGTGCTCATGGAGGTACTCAGGCAGCAGAACTACCAGTTCCGGATCAATGCCGCGCAACGTTTCAGCTATCCGCCCTTCGACCGCAGCGTGTTCGTCAACCTGCGCCCCCAAGACCTGCACGTGCTGGATAGCCCGGAGCCTGCCTGGCAGCGCGACGCCCGGAACACCGACGACCTGCTGCGCTTCGTCGATCGCCGACTACCCGACCGGCCGTTCTTCGCCTGCCTGTTCCTCGAGTCGAGCCACGCCAACTACAGCTTCCGCGACGAGACCGCGAAAATCCGCCCCTATCTGGTCAACTTCAACTACCTGACCACCGATTTCCAGGCGCAGATGCCGCTGATCAAGAACCGCTACCTGAATGCCGTGCGCGAAGTCGATACACAGATCGGCCGCCTGCTGCAGCACCTGGAAAACCAGCACCTGCTGGAAAACACCGCGGTAGTGGTGCTCGGCGACCATGGGGAAGAGTTCATGGAACGCTCGCGCTGGGGCCACAATACCGAGTTCAATCGCTACCAGACCGGCACCGTCGCCGTGCTGAGCATTCCCGGACAGGCGCCCCGTGCCGTCCGCGGCATCACCAGCCACATCGACCTGCCCGCAACGCTCCTGCCGCTGCTGGGCGTACGCAATCCGCCCCGCGACTACTCGCTGGGACAGGACCTGCTCGCAGCGGACTACCATCGCGACTATGCGGTGAGCGCCGATACCACGCGCATCGCCTACCTGGGCGAAGGCTTCAAGGTGAGCTTCCCACTGCGTGGCGCGGACCGTCACCACGGTCCGGTGAGCGATGGCGACGACCGCCCGCTCGACGTGGAACAACAGGAAGCCATACGCGGCCCACTCCGTGCAGCACGCCTGGAACTGCTGCAGGATCTCGGCCGCTTCAGCGCCTTGCCGGTAGGGGAAGAGCCGTCGCCGCGGAACCTCGCGACTTCGTTGACGCCATGAGGAGCATCAGAACAGCCTGAGTTGTTCGTGGGCGCCCTGCAGGTCGAGCAGGCGCACGCCGACGCCGATCAGGCGCACCGGACGATTGCCACGGGCAAAGGCCTGGCCGAGCAATTGCCGGTAGCTCTCCAGGTCGCGCCCGGCGCCGGACTGTTCCACCGTGGTCTGGGTGAAATCGTGAAACTTCAGTTTAACGAACGGCTTGTCCGGCCGATAACTGCCATCCAGGCGTTGCAGGCGTCCGTCCAGCTCCTCGAGCAGGGTCGGCAGTTCCTCCAGGCAAGCCGCCAGGTCCGGCAGGTCGCGATCGAAGGTACATTCAACGCTCACCGACTGGCGCCGGCTGTCGACTTCCACCGGTCGCTCGTCGATACCATGGGCCAACCCCCACAGGCGTTCGCCGAAGCTGCCGAACTCGCGCACCAGACTCAGCTTGCTGCCCTGGCGCAGGTCGGCGCAGGTGCGGATGCCCATCCGCGCCAGGCGCTCCGCCGTGACCTTGCCGACGCCATGCAACTTGGCCACCGGCAACTCGGCGACGAACCCGTCGACCTGCTCCGGGGTAATCACGAACAGCCCGTCCGGCTTGCGCCAGTCGCTGGCGATCTTGGCCAGGAACTTGTTCGGCGCGACGCCCGCCGAAACGGTGATGCGCAGCTCCTCGGCCACCCGGCGGCGGATGTCCTGGGCAATCCGCGTGGCGCTACCGGCGAAATGCGGCGAAGCGCTGACGTCCAGGTAGGCCTCGTCCAGCGAAAGCGGCTCGATCAGATCGGTATAATCGCGGAAGATCGCATGGATCTGCTTCGACACCGCCCGGTAGACATCGAAACGCGGGCGCACCACCAGCAGATCGGGACACAGCTTGAGCGCCGTGCGCATGGCCATCGCCGAGCGCACGCCATAGGCTCGCGCCTCGTAGCTGCAAGTGGCGACCACTCCGCGCTTGTCCGGTGAACCGCCAACCGCCAGCGCCTTGCCGCGCAGGCTGGGGTCGTCGCGCATCTCGAGGGCGGCGTAGAAACAGTCGCAGTCTATATGGATGATTTTCCGCACCGGAATCTCGCTACAAGCCCCGCCGGGCCTGCCCCGGAGCGCTGAATTCTAACATTGGGCAAGCGCTAAGCATTTGAAGAAAAAACACTTTTTTCGAAAAATCGATTGACAGCCCGACGAGAGTCCGTAGAATGCGCCCACACAGACGCGGGATGGAGCAGTCTGGTAGCTCGTCGGGCTCATAACCCGAAGGTCGTTGGTTCAAATCCAGCTCCCGCAACCACATTCGAAAAGCCCCGGCACTAGCGATAGCGCCGGGGCTTTTTGCATTCCGCCCCTCCTGTTCCACTGCATCGCCTCGCCCTCCGTTCGCTCGCATCATCGCACATTTAACTGTATATTCGTACAGCCAGCTCAGCCTTCGATGAATGCTCGGTAACGGATACGGAAAGGACAGACAGATGCTGAACGTCGAACAATTGAAGCGCAGCGTGAACCGGATGGAACTCGACGACATCCGCCAGGCAGTGGACGAACTGCAGATGGACGGCCTGGTCACCGACGGCAAGACGCCGTTCACCCGCGTGCACTTCAACACCTGCTTCGCCGAGATCGAGGCGCTGTTCCAGCGCGCCGGCTTCCACCGGCCGCTCGATGTGGTCGGCTACCAGGGCGAGATCTATGCGTTGTACGACCCCTCTCGCTGGGAGGCCGTGGAAGTGCTGCGCTGGTTGAAGGAATACCGCGAGGAATCGCGTCACCTGACTCCGGCGTGAGCGCAACGCCTGCGTCAGCGCAACTCGTGTGCCAGGCGCGCGCAGGCCATCCCCACGACCAGCATCACCAGCGGACCGAAGGCCCGCATGGAGATCCGCGCAAGGCTCCAGGACTCTTTCGCAGCGAACAGGCTTGCCGGATTCACCGAATAGACCAGCAGGGAACCGCAGAACAGCCCCAGGCCCAACAGGCCCAGGCGGCGCAACCAACCGTCGTGGCGGAGCAACACCACCAGCAGGGCGCCGTACAACAGGCAATCGACCCGCGCCACCGAATCCTTGACCTGCAACGACTGTTCCCAATCCCCCAGCCACCATCCAGCGGCCACGCCCAGCACGACTCCGGCGCCGACATGAATGCCCGCCTGGATCATCGTCACCCTTCCCCCCTCGGAAATGGTCGGACAGTGCAAGCCGCCACTATGCCCACGGCAAGCTGAACCATCGCTGAACGAATACCAGCAAATGGCCTTCGGCCACTTCGCCGACGCAACTCCTGCAAAACCCGGCGGTCTTCTCCCTGTGACAGGACGCCGCCCCGCACAGAAAAAATCTGCTGCGACCACTTGGGAACTCGCCCGAGAGGCCATACTCTGTCGCGCAAATTCCCATGAGGTGGCTGATGCGCACCGACGCTCCCGTTCCAGAACATCCCGCTCCACCCAGCTCTCCCGCGTCCCCACAACGCATCCGGCTGATCGATCGGATTACCGCCTACCGCCAGCCCATCGGCCTGGTCTTCACCTTGCTGCTGTTCGGCCTGGCGCTGGTGGCCTGCTACCACCTGCTACGGGAGATCGATCCCGGCGCCCTCCACGATGCCATCGCCGACGTGCCCAGGCCGGCGCTGCTCGGCGCCCTGGGCGCGACCGCCCTCGGCTTCGTCATCCTGCTCGGCTACGAGTGGTCGGCCAGCCGCTTCGCTGGCGTCACGCTGCCCATGCGCAGCCTGGCCACCGGCGGCTTCAGCGCCTTCGCCATCGGCAATGCGGTAGGCCTGTCGCTGCTTTCCGGCGGCTCCGTACGCTACCGACTGTATTCCCGGCATGGCATCGGCGCTGCCGAAATTGCCCGGATGACGCTATTTGCCAGCCTTTCCCTGGGCTGCGCACTGCCGGTGCTGGCGGCACTCGCCGCACTCTGCGACCTCGACGATGCGGCGTCGGCGCTGCACCTGCCCCGCGCCCTGGTCGCCGTCATCGCGATCGCCGTCCTGTCGCTGGCTGTCGGCCTGGTGGCGTTCCTGGCCCGGCACCGCCTGCCGGGAGAACGGCCGTCCCCCGACAGCCTGCTGGTCCGCCTCGGCCGCCGCAGCCTGCGCCTGCCAGGCCTGCGCCTATCGCTGCTGCAACTGCTGATCACCGCCCTCGACGTCGCCGCCGCCGCTACCGTCCTTTATCTGTTGCTGCCGGAAACCCCACCCTTCGCGGCGTTCCTGCTGGTCTACCTGCTCGCCCTGGCCGCCGGCGTACTCAGCCACGTACCGGGCGGAGTCGGGGTGTTCGAGGCGGTGCTGCTGGCCGCGTTCGCCGGCCAACTGGGCGCCGCGCCGCTGGCCGCGGCCCTGCTCTTGTACCGCTTGATCTACGTGGTGCTGCCGCTGCTGCTGGCCTGCCTGTTGTTGCTGTTCCTCGAAGCACGCCGGTTGTGGGTGACACGCCAGGCGATCCGCGTCGCCTCGGGTTTCGCCGCACCGATCCTGGCGATCCTGGTCTTCCTCTCCGGTGTCGTGCTGCTGTTTTCCGGCGCCACACCGGCGATCGACACCCGCCTGGAGCACCTCGGCTTCCTCATTCCACATCGCCTGATCGATGCCTCGCACCTGGTCGCCAGCCTGATCGGCGTGCTCTGCCTGCTGCTCGCGCAGGGTTTGCGCCGACGGCTGTCGGCCGCCTGGGCCCTGACCCTGGTGCTGTTGCTGGTGGGCGCCCTGCTTTCGCTGCTGAAAGGCTTCGACTGGGAAGAAGCCAGCCTGCTGAGCCTGACCGCCGCGCTGCTCGCCATGTTCCGCCGCTCCTTCTACCGTCCCAGCCGGCTGATGGAAGTACCCTTCTCGCCGCTCTATGTAGGCGCCAGCATCTGCGTGGTCGGCGCCTCGGTCTGGCTGCTGCTGTTCGCCAACCAGGACGTGCATTACAGCAACCAGCTCTGGTGGCAGTTCGCCCTGGACGCCGACGCCCCGCGCGCCCTGCGCGCCGCCCTCGGCAGTTGCCTGCTGCTCCTGGCCCTGGCCCTTGGCTGGCTGCTGCGCGCGGCACCGCCGGCGATCCGCGAGCCGAACGCGGAAGAGCTGCAGCGCGCGGCGCGGATCATCCGCCACTCGGACCAGCCGGATGGCGGCCTGGCCCTGACCGGCGACAAGGCCCTGCTCTTCCATGAGAGCGACGACGCTTTCCTCATGTACGCCCGCCGCGGTCGCAGCATGATCGCCCTGTACGACCCGATCGGCCCGGCCATGCAGCGCGCCGAACTGATCTGGCAGTTCCGCGACCTCTGCGACCTGCACCATGCCCGCCCGGTGTTCTACCAGGTGCGTGCCGAGAACCTGCCGTTCTACATGGACATCGGCCTGACCGCCCTCAAGCTCGGCGAAGAAGCGCGAGTCGACCTGCTGCGCTTCGACCTGGAGAACAAGGGCAAGGAAATGAAAGACCTGCGCTACACCTGGAACCGCGGCCAGCGCGACGGCCTGGCCCTGGAGTTCCATGAACCGGGCCAGGCTCCGCTGGACGAGCTGAAGGCGATATCGGACGCCTGGCTGGGCGGCAAGCAGGTGCGCGAGAAAGGCTTCTCCCTGGGCCGCTTCACCCCGGCGTACCTGAACTTCTTCCGCATCGCCATCGTCCGCCACCAGGGCAAGCCGGTGGCCTTCGCCAACCTGCTGGAAACCGACAGCCGCGAACTGGCGAGCCTCGACCTGATGCGCGTGCACCCGGACGCGCCGAAGCTGACCATGGAGTTCCTCATGCTCGGCCTCATCCTCCACTACAAGGCCCAGGGCCACGCGCGCTTCAGCCTCGGCATGGTGCCGCTGGCCGGGCTCCAGCCAAGGCGCGGCGCGCCGTTGACCCAGCGCCTGGGCGCGCTGGTCTTCCGGCGGGGCGAACAGTTCTACAATTTCCAGGGGCTGCGACGCTTCAAGGACAAGTTCCAGCCCGACTGGGAACCCCGCTACCTGGCCGTGCCAGCCGGGCTCGACCCGCTAGTGGCCCTGGCCGATACCGCCGCGCTGATCGCCGGCGGCCTGACTGGATTGGTGAAACGCTGATATGTCTGTCGTGAAACGTCACTGGCGCCGTTTTCTGGTCGCCGCCCTGGTGCTGATCGTCGGTGCCGCCCTGCTGCTCTGGAGCCGACCGGCGGCCCAGGCGAAACTGGAAGCCCTGGACCTCGACGACGGCGGCCACGCCACCCTTGCCGAACCCGGCGAGAAGCCGCGCTCGCGGGTGGTGGTGATCGCCGCCCCCGAACAGCAACTGAACGACGCCCAGATGCTGAACCTGGCTCACGACAGCGCCGCCCGGGTGATCCAGTACTTCCCCCCGGAAAACGGCGATTGCAGGGCGCAGCAGTCCCGGCTCGAAGCGGTCATTGCCCGCCTCGGCGGCAAGCCGAACCTGGTCGCCGGCATCGGCCCAGGCTCGACCACCGCCTGGCGCTGGCTCGCCAGCCAGGACGACGACAAGGCCAAGGCGCTCTCGGTCGGCTTCGACATTGCCCTGGCCGAGCGCGACTGCGACGCCCCGCTGCCGCACCAGGCGTCGCACGGCCAGTGGCTGCTGGCCTGGAACGACAACCCGGACGACGACACCGCAGTCTTCGTCCGCAAGCAGTCGAGCGCGGAAACCAGCATCAGCGACTACGACACCCCGCTGTCCGACGTGCTCGCCCATCAGTTGCGCCTGCAACTGCAAGGCAACGCCGAGGCCCTGCCGGTACTCGAGGTCCCCGCGGCGAAACCCTCGGACATCGTCACCCTGTTCTATTCCGGCGACGGCGGCTGGCGCGACCTGGACAAGGACTCTGCCGAGCATATGGCCAGCATGGGCTACCCGGTGGTCGGCATCGACACCCTGCGCTACTACTGGCAACACAAGAGCCCGGAACAGAGCGCCGCCGACCTCTCCAAGCTGATGCAACACTACCGCGAGAAGTGGGGCGCGAAACGTTTCGTCCTGGCCGGCTACTCGTTCGGCGCTGACATCCTGCCGGCGATCTACAACCGCCTGCCCGGAAAGGACCAGCAGCAAGTGAAAGCCATGCTGCTGCTGGCGCTGGCGCGGACCGGCAGCTTCGAGATCGAAGTGGAAGGCTGGCTGGGCAAGGCCGGCGAGGAAGCCGCCACCGGCCCGGAAATGGCCAGGTTGCCGGCGGCCAAGGTGTTCTGCATCTATGGCGCCGAAGAAAAGGACGAAAGCGGCTGTACCCAATCCCAGGCCGTCGGCGAGAAGCTCGAACTGCCGGGCGGCCACCACTTCGACGAGGACTACCTGTCCCTGGCGAAGAAGATGCTCCAGGCCATCCGCGACCGCGAGAACGCTCCCGACGCCTGATCGCGATCAAGCTCTCCCCGCTCCGCCCTTCTTGTCCCCGGCCGGCGCCAGCTAGACTGAGCCTGCCGGGGGCATTCAGGCTGGCTTCAGCGGAGCCGCCGAGAATACCGGCCGACCCGCCGCAGAGCGGGCTCCCGAGAGCCGAAGAGAAGGAACCGTGATGAGCTGGAAAAACACCGAATCCCGTTATGGGAGCCTGACCATTGCCCTGCACTGGCTGACCCTGCTGCTGATCGCCGGGGTCTACGCCTGTATCGAACTGAAGGGCAATTTCCCCAAGGGCAGCGAAACCCGCGAACTGCTCAAGCAATGGCACTTCATGCTTGGCCTGAGCGTTTTCCTGCTGGTCTGGTTGCGCCTGCTGGTGCGCCTGGCCACCCCTACCCCGCGCATAGAGCCCGCCATCCCCGCCTGGCAGGCGACGCTGGCCAGGCTGATGCACTACGCCCTCTACCTGATGATGATCGGCCTGCCCTTCGCCGGCTGGCTGATCCTCAGCGCCGCCGGCAAGCCGATACCGTTCTTCGGCCTGGAGCTACCGCCGCTGGTCGACAAGAACCCCGACCTCGCCGGGCAAATCAAGGAATGGCACGAAACCATCGGCAACGCCGGTTATTTCCTGATCGGCCTGCACGCCGCCGCGGCGCTCTTCCATCACTTCGTCAGCCGCGACAACACCCTGGTACGGATGCTGCCGCAACGGCGCTGAGAAACGCGCAAAAAAACGCGCCCAATCGGGCGCGCTTTTTTGCAGCGGAGCGGATCAGATCTCGACCTGGGTTCCCAACTCGATCACCCGGTTGAGCGGCAGGTTGAAATAGCGCAGGTTGCCGTTGGCGTTCTTCAGCAGGAAGGCGAACAACCCCTCGCGCCAGCGCGCCATGCCGATGCGCTTGGATGGAATCACCGTCTCCCGGCTGAGGAAGTAGGTGGTGCGCATCGGGCTGAAGTCCAGTTCGTTGAGATGGCACAGGCGCAAGGCAGCCGGGATGTCTGGCTCTTCCATGAAGCCGAAGTGCAGGATCACCCGGAAGAACCCGTCGCCATAGGCCTCGACCTCGAAACGGCGATCCGGCGAAACCCGTGGGCTGTCTTCGTTGACCACGGTGAGCAGCACCACCTGCTCGTGCAGCACCTGGTTGTGCAACAGGTTGTGCAGCAGCGCGTGAGGCACCGCGTCGGTACGCGCGGTAAGGAACACCGCGGTCCCCTGGACCCGGTGCGGCGGCTGCACGCGCATGCTGGAAATGAACACCGAGAGCGGCAGCGAGCCCTCGTCGAGACGCTCCACCAGCAGTTGGCGGCCACGCTTCCAGGTGGACATCAGGATGAAGATGACGATACCCGCGATGACCGGGAAGGCGCCGCCCTGGATCACCTTGGGCAGGTTGGCGGCGAAGAACAGGCTATCCACCGCGAGCATCACGCAGAAGAACGGGACGCCCAGCCACAGCGGCCATTTCCACAGACGCCAGATCACCACGCCCATCAGCAGGGTGGTGATCAGCATGGTTCCGGTCACCGCCACGCCGTAGGCAGCCGCCAGCGACGCCGAGGACTCGAAGCCGAGCACCAGCAGGACCACGCCGACCATCAGCGCCCAATTCACCCCGCCGATGTAGATCTGCCCCTGCTCGTGGCTGGAAGTGTGCTGGATGGTCATCCGCGGCACGTAGCCGAGCTGGATGGCCTGGCGGGTCAGGGAGAAGGCGCCGGAGATCACCGCCTGGGAGGCGATCACCGTGGCCAGGGTGGACAGCGCCACCATCGGCAGCAGCGCCCAGCCCGGCGCCAGCAGGTAGAAGGGGTTGCGCGCCGCCTCGGCGTTGGAAAGGATGGTCGCGCCCTGGCCGAAGTAGTTCAGCACCAGCGCCGGCAGCACCAGCAGGAACCAGGCACGGGCGATCGGCTTGCGACCGAAGTGGCCCATGTCGGCGTACAGCGCCTCGGCGCCGGTCAGCGCCAGTACGGTGGCGCCGAGGATGGCGACACCGATGCCGGGATGCGAGCTGAAGAAACGCACGGCCCATACAGGGTTCATCGCCTGCAGCACTTCCGGCTGCTGGATCACCCCGTAGACGCCCAGCGCCGCCAGGGCGCCGAACCAGAGCACCATGACCGGGCCGAACAGGATGCCGATCCGCGCGGTGCCATGCTTCTGGATCAGGAACAGGCCGATCAGCACGATAAGCGCCAGCGGTACCGTCCAGTGCTCCAGGCCGTCGAAGGCGATCTCCAGCCCTTCTACCGCCGACAGTACCGAGATCGCCGGGGTGATCATGCTGTCGCCGTAGAACAGCGCCGCGCCGATCAGGCCGGCAACCACCACGAAGGTCTGCAGCCTGCCGAACGGCGCCGCCGCCCGGCGCGCCAGGGCCGACAGCGCCATCACCCCGCCCTCGCCCTGGTTGTCGGCACGCAGGACGAAGATCACGTACTTGATGGAAACGACCCAGACCAGCGACCAGAAGATCAGCGACAGCACGCCAAGGACGCCATCGTGGTTGGCCTGCACCCCGTAGCCGCCGATGAAGACCTCTTTCAGGGTATACAAGGGACTGGTGCCGATATCCCCATAGCAGACTCCAACCGCCCCGACCATCAGGCCGATGGCAGAGCTGGAATGCCCCTCCGACGTCTCCTCGGCACGCGTCGCTGCATCACTCATGAAACGCTTTCCCCCGGAAAAATTCGGCAAATGCTGCGCCCATGCCGTCCGCGATGCAAGCGCCGAGGCCACGGACTGCTATGACTATAGAAGGCCGGGGAGCCGATTGCCGAGCGCCCGCGGTGAGTTTTTCCAGGGCCGGAAAAGAGCTGCACGGGAGACTGGAAAAGCCGCGGCGCTGCCGCTAGAATTGCGCACTTTTTGATCAGAGGCGCCAGCAAGCGCGCCCGCCTACCGAGGTTAGCCATGTCCACCCCCACTCCCAAAGTCGGCTTCGTCAGTCTTGGATGCCCCAAGGCGCTGGTCGACTCCGAGCGCATCCTCACCCAGCTGCGCATGGAAGGCTATGAGGTCGTTCCGACCTACGAAGACGCCGACGTCGTGGTGGTCAACACCTGCGGTTTCATCGACAGCGCCAAGGCCGAGTCCCTGGAAGTGATCGGCGAAGCCATCGCCGAGAACGGCAAGGTCATCGTCACCGGCTGCATGGGCGTGGAAGAGCACGCGATCCGCGACGTGCATCCAAGCGTGCTGGCGGTCACCGGCCCGCAACAGTACGAGCAGGTGGTTACCGCGGTGCACGAAGTGGTGCCGCCGAAGACCGAACACAACCCGCTGGTCGACCTGGTCCCGCCGCAAGGCGTCAAGCTGACCCCGCGCCACTACGCCTACCTGAAGATTTCCGAAGGCTGCAACCACAGTTGCAGCTTCTGCATCATCCCGTCCATGCGCGGCAAGCTGGTCAGCCGGCCGGTCGGCGACGTGCTGAGCGAGGCCGAGCGCCTGGTCAAGGCCGGGGTCAAGGAACTCCTGGTGATTTCCCAGGACACCAGCGCCTACGGCGTGGACCTGAAGTACAAGACCGACTTCTGGAACGGCCAGCCGGTCAAGACCCGCATGAAGGAACTCTGCGAGGCGCTGAGCAGCATGGGCGTGTGGGTTCGCCTGCACTACGTCTACCCGTACCCCAACGTCGACGACGTGATCCCGCTGATGGCCGCCGGCAAGCTCCTGCCGTACCTCGACATCCCCTTCCAGCACGCCAGCCCGAAGGTGCTCAAGGCCATGAAGCGCCCGGCCTTCGAGGACAAGACCCTGGCCCGGATCAAGCAGTGGCGCGAGATCTGCCCGGAACTGACCATCCGCTCGACCTTCATCGTCGGCTTCCCGGGCGAAACCGAAGAAGACTTCCAGTACCTGCTCGACTGGCTGACGGAAGCCCAGCTCGACCGCGTCGGCTGCTTCCAGTACTCCCCCGTCGAAGGCGCTCCGGCCAACGAGCTGGGCCTGGAGCCGGTGCCGGACGAGGTCAAGCAGGACCGCTGGGAACGCTTCATGGCCCACCAGCAGGCGATTTCCGCCGCTCGCCTGCAGCTCAAGGTGGGCAAGGAAATCGAAGTGCTGATCGACGAAGTCGACGAACAGGGCGCGGTCGGCCGCTCCTGGGCCGACGCTCCGGAAATCGACGGCAACGTGTTCGTCGACAGCGACGAGCTGAAGCCGGGCGACAAGGTCCGCGTGCGCATCACCGATGCCGACGAGTACGACCTCTGGGCCGAGCTGGTCTGAGCCCCCCTGAAGAGCCCCGCCCCGCGGGGCTTTTTCATCGCCAACCGTTCCGGAGAGCACGATGCTCAACAACGACGTACTACGCAGCCTGCGCTACCTGCTGGATCTTCCCGACGCACATCTGGCCGAACTGGCCGCCCCGTTCGGCGAGCAAGTCGAAGCGGACCTGCTCGAGGCTTACCTGAAGAAGGAAGACGAAGACGGCTTCCAGGCCTGCCCCGACCGCTACCTGGCGCGCTGCCTGGACGGACTGATCATCCAGCGCCGCGGTCGCGACGAGTCGCGTCCGCTACCGCCGCTGGAGCTGCCGTTGAGCAACAACATGATCCTGAAGAAGCTGCGGGTCGCCTTCGAACTCAAGGAGGAAGACCTCCATGCCATCCTCGACAGCGTCGACTTCCCGGTCTCCAAACCCGAGCTGAGCGCCCTGTTTCGCAAGCCCGGCCACAGCAACTACCGGACCTGCGGCGACCAGTTGCTGCGCAACTTCCTCAAGGGCCTGACCCTGCGCGTCCGTGGCTGAACGCGCGGAGCCGCTGCTGGCGGTTCTGCTCCAGGCGCCGCCCTGCGTCGACCCCTGGTTCCTGGAGTGCCGCCAGGATCGCGCCGGCCTGACCATCCTCGTCCGCGACCTCGCCAGCCAGCGCACCTGGCGCGTCGAGTTCGTCGAAGTCGAAGGCCTGCGCCAGCTCGACGCTGCCGACCTGCTGGAATTCTGGCCAGCCTGTGCGGCATCCGAGGGTTGGCTGTACCGGGTCGAGCAAGGCGGCTGGCTGGACCAGGAATGCCGTCGCGAGGGCTTCGTCGCCCGCGAGACCAAGGCCGTCGACGAGTATTTCGTCAATGGCGGCGATCGCTGCCTGAGCGTGCTGTCCTGGTCGCCACCGAAGGTTTCCCCGCTGATCTGACCGCCATGAAAAAAGCCGCCCGTGGGCGGCTTCTCGCGTGGCGCTCCGGCTACATCAGGAAGATCGTCGCCAGGCCGAGGAAGATGAAGAAACCGCCGCTGTCGGTCATCGCAGTGATCATCACGCTGGAGCCCATCGCCGGATCGCGTCCGAAACGATGCAGGGTCATCGGGATCAGCACTCCCATCATCGCCGCCAGCAGCAGGTTCAGGGTCATCGCGGCGGTCATCACCACGCCCAGTTCCCAGTTGCCGTAAAGATAGAAGGCCACCACGCCGATCACTCCGCCCCACGCCAGGCCGTTGACCAGCGCGACGCCAAGCTCCTTGCGCAGCAGGCGGTTGCGACTGTTGCTGGTCGGCTGTACCTGGTCGAGCGCGATGGCGCGGACGATCATGGTGATGGTCTGGTTGCCGGAATTACCACCGATGCCGGCAACGATCGGCATCAGCGCGGCCAGCGCCACCAGTTTCTCGATGGAGCCTTCGAACAGACCGATCACCCGCGAGGCGACGAAGGCGGTGATCAGGTTGGTGGCCAGCCAGGCCCAGCGGTTGCGCACCGACTTCCAGACCGAGGCGAAGATGTCTTCTTCTTCACGCAGACCGGCCATGTTGAGGACTTCGCTTTCGCTTTCCTCACGGATCAGGTCGACCATCTCGTCGATGGTCAGACGACCGATCAGCTTGCCGCCCTTGTCCACCACCGGCGCGGAAATCAGGTCGTAACGCTCGAATGCCTGGGCGGCGTCGTAGCCGTCCTCGTCCGGGTGGAAGGTCACCGGGTCGGTGGCCATGACTTCCAGCACTTGCTTGTCCGGATCGTTGACCAGCAGGCGCTTGATCGGCAGCACGCCCTTGAGCACGCCGTCGTAGTCGACCACGAACAGTTTGTCGGTATGCCCGGGCAGTTCCTTCAGGCGGCGCAGGTAGCGCAGCACCACTTCCAGGCTGACGTCCTCGCGGATGGTGACCATCTCGAAGTCCATCAGCGCGCCGACCTGGTCCTCCTCGTAGGACAGCGCCGAACGCACTCGCTCGCGCTGCTGCGCGTCGAGGCTTTCCATCAGTTCATGGACCACGTCGCGCGGCAGTTCCGGCGCCAGGTCGGCGAGTTCGTCGGCGTCCAGGTCCTTGGTCGCGGCGATGATCTCGTGGTCGTCCATGTCCGCGATCAGGGTTTCCCGGACCGCGTCGGAGACTTCGAGAAGGATGTCGCCGTCGTCCTCGGACTTGACCAGTTGCCAGACCGTCAGGCGGTCGTCCAGCGGCAGCGATTCGAGGATGTGGGCGATGTCGGCGGGGTGCAGTTCCTCCAACTTGCGCTGGAGTTCTACGAGATTCTGCCGGTGGACGAGGTTTTCCACCCGGTCATGGTGCTGGCCTTCCTGACGATGGGTCAGGTCTTCCACCACCTTGTGGCGATGCAGCAGCTCGACCACCTGCGCTAGGCGGTCCTGCAGGCTTTCCTGCGGCTTCTTGGCTTCTACTTCGGTCATAGCGCGCTCCACCCCCAGTAGCGGAGCACGCCAAAGGGGTCAATCAGAAACGTGATTGGTCAAACGGGAAACTGTTCGAGTTTCTACTGGGTAAGTCCATGGGGGTGTTCCAAGGGCCCTCTCGGGGCAGATACGGATAATGATAACACTCCGCTTGCGTTTTGCGCGTTACAAAATGGCGGCAAGAACAAGCGCTTGCGGCACAAAGTTCATCGTCACTCGACGCCTGACTGCGACGCCGGAAATTTCACTCAGGACACTCGGCCCCGCGGAAAAAGGCAACGCGTTAGCCTGCACTCACCCTTATCCGACCCGGAGTGCCGCCCATGCGTTCCCTGTCCCTCCTTCTCCTCCTCTCGCTGGCGTCCACCTGCGAGGCCGCTGCGGTATTCCGCTGCGAAGACGCCAGCGGCCATGTCAGCTTCACCCAACTCGGTTGCCCCGCCGGGCAGGCCGGCGAGACCGTCGTGGCGGACAACCCGCCGCCGGGAGGCAGGAGCGTCACGCCGAGGGCCGAGACGAAGACGAAAAAGGCGTCCATCGGCCGGAAAAGCGTGCCGCTCGCGGTGATCGGAGAAAGAGAAGATCGCTGCGGCAGACGCCTGGACGAGAAGGAACGCCGCAAGGCGATCGTGGAGCAGCGGATCATGGCGGGAATGACCCGCTCCGATGTGGAGCGGGCGCTGGGCAAGCCGGACCGGGTCAGCGGGAACAATGCGGAGGTGCGTTATCAGTACAAGGCCGACAAGCGACGGGGAGCGAGAAGCGTGAGCTTCGATCAGGAGGGATGTGTGAAGGGAAAGGGAAGGTACCGGGTGGAGCGAGTCGATCCCGGGAGCTAAGGCCGGGCCGTCCTCATACCGATGAAAGCAGGACCGGCATCGCCCTTAGCGTGCCGGGCAGGGTGTCGCCCTGCCTGCATGGAAAAGACGGACGACAGTCTTCAGCAACCTACCGCCTGCCCGCCGCGCACGCCTCTGGCTGGCAGTTATGGTCAGGCTCAATCCTCTTTCTGCGGTTCGCCGGGCAACAACGCGCGTGATGAACAGACCGCGATACAGGTGGAATCCCGTTTGCACGTCCACCGTTTCGGAAGCGCCTTGCAGTGAAGTCAAGGCAGCGATGCCCTTGCGCACACGGCACTCGTTCAACGCGCGGCTGCCTCCCTCCATCGGCAGCAAGGAGGGCAACGGCTCGCCAGCGGGCGCATGGTCGACAATGCTGCCGACGATGGTGATGAGCTGGTCGCCGCGCGCGCTGACGGCAGCCTGCGCGAGGTTTTCGGAAATCACCGCATCCAGGCGAACGATGCCGACGCGACGACTGATCAACATGACCATGGATCTCTCCTCTATGTATGGATGGCATCGCTACGATGCATCGCAACGACCTCTAGGAAGCCGTTCCACCCGTCCCCCCGGAGGCCTGCCCGGAAGCGGTGCGCTCGAGGTCGACGAGCAGCACGTGTTCGTGAGCGAGAACAAGGTCGAAACGAGCCTGTCCCAGCGCCTGGCCATCCTGCACGACGGACAGGTTTTCGATGGGCGTCAGGCGCAGCAGGCTGGCCTTCAGCACGCGCAGGCGCTCGCCGGCATTGCCTGACTGCAGCAGGCAGCGGGCATCCTGCAGGTACTGGTGCGCCTCGGGACCATGCCAGGTCAGGCGAAAGATGCTCTCGCAACTGGCCAGCAGGGACTCCTGCTCGCCACTGGCGGAAAACTCCCGCCGCACCTTGCCAAGCAGGCTCGAGGACTCCAGGCGCAAGGTCATGAAGGGGATGGCCGGCGGGGCCAGCAGTTGATCGGCATCGATGACGCTGCCGGCGGGCAGGCCGAACAACTGCCGCAACGTTTCGCGCAGGGCGGCGTGATCCAGGCGCACGGTTGCACTGGACATGTCGAACTCCTTTTTCAGGATGGATGACGGACAGGCACCGACGCGGCGGATACAACCGCCGGCCAGGCCGGAGCGAAGTACGTTCGTTCAATGCAGGCGCAGGACCCGCGCCAGGTTGCCGCGCGCCTGCAACAGCAGGACCAGCAGCACCAGCAGTACCCCGAGCATCCACGGCGAGAGGTGCTCGGCACGATACAACCCGGCCACTATTCCCAGCGCCTGGCAGCCGGTGCACAACGCCAGCAGGTAGGCGCACAGGGAAACGCCGGGGCGGAAACGCGCGCCGGCGCGGCGATAGGTGATCAGGCGCATGCAGATCGCCGAGCAGACCAGCACGGTCAGGGTGGACAGCGGATCAACCATCGGACTTGCCTCCCCGGCGGCGCAACAGCCCGCGCATCCAGCTGGGCAGTTCGCCGCCACGCATCCACTCGAGCATGCCGATGCCGCCGGTCACGCAGAGGGTCGCGGCGACGAAGGCGGCCATGCCGCTGGTCTGGGTCAACCCGCGGCCGAGCGCCTCGATTCCGGCGTAATAGCCGCCGACCCAGGACACCAGCAGGTAGCCGAGGCGGGTCAGGGCGTTGTAGTCACGGGCGAACACGACAAAGAAGATGGCGCCGCCGAAGCCTCCCAGCAAGGCGTTGCCATCGATACCCGGCAGGTACATGGCCAGGCCGACGCCAGCCATTGCGCTGGCGGCGGAGGCCGCAGAGCTTGGCTCGGACATGGATGACTCCCGGAAATGCAAAGGCCCGCCGAAAAGGCGGGCCCGGAACGGCCGAAGCCCGCATCGGCGGGCTTCGGCCAGAGGAATTTCAATCGTGGAGAATTTATACCTTTATCGTCCCATAGCGTCAATATGGGAAAACCCGTTTTCATACAGAAATTTTTTTAGCGCTCGCCCACGATCCCCACCTCCGCCATCGGCTCCTCCAGCCGCTGCAAGGCCTGGCGCAGCAAAGCGACGACCCGCTCGCGCCATTCCTTGTCCCAGCGATGCAGGGTGCTCTTCGACAGCCCGCTGAGTCGCTCGATCTCGCGGATGCTCGACGGCGGACGACGGAACATGCGCATCAGCAAGGCCAGGGTTGCCCGCTGCTCGATCAGGTCGGCCCCGGGCTTCAGCCAGTCGCGCAAAGCCGCCAGGCCAAGGACGAAATCCCGCCCGCGGGCGAACTCGGCCCGCACCACCGCCAGCTCCAGTGGGTGCGCAGCCAGCTGGCGCTGGGCGAAACGCACGGTCATCACCGCCTGGGCCTGCCATTCGTGCGGACTCAAACCGCTGGGCAGGTGCTCGATGAAGCTGCGATCGAAGCGCTCGCGCAGGCCATCGATCACCATCGCCGTCGACGACTTCGGTCCCGGCTGGTGCTCGAACATCCAGTAGGCCACGGCCAGCGCCTGCTCGGTACTTTGAAACATGGTATTCCCTCCTTGGCCGGCCCACCTGGCTGGCCGCTCGCATTAGCCACCCGCAGTGGCTGTGTTGGGCCGCCGTCCTACCCGACGCGAGTAGGAAAGCGCTGAAATTATGGTAATACCCATATACGGACGCTTGCAATGCCACAGGCACACCCTTAGTCTTTCCACCTATGGAACTCAAAGATCGCATCAAGGCGGCGCGCAAGCACGCCCATCTCAGCCAGGTCCAGCTTGCCCAGGCGGTAGGCATGACCCAGACCTCCATTTCCGATCTGGAGCGCGGCAAGTCCCGCGCCACCAGCTTCGTCGCGCAGATCGCCGGCGCCTGCGGCGTCAACCCCCTGTGGCTGGCGGAAGGTCGTGGCGAGATGCTCGCCGAGCGCGGCCAGGCGAATGCAGGCCCCAATGCCAGTTGGCTTGGCGCAGTAGAGTCATGGGACGACGAAACGCCCCTGGATGCCGACGAGATCGAACTGCCCTTCTACAAGGAGATCGAGCTGTCCGGCGGCAAGGGCAGCACGGTGATCCTGCAGACCGGCGGGCGCAAGCTGCGCTTCGGCAAGTACACCCTGCGCAAGAAGAACATCGATCCGGCCAGTGCAGCCTGCGTCACGGTCAGCGGCAACAGCATGGAGCCGGTGCTGCCGGACGGCAGCACGGTAGGCGTGGACACTAGCGCGCGGACGATCAAGGACGGCGACATGTACGCCTTCGACCACGACGGCCAACTGCGCGTTAAACTGCTTTACCGCCTTCCAGGCGGCGGCCTGCGCATTCGCAGCTTCAACAGTGACGAGCATCCGGACGAGCGCTACGAGCCCCAGGAAGCCGCCGAGCACATCAACGTGATCGGCCGGGTGTTCTGGTACTCGGTGCTGGTCTGACCCCTTCCCGCCCCGCCTGACGACGGGGCCGCGTTCCGGCGGAAGAAAAATCCCGGGCAAAGAAAAAGGGCCTGCATTGCTGCAGGCCCTTTCGGTATGGCGCACTCAGGAGGATTCGAACCTCCGACCGCTCGGTTCGTAGCCGAGTACTCTATCCAGCTGAGCTATGAGTGCGTGTCGGTGCTTTTTCCGGCCACCTGCCGGTAACGCTTGTTTTACCGTGAAAGACCGCAACTGTCGATCCTTCGCTCGCCGAGCCCCCTGACGAGAGGAACCCTTCGAAATATGGCGCACTCAGGAGGATTCGAACCTCCGACCGCTCGGTTCGTAGCCGAGTACTCTATCCAGCTGAGCTATGAGTGCGTGTCGGTGCTTTTTCCGGCCACCTGCCGGTAACGCTTGTTTTACCGTGAAAGACCGCAACTGTCGATCCTTCGCTCGCCGAGCCCCCTGACGAGAGGAACCCTTCGAAATATGGCGCACTCAGGAGGATTCGAACCTCCGACCGCTCGGTTCGTAGCCGAGTACTCTATCCAGCTGAGCTATGAGTGCGTCGTGGGGGCGCATTATAGATTGTGGATTTTATCCGTCAAGCGATTTTTTCAATCAAATCAGTAACTTAGTTACCAAGATGGCTTTCGCCGCCTGAATCAACCTCTAACACTTGAATGGCGGAGAGGGGGGGATTCGAACCCCCGACACCCTTTTGAGGTGTACTCCCTTAGCAGGGGAGCGCCTTCGGCCACTCGGCCACCTCTCCGCAACACGGGGCGCATGATACCCATCTTTACCCCGTTTGCAAAGGGAAAATTAGATAAAAATTAATGGTTTGGCTCTTGATCTTTCTCTTTCTGGATGCGCTGGTAAATTTCCTCCCGGTGCACGGCGACTTCCTTCGGCGCGTTGACGCCGATGCGCACCTGGTTCCCTTTGACACCCAGTACCGTCACGGTGACGTCGTCACCTACCATCAGGGTCTCTCCGACCCGACGAGTCAGAATCAGCATTCCTTTCTCCTCACGCGAATATTTCAGGACAACAGTCTGCAAAAAAGAAATGGCGGCGGATCCGCAGAAATCAAGAGCGCGATCCTTCACCCAGTATTGACCAGTCCCGCCGGAATGAAAGTTCCTGCCGAACGGTCAAAAACGACAAAAGGCGCGGGGTTGCCGCGCCTTTCGCCTGCCAGCGTCACTCACCCTGTCGCGCCGGCGCGTCGAGCTCGAACGCCGTGTGCAGGGCACGTACCGCCAGTTCCAGGTACTTCTCTTCGATCACCACGGAAACCTTGATTTCCGAGGTGGAGATCATCTGGATGTTGATGCTTTCCTTGGCCAGCGCCTCGAACATGCGGCTGGCCACGCCGGCGTGCGAACGCATGCCGACGCCGACGATGGAAACCTTGGCGATGTTGGTGTCGCCGATGGCTTCGCGCGCGCCGATGTTGGCGGCGGTCTGCTTGAGGATTTCCAGGGCGTTCAGGTAATCGTTGCGATGCACCGTGAAGGTGAAGTCGGTGGTGTTATCGTGCGCCACGTTCTGCACGATCATGTCGACTTCCACATTGGCGGCACTGATCGGCCCGAGGATCTTGAAGGCCACGCCGGGGGTATCGGGTACGCCACGGATGGTCAGCTTGGCTTCGTCGCGGTTGAAGGCGATGCCGGAGATGATCGGCTGTTCCATGGATTCCTCTTCATCATCGATAGTAATGAGGGTGCCCGGACCCTCCTGGAAGCTGTGCAGCACGCGCAGCGGAACGTTGTACTTGCCGGCGAACTCGACCGCCCGGATCTGCAGCACCTTGGAACCGAGGCTGGCCATTTCCAGCATTTCCTCGAAGGTGATCTTGTCCAGCCGGCGGGCCTGCGGCACTACGCGCGGATCGGTGGTGTAGACGCCGTCGACGTCGGTGTAGATCTGGCATTCGTCGGCCTTCAACGCCGCCGCCAGGGCCACCCCGGTGGTATCGGAACCGCCGCGGCCCAGCGTGGTGATGTTGCCGTTGCCGTCGACGCCCTGGAAACCGGCGACCACCACTACCCTGCCGGCCTTGAGGTCGGCGCGGATGTGGGTGTCGTCGATGTGCAGGATGCGCGCCTTGGTGTGCGCGCTGTCGGTGAGGATACGCACCTGGTTGCCGGTATAGGAGACCGCCGGCACGCCGCGCTTGATCAGGGCCATGCTGAGCAGGGCGATGGTCACCTGCTCTCCGGTCGAGACCATGACGTCCAGTTCGCGCGGAACCGGCTGCTCCATGATCTGGTTGGCCAGGCCGATCAGACGGTTGGTCTCGCCGCTCATGGCGGATACCACCACGACGACGTCATCGCCCGCTTCGCGGAATTTCTTCACCTTCTCGGCCACCTGCTCGATACGCTCGACGGTGCCGACGGAGGTCCCTCCAAACTTCTGTACGATCAAAGCCATTTCAAACCGCCTGATTCCGTGAAGGGCGCCCTTTTGAACCTGCCACATTCTTTCGCTACCCGGACTGGCGGGGCGCACCGCCGGCCGGGCATCAAGGGGCGCTGGCCGCCCGGCCCCGCATCGCTCTGGCGCGGGGCCGGCATGGCATCAGAGCCCTTGCTCGACGAAGCGCTGGGCCAGGGCCAGGGCCTCGTCCAATTTCGCTGCATCGGTGCCGCCGCCCTGGGCCATATCCGGGCGTCCGCCACCTTTGCCACCAACTGCCGCCGCGGCTTGCTTCATAAGCTCGCCGGCCTTCAGTTGGCCGGTCAGGTCCTGGGTCACGCCTGCGACCAGTACGACCTTCCCGTCCAGCTCGCCGCCGAGCAGGATCACTGCGCGGCCGAGCTTGTTCTTCAACTGGTCGACCAGCGCCAGCAGCGCCTTGCCGTCCAGACCATCGAGGCGCGCGGCGAGTACCTTCGCGCCCTTGATTTCCACCGCCGCCGCCGAAAGATCGTCGCCGGCCGCGCTGGCAGCCTTGGCCTTGAGCTGTTCCAGCTCCTTCTCCAGCGAACGGTTGCGCTCCAGCAGGGCGCCGAGCTTGTCCAGCAGGTTGTCGCGACTGCCCTTGACCAGGCTGGCGGCTTCCTTGAGCTGCTCCTCGGCACCGTTCAGGTAGGCCAGCGCCGCCGCGCCGGTGACCGCCTCGATACGGCGTACGCCGGCAGCCACGCCACCCTCGCTGGTGATCTTGAACAGGCCGATGTCGCCGGTGCGGGATACGTGGGTGCCACCGCACAGCTCGACGGAGAAATCGCCGCCCATGCTCAGTACGCGCACCTGGTCGCCGTACTTCTCGCCGAACAGCGCCATGGCGCCCTTGGCCTTGGCGGTGTCGATATCGGTTTCCTCGGTCTCGACCTCGGTGTTGCGACGGATTTCGGCGTTGACGATATCCTCCAGGGCCTTCAGTTGTTCCGCCTTGATCGCCTCGAAGTGGCTGAAGTCGAAACGCAGGCGCTGGCTGTCCACCAGCGAGCCCTTCTGTTGTACGTGGTCGCCCAGTACCTGGCGCAGCGCGGCATGCAGCAGGTGGGTCGCGGAGTGGTTGAGCGCGGTGGCCTGGCGTACCGAGGCGTCGACCTCGGCCTTGACCGCGCCGCCGACGCTCAGGTTGCCCCGGGCGACCACGCCATGGTGCAGGTGCGCGCCGCCAGCCTTGGTGGTATCGCGCACGTCGAAGCGCACGCCAGCCGCCTCGAGGTAGCCACTGTCGCCGACCTGGCCGCCGGACTCGGCGTAGAACGGCGTCTGGTCGAGGACCACGACGCCCTCCTCGCCCTCCTCCAGGCGCTCGACGGCCTGGCCGTCCCTGAACAGCGCGACGATCTGCCCGGCGCCGGAGACGCCCTGATAGCCGAGGAAGCGGGTCTCGCCGTCGACCTTGACCAGGCTGTTGTAGTCCATGCCGAAGGCGCTGGAAGCGCGGGCGCGCTCGCGCTGGGCCTCCATCTCGCGCTCGAAGCCGTCCTCGTCGATGGTCAGCTCGCGCTCGCGGGCGATGTCATTGGTCAGGTCGACCGGGAAGCCATAGGTGTCGTACAGCTTGAACACCACGTTGCCGGGAATCACGCTGCCCTGCAGTTCGGCGAGGTCCTGTTCGAGGATCTTCAGGCCTTGCTCCAGGGTCTTGGCGAACTGTTCTTCCTCGGTCTTCAGCACGCGCTCGATGTGTGCCTGCTGTTGCTTCAGCTCGGGGAAGGCATCGCCCATCTCGGCGACCAGCGCTGCGACGATCTTGTGGAAGAAGGTGCCCCTGGCGCCCAGCTTGTTGCCGTGGCGGCAGGCGCGGCGGATGATCCGCCGCAAGACGTAGCCGCGACCCTCGTTGGACGGCAGTACGCCGTCGGCGATCAGGAAGCTGCAGGAACGGATGTGGTCGGCTACCACCTTCAGCGACGGCGCGTCGTCGTTGGCGCAGCCGATGGCCTCGGCGGAGGCTTTCAGCAGGTTCTGGAACAGGTCGATCTCATAGTTCGAGTGCACGTGCTGGAGTACCGCGCTGACGCGCTCCAGGCCCATGCCGGTGTCCACGCTCGGCGCCGGCAGCGGGTGCATGACGCCGTCCGCGGTGCGGTTGAACTGCATGAACACGTTGTTCCAGATCTCGATGTAGCGGTCGCCGTCCTCTTCCGGCGAACCGGGCGGGCCGCCCCAGATCTCCGGCCCATGGTCGAAGAAGATCTCGGTGCAGGGACCGCAGGGTCCGGTATCGCCCATCGCCCAGAAGTTGTCGGACGCATAGGGCGCGCCCTTGTTGTCGCCGATCCGCACCATACGCTCGGCGGGCACGCCGACTTCCTTGGTCCAGATGTCGTAGGCCTCGTCGTCGGTGGCGTAGACGGTGACCCAGAGCTTTTCCTTGGGCAGGTTCAGCCATTTCTCGCCGGTGAGGAACTCCCAGGCGTAATGGATGGCGTCGCGCTTGAAATAGTCGCCGAAGCTGAAGTTACCCAGCATTTCGAAGAAGGTGTGGTGCCGCGCGGTGTAGCCGACGTTTTCCAGGTCGTTGTGCTTGCCGCCGGCGCGCACGCATTTCTGGCTGGTGGTCGCACGGGTGTAGGCGCGCTTTTCCAGGCCGAGGAAGCAGTCCTTGAACTGGTTCATGCCCGCGTTGGTGAACAGCAGGGTCGGATCGTTCGCCGGGATCAGCGAACTGGAAGCGACACGGGTGTGTCCCTTCTCTTCGAAGAAGCGGAGGAAGGCTTCACGGATTTCAGCGCTTTTCATAGGTTCTTCCACGGAAAATTGGCGGCCACGAATCGCCGGCAAAGGGCCGCATTATATCGGCCCTTGGGCAAGGTTGTAGTGTATTTGCGCGATAGTTATTGCCTATTGCCGACCTTTTCGCTTATGAGCGACGAAAGGCCGCGAAGGCATCCAGTACTTGTCCTATGGACTCGGCGGAAACGTCCAGGTGGGTGACCAGGCGCAAACGCGCCGCCGCGCTGATCCGCACCCCGCGCTCGGCGAGGAAGTCGCGCAGCGCGACCGCCCGCTCGCCGACATCGACGTAGACCATGTTGGTCTGCACCGGCTCCACCGCATAGCCCAGTTCGCGCAGCCCGTCGCCCAGGCGCGCGGCGTTGGCGTGGTCGTCGGCCAGGCGTGCCACCTGGTGGTCGAGGGCGTACAGGCCGGCAGCCGCCAACAGGCCGGCCTGGCGCATCCCGCCGCCGACCATCTTGCGCCAGCGGCGGGCCTTGCCGATCAGTTCTACGCTGCCGCAAAGCACCGAGCCCACCGGCGCACCGAGGCCCTTGGACAGGCACACCGACACCGAGTCGAAGTGTCGGGTGATCTCGCTGGCGTCTACGCCCAGCTTCACCGCCGCGTTGTACAGGCGCGCGCCATCCAGGTGCAGGGCCAGGCCACGCGCGCGAGTGAAGGCGCGCGCCGCGGCCAGGTAGTCGAGCGGCAGCACCTTGCCCTGCATGGTGTTTTCCAGGGCCAGCAGGCGGGTCCTGGCGAAGTGGAAATCGTCGGCCTTGATCGCCGCCGCGACCTTGTCCAGGTGGAGCGATCCGTCGGCCTCGCCGTCGATCGGCTGCGGCTGGATCGAGCCCAGCACCGCGGCACCGCCGCCCTCGTATTTGTAGGTATGCGCCTGCTGGCCGACGATGTATTCGTCGCCGCGCTCGCAGTGGGCCATCAATCCGAGCAGGTTGCTCATGGTCCCGGTCGGTACGAAGAGCGCCGCGGCGAAGCCCAGGCGCGCCGCCAGTTCGGCCTCCAGGCGGTTGACCGTGGGGTCCTCGCCATAGACGTCGTCGCCCAGTTCGGCCGCGGCCATGGCTTCGCGCATGCCGGCGGTGGGCTGGGTGACGGTGTCGCTGCGCAGGTCGATGACAGGCACGGAGGGCTCCTCGGTTCGGCGGAAAAGCCCGATCCTACGGCGCTCTACCGACAGCCACAAGGGAAGTCGGGAAATCTTCCCGGCCGCAACGGAAACGGAGCGCCGAAGCGCTCCGTCATGATCGAGAGGGAAGGCCGATACGCCTCAGAGCTTGGCCGGCACCACCAGGATTCCGGCACGCAGGCCGTTCTTCACCCGTGGATTGGGGAAGATGATGCGCGCGCCGACCTCGTCCACCACCCAGCGCGTGCCGCCGATATCCTCGGCCAGCAGGTAGCCCGGCGAGAGTTCGGTGAAGTTGGCCACGTCGTCGTCGAGGTGCAGGCGGAAGTGGTCGCTGTGCTTGATCACCTCGCGCGACACGCTGAACAGCTTGAGGCCGTCGAGCCGGGAGCCGTCCGGCTGTTCCTCGCTGCCGTCGATCAGCAGCTCCAGGCTCCGCTCCAGGCGCTCCAGGTTGACCTCCTGGTTCTCTCCGAACGGACGTGCCTTGCCCAGTTCCAGGGTAAAGGCCTCGGCGCCGAGCTGGCCGTAGGTGTAGGCGCTGAAGGTGATGCCCGGCTTGTTCTGCAACAGCACCGCCTTGATGCCGGCGTCGCGCAGGCGGGCCAGTTCGCTGCGGGAATGCTGGCGGCCCTCGGCCCAGGGGTAGAGGGCGAACTGCTCGATCTTCGAGCCGCGGATCGCGGTATGCAGGTCGTAGTGCAGGTGGACTCGCTCGGTCTTGCTGAAGAACACCTGGGCCAGGCGCTCCAGCTCGGCGGCACGGAAGGCCTCGTTGCCGCTGCCCTCCTCGTGGCGACCGTTGAACAGGCGGTTCATGTCCTGTTCGACGTAGCGCTCGCCGCGGCGGATGGCTTCGGGGTTGCCGAACAGGAAGAGGACCCTGGCGGCAGGCTTGAGGGTGCCAGCGGCGACCTTGCGGATCAGCCGTTCGAGCAGTTCGATGGGCGCGGTCTCGTTGCCGTGGATACCGGCCGAGAGCAACAGGTCGACGCCGTTATCGCGGGCGCCGATCGGCGTGACTTCCAGCGCGCCCTCGGCCAGCCAGTGCAGGCGGGTGCCGTCGGCGGTGAGCTGGATCTTCTCGGTCGGCTCGCGGCCGGCCAGGGTCAAGTCGAGCAGTTTGCCGAGGGCGAGCATGGGATGTCCTCAGTCAGTGGGTGTGGTCGCAGCCGCAGTCGGGGCCGTGCTCGTGGTCGTCGCCCTCTTCGATCGGCTCCATCTCCAGTTGCAGGCTGACCAGGTTGGTCGCCATCGGCCGCAGCAGCAGGTTGGTGTATTCGGTATCGCCGTCTTCGACGTCGACGCCGATCAGCAACTGGCCGTTGCCGGCTTGCTGGACCCACACTTCCTTGCCCTGCCAGACCACGGCGAAACGGGTGCAGGAAGTTTCCAGCTGGGTGCCGTCGGTATCTTCGAGGATCAGTTGCAGGCTATCGGACATGGTGGCGAGGCTCTCAATCGAGTTGGAAGGAATAAACCGAGCCCAGTTTAAGGATCTGCGTCAGTTCATCCAATGCCGTCCGGCACTCCAGCAGCAGTTGGGGGTCGGCCAGGTCGGTCTCGCTCAGGCGGTCGCGGTAGTGCCGGTCGACCCAGGCTACCAGCGTGTCGTACAGGCCGGCGCTCATGATCACCCCCGGATTCACCGCCGCCAGCTCCCGTTCCTGCAGCGCCACGCGCAAGCGCAGGCAAGCCGGACCGCCGCCGTTCTGCATGCTCTGCTTGAGGTCGAAGACCTTCACTTCGCGGATCGGACCGTCGTCGCCGGTGAGCTGGTCCAGGTAGTTCCAGACCCGCGGGTTGTTCCGACACTCCTCCGGTACCACCAGCAGCATCGAACCGTCGGCCTTCGACAGCAGTTGGCTGTTGAACAGGTAGGACTTCACCGCGTCCTCCACCGCGACCTGGTCGCGCGGCACGCAGATGGCGCGGAAGCGGCCGCCGCGGCGGCCCAGCTTGTCGTGCAGTTCGGCAAGGACCTTCTCGGTATCGAGGAAGGCGTCCTCGTGATGGAACAGCACCTCGCCATTGCCCACCGAGATCACATCGTTGTGGAACACGCCCTGGTCGATCACCGCCGGGTTCTGTTGAGCGTAGACCACTCCGGCCTCGCTCAGCCCGTGCAGACGCGCGACGGCCTGGCAGGCTTCCAGGGTCTGGCGCGCCGGATAGCGTTGCGGCGCCGGGAAGCGACTGTCGAAGGCGCTGCGACCGAAGACGAAGAACTCCACGCCGGCATCGCCATAGTCCTTGCAGAAGCGCGTGTGGTTGGCCGCGCCTTCGTCGCCGAACTGGCTCACTGCCGGCAACGCCGCGTGATGGGCGAAATGCCGCTCGTCGTTGAACATCGCCGCCAGCACGCGGCTGGTGGTGGGATGCTCGATGGATCGGTGGAACTTGCAGTTCAGGTTGGCCGCGGTGAAATGCACGCGGCCATCGGCGGTGTCGGCACTCGGGCTGACCGTGGCGGCATTGGCGGTCCACATGCTCGAAGCCGAGCTGCAGGCGGCGAGGAGAGGCATCGCTTCCTTCGCCGCGCGGCGGATCACCTCCTCGTCGCTGCCGGAGAAGCCCAGGCTACGCAGCGCAGCGGTATCCGGGCGGGCTTGCGGAGCGAGTACCCCCTGCTTGAAACCCATCTCCATCAGCGCCTTCATCTTCGCCAGGCCCTGCTTCGCCGCTTCCTTCGGGTTGGACACCGCCTGGCTGTTGCTTTGCGAAGCGACATTGCCGTAGGACAGGCCGCCGTAGTTGTGGGTCGGGCCGACCAGGCCGTCGAAATTCACTTCATGGGCATTCATAGGCTGATCCCGGGAGTCAGGGTGGCAGGAAGGGACACGCTGGGGCTTTCCAGCGAGGCGACCGGATAGGCGCAGTAATCGGCGGCGTAGTAGGCGCTCGGCCGGTGGTTGCCGGACGCGCCGATACCGCCGAACGGCGCGCTGCTGGCGGCGCCGGTGAGCTGCTTGTTCCAGTTGACGATGCCGGCGCGGCTTTCCACGAGGAACTGCTCGAAACGCTCGCGGGAATCCGACAGCAACCCGGCGGCCAGGCCGTACTGGGTGGCGTTGGCTTCACGGATCGCCGCAGCGAAATCGGAGTAGCGGATCACTTGCAACAGCGGCCCGAAGAACTCTTCGTCCGGTCGCTCGGCCACCGCGCTGACGTCGAGGATGCCCGGGGTCAGCAGGGCGGCGCCGTCGATCGGCTGGGTCATCGCCAGCAGCGGCTGTGCGCCCTTGCCGATCAAATGCTCCTGGGCCTTGAGCAGGTGCTCGGCGGCGCTCAGCGAAATCACCGCGCCCATGAACGGCGCCGGCTGTTCGTCGAAGCGACCGACCCGCAGGGTAGCGCTGACCGCCACCAGGCGCGCCAGCAGTGCGTCGCCCCAGGCGCCCTGTGGCACCAGCAGGCGGCGGGCGCAGGTGCAACGCTGGCCTGCGGAGATGAAGGCGGACTGGATGATGGTGTAGACGGCGGCGTCGAGGTCGGCGACCTCCTCCACCACCAGCGGGTTGTTGCCGCCCATCTCCAGCGCCAGGATTTTCTGCGGCTGGCCGCCAAACTGGCTGTGCAGCAGGTTGCCGGTGCGACTGGAACCGGTGAAGAACAGACCGTCGAGCCCACCGTGGGCGGCCAGCGCGACGCCGGTTTCGCGACCGCCCTGGACCAGGTTGAGCACGCCGGCCGGCAGGCCGGCCTCGATCCAGGCCTTGAGCGTCAGCTCGGCGACCTTCGGGGTCAGCTCGCTGGGCTTGAACACCACGCAGTTACCGGCCAGCAGCGCCGGGACGATATGCCCGTTGGGCAGGTGGCCGGGGAAATTGTAGGGACCGAATACCGCCACCACGCCATGCGGCTTGTGCCGCAGCACGGCGGTGGCGTCGGCCAGCGGACCGGACTTCTCGCCGGTGCGCTCGCGGAACGCCTGCACCGAGATCGCCACCTTGTTGACCATGCTGGTCACTTCGGTGGCCGACTCCCACAGCGGCTTGCCGGTTTCCTCGCCGATCGCCCGGGCCAGCTCGTCGGCGCGGGACTTGAGGGTCGCAGCGAAGCGCTCGAGCAACTCGATGCGCTGCTCCAGCGGGCGCCGCGCCCAGGCCGGGAAGGCCTCGCGGGCGGCACGCACGGCGGCATCGACCTGGGCGGCGTCAGCGCCGCGCCCGGACCAGACCACGCCCTGGCCAACCGGGTCGAGGGACTCCAGGGTCTCGCCCTGGCCCGCCAGCCACTGGCCGGCAATGTAATGGGTACTCATCATCGACTCCTCGGGCGCCCTCGCCGGGACGCCTCCATCAGGCTTTCAACCGCGCTTCTGCGCCGACAGCGGCACCGCGCGTACCGAGGCGCCGGCCGACAGGCGCAGGCGCTTGGCGGTCAGCGGATCGACCACCAGGGTGCCGGCGGCGGCCCGCGCCGGCGCGGCGGTGATGCGACAGTCTTCGCGCTTGCGGTTGTGGATCAGGTAGGGCTCGGCGTCGTCGCCGGGAGTGCCCACCGCCAGCACCAGGTTCTGGCTCTCGGCGATGGCGCGGATCTTGTCGGTCTCGGCCTCGATCGCCGGGCCGGCGTCGAAGATGTCGACGTAGCCCTGGTAGCTGAAGCCCTCGGCCTTGAGCATGGCCAACGCCGGCTCGGTGTTCGGATGGACGCGGCCAATCACCCCGCGCGCCTCCTCGGAGAGGAAGCAGGTGTAGAGCGGGAACTTCGGCATCAGCTCGGCGATGAAGGCCTTGTTGCCGACCCCGGTGAGGTAGTCGGCCTGGGAGAATTCCATCTTGAAGAAGTGCCGGCCGAGGCTTTCCCAGAATGGCGAACGCCCCTCCTCGTCGGACATGCCGCGCATCTCGGCGATCAGCTTGTCGCCGAACAGGTGGCGGAATTCGGCGATGAACAGGAAGCGCGCGCGCGACAGCAGCTTGCCGTTGAGGCCGCTGCGGTGGTCGGCGTGGAGGAACAGCGAGCACAGCTCGGAATTGCCGGTCAGGTCGTTGGCCAGGAACAGCGTGGGGATCTCGCGATGGATGTTGAGTTCCTGCGAGGCGCTCACGGTGAGGCCGACCCGGTAGTTGTACCAGGGTTCGCGAAGCCCTACCGCTCCGGCGATGGCGGAGATGCCGACGACCTTGCCGGCGTCGTCCTCGAGGACGAACAGGTAGTCGGCGTCGCCGCGTTCGGCCTCGCCACGGAAGGCCTTCTCGGCCCAACTGACGCGATGCTGCAGGCGCTGCTCGTTGGCCGGCAGGGTGGTCAGGCCGGTGCCGGTGCTGCGCGCCAGCTCGATCAGGGCCGGCAGGTCGGCGCTGGTAACAGGACGTACGATCATGACTGGCTCCTTCAGACCGCTACCAGGCGCACGCTGGCGCCTTCGCCGACGCCCAGGGCCTCGGCGGCTTCAACACTCAGGGCCACCGGCTTGCCGGGCGCCCAGTCCAGGTCCAGCACGACCGCGCGGAAGTCCTGCAACTGGCCGTTGGTGACCAGGTATGGACGCCCGCTCTTCGGCGCCTCGCCGATCTTCACCGGAACCACCCGGCTCTGGGCGATCGAGCGAATCCCCGAGGTGCGCGCGTGCAGGGTCGGGCCGCCATCGAAGATGTCGATGTAGTTGTCGGTCTCGAAGCCTTCGCGCATCAGGATGTCGAAGGTGATCTGCGCTCGCGGGTGAACCTGGCCCATGGATTCCTGGGCGGCATCCGGCAACAGCGGCACGTAGATCGGATAGTGCGGCATCAGTTCGGCGAGGAAGGTGCGGCTCTTCAGCCCGGAGAGCTTTTCCGCCTCGATGTAGTTCAGGTCGAAGAAGTTGCGCCCGACCGCGTTCCAGAACGGCGATTCGCCCTGCTCGTCGCTGTAGCCGACGATCTCCACCACCACCGCGTCGGCGAAGCGCTCCGGATGGCTGGCCATGAACAGCAGGCGACCGCGCGAGTTGAGTTCGGCATAGACGCTCTGCACCAGGTCGCGCTGTACGTAGAAACTGGTCAGCAGGCTGTTGCCGGTAAGGTCGTGGCACAGCGAGAGGACATGGATCTTGTTGTGGATCGACAGCGAGCGCGAGGCGTGCACGAAGGTTTCGTTGCGGAAGCTGTAGAACGGTTCCGAGAACCCGGCCGAGGCGACGATCGCCGAGCAGCCGACCAGCTCGCCGCTGGCGCTGTCCTCGAGGACGAAGAAATAGCTTTCCTCGCCGTTGTAGCTTACCTCCGCGGCGAACGAGGCCTCGGAAGCGAGGATCTTGTCGCGCAGGCGTTCGGCGTCATCCGGCAAGGACGTGACGCCTACCGGGCTGTCCGCCGCCAGACGCTGCACCTGTGGCAGGTCGGCCGCTTGGGCGGGGCGCATCACCAACATGGCGTCACTCCTTTCTCAGACAACGATGATTGCCGCATCCATGCGCGGGACCGCGGCACCTTCCTGTGCCACGGTTTCGAACGTCCAGCAGGGAAGATCCCGCGCCACGCACGGCGGCACGGTTCCCGGCTCCGGCGCGGGCCGCTCCGGGATGTCGCATCGGGTACCCCGGCCTGCGCCGGGGCTCCGTGGGTTCGCTCAGCCGCGGACCAGCTTGGCCACGGCGCGCTCGAAGCGCTCCAGGCCTTCGTCGATCTCGGCGTCGTCGATCACCAGGCTCGGCGCGAAGCGCACCACGTCCGGGCTGGCCTGGAGCACCATGACCGCCTCTTTCTCGGCGGCGTTGAGCACATCCCTGGCCTTGCCCTTCCACTCGTCGGTCAGCGCCGCGCCGATCAGCAGACCCATGCCGCGAATCTCGCCGAAGATGCCGTACTCCTGGCCGATCTTCTGCAGGCGGGACTTGAAGCGCTCATGCTTGGCCTTCACGCCATCCAGCACTTCCGGGGTATTGATCACGTCCAGCGCCGCCTCGGCCACCGCCGACGCCAGCGGGTTGCCGCCGTAGGTGGTGCCGTGGGTGCCGACCGACAGGTGCTTGGCGATCTCGCCGGTGGTCAGCATCGCACCGATAGGGAAGCCGCCGCCCAGGCTCTTGGCGCTGGAGAGGATGTCCGGGACCACGCCGTAGTGCATGTAGGCGAACAGCTCGCCGACCCGGCCCATGCCGCTCTGGACCTCGTCGAAGACCAGCAGCGCGTTGTGCTCGTCGCACAGCTTGCGCGCCCCTTCCAGGTAGGCCTGCTGCGCCGGCAGCACGCCGCCCTCGCCCTGGATCGGTTCCAGCACCACGGCGCAGGTCTTGTCGGAGATCGCCGCCTTCAGCGCTTCCAGGTCGTTGTAGGGAACGTGGGTGATACCCTCGAACTTGGGCCCGAAGCCATCGGAATACTTCGGCTGGCCGCCGACGTTGACGGTGAACAGGGTGCGCCCGTGGAAGCTGTTGCTGGCGGCGATGATCTCGTACTTCTGCGGGCCGTAGACATCGTTGGCGTAGCGGCGAGCCAGCTTGAAGGCCGCCTCGTTGGCCTCGGCGCCGGAGTTGGCGAGGAACACCCGCTCGGCGAAGGTGGCGTCCACCAGCTTGCGCGCCAGGCGCAGGGCCGGCTCGTTGGTGAAGACGTTGGAAACGTGCCAGATGCGCTGGGCCTGCTCGGTGAGCGCCTTGACCAGCGCCGGATGCGCGTGGCCCAGGGAGGTCACGGCGATGCCGCCGGCGAAATCGATCAGTTCGCGGCCGCTCTGGTCCCAGACGCGCGATCCCTCGCCTCGCACCGGGATGAAGGCGGCGGGGGCGTAGTTGGGGACCATATACCGGTCGAAATCGGCACGTTCTACCTGCGCATGGGGAGCGGACATCGGTGTTTCTCCTGCCTGAAGGCGGCTATCGATGAAAGGATTGTAGGGATTGGGACCGGGCCGGCATTGCCGCCATGCGACAACTTGTTATAGCGCCAACCCGGGAATTTCCGCGGCTTTCGGAAATGCGACAGAAAGCATCGGGAAGGCGCAGTGTAAACGCGCGATGCACTCGGGTGCATACTTCTTCTACGCCGCCACGCGGGCGGGAACAGCAGGGAAACAAGCCATGCCCATCGAGGGAATCGACTACCGTCTCGTCTTCGCCTCCGACGTCAATCCGCGCGACGGCCTCGGCCTGGAGTGCTGGCGCGGCGAACAGCCGCTGTTCGAGGTCTTTCGCGACGACGCCGGCCGGCGTTTCGTGGTCAACCTGTTCGCCAGCGACGTTCCGCTGGAACTGCTGGAGGCGATCATTCCGACGGCCCGTCGCGAACTCGGCGACTTTCCGAGGCGATCCGCCTTCCGGGGCGTCGCAAAGCCCGACTGAAAACGCCGCGCCGTTGGCGATCAGCCGCGTTCGACGGGAGTGAAGGTCGTCTCGAAGGCGCTGCCGCCGCGCCGCTGGTTGCGGTCCTCGCGCGGAGTGACGCCGAAGAAGTTGCGGTAGGCGCTGGAGAAGTGCGGCCCGGAAGAGAAACCGCAGGACAGGCCGATCTGGATGATCGACTTGCTGGTCTGCATCAGCATCTGCCGCGCGCGGTTCAGGCGCAGCTCCAGGTAGTACTGGCTGGGTACGCGGTTCAGGTATTGCTTGAAGATCCGTTCCAACTGGCGCCGCGAAACGCACACATGCTGGGCGATCTCGTCGGTGGTCAGTGGCTCCTCGATATTGGCTTCCATCAGCAGTACCGCCTGGGTCAGCTTCGGATGGCTGGAGCCGAGGCGATTCTTCAGCGGGATGCGCTGGCGCTCGTTGCCTTCGCGGATGCGCTCCACCACCAGCTCCTCCGAGACCGCGCCGGCCAGTTCAGCGCCATGGTCGCGGGACAGCAGCGCCAGCAGCAGGTCGAGTACCGCCATGCCGCCGCAGGCGGTCATGCGGTCGCGATCCCACTCGAACAGGTGGTTGGTGGCGATGACCTTGGGGAAGCGCTCGGTGAAGTCATCGTGCCAACGCCAGTGCACCGCGGCGCGATAACCGTCGAGCAGGCCGAGCTGGGCCAGCGGGTAGATGCCGGCGGACAGTGCGCCGATCGCCGCTCCCGAACGCGCCAGTTGCTTGAGCGCCAGGCCCAGCGCTGGCGACACCGCCGCCGGCGCCTCGTCGGCGACCAGGAACAGCCGCGAGCATTGCTCCAGCCTGCCGTTCCAGGCCGTTCCCGGCAGGCGCCAGCCCTCCTCTTCGGCCGGCGCTTCGGCGAGCAGGAACAGCGGCTCGTAGAGCGCCTCGGGGTGCAACCGCCGGGCCGCCCGCAGGGCTTCCTCGGCAAGCGATAGCGTCAGCGCGCGGGTGGCGGGCCAGAGGAGGAAACCGATGCGTTGGGGTTGGGCAGTCATGGGAGCAGCTTAGCCGGCCTCTGCGATGAATGTTACTTGAGGCTGCCGGAGAGGAACTGCTTGAGGCGGTCCGACTGCGGGTTGGCGAGGACTTCCTTCGGGCAGCCGTGTTCCTCGACCAGGCCCTTGTGCAGGAACACCAACTGGTTCGACACCTCGCGGGCGAAACCCATCTCGTGGGTCACCACCACCATGGTGCGACCTTCCTGCGCCAGGTCCTGCATGACCTTCAGCACTTCGCCCACCAGTTCGGGGTCGAGCGCCGAGGTCGGCTCGTCGAACAGCATCACTTCCGGCTCCACCGCCAGCGCCCGGGCGATCGCCACGCGCTGCTGCTCGCCGCCGCTCATGTGCGCCGGGTAGGCGTCCTTGCGGTGCGCCACGCCGACCTTGGCCAGGTAGTGCTCGGCCTTCTCGATGGCTTCCTTCTTCGACACGCCGAGCACATGCACGGGCGCCTCGATGACGTTCTCCAAGGCGCTCATGTGCGACCACAGGTTGAAATGCTGGAACACCATCGACAGGCGCGAGCGCATGCGCTGCAACTGGCGGGAGTCGGCGGCCTTCAGCGCGCCGTCGCGGCCAGGCACCAGCTTCAGCTCCTCGCCGTTGAGCAGGATCTTGCCGGCGTGCGGCTGTTCCAGCAGGTTGATGCAGCGCAGAAAGGTGCTCTTGCCGGAACCGCTCGAGCCGATGATGCTGATCACGTCGCCCGCTTTCGCCGCCAGCGAGACGCCCTTGAGCACCTCGTGGCTACCGTAGCGCTTGTGCAGGTCTTGGACTTCCAGTTTGTACATGTGTGTGTTCTCGGCTAATCAGTCGCTGAGCAAGCGTCCCTGACGGATCGGTTGACGACCGGCCACCTTGGCCAGCCAGAGTCCCGGCTGCGCGTAGCGCATCCGTTCGATGGCGAAAAGCACGCCGGAGACCCCGGCGCACACGGTGCTGGCACGGTCGGCCAGGGGATCGATGACCTGGAACAGCGGTTCGCCCGCCTCCACCCATTCGCCCGGCCGGCGCAGGAAACTCACCACGCCGGTATGCGGGGCGTGGACGTATTCGGTGCCTTCGAAGGGCAAGCCTTCGCAGCAGGCTTCGGGCGCCGCCGGCCATTCGCCCTCGACGAAGCCCTGCTCGGCGAGGAAGGCCAGGATCGCCGCGGCGTTGGCCTCGGCCTGCTGCGCCGTGGTATCGGCCTGGCCGCCGAGTTCGACGGTGGTCGCCAGGCAGGCCAGCGGCAGCTCGGCGCGCGGATACAGGCGCGACAGGCGCAGCCACGGCACCGAGCAGGCCTCGTCGAAGGAACCGCCGCCGGACTCCTCGGCGAGCAGCCCGACGGCGGCGCCCAGGCGTGCGGCCAGGGAGGCGAAGGCGGGCCATTGCTGCGGCAGGGTATAGAGATGGATGGCGGCCTCGAAGTCGCAATGCAGGTCGAGCACCAGGTCGGCGTCGCAGGCGTGGCGATAGAGCAGGCGCTGCATGCCCTCCAGTTCCGAGGTCGCCGGCGGCAGGGCGTCCAGCGCCGCGCGCAGGGCCTGGCGGACCAGCGCGACATTGGCCGCCGGATCGCTGCCGAGACGCTCGCCGACGCTGTCGATCACCGCGTCCAGCAGGTCGGGGAAATCGCGATTGAAGTTGCGCCCGCTGCTCATTTCGAAGCGCCCCTGGTGCAGCGCCTGGATCATCTGCCCGAGACCGACCGGATTGGCCACCGGCACCAGCTCGACGGTGCCGCGCAGGCGGCCTTCCGCCTCCAGCAGGCGCAACCGCTGCTTCAGCTCCCAGGCGGTGCGCATGCCCGGCAGCTCGTCGGCGTGCAGGCTGGACTGGATGTAGACCTTGCGCGCGCCGCAGCCGAAGCGGAACACGCTCAGGCGCTTCTCGCTTCCCAGGGTGCTCCACGGCAGCAGGTGGTCGATACGCTCCATGCGGTCCTCCGGATCAGGATTTGCGCGGCGCCAGGTAGGCCAGCCAGCGGCGCTCGGCAAGCTTGAACAGGCGCACCAGGATGAAGGTCAGGCACAGGTAGAACAGGCCGGCGGTGATGAACGCCTCGAACGGCAGGTAGTACTGCGAGTAGACGGTCCGCGCGGCGCCGGTGATGTCCACCAGGGTGACGATGGACGCCAGGCTGGTGGTCTGCAGCATCATGATCACTTCGTTGCTGTACTGCGGCAGGGCGCGCCGCAGGGCCGACGGCAGGAGGATGCGGCGGTACATCTTCAGGCGCGACATGCCCATCGCCTTGGCCGCCTCGATCTCGCCATGGGGCGTGGCCTTCAGGCTGCCGGCGAGGATCTCGGCGGTATAGGCGCTGGTGTTGATGGCGAACGCCAGGCAGGCGCAGAAGGAGGCGTTCGACAACCAGGGCCACAGCGCGCTCTCGCGCACCGCGTCGAACTGCGCCAGGCCGTAGTAGATCAGGAACAGCTGGACCAGCATCGGCGTGCCGCGGATCACGTAGGTATAGAGCCAGGCCGGGAAGTTCACCAGCGGCTGCTTGGAGACCCGCATCAGCGCTAGCGGCACCGCCAGCAGCAGGCCGATCAGCAGGGAGATCGAGAGCAGCTTGAGGGTGACCAGCAGGCCGTCGAAATAGAGCGGAAGGCTGTCCCAGATGACGGAGAAATCGAAGATCACGATAGGGCCCCTTGACTCACAGTTCCGCGGTTTTCACGCCGACCGAATAGCGGCGTTCGAGCAGGCGCAGCAACAGCAGCGACACGCTGGTCACCAGCAGGTACAGGCCGGCCACGGCGAGGTAGTAGGTGAACGGCTCGCGGGTCGCATCGGAGGCCTGCTTGGCCTTGAACATCATGTCCTGCAGGCCGACCACGGAAATCAGCGCGGTGGCCTTGACCAGCACCAGCCAGTTGTTGGTGAAGCCGGGGATCGCCAGGCGGATCATCTGCGGCACCTGGATGCGGAAGAACACCTGGCGGTGGCTCATGCCGTAGGCGTAGCCGGCCTCACCCTGCCCCTTGGGAATCGCCATGAAGGCGCCGCGGAAGGTCTCCGAGAGATAGGCGCCGAAGATGAAGCCGAGGGTGCCGACGCCGGACACGAAGGGATTCAGGTCGATGTAGTCGTCGTAGCCGAGTTGCGGGGCGACCCAGTTCAGCAGGCCCTGGCCGCCGTAGAAGATCAGCAGGATCAGCACCAGGTCGGGGATGCCGCGCACTACCGTGGCGTACAGGTCGCCGCACCAGGCCAGCCAGCGCACCGGCGACAGGCGGAAGGCCGCGCCCAGCAGGCCGAGGACGATGGCCAGGAGCATGGAAAGCAGGGCCAGCTGGAGAGTCAGCCAGGCGCCATCGACGATGGTCGCACCGTAGCCAGTGATCATCAAAACGGTACCTCTATGCAGCTAATGCAGCGCTAAAGCAGTGGCGTCCACTCAATAAAAAAGTGGCACAAACAGCGCGAGGCGTCGCGGACGTTTGTGCCACCTCTGACGGATAGCGTCAGTTCGAACCGTAGACGTCGAAGCTGAAGTACTTGTCCTGGATCTGCTTGTACTTGCCGTTGGCGCGCAGCGCGTCGATGGCCGCGTTGAACTTGCCGGCCAGCTCGCTATCGCCCTTGCGCACGGCGATGCCGACGCCTTCGCCGAAGTACTTGGCATCGGTCAGTTGCGGACCGACGAAGGCGTAGCCCTTGCCGGCATCGGTCTTGAGGAAGCCATCTTCGAGGTTCACCGAATCGGCGACCACCGCGTCGAGGCGACCGGCCACCAGGTCCATGTTGGCTTCCTGCTGGGAGTTGTAGCGCACCACTTCGACGCCGGCCGGGGTCAGTTCGGCGGAGGCGTAGCGGTCGGCGGTACTGCCACGCAGCACGCCGGCCTTCTTGCCCTTCAGGTCGGCCTTGGGATCGTTGAGGCTGGCGCCTTCCTTCATCACGAAGCGCGCCGGGGTGTTGTAGTACTTGTTGGTGAAGTCGACCGAACGCTTGCGCTCGTCGGTGATGGTCATCGACGAGAGGATCGCATCGATCTTGCGCACCTTGAGTGCCGGGATCAGGCCGTCGAACTCCTGCTCGACCCACTTGCACTGCACCTTCATCTCTTCGCAGAGGGCATTGCCGATATCCACGTCGAAGCCTGCCAACTGGCCGTCCGGGGTCTTCAGCGAGAACGGCGGGTAGGCCGCCTCGATGCCGATGCGCACCGGCTTGTCGGCGGCGAAAGTGGGCAGGGAGAGCACGGACAGCGCCAGGGCGCCGAGAAGTGCGAGCTTCTTCATCTGGAACTCCTTCGAAGGGGATGGCATCGATTGGCAGGAGAAATAGAACCTTGCCCAGGCTGCCGACGGATATGCGTGATCACCGGCTCTTGCGCATGGCGCCTTCTCGTGGACAGGGCGCCAGCTGGGGTGAGCGGCATTCTAGCGACAGGCCGAAAGTGGTTATTTCTTCAATGCGACAACTAATTATAAAAGCACCGAAGAGGGCATTCGGCGATATTGACAGGCAGCGACATTTGTGCCCGGAAAGCGCGAAGTGTAATCAATGAGTAAAGCAAATCTCAAGCCATAAATTGCCAATTCCTTCTCCTTCAATGGCTTGGCCGCTACGACTCGCCTCGACTGCTACCCCGTGTCGCACCTTGGCTGTGCGTGGCGTTTCCTCTCGCCCCAATTATGCGCAGGCGCGCATCACCGAAGTGTTACCGCCGCCCCATTCCCGGCGCGAGCCCATTCGAAACGCCCTCCTCCTCGGCCCGCGCCAAATGAAAGACCCCGCGCGGCTCGCACCGCGCGGGGTCGTTTCGGATCAGGCGGAAGTCAGGCGGCCTGCATCGAGCGATGGGTCTCGATCAGGTGCTGGACCACGCCCGGGTCGGCAAGGGTGGAGATGTCGCCGAGGGTGTCGTACTCGGCCGCGGCGATCTTGCGCAGGATGCGCCGCATGATCTTGCCCGAACGGGTCTTCGGCAGTCCCGGCGCCCACTGGATCACATCCGGCGTGGCGATCGGACCGATCTCGCGGCGAACCCATTGCTTCAGCTCCTGGCGCAGCGCCTCGCTCGGCTCGACCCCGGAGTTGAGGGTGACGTAGACATAGATGCCCTGCCCCTTGATGTCGTGCTGCATGCCGACCACCGCCGCCTCGGCGACCTTCGGGTGGGCGACCATCGCGCTTTCCACCTCGGCGGTGCCCATGCGGTGGCCGGAGACGTTGAGCACGTCGTCGACCCGCCCGGTGATCCAGTAGTAGCCGTCCTCGTCGCGGCGCGCGCCGTCGCCGGTGAAGTACATGCCCTTGAAGGTCTTGAAGTAGGTGTCGACGAAGCGGTCATGGTCGCCGAACAGGGTCCGCGCCTGGCCCGGCCAGGAGTCGAGGATCACCAGGTTGCCCTCGGCGGCGCCCTCGATCAGGTTGCCGAGGTTGTCCACCAGCGCCGGGACCACGCCGAAGAACGGCTTGGCCGCGGAGCCCGGCTTCATCGCATGGGCGCCCGGCAACGGGGTCATCAGGCAGGCGCCGGTCTCGGTCTGCCACCAGGTGTCGACGATCGGGCAGCGCGACTGGCCGACGGTCTCGTAGTACCACTGCCAGGCTTCCGGGTTGATCGGCTCGCCCACCGAACCGAGCAGACGCAGGCTGGAACCGTCGGCACCGGCCACCGCCGCCTTGCCTTCGGCCATCATCGCGCGGATCGCGGTCGGCGCGGTGTAGAGGATGTTGACCTTGTGCTTGTCGATGATTTTCGCCACGCGGGTCACGTCGGGGTAGTTCGGCACGCCCTCGAACAGAATGGTGGTGGCGCCGTTGGCCAGCGGGCCATAGACGATGTAGGTGTGGCCGGTGACCCAGCCGATGTCGGCGGTGCACCAGTAGACTTCGCCCGGACGGTAGTCGAAGACCCGCTCGTGGGTCAGCGAGGCGTACACCAGGTAGCCGCCGGTGGTATGCAGCACGCCCTTCGGCTTGCCGGTGGAGCCGGAGGTGTAGAGGATGAACAGCGGGTCCTCGGCGCCCATTTCCTTGGGTGCGCAAGTGCTGCCGGCAACCTTCATCAGGTCGTCGTACCAGACGTCGCGGTGCTGGTTCCACTTGATCTCCGCACCGGTACGCTTGCAGACGATGATCTTCTGCACGCTGGAGGTTTCCGGGTTGGTCAGGGCGTCGTCGACATTGGCCTTCAGCGGAGTGCGCTTGCCGCCGCGCACGCCTTCGTCGGCGGTGATCACCACCTTCGACTTGCAATCGATGATGCGTCCTGCCAGGGCCTCGGGGGAGAAGCCGCCGAAGACCACCGAGTGGATCGCGCCGATGCGGGTGCAGGCGAGCATGGCGACCACGGCCTCGGGGATCATCGGCATGTAGATGGTCACTACGTCGCCGCGGTGCACGTCCTGCCCGCGCAGGGCGTTGGCGAACTTGCAGACCTGCTCGTGGAGCTGGCGGTAGGTGATTTCCTGGTGGTCGGCGGGATCGTCGCCTTCCCAGATGATCGCCACCTGGTCGCCGCGTTCGGCGAGGTGACGGTCGAGGCAGTTGTGCGACACGTTGAGGGTGCCGTCGGCGAACCACTTGATGTCCACGTGATGGTCGTCGAAGGAGGTCTGCTTGACCTTCTCGAACGGCTTGATCCAGTCGATCCGCTGGGCCTGCTCGCGCCAGAAGCCGTCGGGGTTGACGACGGACTGCTGGTACATCGTCTTGTAGGTGGCTTCGTCGGTGAAGGTCCGTGCCACCGCTTCCGGGTGCACGGGGTACAGGGATGCCGCAGACATGGCTTTAACCTCGGTACGTGAGTGTTGTTTTTGTTGTGCCCAGTTGTAGCGAGCGCACACCCCACGAACCATACGACCATGGTCTTACCACTGCGCGACAGCGCCGATAGTAGCTATAAGCCGCGCCGATCGTAGCCTTGCGCCAGCGGCGGAGCGCGTCCCGCGCCCCGCCGCCGCGACCTCAGCTCATGCCCAGCAGGCCCGGCAGCCACAGCGAGATCAACGGCACGTAGGTCACTAGGATCAGGAACAGCAGCAGGATCATCAGCCACGGCAGCGCCGCGCGGATGGTCGCCCCCAGCGGCATGCCGGTGACCGCCGAAGTGACGAACAGGTTGAGGCCGACCGGCGGGTGTACCAGGCCGATCTCCATGTTCACCACCATGACGATGCCCAGGTGGATCGGGTCGATGCCCAGCTTCATGGCGATGGGGAAGAAGATCGGCGCCAGGATCAGCACGATCGCCGAGGGCTCCATGAAGCTGCCGGCGACCAGCAGCACCACGTTGACCATCAGCAGGAAGCCGATCGGGGTCAGGCCTTCCTGCACCACCCATTCGGTGATCTGCTGGGGGATCTGCTCGGTGGTCAACACGTGGGCGGAGAGCATGGCATTGGCGATGATGAACATCAGCATGATGCTCAGCCGCCCCGACTCCAGCAGCACCTTGGGACAGTCGCGCAGGCGCATGTCCTTGTACACGAACAGCGCGACGAAGGCCGAATACACCGCCGCCACCGCCGCCGCCTCGGTGGGGGTGAACAGCCCGGAATAGATGCCGCCGAGGATGATCACCAGCAACAACAGGCCCCAGCCTGCACGGCGTGCGGCGGCCAGCCACTCGCGGAAGCTGGCGCGCGGCTGCGCCGGCAGCTTCTTGACCCGCGCGACGATGTAGATCACCACCATCAGGATCACCCCGAGCAGCAGCCCCGGAACCACCCCGGCGACGAACAGCTTGCCCACCGAGGTCTCGGTGGCGGCGGCGTAGACCACCATCACGATCGATGGCGGGATGAGGATGCCGAGGGTGCCGGCGTTGCAGACGATCCCGGCGCCGAACGCCTGTGGATAACCCGAGCGGACCATGCCGGCGATGGCGATCGAACCCACTGCCGCCACCGTTGCCGGAGACGAGCCGGATAGCGCGGCGAAGAGCATGCAGGCGAGCACCGCGGCGATCGCCAGGCCGCCACGGATGTGTCCGACGCAGGCGTTGGCGAAGTCGATCAGGCGCCGCGCCACGCCACCGGTGGTCATGAACGCGCCGGAGAGCAGGAAGAACGGGATCGCCAGCAGGGTGTAGGCCTCGGAGGTCTCGAACAGCTTGATCGCCAGCGAGCGCACCGAATCCGGGCTGAACAGCAGGATCGTCAGGGCGCCGGACAGCCCCAGGGAAATGGCGATGGGCACGCCGATGAACATGAACAGGAACAGCAGCAGGAACAGGATCAGCACGGTCATGGACGGTTCTCCCCGGCCTCTTCGCCGGCCAGTTTGGAGGCCTCGGCGGCCTCGTCGGCGAGGCCCAGCCCGAGCTGGCGACCGCGCAACAGGTTGACGAGGATTTCCAGGTAGCGCAGCAGCACCAGGCCGAAGCCGACCGGCACCACCACCGCGATGTAGGCCTGGAGGATGCCGAAGTGGTCGAGGTCCTCGGCGCCGATGCCGGCGACGAACAGGGTCTTCACCCAGTCGTAGCTGGCGACCATGAACAGCCCGGCGTAGCCCAGGCAGCAGAGGCAGGCGAGTATCCCGATCAGGCGCTGCAAGGGACGCGGCGCCAGGCGCACCAGGGCATCCACCCCGAGGTGGCCGGCGGTGCGTACGCCGTAGGCGATGCCGAGGAAGATCAGCCAGCCGAACAGCGCCTTGGTCAGCGCGTTGCTCCAGGACATATCCTGGGCTACCCCGAGGATCGCGTCGCCCATCGAGTACAGCGGAGCCCGCAGTGTCGGCAGGCGGTCGCCGAGGTCGTAGAACAGGGTGAAGACGTTGGTCATCACCACATAGAGGAAGGTCACCAGCGTCATCGCCGCCAGCAGGAAGGCGATAGCACCCTCCTCGAAGCGGTTCCAGACGCGCACGAGTCGATTCATCGCAGCGTTCTCCACAATGCCCCGCCCGGCCGGGCGGGGCCGGACGGGTCAATCGGGACGGTTGGAAGCTTCGGCGGCCTGGAGCAGATCGGCACCGACATTGCCGCGGAATTTCTGCCATACCGGCTGCATCGCCTGGCGCCAGTCGGCGCGCTGCTGCGGGCTCAGGGTATGGATCTCGCTGGCGCCACTGGCGAGGATGCGCTGGCGGGCGTCGCGGTTGAGGCGCTCGGCCTCGAGGTTCACCTGCACGGTGACCTCGTCCATGATCCGCTGCAGTTCTTCGCGGATGTCCGCCGGAAGGCCGTTCCAGAACTTCGCGTTGGTGATCACCATGTAGTCCACCAGGCCGTGGTTGGACTCGGTGAAATACTTCTGTACCTCGTTGACCTTCTGGCTCTCGTAGTTCGACCAGGTGTTCTCGGTGCCATTCACCACGCCGGTCTGCAAGCCCTGGTAGACCTCGGCGAAGGACATCTTCCGGGAGATCGCGCGGAGCTGGCGGAACTGCTCGTTGAGCACGTCGGAGGCCTGCACGCGGAATTTCAGCCCGCGCGCGTCTTCCGGCTCCAGCAACGGGCGATTGGCGGAGAGCTGCTTCATCCCATTGTGCCAGTAGGCCAGGCCGAGGATGCCCTTGCCCTGCATGCTGGTCAGCAAGGCGCGCCCCTGCGGGCTGCGCTGGAAGCGGTCGACCGCCTGGATGTCGTCGAAGAGGAACGGCAGGTCGAAGATCTGCACCTTGCGCGTGTACTGCTCGAACTTGGCCAGGGACGGCGCCAGCATCTGCACGTCGCCCAGCAGCAGCGCCTCCATTTCCTTGCCGTCGCCGAACAGCGACGAGTTGGGATAGACGTCTACCTCGACCCGGCCGCCCAGGCGCTGTTCGACGAGTTTCTTGAACAGCAGCGCGCCCTGGCCTTTGGGCGTGTTTTCCGCGACCACGTGGGAGAACTTGATGACGATCGGCTGCGCGGCATTCGCCAGGGAGGAGCCACCGATCGCCAGGGCGCACAACAGCGCCCGTACCATCGTCTTGAACATTTCGTGACCTCAGATTGTTGTTGTGCTTTCGAGGTATCGACGAGCCTGACGCAGCCGGCGCGTTCGGAGAATTCGCCATTGCTCAAGCCCGCGTTCGCGTCTGTCGAACGCGTTCAGCCACCCTCCCCGGCCCGCTCCAGCAGGCGTCGCGCGCGCCCCAGCACCGGCGCGTCGACCATCTCGCCGTCGACCACGAAGACGCCGGCACCGGAGGCGCCGGCCTCTGCCACCCGACGCGCCCACTCCAGTTCCGCGGGACTCGGCATCAATGTCTGGTGGATCGGCTCGACCTGGCTCGGATGGATGCACAGCAACCCGCCGAAGCCCATGTCGCGAGCGAAGCGCACTGCCTCGACCAGTCCGGCACGGTTCTGGATCGCCGGATAGACGCCGTCCAGCGGCGGCGCCAGGCCTGCCAGGCGCGATTGCAGGAGCAGTGCGTAACGGGCGTGACCGAGAATCTGTTCGGCTGCGTTGCTGCCGCTGTTGAGATCGAGGTCCAGGGCCAGGTCGAGGCTGCCGAAGGACAGCCGCTCGACCCCCGCGGCGGCGGCGATCTCGCCCAGCGCGGCAAGGCCGCGGGCACTCTCGACGATGGGCCAGACCGGCTTGCCGCTGGCCACGGCGGCGTGGCGCACCTGGGCGGCGCTCTCCACTTTCGGCAGGAGCAGGCCGATCACTCCGGCGTGGTCGCGGCACAGCGCCAGGTCGTCGGCATGCCCGGGATGCTCCGCCGCGTTGATCCGCACCAGCACCCGGGCTTCCGGCGTATCGACGAGGAAACGCCGGAGATTGGCCCGCGCCTCGACCTTCAGCCCCTCCTCCACCGCATCCTCGAGGTCGACGATGACCCGGTCGGCGCCGCTGGCAAGGGCCTTGGGGATCCGCTCCGGGCGGGTCGCCGGGACGAACAGCGCGCTGCGCACGATCTGTCGGTTCATGTCCGCCTCCTCATACCGTTCCGGTCGCGCGCAGGCGCTGGATATCGGCCGCGGTACAGCCCAGTTCGGCAAGCAGCGCGTCGCTGTCGCCGCCCAGCGCCGGCACCGCATCCATGCGCGGAACGAAGGCGCTGCTGCTGGCCGGCGGCAACAACGCCGGCAGGCGCCCGGCCGGGCTGTCGATGGAGGTCCAGCGTTGCCGCGCCTGTAACTGCGGGTGCGCCCAGACCCCGGCCATGTCGTTGACGTGGGCGCTGGCGATCTGCGCCTGTTCCAGGCGCGCCACCACCTCGGCGGCCGGCAAGGCGGCGAAGGCTTCGACGATCAGCGCACGCAGCTCTTCGCGGTTGGCCGAGCGCTTGAAGTTCGCCGAGAAGCGTTCGTCGTCGGCCAGCTCCGGGCGGCGCAGGACCTTGTCGCAGAAGGCCCGCCACTCGCGCTCGTTCTGCAGGCCGAGCATCACTGTGCCGCCGTCGCCGGCGGGGAATGGCCCATAGGGGTAGATGGTCGAGTGCGAAGCGCCGGCGCGCGGCGGCGGCGGCGCGTCCTGGTAGGCGTAGTACATCGGGTAGCCCATCCACTCCACCAGGCTCTCCAGCATCGACACGTCGATGCGGCTGCCCTCGCCGGTGCGCTCGCGCAGCAGCAGGGCCGAAAGGATGCTGCTGTAGGCGTACATGCCGGCGGCGATATCGGCGATCGAACAGCCGGCCTTGGCCATCTCGTTCGGCCCGGCGCCGCCGGTCACCGAAAGGAAGCCGCCCTCGCTCTGGATCAGCAGGTCGTAGGCCTTCTTCTTCTCGTAGGGACCGCCTTCGCCGTAGCCGGAGATATCGCAGACGATCAGTCGCGGGAAGCGCTCGCGCAACGCCTCGTAGGACAGGCCCAGGCGCGCGGCGGCGCCCGGCGCGAGGTTCTGCACCAGCACGTCGGCGCCGGCCAGCAGCTTCTCCAGCAACGGCAGCGCCTCGGCCTGCTTGAGATCGAGGCTGAGGCTCTGCTTGGAACGATTGGTCCAGACGAAGTGCGACGACAGGCCGTTGACCCGCTCGTCGTAACCGCGGGCGAAATCGCCGACGCCGGGGCGTTCGATCTTGATCACCCGCGCGCCGAGATCGGCCAGTTGGCGGGTGCAGAACGGCGCGGCGATGGCGTGCTCCAGGCTGACCACGGTGATGCCGTCGAGCGGGCGCGGTCGGTGGGATTGTGTCATGGGTCGGACTCCCTGCCCTCGTCCGTCGAAGACGAGGTGCGGCTGGTTCGGTTGATCAGATCAGCGGCGCTACGGAAGGCGCCTGGCGCAGGCCCCAGGCGCGCTGGATGAGGATTTCCGCCTCGGCGTCGGTGGCCGCGCCGGAGAACGCCAGCAGGCGGCGGAACTTATCGGCCAGTTCGTCGCGGCTGAGGGTATTGCCGGGATCGCCCTTGGGTTCGTCGATGGCGGCGGTATGGCGCCGCCCCTGGCGATCGAGCACTTCGACCCGCCCGAGCCAGCGCTGCGGATAGGCGGCATCGACCTCCGGGTCCAGGCGCATCTCGACCCGCTCGCGGAACGCTGCGACCCGCGGGTCGCTCAGCGCATGCCGATGGAACTCGCCGAGGCCGGCCTTGCCGTACACCGCGATCAGGCCCAGCACGGTGCCCATGGAGAACTTCGCCTGGTGCACGGTCTGCGGCTCGACCACCCGGCCGAGCACGTCGATGGCGCCCTGGTGGACCCGCGCGGTGACCGCGGCGATCTGCGAGTGATCGAGCCCTTCGCGCTGCATCAGCGCCAGCAGCGCGTCGGCCGCGGGATGGGTATGGCGGCACGAGGCGTGGAACTTGAACGAGGTTTCCAGCAACGCCCAGCGGCTGCCGAGGCGATCCACCAGGCGCTCGGGGTCGGCGTCGCTGGACATCCCGGCGGCCATCCCCTGCTCGCCTTCGAGGATGTGTCGCGCGCCGCTCAGGCCGTCGGCGGTGAGATAGGCGGCGAGCAGCCCGTCGGCGGCGGCCTTGGCGGTATGCAACTGCTTGGAATCGGCGGCGTCGCGGAGGAACTCCCAGAGCCCGGCGGCCTGGGTTCCGGCGCTGCCGAGCAGGTCGACGAAGCGCTCGCGGTCGAAGTCCATCAGCTTGCCCACCGCCACTGCCGCGGCGAGGGTGCCGACCGTGGCAGTGGTATGGAACACCCGGTAGTGGGAACGGCCGAGGAATTCGCCGATGCGGATGCCGGCCTCGTAGCCGGCCACCGCCGCGAGGATCAGCTCGGCGCCGCTGCGGCCGAGGTCCTGGGCCGCGGCCAGGGCAGCAGGGAAGACCACCGCCGCGGGGTGCAGCACCGAGCTGTTGTGCAGGTCGTCCTGCTCCACCACGTGGGAAGCCGCGCCGTTCACCAGGGCGGCGAAATACGGCGAGCTGCGCCGCCGGCTGGGCAGGATCTGCGCGCTACCGTCGGCCGGGCCCATGCGTTCGGCGTAGCGCTCGAACAATGGGATCGGATGCTGGCCCTTGCCGGCCAGCGCCGAGCCGAGCCAGTCGAGGAACAATTCTTCCATCCGCGCCAACACCGCCGGCGGCAGGTCCTGGTAGCGCAGGCCGGCGAGAAAGCCGGCGAGTTGCTGGGTGTAGTCGGTCATGACCAACGCTCTCTTGTAGTTGTCCCGAGGCACACGGCCTACAGCGGGTTGCTCAGTTCGATCAGGTTCAGGTCGGGGTCGCGCAGGTACAGCGAGAGGATCGGCCCGCCGGCGCCGGTGCGCTGCACCGGGCCCTCGAGGATTTCCACGGCCTGCTGGCGCAGTTGCTCGGCCACCGCCTCGAGTGGCGTGGCGACGATGAAACAGAGGTCGGCGGACCCTGGCGTAGGTCGCTCGGCCTTGGGTTCGAATTCGCCCCCGGCCTGGTGCAGGTTGATCTTCTGCGCACCGAAGGCGAGGGCCTTGCGACCCGCGCCGAAGGTAACGGCGCGCATGCCCAGCACGCGGGTGTAGAAATCGATGCTGGCGTCGATGTCGCGGACGGTGAGCACCAGGTGGTCGAGACGGTCGATCTGCATGGGCGGCTCCCGCTTCAGAACGAGCGCGGCAGTTCGAGCAGGTGCTCGGCCACGTAGGACAGGATCAGGTTGGTGGAGATCGGCGCCACCTGGTACAGGCGGGTCTCGCGGAACTTGCGCTCGACGTCGTACTCGCAGGCGAAGCCGAAGCCGCCGTGGGTCTGCAGGCAGGCGTTGGCCGCCTCCCAGGAAGCTTTCGCCGCCAGGTACTTGGCCATGTTCGCGCTGGCCCCGGCGTTGAGCCCGGCGTCGTACTCCTGGCAGGCGCGCCAGCGCATCAGGTCGGCGGCCTCCACTTCGATGTGCGCCTCGGCGATGGGGAACTGCACGCCCTGGTTCTGCCCTATCGGCCGGCCGAAGACCACGCGGTCGCGGGCATAGTGGCTGGCCTTGTCGATGAACCAGCGGCCGTCGCCGATGCATTCGGCGGCGATCAGGGTGCGCTCGGCATTGAGGCCGTCGAGGATGTAGCGGAAGCCCTTGCCTTCCTCGCCGATCAGGCTATCGGCGGGGATCTCCAGGTTGTCGAAGAACAGCTCGTTGGTCTCGTGGTTGACCATGTTGGCGATCGGCTGCACGGTCAGGCCCTTGCCGATGGCCTCGCGCAGGTCGACGAGGAAGATCGACATGCCTTCGGACTTGCGCTTCACCTCGGCCAGCGGCGTGGTGCGCGCCAGCAGGATCATCAGGTCGGAGTGCTGGATCCGCGAGATCCACACCTTCTGCCCGTTGATCACATAGCGGTCGCCCTTGCGCACGGCGGTGGTCTTGATCTTGGTGGTATCGGTGCCGGTGGTCGGCTCGGTCACCCCCATCGACTGCAGGCGCAGCTCGCCGCTGGCCAGCTTCGGCAGGTAGAAGCGCTTCTGCGCCTCGCTGCCGTTACGCAGCAACGTGAACATGTTGTACATCTGCCCGTGCACGGTGCCGGAGTTGCCGCCGCAGCGGTTGACTTCCTCCAGGATCACCGAGGCCTCGGCCAGGCCCAGACCGGAACCGCCGTACTCCTCCGGGATCATCGCCGAGAGCCAGCCGGCGTCGGTCAGGGCCTTGACGAAGGCCTCGGGAAAACCGCGCTGCTCATCGATGCGGCGCCAGTAGGCGGCGTCGAATTCGGCGCAGAGGGCACGTACACCCTCGCGGATCGCGTTCAGCTCTTCGCTGTTCGGATTCATCGGTGACTCCTCGATTCTTGTCGTTGGATGGGCGCTGGGGCCCTTTCAGTCGAATTCCACGTCGCCGCGCTGGGCCAGGCCGGCGCCATTGCCGACCCATACCTCGGCCTTGCCGGCAGCGAGCAGGCGGCCGCCGACCTCGAACGGCTCGGGACAGATCAGCGGGCGCAGGCCGCGATAGGCGAAGCGACGCAGGCGCGCCTGCGGATTGGCCCGGCAGAACGCGCGCAGGGCCAGGGTGGCGATCAGCGGACCGTGCACCACCAGGCCCGGATAGCCTTCGGCATCGGTGACATAGGGCCAGTCGTAGTGAATGCGGTGGCCGTTGAAAGTCACCGCCGAGTAGCGGAACAGCAACACCGGATCGGGCTCCAGCGCCTCGCGCCAGTCGCCCTCGGGCAAGGCCTCGGTACCGCCGAGCTTGGGCGGGGTCGGTTCGCGGTAGACGATGTCGTGCTCTTCGCTCAGCGCCAGTTGGCCGTCCTGGCGGTAGTCGTGGCGCAGGGTGACGAACAGCAGCGCGCCGCTGCGACCGTGCTTCTCCTCGACCCGGAGGATGGTCGAGGTGCGGCTGGCCTCGCCGCCGACCCGCAGCGGCTGGTGGAACTCCAGGCGCCCGCCGGCCCACATGCGGTTGCGATCGTCCGCCGGCGGCAGGAAACCGCCGCGCGCCGGGTGGCCGTCGACGCCGAGGCCGGCGGCCTCCACCGGGTCCTGGAAGAACGCCCAGTGCCAGAGCGGCGGCAGCGCTTCGCCGTGGGCCGGGGTCGGCTCGCCGAAGGTGGCGGCGATGCGCTTGACCAGGTTGCGGCTCAATTGATCGTGGGTTTCTTCCTGGCGACCGATCCAGGGGGCGAAAGCGGACTCACTCATGCGTGGCTTCCCATGACCTAGGGGGTGATGGGAGGAGAATGATAGGATGCTAGCGTTTTGAGAATTTGCAATTACGCAATGGCGCGTTCGGATTTGCCGAACGCCATGGAGTGCCTATGCATTTCGATCTCGCCGACCTGCGCCTGTTCATCCATATCGCCGAGTCGCCCAGCCTGACCCAGGGCGCGCGCCGCGCCTTCCTTTCCCCGGCCGCCGCCAGCGCGCGGGTCAAGGCGCTCGAAGGCCAGCTTGGCAGCCGCCTGCTGTATCGCGACAGCCGCGGCGTCGAACTGACCCCGGCGGGCCAGCGCCTGCTACAGCACGCGCGGCTGATCATGCGCCAGGTGGAATACCTGAAGAGCGAGTTCACCGAGTACGGCAGCGACGCCGCCGGGCATATCCGCATCTTCGCCAATACCACCGCGGTCACCGAATTCCTTCCGGAAATCCTCGCCGGCTTCCTCGCCGCTCGTCCCGGGGTCACCGTCGACCTGCAGGAACGCCTCAGCCGCGACATTGTCCGCGGCGTGCTGGACGGCTCCACCGACCTCGGCATCATCGCCGGGCCGGTGGCGGCCAGTGGCCTGCAGGTCCTGCATTTCAGCACCGACCGCCTGGTGATGGCGGTGCCCCAGGGCCATCCGCTGGCCGGACAGGCCAGGGTACGCCTGCGCGACACCCTGCAGTTCCAGCATATCGGCCTGCCCGAGGGCACCACCCTGCACGCCTTCCTGTACGAACGGGTGGAGCAGATGGGCGAGCAGCTATCGCTGCGCATCCAGGTCTCCAGCTTCGAGGCGATCTGCCGGATGATCGAGGGCGGCGTCGGCATCGGCGTAATCCCGCAGTCCGCCGCGCGCCGCCACAGCCGGACGATGAAGCTGGCGACCATCGAACTCGACGAGCCCTGGGCGATCCGCGAGCGCAGCCTGCTGGTACGCGACCTGGAAGCACTGCCGAGTTGCCTGCGGGCGTTGATCGAGGAGTTGCAGAGGGTGGGAGACAGCCTGTAGGGCGGATAACGCCCCTGGCGTTGTCCGCGGGGCTCCGGAGAATCGGCGGACAACCGCCAGGCGGTTATCCGCCCTACGACTCCCGACAAGCCGGGTGCGATCGTCGCGAAGGGCGCCGCCCACCACTCCCGCTCAGTTCGCCAACCCACCGCTCTCCGCCAGGCTGTGCTCGTCCGCGGCGAGCATCGCCGGCATGTGCTCGCGGAGGAACTCGACCCAGGTGCGGATCTTCGCATCCAGGTACTGCCGCGAGGGGTAGAGGGCGTAGACGTTGAGATGGAACAGGCTATAGCGCGGCAACACCCGCACCAGGCTGCCGTCCTTCAGGCCGTTGACCGCCGCGTACACCGGCAGCGCGCCGATACCCATGCCGGAGACCACCGCCTCGGTCATGGCGTCGGCGGTGTTGACCTGGAAATGCGTCTGGTTGATGCAGGCCAGTTCCTGGCCGTCGGGCCCGTCGAACAGCCAGCGGTCCAGCGACATCACCGAGTTCACCAGGCGCAGGCAACGGTGCGCGGACAGCTCCGCCGGCAGCTTGGGGAAGCCGTGCGCGGCAATGTAGCCCGGCGAGGCGCAGAGGATGCTGTAGGTCTGGCCGATGCACTTGGAGACGAAACCGGAGTCCGGCAGCTCGGGGGCGATCACCACGGAAATGTCGTAGCCCTCGTCGAGAATGTCGGTGATCCGGTTGGCCAGGGTCAGGTCGAAGCCAACCTCCGGGTAGGTCTCGCAATATTGCGAGATGGCCTTGATCAGGTAGTGCTGGCCGATGCCGGTCATCGCGTGGACCTTCAGCGTGCCCGACGGCCGCGCATGGGCGTCGCCCGCCTCGGCCTCGGCCTCCTCGATGTAGGCGAGTATCTGCTGGGCGCGCATCAGGTAGCGCTGCCCGGCTTCGGTCAGCGCGATGCGCCGGGTGGTGCGATGCAGCAGGCGGGTCTGCAGGTGGGCCTCCAGCTTGGCCACCGCACGGGAGACATAGGCGGTCGTCAGGTCCAGGCGCTGGGCGGCGGCAGTGAAACTGCCGGTCTCCGCGACGCTGACGAACGCGCGCATATTGAACAGGATATCCATCACGGCCCTCTAGGCTCTGACGCTTATGGCGCGTCTCTTTTCCACGCAACCCGGAGGACACCCCAAGGCGGCGCAGATTCTGTCACGAGTCAACCCACCTATTATTGCCTTTTGTGACAAAAATTTTTCACCTATCCGAGCTCTTATCCGCAAGCGCGGGCGCTCCTAGAATTCCCAGCCGTTTCGGCCTCCCCTCGCCGTCGTTCAGGATTCGCAGCAGTGCCCCGCGCCACCCGGAAAGGTCTCCCCCTGGTTCCACCGGCTCCCCTCGCGTTCTTTCCCAGCCCCGACGAATTGCGCCGCGCCCTGCTCGAATGGGCGCGTAGCGACGGCGTCGCCTGGGTCTTCGTGTTCAAGGCCCTGCTCACCGCCAGCCTCGCCCTGTGGCTGGCCTATCGCCTGGAACTGCCGCAGCCGAGCACGGTGCTGGTGACGGTCTTCATCGTCATGCAGACGCAGAGCGGGCAGGTCCTGGCCAAGAGCTTCTACCGCATCGTCGGAACCCTGATCGGCCTCAGCGTGATGGTCACTCTGATCGCCCTGTTCGCCCAGGAGCGCGTGCTGTTCCTCGCCTGCCTGGCGCTCTGGGTCGGCCTGTGCACCGCCGGCGCCGCGCGCTACCGCGATTTCCGCGGCTACGCCTGCGTACTCGCCGGCTACACCGCGACCATGATCGGGATTCCAGCTACCGCGCACCCGGAAGGCGCCTTCATGGCGGCGCTGTGGCGGGTCCTGGAAATATCCCTGGGCATCCTCTGCACCGGTACCGTCAGCGCCATCTTCCTGCCGCAGACCAGCGGCGCCGCCCTGCGCAACACACTCTACGGGCGCTTCCGCGACTTCGCCGGGTTCGCCGCCGAAGGCCTGCAGGGCAGCCTCGACGGCGAGCGCTTCGGCGAGCTCAGCGCGCGCTTCGTCGCCCAGTCCGTGGGCCTGGAAAACCTGCGCAGCGCCACTACTTTCGAAGATCCGCACATGCGCCTGCGCAGCGGCCGGCTGATTCGCCTGAACAACGAATTCATGGTCATGACCAGTCGCTTCCACGGCCTCCACCGCCTACTCGAACGCCTGCGCGGGCGCGGGGCGCAGAATGTCCTGGAGGTCCTGGCGCCCTGCCTGGCGGAGCTTGCCGGGCTGCTCGCGCCGATTCGCGAACGGACGCCCACCGACGCCGACGCCGCGCGCCTGGCCGAACGCATCGAGGCCTACAAGCCGGAACTGATGCAGAACATCCGCCAGGCCCGCCAGCGCCTGGTGGAGCAGCGCCCCGGCGAGAACGACCTGCTGGATTTCAACACCGCTGCCGAACTGGCCTTCCGTTTCACCGACGACCTGCACAACTACGCCCTGACCCACGCTTCCCTGGCCGAACACCACCATGCCCGCGAGCAATGGAAGGAAAGCTTCGTCGCCCGCGCCAACCCGGTCGCCGCGCTGGTCGCCGGAGCGCGTAGCGCGCTGATGATCGGCCTGCTCGGCACGTTCTGGATCCAGACCTCCTGGCCCCACGGCGGCACCTTCGCCCTCACCGCGGTACTGATCTCGGCGCTCTCCTCGACCTCGCCGAATCCCGGCCGGTTGTCGCTGCAACTCACCCTCGGGACCCTCGCCGGGGCCTGCACCGGGCTGTTCGTGCTGCTCTACCTGCTACCCCACGTGGACGGTTTCCCGATGCTGCTCTGCTGCCTGCTGCCGGTCTTCGCGGTCGGCGCCCTGCTGCTCTGGCGGCCGCAGTGGAACGGCTACGGCGTCGGCCTACTGGTGTGGTTCTGCTTCGCCTCGCTGCCGGCCAACATGGCGCGCTACGACGCCCTGGCCTTCTTCAACGAATACCTGGCACTACTCTTGTCGATGGTCCTCGCCACGGTCGCCGCCATGGTGATCCTGCCGCCGAACCGGCCGTGGATGTGGAAGCGCCTGGAGCACGACCTGCGCGAGCGGGTGGTGTTCGCCATCAGCGGCAAGAGCAAGGGCCTGGTCTCCGGTTTCGAAAGCGGCACCCGCGACCTGCTGAACCAGGCCTACACCTTCTCCGCCGGCCGCCCGGACGTGCAACGCCGGTTGCTGGGCTGGATGTTCCTGGTGCTGGAGGTCGGCCAGGCGATCATCGAGCTGCGCCTCGAACAGCAACGCCTGCCCCAGGAGCCCTGCTACGCCGAACGCACCGCCTGGCGCCGGGCGATCCGCCTGATGGGCCGGGCGCTGATCCGGCTGTTCCTGCAACCCGGGCCGAGCAACCGCCAGCGCGCCCTGCACGCGGTGAACCAGGCGATCATGGCGGTACGGGCGGCGCCGGAGCCGCGCGCACCGCAGTTCGATACCTCGCCGCTGCGACGGGTGCTCAGCTACCTGCACTTCATTCGCAGCGCCCTGCTCGACCCGCAATCGCCCCTGGGCCAGGAAAGAAACCCGTGAGCCGGTCGCAAAGCCGCGGCGCAGAAGGCCACAGGGATATTGTTACCGATCCGTACAAGGTTCTTGTCTTGACTGAGTCTATATGTCGCAGCCTATCCCAACTTACAATAAACCCAACAGCCGAAGTTAACTCCCGTTGAACTTCGACTCCGTAACTTGATTGCAGACTTACTTACCCAGCCTTGTTTATCGAGTTGCCCCGGTGACCTGTCCGCCTGTCTTCCGACGGCAGATCGTACCCACTCAGAAACTACTCAGGTAAATAGTAATGAAGGCTTTCGCCCTGATGGCCCTGTTCGCCTGCTCGCCGCTGGTGATGGCGGCTGGCGCCCAGGATCAACCTGCCAGCCAGCAGGAAAACGCTGTTGAAGAATATGCCTATGGCATGCAACTGGATGTGGCTCGCGTTATATCTTCAACCGACACTTCCAATGCCTGCGGCATCGTTCCCGCACGCATGACCTACGAAGATTCGAACGGCCAGAAACATACCGTCGAATATCAGGTCTGGGGCAACGGCTGCACTGGCGGCTAAACTCTGCTCGACCTCCGGGTCGACCTCCGAAGGATCGCGCCACGAGGGGCAGCTCGCCCATCCGGCGCGATCATTGTGTACTCGGCGGCGACAATCCCGCCCCTCGGCGAACATCCTGGCCGTCTTCCCCACGCCTCATCGTGCTGCCGCCCTTTCACAAGGGCCGACGCCTCCACCGTTTCTTTCCCAGCCTGCAACAAACCGGCAAGCATGCCGCTCAGCCCTCGCCTTGCCCCACGCCATGCTGGCGCAGCTTGTTCGCCGCCGTGGTATGCGAAACGCCGAGGCGCTTGCCCAACTGGCGGCTGCTCGGATGTTCGCGGAACAGGCGCTCCAGCACCGCCTTCTCGAAGCGCCCGACGATGGCGTCGAGGTCTCCTTCCAGGGAAAAATCCCCCAGCGGCTGCGGCGCGCCGTAGTCCGGCAGGCGGATGTGCTCGGCCTTGACCGTTCCCCCTTCGCACAGCGAAACCGCCTGGAACAGCACGTTTTCCAATTGCCGCACGTTGCCCGGCCAGTGGTAGCGTTCGAGACGTTCCAGCGCCTGCGCGGAAAGCTTCGGCAGGCCGCAGCCGATCTGCCGGCTGGCCTGGTCGAGGAAATGCTCGGCGAGCGGCGCCAGGCCATCCAGGCACTCGCGCAGCGGCGGGATGTGCAGCGAGAGCACATTGAGACGGTGATAGAGGTCCTGGCGGAATTCGCCCTTGGCGCAGAGTTCGGACAGGTCTACCTGGGTGGCGCAGATCACCCGCACGTCCAGGTACACCTCCTCGTCGCTGCCGACCCGGCGGAAACAGCCGTCCTGCAGGAAGCGCAACAGCTTGGCCTGCAGGCGCGGGCTCATCTCGCCGACGCCGTCGAGGAACAGCGTGCCGCCGGCGGTAAGCTCCAGCAGGCCGAGCTTGCCCTCCGGGCGGGCGCCCTCGAAGGCTCCCGGACCATAGCCGAACAGCTCGGTCTCGGCCATGGATTCCGGCAGGCCGGCGCAGTTCAACGCCATGAACGGCGACTGCCCGCGCGGGCTGGCCAGGTGGCAGGCGCGCGCCAGCAGCTCCTTGCCGGTGCCGGTCTCGCCCTCGATCAGCAGCGGCGCGTCCAGCGGCGCCATGCGCCGCGCCTCGCGGACCACCGCGGCCATTACCCGCGAACTCTGGAAGATACTGTCGAAGCCACGCAGCTCCTGCTTGCGCACATGGTAGATGCGCTCGCCGACGCGATCCGCGCGATGCAGGGTCAGCACCGCTCCAGCCAGCGCCTCGCTCTCGTCGTGCTCGGATTGCAGCGGCGCGATGTCGGCGAGGAACACGTCGCCCTTCACCTTCACCCGCAGCCCGTTGATCCGCGCCTTGTTGGCGCGCACCAGTTCGGGCAGGTCGAGGTCCTCCACATAGCGCGACAGCGGAATCCCCGGCACCTCGTCGACGCGCACGCCGAGCAACTGCGCGGCGGCACGGTTGGCGGCGACGATCTGCCCGCCCATGTCCACCGAGAGCACCGGGAAGTCCAGGGCGGCGAGCAGCGCGTTGAGTTCCAGGTGCCGGCGCTCGCTGGGCATCAGGCCGACGCGCTTGACCCCGAAGACCCCCGGCACCGCCTCCAGCTTGGGCCGCAACGACTGCAACTGGAGGTTGATCATGTTCGGACAGAGCAGGTAGATGGCGTTGCCCTGGTCGCCGCCGACTTCGCCGCGATTGACGTTGATGCCGTAGTCGACCAGCAGGTTGAGGATGTCGCGGAGGATGCCTACACGGTTCTGGCAGTGCACTTTGATACGCATGGCGTGGCCCGGTGTTGTCGTTCTGATGGGCTCGCGGCCGGTTTTTTAACTCCCGGCCGGAAATTTCCGTCAAGAATATGTGACAGTTAGACTCACCAGCAACAATGCCTGACCCAATGAACAGGCGACCCAGGCCAATTCGTAAGGAAAACTTTACGAAAACGCCGATTCCTCCCCGTTGCCCGGTCCCTATCCGGGGCTGCACGGACCGTCCCGACGCGGTATCGATAAGGCAACGACAACAACAAAGACCCCGCGGCCACAAGCCGCTCATGGAGTCCGTATGAAAACGACGCAGTACGTGGCCCGCCAGCCCGACGACAACGGTTTCATCCACTATCCGGAAACCGAGCACCAGGTCTGGAATACCCTGATCACCCGGCAACTGAAGGTGATCGAAGGCCGCGCCTGTCAGGAATACCTCGACGGCATCGAACAGCTCGGCCTGCCCCACGACCGAATCCCCCAGCTCGACGAGATCAACAGGGTTCTCCAGGCCACCACCGGCTGGCGCGTGGCGCGGGTTCCGGCGCTGATTCCGTTCCAGACCTTCTTCGAACTGCTGGCCAGCCAGCAATTCCCCGTCGCCACCTTCATCCGCACCCCGGAAGAACTGGACTACCTGCAGGAGCCGGACATCTTCCACGAGATCTTCGGCCACTGCCCACTGCTGACCAACCCCTGGTTCGCCGAGTTCACCCATACCTACGGCAAGCTCGGCCTCAAGGCGAGCAAGGAGGAACGCGTGTTCCTCGCCCGCCTGTACTGGATGACCATCGAGTTCGGCCTGGTCGAGACCGACCAGGGCAAGCGCATCTACGGCGGCGGCATCCTCTCCTCGCCGAAGGAGACCGTCTACAGCCTCTCCGACGAGCCGCTGCACCAGGCCTTCAATCCGCTGGAGGCGATGCGCACGCCCTACCGCATCGACATCCTGCAACCGCTCTATTTCGTCCTGCCCGACCTCAAGCGCCTGTTCCAACTGGCCCAGGAAGACATCATGGCGCTGGTCCACGAGGCCATGCGCCTGGGCCTGCACGCGCCGCTGTTCCCGCCCAAGCAGGCGGCCTGACGAGAAACGCCGCCGCCGCGGCTGACCCCGCGGCGGCCTTGTACTATGGTGGACGGGCACGGCCCGTCCGCCGCTCCCACATGCGACAACCAAGGACTCCCACCATGACCGCACTCACCCAAGCCCATTGCGAAGCCTGCCGCGCCGACGCCCCGCACGTCAGCGACGAAGAACTGCCCGTGCTGCTGCGGCAGATCCCGGATTGGAACATCGAAGTCCGCGACGGCATCATGCAGCTAGAGAAGGTCTACCTGTTCAAGAACTTCAAGCATGCCCTGGCCTTCACCAATGCCGTCGGCGAGATATCCGAGGCCGAAGGCCACCATCCGGGCCTGCTGACCGAGTGGGGCAAAGTCACCGTGACCTGGTGGAGCCACTCGATCAAGGGCCTGCACCGCAACGATTTCATCATGGCGGCGCGCACCGATGAGGTAGCGAAAACCGCCGAGGGGCGCAAATGAGTCATTTCGCCAAGGTCGCCCGCGTACCGGGCGACCCGATCCTGGGCCTGCTCGACGCCTACCGCAACGATCCGCGCGCGGACAAGCTGGACCTCGGCGTCGGTGTCTACAAGGATGCCCAGGGCCTGACCCCGATCCTGCGCTCGGTGAAACTCGCCGAGCAGCGCCTGGTCGAGCAGGAAACCACCAAGAGCTACGTCGGCGGCCACGGCGATGCGCTGTTCGCCGCGCGCCTGGCGGAACTGGCGCTCGGCGCCGCCTCGCCGCTGTTGCTGGAGCAACGCGCCGACGCCACCCAGACGCCCGGCGGCACCGGCGCCTTGCGCCTGGCCGGCGACTTCATCGCCCATTGCCTGCCCGGCCGCGGCATCTGGCTGAGCGACCCGACCTGGCCGATCCACGAGACCCTGTTCGCCGCCGCCGGCCTGAAGGTTTCCCACTACCCCTACGTCAGCGCCGACAACCGCCTGGATGTCGAGGCGATGCTTGCTGGCCTGGAGCGCATTCCCCAGGGAGACGTGGTGCTGCTGCATGCCTGCTGCCACAACCCGACCGGTTTCGACCTGAGCCACGACGACTGGCGCAGGGTGCTCGACGTGGTGCGTCGCCGCGAGCTGCTGCCGCTGATCGACTTCGCCTACCAGGGCTTCGGCGACGGTCTCGAGGAAGACGCCTGGGCGGTACGCCTGTTCGCCGGCGAACTGCCGGAGGTGCTGGTCACCAGTTCCTGCTCGAAGAACTTCGGCCTGTACCGCGACCGCGTCGGTGCGCTGATCGTCTGCGCGCAGAACGCCGAGAAGCTCACCGACCTGCGTAGCCAACTGGCCTTCCTCGCCCGCAACCTCTGGTCGACCCCGCCGGCGCATGGCGCCGAGGTGGTCGCGGCGATCCTCGGCGACAGCGAGTTGAAGGGACTCTGGCAGGAAGAGGTCGAAGGCATGCGCTCGCGCATCGCCAGCCTGCGCATCGGCCTGGTCGAAGCCCTGGCGCCGCACGGCCTGGCCGAGCGCTTCGCCCATGTCGGCGCGCAACGCGGGATGTTTTCCTATACCGGACTGAGCCCGCAGCAGGTCGCTCGGCTGCGCGACGAGCACGCCGTTTACCTGGTCTCCAGCGGCCGGGCCAACGTCGCCGGTCTCGACGCGCGCCGCCTCGACCGCCTGGCGCAAGCCATCGCCCAGGTCTGCGCGGACTGAACCCTCACGGTTACCCTGAGCCGGCTGTGATGGCCGGCTTTTTTTCGCCCCAGCGAATGCCGCGCACTCCCGCCGAGGCGGCGGATAACCGCGTTGCGGTTATTCGCCCTACCGCACCACGACCTTGTGGGCGTAGGGCGAATACCGCCACAGGCGTTATCCGCCGAACCTCTCCGAACCGGGCCAACCATAAGTCAGCACTTTCAAAGCCCTACGTGCTTTTCCTACAAAAGAGCATAAAATGCTCAATTATGGGCACCAGTTCACACTGCGCCCCACGGCCCCACTTTCTCGTCTTAGTGAGCAACGCACGTGAGAAACCGTCTCCTGTCACTGGTCACCCTGTTCCTGTCCCTCAGCGTTGCCACCGCGGTATCCGCCTCCCCGCCGCCCAAGGCCGGGCTGCCGCTGCAACAGGAGCTGGCGTCGGGCAGCGCGCTGGTTACCGACCAGAACACCGGCAAGGTACTCTACTCGCGCAACCCCGACCTGGTGGTGCCGATCGCCTCGATCACCAAGCTGATGACCGCCATGGTCGTGCTCGACTCGAAACTGCCGCTGGACGAGGTACTGCCGATCGCCATCAGCGAGACCAGCGAAATGCGCGGGGTGTTTTCCCGGGTGCGGGTCGGCAGCCAGATCAGCCGCCGGGACATGCTCCTGCTCGCCCTGATGTCCTCGGAGAACCGCGCCGCCGCCAGCCTCGCGCAGAACTATCCGGGCGGCAAGAACGCCTTCGTCAAGGCGATGAACGCCAAGGCCCACGCCCTGGGAATGAAGAACACCCGCTACGTCGAGCCGACCGGGCTGTCGCTGCACAACGTCTCCACCGCTCGCGACCTCACCCGCCTGCTGGTGGCCAGCCGGCAATATCCGCTGCTCAGTCAGTGGAGCACCACTCCGGAGAAGACCGTGGCCTTCCGCCACCCCAACTACACCCTGGGCTTCCGCAACACCAACCACCTGATCAACAACAAGACCTGGAACATCCAGTTGACCAAGACCGGCTTCACCAACGAGGCAGGCCACTGCCTGGTGATGCGCACCACGATCAACCGCAATCCGGTCAACCTGGTGGTGCTGGACGCCTTCGGCAAGTACACCCACTTCGCCGACGCCACGCGCCTGCGACGCTGGCTGGAAACCGGCCAGGTCACTGCGATCCCGGCCGCGGCCAAGGCCTATCGCCTGCAACGCGACCGCGAGCGCGGCCTCGGCCAGCCGGTGGCCCAGGCCGTACGCTGATCCGTCGCGAAGACCGGCCGGCTCAGAAATCCACCTTGCCGCGCCCGGCCTTCACCGCGCCGCGCTTGGCCTTGCCGTCCAGCCGGCGCTTCTGCGAGCCGCGCGTAGGCTTGGTCGGGCGCCGCGCCTTCTGCACCTTGGCCACGCTGCGGATCAACTCCGCCAGGCGCTCCAGGGCATCCTCGCGGTTCTGCTCCTGGGTCCGGTACTGCTGGGCCTTGATCACCACCACGCCGTCGCCGCTGATGCGCTGGTCGTTCAGTGCCAGCAGACGCTCCTTGTAGAACGGCGGCAACGACGAGGCCTGGATGTCGAAGCGCAGGTGCACCGCGCTGGAGACCTTGTTGACGTTCTGCCCGCCGGCGCCCTGGGCGCGAATGGCATTCAGCTCGATCTCATGGTCGGGCAGGTGGACGGCATTGGAGATGATCAGCATGGGGCGGCACGGTGGACCAACGGGCTGCCAGCATAACCCCTTTGCCGAGCGGAAAAGCAGGCCAAAAGAAACCCGGCCGCGGCCGGGTTCCTTCATTTCGGCTAAGGCGCCAGGTCGAACTCAACGCTCCTTGCAGGCGACCCCGTCGGTGGGCTCGCCGCCCTTCCAGTCGCCGTAGAGGGTGGCTTCCTCGCCCTTGGTCCACCAGATGTACTGGCCGGCGGCGTACTTGGCGCCGGAGGCGGAAATCACATTGCTGAAGACCAGCGTCAAGTTGTCGCTGACCGGCACCACGGCGAGGCTGTTGTCGCCCTTGTTCAGGTACTGCACGGTGAACTTGCGACCGTTCTCGCACTTGTAGTCGACGCTGCGGGTATCCAGCTTGGCATCCCCCGGCAGGGCCAGGTAATCGACCTGGGCGGTCTGCTTGTCGTCGTCGCTGCCGCCGCAGGCGACCAGGACCACGGGAACGGCAGCCAGAAGCAGCCAGAGCGCTTTTTTCATGGAAATCCCTCTAACGAGAAAAAATGGCGCTGCCACTGTAGGAATTCGGCACCTGCCGCGTCAACGACAGGCGCCCCTAGAAAAAGTCTTGTGGGCCGCCGGGACACGCAAAGGAGCGCTCCCCTCTCCTCTGCGCGCCGGCGCCCCATCGATCACTCGGTGACCGGCTTCACCCGCAGGCCCGGCATCGGCCGCGGGGCTCCCTTGAGTCGGTAGCAGGCCCACATCACCAGCAGCCAGACCGGGATGGCATAGACCGAGACCTGGATGCCGGGGATCAGCAACATGACGCCGAGGATGAACACCACGAAGGCCATGCACAGGTAGTTGCCGTACGGATACCAGAACGCGCGGAAGTGCGTGCGGGTGCCCTGGCGGTCCATCTGCGCGCGGAACTTCAGGTGCGCCATGCTGATCATCGCCCAGTTGATCACCAGCGCCGCCACCACCAGCGACATCAGCAGCTCCAGCGCCTGGTGCGGGATCACATAGTTCACCACCACCGCGAGGAAGGTCACCAGCGCCGATACCACCAGGGCGCGTACCGGTACGCCGCGCTTGTCGACCCTGGCCAGCGCGCGCGGGGCATCGCCCTGCTCGGCCAGGCCGAGAAGCATGCGGCCGTTGCAATAGGTGCCGCTGTTGTACACCGACAGTGCGGCGGTGAGCACCACGAAGTTCAGCAGGTGCGCGGCGGTGCCGCTGCCGATCATCGAGAAGATCTGCACGAACGGGCTGCCGCTGTAGGCATCGCCGGAAGCGTTGAGGGTCTGCAGCAGGCTGTCCCAGGGCGTCAGCGAGAGCAGCACGACCAGGGCGCCGATGTAGAAGATCAGGATGCGATAGATCACCTGGTTGATCGCCTTCGGGATCACCGTCCTCGGCTTGTCCGCCTCGGCCGCGGTGAAGCCGAGCATTTCCAGGCCACCGAAGGAGAACATGATGATCGCCATGGCCATCACCAGGCCGCTCACTCCGTTGGGGAAGAAACCGCCGTGTGCCCAGAGGTTGCTCACCGAAGCCTGCGGACCGCCGCTGCCGCTGAACAGCAGGTAGCAGCCGAGCAGGATCATGCCGATGATCGCCACCACCTTGATGATCGCGAACCAGAACTCGGCTTCGCCGAAGGCCTTGACGTTGGCCAGGTTGATCGCGTTGACGACGACGAAGAACAACGCCGCCGTGGCCCAGGTCGGCACCTCCGGCCACCAGTAGTGGATGTACTTGCCGACCGCGGTCAGTTCCGACATCCCGACCAGGATATACAGCACCCAGCAGTTCCAGCCGGAGAGGAAGCCGGCGAAGCCGCCCCAGTACTTGTGCGCGAAGTGGCTGAAGGAGCCGGCGACCGGCTCCTCGACGATCATCTCGCCGAGCTGGCGCATGATCATGAAAGCGATGAAGCCGGCGATGGCGTAGCCGAGGATCATCGACGGGCCTGCCGACTTGAGCACCCCGGCCGAGCCGAGGAACAGGCCGGTGCCGATGGCGCCGCCGAGGGCGATCAACTGGATGTGACGATTCTTCAGGCCGCGCTTGAGCTCGCCCGAATGCGGATGTTGGCCGTCCATTGAGTTATCTCACGCAAGTGGAAATTTATTGTTGTCGGAGGCGAAACGGGGCCGTGCGGCTCAGGCGGCAGGCGCACGGCGGGCGCCATGCGGGGCGCGTGGCGGCGGGCGGTCGGCTGGGTGGAGGAAGGACTCACGGATCATGCGTCACCTGTTTGTTGTTGTACGTGACGTGAATGGGCCGCCAGGCTCGTGGCTCGGCGGTGCGGGCAAGGCTGGCGCGATCGACGCCGCTGGAACGGAAACGCGGAGCGCAAGGAAAACCGCCAGCCCCGGAAGAGGCTGGCGGCAGCGGGATCAGATCACGCCGCGGCGAATCTGGTCTTCCTCGATGGACTCGAACAGGGCCTTGAAATTGCCCTCGCCGAAGCCCTGGTTGCCCTTGCGCTGGATGATCTCGAAGAAGATCGGGCCGATCACCGTGTCGGTGAAGATCTGCAGCAGGATGCCGTCGTCGCCCGGGGCGCCGTCGATCAGCAGGTTCAGTTCGCGCAGTTGCTCGAGCGGCTCGCCATGCCCGGCGACGCGGGTGTCGACCTTCTCGTAGTAGGTGTCCGGGGTCGACATGAACTTCACGCCGTTGTCGCGCAGCTTGCGCACGGTGGCATAGATGTCGTCGGTGGTCAGGGCGATGTGCTGGATGCCTTCGCCATGGTATTCGCGGATGAATTCCTCGATCTGCGAGGTATCGTCGGCCGACTCGTTGATCGGGATGCGGATCTTCCCGCAAGGTGCGGTCATGGCGCGGGAGAACAGGCCGGTGAGCTTGCCTTCGATGTCGAAGTAGCGAATCTCGCGGAAGTTGGCGATGCGCTCGTAGAAACCGGACCAGACGTCCATCTGGCCGCGCTTGACGTTGTGGGTCAGGTGGTCGATGTAGGTCAGGCCGACCGAGTTGTCGTTGGCGCTGCGGCCTTCGATGAACTCGAAGTCGACGTCATAGATGCTGCGGTCGCCGTAGCGGTCGACAAGATACAGCAGCGAACCGCCGATGCCTTCCAGGGAAGGGATGTTCAGCTCGCCGAAGTTGGCGTGGCTGCCCACCAGCTTGGCGCCCTGGGATTCGGCGTAGGCGGCGGCCTGGGAAGCGTTCTTCACCCGGAAGGCCATGGCGCAGGCGCTCGGGCCGTGCTTGAGGGCGAATTCATGGACATGCCCGGTTGGGCTGCCGTTGAGCACGATGTTGATATCGTTCTGCTGGAACAGGAAAACTTCCTTGGAACGATGCTTGGCGGTTTCGGTGAAGCCCATCATGTTGAACAGCTGGCGCAGCTGCTCGATGCCCTTGGCGTCGGGGGCGGTGAACTCGACGAATTCGAATCCGTCGGTACCGATGGGATTGTGCTGTTCGATCTTGGCCACGGCGTTCATCCGGCCTCCTCGTTGTTCTTGTTGAATGGACCGCCGCCGGTCCAGGCGGCCGACGACATGGGAGATGCCTTCATCTCACCCCGTGGCGGCGCGGCGGACAAGCCGTCGGCAGGGCCCGGCACAGGGCCTGGCGCAGGGTTTCTGGCAACTATTCCTTACGCGCCGGCGGCATGCATGGCGAACGCCCGGTCTTCGTAAAGTTATCTTTACAGTGCGGTGCGAAAAGCTGCCAGCAGCACTGTCACGGCTGCGCTGAAAGCCGGCGCTGCATGATCGGCGTCAAGCGGTTAACCTGCGTCTTTCCTCCGCGACGGCATTCCCATGGCACGACCCGCCCCACCCGACCTGAGCGACAGCCGCCGGCCCCTGCGCGGCGTTGCCCGCAGCTATCCTGCCGGGCACCGCGTCGATGCCCACGAGCACGCCTGGGGCCAGGTGCTCTATGCGGTGTCCGGGATGATGTGGCTGGAGACGCCCGACGAGGCCCTGCCGGTCCCGCCGCAACGGGCGGTCTGGTTGCCTCCGGGCCTGCGCCATGCGGTGCGGGTCGCCTCCGAGTTGCAGATGCGCAACATCTACCTGAGCCCGGAACTCTCCCGCGGCCTGGAGGACCGCACCCTGGTGCTGGTGGTCGGCCCGCTGCTGCGCGAGCTGATCGTCAGCCTGGTGGAGCAGGAACGACAGAGCGACCCCCACTACTATCGGGCGCTGGCCGATCTCGCCGTGCTCGAACTCGGCCGCGCGCGCCGTTCCAGCCTACGCGTACCGCTGCCGGACGCCTCCGACAGGCGCCTGCTCGCGCTGTGCCAGGCGGTGATGGCCAATCCCTCCCTGGACATCGGCCTGGAGCGCCTGGCCGAAGACGCCGGGGCCAGCGTGCGGACCCTCTCGCGCCTGTTCCAGCGCAGCCTGGGCATGGGCTTCGCCGACTGGCGGCGGCAGGTGCAGCTGGCGACCGCCGCCGCCGCACTGATCGATGGCCGTCCGGTGGCAGGCATCGCCCATGCCCTGGGATATACGCCGAGCGCCTTCAGCGACATGTTCCGCCGCGAGCTGGGCGTCTCTCCCACCGAGTACAGGGCCGAGCATCACCAGCCGTTCCAGCCTTGACCGGTATTCGATAGCGATTGGCCGATAGATGTTTTTTCGGCCAACTAGACTGGCACCATCGTTCACCGTCCCTGTCAGCCGCCATGAACTACCTGATCTCCCTCGGCATCGGCCTGCTGGTCGGCGCGCTCTACGCCGTCCTCGACTTCCGCTCGCCGGCGCCCCCCGCCATCGCCCTGGTCGGCCTGCTTGGCATGCAGCTCGGCGAACAGCTTTTCCCCCTTGGCCGCGACCTGCTGCAGCAGTGGCTGCACTGATCGCCGCGACGACACGGAGCCCCCGATGAAAGCACTGCAATTCGACCGTACCGGCGACCTCGCCGCCCTCGAGCTGGTGGACATGCCCGACCCGCTTCCCGCCGCCGATGAGGTGCGGGTGGAAATCCGCGCCGCCGGGCTGAATCCGAGCGACGTGAAGAACGTCCTCGGCCGCTTCCCCTATACCACCCTGCCCCGGGTACCGGGCCGCGACTTCGCCGGGGTGGTGGTGGAGGGACCGAAGGCTCTGCTCGGCCAGGCGGTCTGGGGCACCGGGCGGGAGCCGGGATTCTTCCGCGACGGTAGCCACGCGCAGTTCCTGACCCTGCCGGCCGCCGGCGTCGCGCTCAAGCCGGAAAGCCTGAGCTTCGCCCAGGCCGCCAGTTGCGGGGTGCCCTACAGCACCGCCTGGGACGCCCTGCAACGCAGCCAGGTCAAGGCCGGCACCCGGCTCCTGATAATCGGCGCCAACGGCGCGGTCGGCAAGGCCGCGCTGGCGCTGGCCAAGGCCCTGGGGGCCGAAGCGATCGGCGCGGTGCGGCGCGAGGAGCAACGCCAGGCGCTGGAAACGCAGGGCATCGCCGCGCTGCTGCTGGGCGAGCCGGCCGAACTGGCGGCACAGGTGGAAGGGATCTTCCCCGGCGGGGCCGAGGTGATCTTCGATACGACCGGTTTCTGGCTCGAGGCGGCGGTCCCGGCGCTGGCCGCCTTCGGTCGCCTGGCGATCATCGCCGCACCGGCCGACGGCCATGTGCGCCTGCCGGCGTTGAACCTGTACCGTCGCGGTGGCTCGGTGGTGGGGATCAACTCGCTGCTCTATGGCGTGGAAGCCTGCGCAGGCTTCCTCGACGCCTTCGGCAAGCTGTTCGACCAAGGCCGCCTGCAGCTGCCGGACGGGCTGCGGGAAGTCCCGCTGGAGCAGGGCGTTGAGCAGTACCGGGCGGTGAACGAAGGCACCTGCGAGAAGATCATCCTGGTGCCTTGAGGACCAGCGGAATCCCGGCGGAACATGCCGGGATTCCGCTGTGCGCAAGGCTACTCCGCGCCGACCGCGAGCTTGCGGGCGCTGCGCGCCTCCTCCAGCTGCATGCAGCGCTCGAGGAACAGGTACATGTAGTCGTAGCTCTTGCAGATCGCGTCGCGCAGTTGCCGGCGCAGCTCGGCGCTGGGATTGGTGCCGGCCAGGGTGCAGATGATCTCCAGCGCCTCCCACGGGTGGGCATCGTCGTACTGGGCGTGGAGCTTGAGCCACTTCATGGCACGCTTGCGGCCTTCCTTGGGGAAGGCGTTTTCGTAGACGCCGTTCGAACAGACCAGCGCCGACCACTCGCCGGTGACGCCTTCGATGGCGTAGTTGGTGGCGGCCATGGCCACCGCCAGTGAGTCGCTGGCGCAGGTGTGCCAGCACCAGTGGCTGAGCGCGTGCAGTTCGGCCGGCACGTCTTGCGCCTGGATCTCGGCCAGGCTCACGCTGTGGGCCTCGGCCCAGTGCAGCCAGTAGTCGGCGTGGTTGAGTTCGACCCGAATGTTGCGCATCAGCCAGCGGCGCGCCATGTCTTCGCCGGGATGGCGGGCGAAACGGGTCTTCAGCAGGTTCTGCGACATGTACAAGGGGAACTGCTCGACCACCGGCCAGCCGCCGATCAGGTACAGGCGCATCAGCGCCGGGCTCAGCTCGGCGTCGCGCATGCGCCGGTACAGCTCGTGACCGGAAACCCGGTCCTTGCTCGCCTGGCAGTCGACGATCAGTTGCTGCGCCCACTGCGGATAGCTTCCCGCCTCCTGCAAGGGGCCCGTACGGTCAAAGAACTCGCTCACACCCGTCTCCCTTCTCTTCTTGTCGGCAACGGCCTCATAGCAGCGAAACTACTCTTTCTTCGCCCCGCGGTCACCTACCGGAGGTTCTGTCCCAGGCTCGGCCACAGGCCCTGGGCATCCACTCCAGCCCCCGGAGGCTGGCGACTGAACGGCAGGGGCGCGCCGATGGCCAGGCCCTGGGCATAGTCGATGCCGATCTCGCGCAGCGCTTCCATGACTTCGACGGTCTCGACGAACTCCGCGATGGTACGTTTGCCCATCACGTGGCCGATATGGTTGATCACCTGGACCATGGCGCGATCGATGGGATCCTCGAGCATGTCCTTGACGAAGCTGCCATCGATCTTCAGGTAATCCACCGGCAGGTGCTTGAGGTAGATGAAGGACGACATGCCGGCGCAGAAATCGTCCAGGGAGAAACGACAACCGGTGTCCTTGAGCTCGTTGATGAAGCGGATGGCGCTGGCCAGGTTGGCAACCGCCACGGTTTCGGTGACCTCGAAGCAGATCGTCTGCGGCGGAATGCGGTAACGGGCGAACAGCTCGGTGAGGAACTGCAGGAACGACTCGTCGCCGATGGTCGCGCCGGAGAGATTGATGGCGCAGGTGCCGATCGGCTCGGCGCGAGGGTCCTGGCGCGCTCGACAAGGGTGCGGAAGGCATTCTCCACCACCCAGCGATCGATCAGCGTCATCAGGCCGTAGCGCTCGGCGGCGGGTATGAAGCTCAGCGGCGGCACCAGGCGCCCGCCCTCGTCGCGCAGGCGCAGCAGCAGTTCGACGTGCAAGCCCTCCTCCGCACCTTCGCCCAGCGGCACGATGGGCTGGGCATAGAGACTGAAGCGGTCTTCCTCCAGCGCCAGGTGGATGCGCTGGACCCAGGTCATCTCGCCGAAGCGCATCGATAGTTCGACGTCGTCCTGATGGAACACCTGGACCCGGTTGCGGCCCTTTTCCTTGGCCATGTAGCAGGCCATATCGGCGGAGCGCAGCGCCTCCTCGAGGGTCGAGATACCCGGCAGCAGGTGCACCAGGCCAACGCTGACGGTGCAGTTGAACGGCTGCCCGCTCCAGGTGAAGTGCAGGTCCTGGATGGTCTTGCGCAGATGGTCGGCGATCTCCACGGCTTTTTCCGCCGGACAGTTCTCCAGCAGGATGCCGAACTCGTCGCCGCCCAGCCGCGCCAGCGTGTCGCCCTCGCGCAAGCCTTGTTGCAGCAGGGTACAGACCTGGCGCAGCAGTTCGTCGCCGGCGGCGTGGCCGCAGGTGTCGTTGACCAGCTTGAACTGGTCCAGGTCGAGGAACATCAGGGCGTGCCGCCCGCTGTTGCGCTCCAGGCGTTCCAGCGCTATCTGCAGGCGATACTCGAACTCGCGGCGGTTGGTCAGCCCGGTCAACGCATCGTGGGTCGCCTGCCAGGACAGGCGCGCCATGTACTGGCGCTCGCGGGTCATGTCGTGAAGCACCAGGACCACCCCGGTGATCTCGGCGCCACGGTGGATCGGCGCGCCCACCAGGGTCACCGGCACGCTGCTGCCGTCGTGACGCAGAACCAGCTTGGAATGCTCGCGACCGCCGTCGATCTCGCCGCTGAGGATCTGCTCGATCAGCAGCATGCCCTCCTCCCGCGAGCTTTCGTCGACGATCCGGAACAGCGACGCCAGGGGCAGGCCGCGGGCCTTGTCCAGCGTCCAGTTGGTCATCTGCTCGGCGGCCGGGTTGAGGTAGGAAATGCCCCCCTGGGTGTCGGCGGTGATCACTCCGTCGCCGATCGAGGCCAGAGTGATCTGGGCCCGTTCGCGCTCGGCATCGAGGGCGTTCTCCACTTCCTGGCGCTGCGTCAGTTGCTGCCGGGTCCGCAGGAACGCCAGGAGGATGAGCACGCTGGCGGTGGTCAGGTTGGCCACCAGCAGCAGCCTGAGCAAGGCCCGCGAGCCCTCGCCGAGGGCGTCGCTGAAGGCCTTGGCCGCCGGCGTGACCTTCTCGTTGATCGCGTGGATCTCGGTCTTCCACTGTTGCACCTGCTCGGCGCTGGCCTGCCCGGCGCCGATGCCCGCGCGCATCTTGCCGGCGACGTCGATCAGTTCCATGACGTACTTGTCGCCCACCAGCCACAGCTCGATGGCGCGCTCGAAGTAACTGAAGTCGTGGAAGTTGCGGTACAGCCAGATGATCGCGGTAACGTCGTCGGCATGGTTGCCGCCCTTGAGGATGCCCTGGCGGGCCGCCTCGATGTCCGGGTCGGGCTGGTCCAGGGCAAGGCGCATCTCGCGGTCGCCGAGGGGGATCGCGATGGCCTCCTCGTAGCGGCGGAAGTCTTCGTCGGCGCGTGAGTCGGCATAGAGGGTGAGGTAGTAGATGGCATCCTTCTGGCCCTTCGACCAGAGGCTTTCGCCGCCGACATAGCTGCGCACCGCGGAGAGGACGTAGAGACTGCCGCCCGCCAGCATGGCCTGCAGCAGCACCACGACGATGAAGGGCCATACCAGGCCGAGCAGGCGGGGCTTGTCGAGAGTCCGGTTCTGCCTCATTCCATCTACCATTCAAACTGGCGCTAAGCGATCGGGCGCCGTCTCCGTCGCCCCTGACTGCATCACCTGTCGGCCGCTCAAGATCCCGTCGCAGAACTCCCGAGGCCTTGCCTGCCGGCAGCCACGACGCTGGAGGAGGCGGACACCTGGCAAACAGTAGGAGTCTAGTGGCTGTTTGCCGAACCTGCCCTGCACCTGGCGGAACAGACAGCGTTTTTTATTGCCGCAGCCAATAAAAACCGGATGTCTTATATGGAATATACGAGAAAAACCGCCAGGCGACAGCCTGGCGCCTCACATCTGTTGCAGATGTCCGTAGAGCCGGGCGTAGAGGCCGCCTTCGGCGATCAGTTGCTGGTGATCGCCGTCTTCGGCGATATGCCCGCCATCGAAGACCAGGACCCGGTCGGCCTGCTTCACCGCCGACAGCCGATGGGCCACGATCAATGTGGTGCGGCCTTCGAGGAAGTCCCCGAGCGCCTGGTGCAGGGCATACTCGGTAGCGGCGTCGAGGGCCGAGGTGGCCTCGTCGAGGATCACCACCTTGGGCTCGGCGAGGATCATCCGGGCGATCGCCAGGCGCTGCCGCTGACCGCCCGACAGGCGCACCCCGGAACGCCCGACCACGGTGTCCAGCCCCTGCGGCAGGCGCCGCACGCCGTCGGCCAACTGGGCGATCTCCAAAGCCCGCCAGCAGGCCTGGTCACTGCGTTCGCGGCCCATGGTCAGGTTGGCCCGCACGCTGTCGTTGAACAGCGCCGGATGCTGGAGGACCACCGCGACATGTTCGCGCACGCAGTCCAGGCCGATTTCCTCCAGGGGCACCCCGCCGTAGCGGATGCTGCCGCGCTGCGCACTGTAGAGGCCGAGCAGCAGTTGCACCAGCGTGCTCTTGCCGCCGCCGCTGGCGCCGACCAGGGCAACCTTCTCGCCGGCGCCGATGTTCAGGTCCAACTGCTCCAGGACCTTGTCCTCGCCGTAGGCGAAATCCAGCCCGCGCACCTCGATGCCAACGGTCGTGCGGCCGGCGAACGGATCGCGCAGCGGCGGGTAGCGCGGCTCGTCGGCCCGCGCCAGCAACTCGTTGATCCGCTGCAACGCGCCGCCAGCGGCGTAGTAGGCGTATTGCAGGCCGAGCAGCTGTTCGACCGGACCGATCATGAACCAGAGGTAGCTGAACACCGCGAGCATCTGGCCGATCGACAGGTCCGAGAGCAGCACGGTGAGCATCGCCGCGGCGCGGAACACGTCGATGCCGAACTGGAACAGCAGGCCGCTGGCGCGCCCGGCGGCGTCGCTCTTCCATTGCGAGGCCACGGCGTAGTCGCGGACCTCCTGGGCGCGGTGGCCGAGGCGGCCGAGGAAATAGCCCTGGCGATTGCCGGCGCGGACTTCCTGGATCGCCTCGAGGGTCTCGGTGAGCGCCTGGGTGAAGCGCGCGGTGCTGTCGTTCTCGAGCTTCTTGAGATGCTTGACGCGCTTGCCCAGCTGCACCGTGGACCAGATCACCAGCGGGTTGAACAGCAGGATCAGCAAGGCCAGCTGCCAGTGCATCCAGACCAGGATCGCGGCGGTGCCGAGCAGCGTCAGCAAGGCGACCAGGAAGCGGCTGAGGGTTTCCCCGACGAACTTGTCCAGGGTATCCAGGTCGGTGACCAGGTGGGCGCTGATCGACCCGCCGCCGAGGGTTTCGTATTCGCCCAGGGCGATATGCCGGAGGCGCTCGATCAGACGCAGGCGGATGCGGTAGACGATGTCCTTGGACAGCCGCGCGAACAGCTTCGCCTGGAGCACGTTGAACACCAGCGCCGCCCCCCGCAACAGAAGGGTTGCCGCCAGCATCAGGCCGATGTAGCCGAACGCCACCTGCCAGTCGGCGGGCAACAGGCGGTCCATGAAACGCAGCGCGCCGTCACCCTTGCCGAGCAGCACTTCGTCCACCAGCAGCGGCAGCAGCAAGGGAATCGGCACGGTGCAGAGGGTGGCCAGCACCGCCACCAGGTTGGCGAACAACAGGGCTTTCTTATGGCGCAGTGCGAGTCGACGAATCTCCGCCCAGCTCAGGCGGTCTCCGCGCTCACTCATGCCGGCCCCGTTCCAGCCAGCGGCCGAGCAAGGGTGAAAGTTCGGCAAGCGGCTGGTAGCCGTTGGTGAGCAACGCCAGTTGGCCGTTGCGTTCGGCCAGCAGGGTCGGGAACCCGGCGATGCCGAGATCCTGGACCCAGACGAAATCGGCGGCGGTGGCGTCACGCGCCTCGCCGCTGTCGAAGGCCGCGGCGAACTCGATGCGCGGAAGCCCCACCGCTTCCGCCAGGCCGGCGAGCACCGCCGCCTGGGTGACATCGCGACCCTCGGCGTAGAACGCCCGCTGGATCGCCCTTACCAGCGGCCAGGCGCTTTCCTCGTCGAGGCTGCGCGCCGCCACCAGGGCCCGGCAGGCCGGCTCGGTGTCATAGACGAAGCCTTCGGGCAACGCGTCGTCGAAGCGGAACGGCTGGCCGGTGGTCTGCTGCACGGTCTGCCAGTGGCCGAGGATGTAGCCGCGGGTATTCGGGTCGAGCGCCGCGCCGTGGCCGGCGCGCAGGCCACCGGCTACCAGGTGGAAAGCGACGCCGTCGGCGACCGCCTGCCGGGACAGCGCCTCGGCGACCGGGGCGAAGCCCCAGCACCAGGAGCACATGGGGTCCATCACGTACAGCAGGCGGGCCTTGGCCAAGGTTCAGTTCTCCAGCGTGGACTGGCGCGGATCGCGACCGAGCGGGTGCGGCTGGTTGCGCTGCCGCGCCAGTTCGATCTGTTTCTGCCGCTCGCGAGCGCCGGCGCGGGTCTTCTCGCTCAGCGAGTCCCAGCAGTGCGGACAGCTGATGCCGGGCACGTAGTGCTCGGACTGGCGGTCCTCCAGCGAAACCGGGTTGCGGCAGGCGTGGCACTGATCGTACTCGCCCTCGCTAAGATCGTGGCGCACGGTCACGCGGTTGTCGAATACGAAGCAGTCGCCGCGCCACAGGCTCTGTTCCTGCGGCACCTCTTCGAGGTACTTGAGGATGCCGCCCTTGAGGTGGAAGACCTCCTCGAAACCGGCGCCGAGCATGTAGCTGGAAGCCTTCTCGCAGCGGATGCCGCCGGTGCAGAACATCGCCACCTTCTTGTGCCGCGCCGGGTCGTAGTGGGCCTTGATGTACTCGGGGAACTCGCGGAACGACCTGGTCTTCGGATCGACCGCGCCCTCGAAGGTGCCGATCGCCACCTCGTAGTCGTTGCGGGTATCGATCAGCAGGACTTCCGGATCGCTGATCAGGGCATTCCAGTCCTTCGCCTCGACATACTGGCCGACCTGCTTGTTCGGATCGACGCCAGGCACGCCGAGGGTGACGATTTCCTTCTTCAGCTTGACCTTGGTGCGGTAGAACGGCTGTTCGTCGCAGTAGGATTCCTTGTGCTCGATATCGGCCAGCCGGGGATCGCTGCGCAGCCAGGCGAACAGCGCATCGATGCCTTCGCGGCTACCGGAGACGGTGCCGTTGATGCCTTCCTCGGCCAGCAGCAAGGTGCCTTTCACACCGTTGTCGAGCAGGGTTTGCAGCAGGGGTTCACGCAGCGCCACGTAATCGTCGAGAGTCACGAACTTGTACAGCGCCGCCACGACGATGGATGTCATGGGGATATAGCCTCCAGGTGGTCGCCCGCGTAAAGGGCGGACCGGAACGAAAAGCGCCAGCCGCTGGCGCCATGGAAACGACAACGCCGGCGGAAGGCCGGCGCTGGGTGCGTAGTCTAGCGCAGCAGGGGCAGGCTCTGCACCCCGCCGCGACGGACGCCGTCTCAGGGTATGTCGTGCTTGCTCCCGCCGCGGCAGGTCGGCGAGGCCGGCACCGCAGCCTGGCTCCACTCCTCAGGGGTGAAGGTATGCAGCGCCAGGGCGTGGAACTCGCCCATCAACCCACCGAGGGTGGCATATACCTTCTGGTGCCGCTTCACCGCGTTCAACCCGGCGAACTGCGGGCTGACCAGCACCACCTTGAAGTGGGTCTCCAGCCCGCGGCTGTGCATGTGGCTCTCGTCGAGCACCTCGACGTGTTGCGGATCGAGGGGCTGCAGGGCGGTCTGGATACGGTCACGCATGCTCATCGCGAATCACGACTCACTTTTTCTTCTGGGCCGGCGCGGCGACGCCGAGTTCCTTGTCCATGTCGGCCATCAGCTTGTTCACCGGCTCGACGGCGCCTTGCAGCTTGGCCTGGGTCAGTTGGGCGGATTCGGCGGTCAGGCGCGGCATCTTCTCCAGCACCTTCTTGCCCAGCGGCGACTGGTAGAAGGCATTCAGGTCCTTCAGCTCGGACTCGGTGAAGTTGGTGGTGTAGAGCTTGATCAGCTCGGGCTTGATCTTGTCCCAGCCGATGGCGCGGTCCAGTTCGGCATTGGCCTTGGCCTGGTAACGCTCGAGAACCGCCTTCTTGCTCTCCGGCGCCTTGGCCTGGGCGAAGCGCTGGGCCAGCATCTGCTGCACCTGGGCATAGACCGGGACCGTCAGCTTGTCGGCATGGACCAGCTTGAGGAATTGCTCGGCCTGGCTGGCGGAATCGGCCATGGCCATGGAGCTGAGGCTGAGCAGCACGGCGCTGCCGATGAGGCGAAGACGGGTCATGGAAAATCCTTGAGGTTGGGTAGATGTGTCCGTGGGACCCGACATTCTGCGCCTAAGTTCGAAATCCGCTCAAGCGCGGCGCCGAATATCGGGAGAATCCTATCCGGCGCCCGCCCGCTCCATGCCGTCTACTATCAGTTCTGTAGTGGGTACTTGCCGCCTTCCTTCCGCAGCCGGCATGCTTGCGTCAGCCTGTCACATGGATGTGTTAGATGAACGGAACCGCCGCCGATACCCTCGCCGTATCGCCCCCGCCCCTGCGCAACCTCTGCGACAGCCACGGCCGGCTCGATCCCCGGGCGGTCGGCTGGTCCGCCCGGCCGCGGGTGCTCTGCCACATCCCCGGCCACTTCGGCCGGCGCAAGCGCTGGAACCACTGGTGCATCGTCAGCCCCGGCTGGATGCTCTCGCTGACCATCGCCGACCTCGACTACCTGACCTACGGCGCCGCCTATTTCCTCGACCTGGACAGCGGCCAGGCGGTAGCGCACACGCAGATCCGCTTCTTCGGCCTCGGCTGCCAGTTGCCCGACGAGCCGCAGGCCAGCCATGCCTTCGAGCATCCCCGCCTGCAATTGCGCTTCGACGAACAGCCCGGGCGCCTGCGCGTCACCGGCCAGGCCCCGGACCTCGGCGGCCTGCCGCTGGAGCTGGCGCTGGAAGTGCGACGACCGTCGCACCTGGAGTCGGTGAACCTGGTGGTGCCGATGGGCGAACACACCTTCCATGCCTGCAGCCGCCAGCTCGGCCTGCCGATCAGCGGCTGCCTGCAGCTCGGCCGCCGACGCTACGACTGCCAGGCGGGCCAGAGCTTCGCCGCGCTGGACTTCGGCCGCGGCGTCTGGCCGCTGCATACCTACTGGACCCGCGCCGCCTTCGCCGCCCCCGGCGGCATCGCCGGCAACTTCGGCACCGGCTGGACCGAAGCCAGCGACCTGCGCGAGAACGCCCTGTGGTTCGGCGGCAAGCTCAGCCGCGTGCTCGACGACGTGCACATCCGCGAGCCTCGCGACCCGCTGGCCGAATGGCGCCTGGACAGCGCCTGCGGTCGCGTCGAGCTGCTCTTCCGTCCCGAACAGCTGCACCAGGCGCGGCCCAGCGTCGGCCTGTTCTATGCCAATACCCGCCAGTGGTTCGGCCGTTTCAACGGCACCCTGCGCCACGACGACGGCGACTGCGTGCCGGTGGACGGCGCCCTCGGCTGGATCGGTTCGACCCGCGCGCGCTGGTGAGGCCGGCGGCGGGCAATCTATTTCCGACCCGCAGCGCGGCGAAAAATGCCCACGAGGAAGCGACGGCAGCGGAACCCAAGGCGGGAGCGAAGGCCTAAACTGCCGGATACGCACCCTGGAGAACACTCATGAGCCGGACCGAAACCGATAGCCTGGGCACCATCGAGGTGCCCGACGACGCCTACTGGGGCGCCCAGACCCAGCGTTCGCTGGAGAACTTCGCCATCGGCGGCCAGCGCATGCCGCTCGCCGTGATCCACGCCCTGGCGCTGATCAAGAAAGCCGCCGCGCGGGTCAACGACCACCTCGGCGAACTGCCGCCGGAAGTCGCCCGGCTGATCGAACAGGCCGCCGACGAAGTCCTCGCAGGCCGCCACGACGAACACTTCCCGCTGGTGGTCTGGCAGACCGGCAGCGGCACCCAGACCAACATGAACGTCAACGAGGTGATCGCTGGCCGCGCCAACGAACTGGCCGGCAATCCGCGTGGCGGCAAGTCGCCGGTGCATCCCAACGACCACGTCAACCGCGCGCAGAGTTCCAACGACAGCTTCCCCACCGCCATGCACATCGCCGCCGCCAAGGCCGTGCACGAACAATTGCTGCCGGCCATCGCCGAGCTTTCCGGCGGTCTCGCCGAACAGTCGGCGCGGCACGCCAGCCTGGTCAAGACCGGGCGCACCCACCTGATGGACGCCACGCCGATCACCTTCGGCCAGGAACTCTCGGCCTTCGTCGCCCAGCTCGACTACGCCGAGCGCGCCATCCGCGCGGCGCTGCCGGCGGTCTACCAGTTGGCCCAGGGCGGCACCGCGGTGGGCACCGGGCTCAACGCGCCGAAGGGCTTCGCCGACGCCATCGCCGCGGAAATCGCCGCCGAATCGGGCCTGCCCTTCGTCGCCGCGCCGAACAAGTTCGCCGCCCTGGCCGGCCACGAGCCGCTGGTCATCCTCTCCGGCGCCCTGAAGAGCCTGGCGGTGGCCCTGATGAAGATCGCCAACGACCTGCGCCTGCTCGGTTCCGGCCCACGCGCCGGCTTCGCCGAGGTGAAGCTGCCGGCCAACGAGCCGGGCAGCTCGATCATGCCCGGCAAGGTCAACCCGACCCAGTGCGAGGCGCTGTCGATGCTGGCCTGCCAGGTCATGGGCAACGACAGCACGATTTCCTTCGCCGCCAGCCAGGGCCATCTGCAACTCAACGTGTTCAAGCCGGTGATCGTCTACAACCTGCTGGAGTCCATCCGCCTGCTCGCCGACGGCTGCCGCAACTTCAACAAGCATTGCGTCGCCGGCCTGGAGCCGGACGCCCAGCGCATGGCCGACCTGCTGGAGCGCGGCCTGATGCTGGTCACCGCACTGAACCCGCACATCGGCTACGACAAGGCCGCCGAAATCGCCAAGAAGGCCTACGCCGAAGGCACCACCCTGCGCGCCGCGGCGCTGCAGCTGGGCTACCTGGACGAAGCGCAGTTCGACGAATGGGTACGGCCGGAGCAGATGCTGGAGGCCGGCCACCATGGTTGAAACCGCCAAGACCGGCGCCACCCCGCTGGAAGGCGACGGCAAGCGCATCCTGCTGATCGTCGGCTCGCCCAAGCGCAAGAGCTTCTGCCACCTGCTCGCCGAATGCTACGCCCAGGGCGCGCGCAGCAAGGATCATGTGGTACGCGAACTGAAGCTGGGCGAGCTGGCCTTCGACCCGATCCTCCACGAAGGCTACGAACAGAGCCAGGTGCTCGAACCCGACCTGCTGGAAGCGCAGCGGCAGATCCACTGGGCCGAGCACCTGGTGTTCGTCTACCCGGTCTGGTGGGGCGGCCTGCCGGCGTTGCTGCAGGGCTTCTTCGACCGCGTCCTGCAGCCGGGCTTCGCCTTCCGCTACCGCGGCACCCAGGACAAGGACTGGGAGCAACTGCTGGGCGGGCGCAGCGCCGACCTGCTGGTCTGCCACGACCAGCCGCTGTCGCGGCTGCGCTTCCTCAAGGGCCCGCCGGCGCACCGGCAGATGGTGCGCAGCGTGCTCGGCGCCTGTGGCATCGCCACCCGCCGCCTGGAAGAGTTCGCGCCGATGCGCAGTTCCAGCGAGGAACAGCGCCAGGGCTGGCTGCGTCGCGCCGAACAGCTCGGCAGCCAGGTCTAGTTCCCTTCCCGCCCGGCTGCGGCCGGGCGCGGACACTGATCGTTCTGACAGGTCCGCCACCTTCCCGCCGGCTTCCCTTCCCCGCCCCCATGGCGGCCCTTTGCCTGCCTCTACCGGCTCACAGTGCGGGTGCCGACCGCTTTGCATTCCGCGACATCCATCAGGAATGGGTAGCGAATCTGACCGGCCCGTCACATTTGGTAGGGACCTCAAACCGGCACCGAGGGCTAGGATCAGCCCGCTTCGAAATGAATCCGGTTCTGGAAAAAAGGACTTGTCATGAAACACTACTCAGCCACCCTGGCACTCCTGCCACTCACCCTCGCCCTGTTCCTGCCCCAGGCAGCCCATGCCCACGGCTCGATGGAAACGCCGCCCAGTCGGGTCTACGGCTGCTTCCTCGAAGGTCCGGAGAATCCCAAGTCGGCCGCCTGCAAGGCCGCCGTCGCCGCCGGCGGCACCCAGGCGCTGTACGACTGGAATGGCGTCAACCAGGGCAACGCCAACGGCAACCACCAGGCGGTGGTCCCCGACGGCCAGCTCTGCGGCGCCGGCAAGGCACTGTTCAAGGGCCTGAACCTGGCTCGCAGCGACTGGCCCAGCACTGCCATCGCGCCGGACGCCAGCGGCAACTTCCAGTTCGTCTACAAGGCCAGCGCGCCGCACGCGACCCGCTACTTCGACTTCTACATCACCAAGGACGGCTACAACCCCGAGAAGCCGCTGGCCTGGAGCGACCTGGAACCCGCGCCGTTCTGCTCGATCACCAGCGTCAAGCTGGAGAACGGCACCTACCGGATGAACTGCCCGCTGCCCCAGGGCAAGACCGGCAAGCATGTGATCTATAACGTCTGGCAGCGCTCGGACAGCCCGGAAGCCTTCTACGCCTGCATCGACGTGAGCTTCAGCGGCGCCGTCGCCAACCCCTGGCAAGCGCTGGGCAACCTGCGCGCGCAGCAGGACCTGCCAGCCGGTGCTACCGTCACCCTGCGTCTGTTCGATGCCCAGGGCCGCGACGCCCAGCGTCACAGCCTGACCCTGGCCCAGGGCGCCAACGGTGCCAAGCAATGGCCGCTGGCGCTGGCGCAGAAGGTCAACCAGGACTCCACCCTGGTCAACATCGGCGTGCTGGATGCCTACGGGGCGGTCAGCCCGGTGGCCAGCTCGCAGGACAACCAGGTCTACGTGCGCCAGGCCGGCTACCGCTTCCAGGTCGACATCGAACTGCCGGTCGAGGGCGGCGGCGAGCAACCGGGCGGCGACGGCAAGGTCGACTTCGACTATCCGCAAGGCCTGCAGCAATACGACGCCGGGACCGTAGTGCGCGGTGCCGATGGCAAGCGCTACCAGTGCAAGCCCTACCCGAACTCCGGCTGGTGCAAGGGCTGGGACCTCTACTACGCCCCGGGCAAGGGCATGGCCTGGCAGGACGCCTGGACCCTGCTGTAACGCCCTCGACTGCCGCCCGCTCCGGGCGGCAGTCGTTTTCGCCGCCAGGCACCCGCCGCGAGACGGCGAATCCGCGCAACGGTACAGTCCCCCGGCGAAACCCTGGCTACGTGTGCCTGTTCAATCTGCCGTGCGCTCCCTAGGCTGGTCCGACCACCAGCACGGGGAAACCACGCATGCCTTTTTCTCTCGCCGCCCTCCAACAGGCCGCCGCCATCGTCCACCAGAGCCTGCCGCCGACGCCGCAGATACGCTGGCCGCTGCTATGCGAGGCACTGGGTTGCGAAGTGTGGATGAAGCACGAGAACCACCTGCCGGTGGGGGCCTTCAAACTGCGCGGCGGCCTGGTGTATTTCCACCACCTGGCGCACCAGGGCGAGCGGCCGGCCGCCGTGATCAGCGCGACTCGCGGCAACCACGGCCAGTCGGTGGCCTTCTCGGCGAGCCGCTACGGCATCCAGCCGATCATCGTCGTGCCGCACGGCAACAGCCGCGAGAAGAACGCGGCGATGCGCAGCCTTGGCGCGGAGCTGATCGAGCACGGCGAGGACTTCCAGGCCTCCCGCGAATACGCCGCCGAGCGCGCCCGGCGCGAAGGCCTGCACCTGATTCCGGCGTTCCATCCCTGGCTGGTGGCCGGGGTCGCCAGCTACAGCCTGGAGTTGTTCGCCGCGCTGGCCGACCTTGACGAAGTCTACGTGCCGATCGGTATGGGTTCGGGCATCTGCGGCCTGATCGCCGCGCGCGACGCGCTGGGCCTGAAGACCCGCATCGTCGGCGTGGTGTCCGCCCATGCGCCGGCCTACGCCCTGTCGTTCGAGGCCGGCACGGCGATCAGCCACCCGGTCGACACCCGCCTGGCCGACGGCATGGCGTGCAGTACGCCGGACCCGAGCGCGCTGGAAATGATCCTGGCCGGCGCCGATCGTCTGGTGCGGGTCAGCGACAGGGAGATCGGCGCGGCCATGCGCCTGTGCTTCACCAGCACCCACAACGTCGCCGAGGGCGCCGGGGTGGCGGCGCTGGCCGCCGCCTGGCAGGAGCGCGAGCGCCTGAAGGGGCTGAAGGTAGGCCTGATCCTCAGCGGAGCGAACGTCGACCGCGAGGTATTCGCCGAGCAACTGGCCGCCGGCGACTGAGCCGGCGCCGCTAGGCCAGCCCCGCGAGGAGCAGCAGCCACCAGGCGAGCACCAGCAACTGCACGAAGAAGCCGGCAAAACGCAGCCAGACGAACAGCGCGGAGGTGCTGACCAGGTGCATCAGCGACTGGAACAGCCGGGCGCCGAGCACCAGTGGCGCCAACGGGTCGGTCAGGCTGCTCTGCCCGCTGGCGATCGCGTAGAGCAGCGCGCCGGCCAGCAGCGGCAGGTTCTCCACGCAGTTGGCATGGACTCGCACCAGCCGCTGGCCGAAACCGCCAGGCGTGTTGCTGCCATCGGCGGCGAAGGCGTTCACCGCCATCCGCCCGCCGAGTACCAGCAGGCCGCGCTGGCTGACCAGCAGGAAGACCAGCAACAGGGTCCAGGCGATCAGGCCGAGCAGGCAGATCGCGCTAGGGCTGAGAAACATGGATGACGCTCCTTCTATTGTGTTGTCGTGGGAAGGATGAAGCGTCTGGATTCTAGGCCGGCTAGAGCAATTGCTCTATTCGCAGTCCGCCGTCCTTAAGTCGTGTTCTGCCGGCACGCCGCTCGGCCCCGATGTACGCCGTCGGCGGATGCGTAACCGGACGACCCACTGCCCGCAGCCTTCCGAACGGACAAAGAAAAGCCCCGCCGAAGCGGGGCCTTCCTTGCACGCAGCACTCAGGGCTGTCTTCTCATCAGAGCGAATCGAGATAGCGCTCCACATCCAGCGCGGCCATGCAGCCGGCGCCGGCCGAGGTGATCGCCTGGCGGTAGACGTGGTCGGCCACGTCGCCGGCGGCGAACACACCCGGTACGTTGGTCGCGGTGGCGTTGCCTTCGCGCCCGCCGTTGACCACCAGGTAGCCGTCCTTCAGGGCCAGTTGCCCTTCGAACAGCGAGGTATTGGGAGTATGGCCGATGGCGACGAACATGCCATCCACGGCGATCTCCTCGCTGCCACCATCGCGGGTCTTCAGGCGCACGCCGGTGACGCCCATCGTGTCGCCAAGCACCTCATCGACCTCGGCGTTGAGCTTGAGCACTATCTTGCCTTCGGCGACCCGCGCCTGCAGCTTGTCCTGGAGAATCTTCTCGGCGCGGAAGGTTTCGCGACGATGCACCAGGGTCACCCGGCTGGCGATGTTGGCCAGGTACAGGGCCTCTTCGACAGCGGTATTGCCGCCGCCGATCACCGCCACTTCGCGGTTGCGGTAGAAGAAACCGTCGCAGGTGGCGCAGGCCGACACGCCCTTGCCCATGAACGCCTGCTCCGACGGCAACCCCAGGTAGCGCGCGCTGGCACCGGTGGCGACGATCAGTGCGTCGCAGGTGTAGGTGCCATTGTCGCCGCGCAGGGTGAACGGCTTGCCGGCCAGGTCCACGGCATGAATGTGGTCGAAGACGATCTCGGTCTCGAAGCGCTCGGCGTGCTCCTGCATCCGCTGCATCAGTGCCGGGCCGGTCAGGCCGTGGGGATCGCCCGGCCAGTTGTCGACCTCGGTGGTGGTGGTCAACTGGCCGCCGGCCTGCATGCCGGTGATCAGCAGCGGCTTGAGGTTGGCGCGCGCGGCGTAGACAGCCGCGCTGTAACCGGCGGGACCGGAACCGAGGATGATCACTCGGGCGTGGCGGAGGGTATCGGGCATCTCGTCGGACTCCTGCCGACATCAGCGTCGGCGCGAATAAAAACGGGGCCACCAAAGCACATGGGGAAGGCTTGGAAGGAGCGGTCGCCCCGGGAAAAGGTCGGCCGGGCACACTTCGCGCCCGGCATCGGGATCACAGTGCCTCGGCGTTCTCGGCCAGGTACGAGGCCACGCCCTCGGCGCTCGCCTTCATGCCTTTCTGGCCCTTGCGCCAGCCGGCCGGGCAGACCTCGCCGTGTTCCTCGGTGAACTGCAGGGCCTCGACCAGGCGCACCATCTCGTCCACCTCACGCCCCAGCGGCAGGTTGTTCACCACTTGGTGCTGGACCACCCCGGCGCGGTCGATCAGGAACGAAGCACGCAAGGCCACGCCGTCCTCGTGCTCGATGCCGTAGGCGCGGGTGATCTCGTGCTTGACGTCGGCGACCATGGTGAACTCGACCGCGCCAATGCCGCCCTTCTCCACCGGCGTGCTGCGCCAGGCGTGATGGGTGAACTGCGAGTCGATGGAGACACCGACCACCTCGACGCCCAGCTCGCGGAACTTATCCATGCGGTTATTGTGGGCGATGATTTCCGAGGGGCAGACGAAAGTGAAGTCGAGCGGCCAGAAGAACAGTACGACGTACTTGCCGCGCAGGCTGGAAAGCTGGAAGGCATCGACGATGGAACCGTCGCCGAGGACCGCGGCGGCAGTGAAATCGGGGGCTTGCTTGTTGACCAGTACGCTCATCGCGAGGCTCCTAGAAGGTTGGGTTGCGCCCGGCGACGCCAGGCTCCCGGAAGAATATGCAGCGCAGGTTACCCAGCCACGACGATGCATTGAAATGTCGAATTTCAATTCGCACGATAGAGTCAGCCTATGCTCTCAACCTGCGGCTAGACTCATGCTGTCGCCCATTACCCGTCCTCACCGCATGCCCCTACGCACACGCCTGCTCTGGCTGTTCCTGCCGTTGCTGGCCGCCAGTCTCGGCGGTATCTGGCTCTTGTCGGAAAGCATCCTGCTGAGCCGTTTCGACCGAGAGGACCAGCAACGCCTGCAAGAGGGCGCCACCGTCCTGCACAACCGGCTGGACTTCGAGTTGAAGCGCCACCTGGACATCGTTCGCACCTACGCCTGGTGGGATGCCAGCTACGACTTCATCCAGCGCCCCAACGAGACCTTCGAACAGGAAAACCTCGACCACGAGATGCTCGACGACCTGGGATTCGACTTCGTCCTGTTCCTCGACGACCGGGGTCACCTGCAACTGAAGCAGTGGTCCCCGCCCGCGCCCGACCAGCGCGTGCTCTTCGGCGCCCCCTCGGCGAGCGACCAGGCCCTGCTCGAGGCACTGCAGCAACGCGCCATCCGCCTCGGCGCGCTGGACTTTCGCGGACGCACCGACCACAGCCTGAGCGAGCTGCTGCTGGTCGACAACCTGCCGACCCTGCTGGTCAGCGTGCCTATCAGCAACAACCAGGGTAGCGCGCCGGCGAAGGGCGCGATCCTCGCCGGCTACTTCCTCGACCGGGAACGCCTGGCCAACCTCCGCGAACAGATGCAGGCCGACCTGCAACCGATGCCCAACATCGCCACCGACTCCACCTGGAAGCCGCTGCGCAGCCGCAGCGGCAGTACCCACAACCAGGCCCTGCTCAGCCCACGGCGGTTCATCGGCGAACATGTCCAGCAGGTCTCGGTGCAGTACCTGAGTTCCAGCGGCGAGCCGCAGCTGCGCTTCGACATCACCAAGAAACGCCTGCTCTACATCCAGGGCGAGAAGGCCATCAACTTCTTCCTCGGCGCCTCCCTGCTGGTCGCGCTGGGCGCTTTCCTGGTCGGCTACCTGGCCCTGGAGCTGTGGGTCCTGCGCCGGGTCCAACGGCTCAACCGGGAGGTCGCCGAAGTCGGACGCAACGCCCACTCGATACGCCTGAGCGACTTCGGCAACGACGAGCTGGGACAACTGGCGGGCGAGATGAACCAGATGCTCGAGCGCCTGGAACACAGCGAGGCGCGCGACCGGGCGATCCTCCAGTCGATGCGCGACGGCTACTTCGAAATGGACGTCGACGGCGTGATCCTCACCGTCAACCCCGCGCTCTGCCAACTGCTCGGCCAGACGCGCGAAACGCTGATCGGCCATCCCTACTACGAACTGCTCGGCGAAGACGACCTGGCGCGTGCCCGCCAACCCTTCCAGCGCGCCATGCAGAGCGGCGCAGGCAAGACCTTCGCCATCCCCCTGCAGCGCGCCGACGGCAGCCTCGGCTACTTCGAGGCCACGGTTTCGCTGATCCACGACCTGCAGGGCGAACTACGGGGCTACCGCGGCATCGTCCGCGACGTCAGCGACCAGATCGCCTACCAGCAGCAATTGCTGGAAATGGCCTACCGCGACCCGCTGACCGGCCTGGGCAACCGCAAGGCCTTCGACGAACAGCTCGGCCAGGCGTTGCTTCGCGCCGGCTCCGGCGGAAGCGAACTGGCGCTGCTGTACCTGGACCTGGACCGCTTCAAGGAGGTCAACGACCGCTTCGGCCACGACATCGGCGATGCCCTCCTCAGGACCGTCGCCGAACGGGTACGCAGCACCCTGCGGCAGCCGGACAAGGCCTACCGCCTGGGCGGCGACGAATTCGCCGTGCTCCTCGAGGACAGCCAGGAAAACAATCCGCAGCGCCTCGCAGAACGCCTGCTGGCGGCGCTGGTCCAACCGATCGCGCTGAATGGCGAACGCATCGACTTCGTCACCCCGAGCATCGGCATCGCTCTCTACCCGCGGCATGCCGGCGATGCCGAAGGACTGGTCCGTGCCGCCGACAGCGCCATGTACGAGGCCAAGCGCCAGCGCAACCACTATTGCCTGTACCAGGCGCCAGCCTGAAATGCGCGGTCAAACAGGCTCTGTCGCGGGCTTTCGCCAGTCTGCTAAGGTTTCAGCCCGCATCCCATCGGAGAACCATTCCCTATGCCAGCCCTGAGCGGCCCGCAATACCTCGGCGAAGGCCTGAAGCTGATCATGCGTCCCGGCCTGCGCCTGTTCGTGCTGATCCCCCTGACCCTCAACCTGCTGGTGTTCGCCCTGCTGATCGGCTTCGCGATGCAGCAGTTCAGCCACTGGGTCGACCTGCTGATGCCCAGCCTGCCCGACTGGCTGAGCTTCCTGCAGTACATCGTCTGGCCGTTGTTCGTCCTGCTGGTGCTGGTGATCGTGTTCTTCACCTTCACCATGGTCGCCAACATCATCTCCGCGCCGTTCAACGGCTTCCTCTCGGAAAAGGTCGAGGTGGTGGTTCGCGGCCGCGACGACTTCCCGCCGTTCAGCTGGGCCGAACTGCTGGCGATGATCCCGCGCACCATGGGTCGCGAGATGCGCAAGCTCGCCTACTTCCTGCCGCGCGCGCTGGTGCTGCTGGTGCTGAGCTTCGTGCCCGGGGTCAACCTGATCGCCACGCCGCTGTGGATCCTCTTCGGCATCTGGATGATGGCGGTGCAGTACATCGACTATCCGGCGGACAACCACAAGCTCGGCTGGAACGAGATGCTCGCCTGGCTGCGCAGCAAGCGCTGGGCGTGCATGGGTTTCGGCGGGGTGACCTACCTGGCGCTGCTGATCCCGCTGGTCAACCTGGTCATGATGCCCGCCGCCGTCGCCGGCGCCACCCTGTTCTGGGTCCGCGAGGAAGGCGAGAAGGCGCTGGTGAAATAAGCATGCGCCCGGTGTCCGCTGTCGGCATTGTCAGGCGGGCGTCAGCACCCTGACAGCCGGCGTCGGGCACACTACGAATGCCCTCGGGAGCGTCGGCGCAGGCCGCAGCCGAGACCTGCGCCAGCCCTTGCAGACCGGCTCGACGCTGCCGAACCGACTGGCCGCCGGTGCCTCCCCACGCAGGCGGCCTTTTTTTACCCGCCTGCCTTGCCGTCCATGCAGGATGGCCGGCGCTCACCCCCTTCCTGTCCGCTACGCCCCCCTCGACTCCACCACCCTGGCACTACAGTGGCAACCAGGCGAAGCAGGCTCCGGCCCGCTTTCGATGACCACCGTCCCCAGCCCGCCCAGCGGCGGAAAACAAGAAGAGGGTCGCCATGTCACGTTCCGCATTCACCGCGCTCTTGCTGTCCTGCGTCCTGCTGGCGCTCTCCATGCCTGCCAGGGCCGACGACCTGCCCTACCGCTTCGGCCTGGGCAAGGCGGACATCACCGGCGAAGCCGCCGAAGTCGGCATGATGGGTTACTCCTCCCTCGAACAGAAGACCGCCGGCATCCACATGCGCCAGTGGGCGCGTGCCTTCGTGATCGAGGAAGCGGCCAGCGGACGTCGCCTGGTCTACGTCAACACCGACCTGGGGATGATCTTCCAGGCCGTGCACCTGAATGTCCTGGCCCGGCTCAAGGCGAAGTACCCCGGTGTCTACGACGAGAACAACGTGATGCTCGCCGCCACCCACACCCACTCCGGTCCGGGCGGCTTCTCCCACTACGCGATGTACAACCTGTCGGTGCTCGGCTTCCAGGAAAAGACCTTCAACGCCATCGTCGACGGCATCGTCCGCTCCATCGAGCGGGCCCAGGCCAGGTTGCAGCCCGGCCGCCTGTTCTACGGCAGCGGCGAGTTGCGCAACGCCAGCCGCAACCGCTCGCTGCTGTCGCACCTGAAGAATCCGGACATCGCCGGCTACGAGGATGGCATCGACCCGCAGATGAGCGTGCTCAGCTTCGTCGACGCCAACGGCGAGCTGGCCGGCGCGATCAGTTGGTTCCCGGTGCACAGCACCTCGATGACCAACGCCAATCACCTGATCTCCCCGGACAACAAGGGCTACGCCTCCTATCACTGGGAGCACGACGTCAGCCGCAAGAGCGGTTTCGTCGCCGCCTTCGCCCAGACCAATGCCGGCAACCTGTCGCCCAACCTGAACCTGAAGCCCGGCTCCGGTCCCTTCGACAACGAGTTCGACAACACCCGCGAGATCGGTCTGCGCCAATTCGCCAAGGCCTACGAGATCGCCGGCCAGGCCCAGGAGGAAGTGCTCGGCGAACTGGATTCGCGCTTCCGTTTCGTCGACTTCACCCGCCTGCCGATCCGCCCGGAGTTCACCGACGGCCAGCCGCGCCAGTTGTGCACCGCGGCCATCGGCACCAGCCTGGCCGCCGGTAGCACCGAAGACGGTCCAGGCCCGCTGGGGCTGGAGGAAGGCAACAATCCGTTCCTCTCGGCCCTGGGCGGGTTGCTCACCGGCGTGCCGCCGCAGGAACTGGTGCAATGCCAGGCGGAAAAGACCATCCTCGCCGACACCGGCAACAAGAAACCCTACCCCTGGACGCCGACGGTGCTGCCGATCCAGATGTTCCGCATCGGCCAGTTGGAACTGCTCGGCGCCCCCGCCGAGTTCACCGTGATGGCCGGGGTGCGGATCCGCCGCGCGGTGCAGGCGGCCAGCGAAGCGGCCGGTATCCGCCATGTGGTCTTCAATGGCTACGCGAATGCCTATGCCAGCTACGTCACCACCCGCGAGGAATACGCCGCCCAGGAATACGAAGGCGGCTCGACCCTCTACGGCCCCTGGACCCAGGCCGCCTACCAGCAGTTGTTCGTCGACATGGCGGTGGCGCTGCGCGAACGCCTGCCGGTGGAAACCTCGGCGATAGCGCCGGACCTGTCCTGCTGCCAGATGAACTTCCAGACCGGAGTAGTGGCCGACGATCCCTATATCGGCAAGTCCTTCGGCGACGTGTTGCAACAACCCAGGGAAAGTTATCGCATCGGCGACAAGGTGACCGTCGCTTTCGTGACCGGACATCCGAAGAATGACTTGCGCACCGAGAAGACTTTCCTGGAAGTGGTGAATATCGGCAAGGATGGCAAACAGACGCCCGTGACCGTTGCCACCGATAATGACTGGGATACTCAATACCGCTGGGAGAGAGTGGGTATATCTGCCTCGAAAGCGACTATCAGCTGGTCCATTCCACCAGGGACCGAGCCCGGCCATTACTACATCAGGCACTACGGCAACGCGAAGAACTTCTGGACCCAGAAGATCAGCGAAATCGGCGGATCGACCCGCTCCTTCGAGGTGCTCGGCACCACTCCCTAGCGGGCTCCAGCCAAGGTTGCGAGATTCGCCAGCCAACTTTATGACGCATGAAAGTCGTCAAATAAAATGTGATTTAAAACACATGAACAAGTGACCTTTCATTCAGCCGACAAGGGCATGAAACTCCATTTCCATGCCCTTTGTTTTTATCCCGAAAAACTTCTCAAGTTGTCGCTCAAGGTCATATCGAAGTCGCTTTCGGGATCAACCGATAAATTATCGCCATGAAACCATCGGCTCGCTGTATTCCCTGCCGGAAAAACAGCGAAGACGATTAATCATCTCGAAACAAGAAGTACGCAGATTGATGGAAATCAAAAAACCACCCGGGAAATAAAACGATGACCGAAAACTGGAAATTCCGCCGTCGAACCTTTCTCAAGCACGGCGCCCAGGCCGCTACCCTGGCCGGCCTTTCCGGGCTGTTCCCGGAGACGCTCCGGCGCGCCCTGGCCATCGAGCCGGACATCCGCACCGGAACCATCCAGGACGTCCAGCACGTGGTCATCCTGATGCAGGAGAACCGCAGCTTCGATCACTACTTCGGCCACCTCAACGGCGTCCGCGGCTTCAACGATCCTCGCGCGCTCAAGCGCCAGGACGGCAAGCCGGTCTGGTACCAGAACTACAAGTACGAGTTCTCCCCCTATCACTGGGATACCAAGGTCACCAGCGCCCAGTGGGTGAGTTCGCAGAACCATGAATGGTCGGCCTTCCACGCGATCTGGAACCAGGGCCGCAACGACAAGTGGATGGCGGTGCAGTACCCCGAAGCCATGGGCTACTTCAAGCGCGGCGACATTCCCTACTACTACGCCCTGGCCGACGCCTTCACCCTGTGCGAGGCCTACCACCAGTCGATGATGGGCCCGACCAATCCGAACCGCCTCTACCACATGAGCGGACGCGCCGCCCCCAGCGGCGACGGCAAGGACGTACACATCGGCAACGACATGGGCGACGGCACCATCGGCGCCAGCGGCACGGTGGACTGGACCACCTATCCCGAGCGGCTAAGCGCCGCTGGCGTGGACTGGCGGGTCTACCAGGAAGGCGGCTACCGCTCCTCGTCACTCTGGTACCTGTACGTCGACGCCTACTGGAAATACCGGCTCCAGGAGCAGAACAACTACGACTGCAACGCCCTCGCCTGGTTCAGGAACTTCAAGAACGCTCCGCGCGATTCGGACCTCTGGCAGCGCGCCATGCTCGCCCGCGGCGTCGACCAGTTGCGCAAGGATGTGCAGGAGAACACGCTGCCGCAGGTGTCGTGGATCGTCGCGCCCTACTGCTACTGCGAGCATCCCTGGTGGGGCCCCTCGTTCGGCGAGTACTACGTGACCCGGGTGCTCGAGGCGCTGACCAGCAACCCCGAGGTCTGGGCCAGGACCGTGTTCATCCTCAACTACGACGAGGGCGACGGCTTCTATGACCACGCCAGCGCCCCGGTGCCGCCGTGGAAGGATGGCGTCGGCCTTTCCACGGTCAGCACCGCCGGCGAGATCGAGGCATCCAGCGGGCTGCCCATCGGGCTCGGCCACCGCGTCCCGCTGATCGCCATCTCGCCCTGGTCGAAGGGCGGCAAGGTCAGCGCCGAAGTGTTCGACCATACCTCGGTGCTGCGCTTCCTCGAACGCCGCTTCGGCGTCGTCGAGGAAAACATCTCGCCCTGGCGGCGTGCCGTCTGCGGCGACCTGACTTCGCTGTTCGACTTCCAGGGCGCAGGCGACACCCAGGTCGCCCCCGACCTGACCAACGTCCCGCAGAGCGACGCGCGCAAGGAGGACGCCTACTGGCAGCAGTTCTACCGGCCCAGTCCCAAGTACTGGTCCTACGAGCCCAAGAGCCTGCCCGGCCAGGAAAAGGGCCAGCGCCCTACCCTCGCGGTGCCCTACCAGTTGCACGCCACGCTGGCCCTCGACATCGCCGCCGGCAAGCTGCGCCTGACCCTGGGCAACGACGGCATGAGCCTGCCGGGCAATCCGCAGGGACACTCCGCTGCGGTATTCCAGGTGCAGCCGCGGGAAGTCGGCAATCCGCGCTTCTATACCGTGACCAGCTATCCGGTGGTCCAGGAAAGCGGAGAGGAACTGGGCCGGACCCTCAACGACGAACTCGACGACCTGCTCGACGCCAACGGCCGCTACGCCTTCGAGGTGCACGGCCCCAACGGCTTCTTCCGCGAGTTCCACGGCAACCTGCATCTCGCCGCGCAGATGGCGCGGCCCGAGGTATCGGTCACCTATCAACGCAACGGCAACCTGCAGTTGAACATCCGCAATCTCGGCCGCCTGCCGTGCAGCGTGACGGTGACGCCGAACCCGGCCTATACCCGGGAGGGCAGCCGTCGCTATGAACTCGAACCGAACCAGGCGATCAGTGAAGTGTGGCTGTTACGCAGCAGCCAGGGCTGGTACGACCTCAGCGTGACCGCCAGCAATACGGAAGCCAACTATCTCCGCCGCCTGGCCGGACACGTCGAGACCGGCAAGCCGAGCAGGAGCGATCCATTGCTCGACATCGCAGCGACCTGAAGCGAGGAGTCCATCGCATGAGACCTACCCTGACCTGGACCTTGCTGGCCCTGCTGCTCTGCGGCACGGCCATCGGCGCCGTCCTGTTGTTTTACCCATCGGAGCCGGCGCCCGTCGCGCCCTTCGCGTCTCCCCCGCAGGCCACACCGGCGGCAAAACCTTCCATTCCTTCCCGAGCCCCCGAGATGAATACAGCCACCGCTCCCGACAACCTGGAACAGCAACTCGGCGAGTTCGGCCGCAACGCCGGGCAGATGTCCGAGATCGAACGCAAGCAGGCCGCCGAAGGTCTGATCGAACAGCTCAAGCGCGAGGTGGCGGTCGGCGCCGATCCGCGCCAGACCTTCGAGGAGATCCAGCGTCTGACGCCCTATGTGGAGGCCGATGCCAGGCGCCGCGAGGCGCTCGACTTCGAGATCTGGATGGCGCTCAAGGACAACGCCTCCGTCCAGCAGCAAGCGGCGACGCCTGGCGAGGAAGAGCAACTGCGCGAATACGCGCAAGAGTCGGACAAGGTGATCGCCGAGGTGCTCGCCAGCGTCGACGACGAGGAGCAGCGTCACGCCGCCATCGACGAACGCCTCAAGGCCCTGCGCAAGCAGATCTTCGGCGAGGAGAACCCACGCCTGCTGCAACGCTGAAATCCACGGCGCCTCGACAGGGGCGCCGTCACGCAAGCGTCACCAAAACTTCACATCCGCTACACGGCGTCGGTCGACACTGACGTCATGAGCAGACCTCTAAGCATCGCCCTGATCAGCGAAACCTACCCACCGGAAGTCAACGGCGTCGCCAATACCCTGGGGCGCCTGCATGCCGGTCTCCAGCAGCTTGGCCATCGGGTCCAGGTGGTGCGCCCGCGCCAGCCCGGCGACGACGGCCGGCGCAGCGACGCCGAGCTGGTGCTGACCCGCGGCTGGCCGTTGCCCGGCTACCCCGGCCTGCAATGGGGCATGTCGAGCCTGCACAAGCTGCTGCGCTGCTGGAAGCGCCAGCGCCCGGACGTGCTCTACATCGCCACCGAAGGCCCGCTCGGCTTCTCTGCCCTGCGCGCCGCGCGGCGCCTGGGCATCCCGGCGGTCAGCGGTTTCCACACCAACTTCCAGCAGTACAGCGAGCACTACGGCTTCGGCCCGCTGACCCGGCTGGTCACCGGCTACCTGCGCTGGTTCCACAACCGCACGCAGATGACCCTGGTGCCCAGCGGCAGCCAGCGCATGGAATTGCAACGGCGCGGTTTCGAACGCCTCAACCTGCTCTCCCGCGGGGTCGACAGCCAACTCTTCCATCCCTCCCGGCGCGATCCCGAACTACGCCGGCGCTGGGGCCTGGGCGAACAGGACATCGCCGTGCTGCACGTCGGCCGGCTGGCGGCGGAGAAGAACCTCGGCCTGCTCGGCGGCACCTTCCGCGCGCTCTGCGCCGCCCATCCGCAGCTGAAGCTGCGCCTGGTACTGGTGGGCGACGGGCCGGAGCGCAAGCACCTCGAACGGGACCTGCCCGAAGCGCTGTTCTGCGGCGTCCAGCGCGGCGAAACCCTGGCCGCCCACTACGCCTCGGGCGACCTGTTCCTCTTCCCAAGCCTGTCGGAGACCTTCGGCAACGTGGTCCTCGAAGCCCAGGCCGCCGGCCTCGCGGTGGTCGCCTTCGACCAGGCCGCCGCCGGCCAGCACATCCGCCATGGGCACAACGGCGTGCTCGCCGCGCCGGGCGACAAGAGCGGCTTCGTCGAAGTCGCCAGTTGGCTGCTGGACGACCAGGAACGCCTGCGCCGGGTCCGTCTCAACGCCCGCCAGCACGCCAGCCGGCAAGGTTGGGACAGCATCGTCGAGCACTTCCAGAACTACCTGGAGGACGCCTGCGCCAGTCCGCTGGTCCAGCCCGCTCGGTCGAAGCCCGAGCGGCCGCCGGCGGAGGATGGCGGGGCCTTGCCACGCAGCCGCGAGTAGCTCTCAGGCAAAGGCTTTCGGCGCGGCGATGAAGCCCAGGCTCATGGCCCCGGCGCCCAGGTTGATGCCGCCGGTGGGACTGAGCATGCCCAGGTGCAAGTGGATGTCGCACTCGCGGCAGGCGTTCTCCAGCGCGGCGAAGCCCGGCAGGTCGCGCAGCGCGGTCGGATCGCCGGCATAGCTGAGACCCAGTTGCGGTGCCAGCAGCTCACCCGCCTGTACCCGCGCCAGGGCATAGCCGAACAGCTTCTCCGCCGACTTCTCGAAGCTCGGCGAGAGCGCCACCGGTTTGTCCTCGCCATCGGCCAGGCTGAACACCGGCTTGACGTCGAGCAGCGAGCCCAACCCCAGCGCCGCGCCCTTGACCCGGTCGACGAAACCGCTGCGATCACCCTTCTGGAAGCCGCGCCGGCGCAAGTGGCCCAGGTCGTCGGCGACCAGGTAGGTGCAGGTCTGCTGGCTGAGCTGTTCGAGGCGCGTACGCAGCGCGTTGGGGTGGCTGCCCTGCGCCAGCAGGCGCGTGCCCTCGGCCGCCAGGCAGGCGATGCCGGCGAACACCGAGTGGCTGTCGAGTACGCGCAGGGTGAAGGGACCGGCGATGCCGGCCGCGTGGCGGCGCTCGTGGTAGTGCTGGAGCAGGCCGAAGGAGGCCTGGGTGGCGTGCTCGAAGATCGGGCTGCGCAGGCTGTCGACGGTGAGGCAGACCACGTAGTCGAAGTCGGTCACCAGTTCGTCGAGGAACCATTGCTGCAACTCGGCGGCGGAGAGCGGCTGGCTGCCGTCCTTGCTGCCGACCTTGGGCAGGTGGTCGCGGTAGAAGCTCAGGGTGGTGTCGGGGTCGCGTCGATCGATGAGCCGCTGCTCGCCCAGGCGGATCCCGATCGGCATCACGCGGATGCCGTGGGCGGCGAGGAATTCGGGCGGCAGGTCGCAGGTCGCGTCGACCACCAGGCCGATACGCATGGATTCGCTCCTCTGGCCGTTTCTCGGCCTATTGTTGTGTTGGCGGTCATACAATGCCGGTTTCGGACTTTGAAGTCAGCCGGTCGCAGGGCGGGTTTTCGGAAAAAATCACGGCCATGAAAAATCCCACCCCGAGGGGTGGGATTTCCTTGCCGGCGCAGCGCCGGACCGGTGTGTCGCGGACGCGCCTTCAGACCAGGCTGGCCAGGGCCTCGCGGCTGAACGGCTTGATGTCGCCGATGCGCCCCTCGCGGACCTTCACCGCCCACTCCGGATCCACCAGCAGCGCGCGGCCCACCGCGACCAGGTCGAACTCGCCCTTGTCCAGGCGCTCCACCAGGCCGTCGATGCTCGCCGGCTGCGCCACCTCGTCGGTTTTGCCGAAGAATTGCAGGAACTCGCTGCCGTCCAGGCCGACGTTACCCACGGTAATGGTCGGCTTGCCGGTCAGCTCGCGGGTCCAGCCGGCCAGGTTGAGTTCCGAGCCTTCGAACTCGGGAATCCAGAAGCGGCGGGTCGAGCAGTGGAAGATGTCGACGCCGGCCTCCACCAGCGGCGCGAGGAACTCGCGCAGGCCCTCCGGGGTTTCCACCAGGCGCGCGGAATAGTCCTGCTGCTTCCATTGGGAGAAGCGGAAGATGATCGGGAAATCCGCGCCGACCGCCGCGCGCACCGCCCGCACCAGCTCGACGGCGAAGCGCGAGCGATTGGCCAGGCTGCCGCCGTACTCGTCGTCCCGCTGGTTGCTGCCTTCCCAGAAGAACTGGTCGATCAGGTAGCCGTGGGCGCCGTGGATCTCCACCCCATCCATACCGATCGCCTGGGCGTCGCGGGCGGCCTGGGCGAAGGCGGCGATGACCTCCTGGATGTCGGCCTTGCTCATGCCGTGGACCAGCACCTTGCCGTCCTTGGCCTTCTCCATCGGGCCGTAGCCGGGCACGCTGGCGTCCGGCTCCACGCCCAGGCGCCGAACGCTGCCGACGTGCCAGAGCTGCGGAACGATGCGCCCGCCCTCGGCATGCACTGCGTCGACCACCTGCTTCCAGCCGGCCAGGGCGTCCTCGCCATAGAAGCGCGGCACGTTCGGATAACCGTTGGCGGCCTTGTGGCCGACTGTGGTGCCTTCGCTGACGATCAGGCCGACGCCGGCGGCGGCGCGCCGGCGGTAGTACTCGACGACCTTGGCGTTGGGTACGCCGCCCGGGGAAAAGTTGCGGGTCATCGGCGCCATCACCACACGGGTGGGCAGCTCCAGGGCGCCGAGACGGAACGGTTGGAACAGGGCTTCTACGGGGGCACTCATGGACGGACTCCTGAGGGGGAATGGGAGGTTCGGGCAGGTATCAGGCGCGGAGCAGCAGCTCCAGGCGCGACATGAAAGCATTCAACGGAGCGAGGCCGGCGCCGACCTTGAAGCGCGCCAGGGCGCCCTGCCAGGCGAAGCCGATGAAGCCGGCCAGGCTCGCGCAGTCCTCGTCGGCGGCCAGTTCGCCGGCCTCGCGCGCCTGCTCCAGGCAGTCCTGGAGGATTTGCGCGGAAGCCTGCAGGATCGACTCGACCTTGGCCGCGATCGGCGGCGACAGCTCGGCCATCTCGAAGCTCAGGCTGCCGATGAAGCAGTGGTATTCGGGCTTTTCCTGGCGGGCGAAGTGCTCCAGCAGCTCGCCGTAGTAGCGCAGCACCCGCTCGCGCGGGCTGAAGCGGCTATCGCCGAGGGCCTGGGCGTAGCGCGCCAGGCGCGGCGCGTAGACGTGCTCCAGGGCCTGCTGGGCGAAAGCTTCCTTGCTATCGAAGTAGTGATAGAAAGAGCCCTTGGGGATGCGCGCGGCCTGGACGATCTCCAGCACCCCGGTGCCGTGGTAGCCACGTCGGGTCATGACCTCGGAGCCCTTGGCCAGGATCAGTTCGCGCTTGTCGAGTCGGTTGCTAGTCATGGAACGAGAGAATATGACCGGTCGTCTCGTCCGCCCAGCATTATCAACGGCGGTGATCAGGCGTTACAGGCAGGGGCTTATCGCGTTGCGTCATGAAGCGGCGCAAGACAGGAAAGGAAGCGGCGGGACGCGAACGCGTCCCGCGGGAGATCAACCCAGGGCCTTCTCGATGGCTTGCACCAGGGCCGGGTCGTCCGGCGCCGTGCGCGGGCTGAAACGCGCCAGCACGCGACCGTCGGGACCGAGCAGGAATTTCTCGAAGTTCCAGGTGATGTCGCCGGGAAACTCCGCGCCCTCGCCCGCCAGCAGGCGATAGAGCGGATGCCGCGCGCTGCCGTTGACCTCGACCTTGGCGCTCATCGGGAAGCTGACGCCATAGTTCAGGCTGCAGAAGGACTGGATATCCGCCTCGCTGCCCGGCTCCTGCCCGGCGAACTGGTTGCAGGGCACGCCGAGCACCGCGAAACCGCGCTCGCGGTAGGTCTGGTAGAGATTCTCCAGGCCGGCGTACTGGGGTGTCAGGCCGCATTTGGAGGCGACATTGACCACCAGCAGCACCTTGCCCTTGAACGGGGAAAGCGGCAGGTCCTGTCCATCCAACCCCTGCAGGGTGAGATCGTGAAAGGCACTCATGACGTACTCCTTGCGCATTCAGCGACACAACGTGCCAAGCCCCGCACCAGGCAAGAACCCTGGCTGCGGCGCATCCCCAGGGACGGGGTAAAGAGCCCAGGCATGGCGCATGACGCGAAAGGCGCCCACAGGCGCCTTTCGCTATACCAGCTTAGCAGTTCCGCCGGCGGACGGCCCAGGCCATCAATCGGCGAATGAACGCCGATCAGTGGTGGTGACCGCCTTCGCCATGGATGTGGCCGTGGGCGATTTCCTCGGCGTTAGCCTCGCGCACGTCGACTACCTTGACCTTGAAGTTCAGGCGCTGGCCGGCCAGCGGATGGTTGCCGTCGACGGTCACGTCGTCGCCGTCGATGTCGCGGATGGTGACGATCTGCATGCCGCCGTCCGGAGCCGAGGCGTGGAACTGCATGCCGACTTCCAGTTCGTCGACGCCTTCGAACATCTCGCGGGTCAGGGTCGCGACCAGTTCGGCGCTGTATTCGCCATAGGCGTCTTCCGGCTCGATGGCGACGCTCAGTTCGTCACCGACGTTCTTGCCTTCCAGGGCCTTCTCCAGGCCGACGATGATGTTGCCGGCACCGTGCAGGTAGACCAGCGGCGCGCCACCAGCGGAACTGTCGATGACATCCCCGGCGTCGTTGGTCAGGGTATAGTCGATGGAAACCGCCTTGTTGGCCGCGATCTGCATGGTTCGAAACCTTTTCGATAAAGAAGATGAATGCGTAAGTGTACGCATCAATAGCCCCGAAAGCGACCGCGCCCCTGATGAACGGGGCGCGCGAGCGCCGTCGCGGGTGATTGATTTTCATCAGGACGAGGAAGGCCATTGGGTGGCAGTCTTGTCCTGTGGCCATACTCAACACCTGCGCCACCAACCGCCCTGGCAATCGCGCGCCTGGGTCCTTGACGAAAACGAGCGGCACAGACAGCTCGGCCGCGAATTTCGCTGCGGCTGGTGTGCCCGGGAAGAAGAAGAGCAGACCAAGGAGCAGTGATGCCCTCACGCAACATACTGGTGATCAACTGCGGCAGTTCGTCGATCAAGTTCGCCCTGGTCAACGAGGCCCACTCCCTGTTTCCCCTGCACGGCCTCGCCGAGCGCCTGGGCAGCCGCGATGCGGTGCTGCGCTGGAAGCGCGGCGGCGACAGCGACAGCCTGATGATTCCCAACGCCGACCACCGCGCCGCCCTCGCCCAGTTGCTGCCGATGGTGCAGAACGCCGCGGGCGGCAAGCTCCACGGCATCGGCCACCGGGTGGTGCATGGCGGCGAGCTGTTCACCCATGCCACGCGCATCGACGACCGGGTGGTCGAGGCGATCCGGGCCACCGCGCCGCTGGCGCCGCTGCACAACCCGGCCAACCTGCAAGGCATCGAGGCAGCGATGACGCTGTTTCCCAAGCTGCCCCACGTCGCCGTGTTCGACACCGCCTTCCACCAGAGCCTGCCGGAGCACGCCTACCGCTACGCCCTGCCGGAAGCCCTCTACCGCGAGCATGGCGTACGCCGCTACGGCTTCCACGGCACCAGCCACCGCTACGTCAGCCACCGCGCCGCGGAAATGGCCGGGTTGGCGGTCGGCGACAGCAGTTGGCTCAGCGCCCACCTCGGCAACGGCAGTTCGACCTGCGCCATCGTCAACGGCCAGAGCCTCGACACCAGCATGGGCCTGACCCCGCTGGAAGGCCTGGTAATGGGCACCCGCAGCGGCGACGTCGACCCCAACCTGCACAGCCACCTGGCGCGGACCCTGGGCTGGAGCCTGGAGCGCATCGACTCGATGCTGAACAACGAAAGTGGCCTGCTCGGCCTCTCCGACCTGTCCAACGACATGCGCACCCTGGAGCAGGAGCGCGAGCAGGGCCACCCCGGCGCGGCCCTGGCGATCGAGGTGTTCTGCTACCGCCTGGCCAAGTCCCTGGCGGCGATGAGCTGCGCCCTGCCGCAACTGGACGGGGTGATCTTCACCGGTGGCATCGGCGAGAACTCGCCGCTGGTGCGCGCCAAGACCGCCGCCCACCTGCGGCTGTTCGACCTGCGCCTCGACCAGGAGGCCAACGCCCGCTGCGTGCGCGGCGTCGCCGGGCCGATCCAGGCCGCGGGGCATCCGCGGGTACTGGTGATCCCGACCAACGAAGAGCGGCAGATCGCCCTCGACACGCTGGCCCTGCTCGACTGAACTGGATCGACGCCCCCGCCCAACCAGGCGGCGTGGCCAAACGCACGGCTTAAGGAGCCCAGATGCATACCTTCTTCATCGCCCCGACCGGTTTCGGCGTCGGCCTCACCTCGATCAGCCTCGGCCTGCTTCGCGCCCTGGAACGCGCCGGGCTGAAGGTTGGCTTCTTCAAACCCATCGCCCAACTGCATCCCGGCGACCTCGGCCCGGAGCGCTCCAGCGAACTGGTGGCGCGCACCCACGGCCTGGATACGCCGAAGCCGCTGCCGCTGGCCCAGGTCGAGCGCATGCTCGGCGACGGCCAACTGGACGAACTGCTCGAAGAGATCATCAGCCTCTACCAGCGCGCCGCCGCCGACAAGGACGTGGTGATCGTCGAAGGCATGGTACCGACCCGTCACGCCAGCTACGCCGCGCGGGTCAACTTCCACCTGGCAAAGAGTCTCGACGCCGAGGTGATACTGGTCTCCGCGCCGGAAAACGAGACGCTCACCGAACTGACCGACCGTATCGAGATCCAGGCCCAGCTGTTCGGCGGCCCGCGCGATCCGAAGGTGCTCGGGGTGATCCTCAACAAGGTCCGCGGCGAGGCCGACGCGGCCAACGCCGAGGACGGCGTGGCGGACTTCGCCCGGCGCCTCACCGAACACTCGCCGCTGCTGCGCGACGACTTCCGCCTGATCGGCTGCATTCCCTGGCAGGACGAACTCAACGCCGCGCGCACCCGCGACATCGCCGACCTGCTCAGCGCACGGGTGATCAACGCCGGCGACTATGAGCAGCGCCGGGTGCAGAAGATCGTGCTATGCGCCCGCGCCGTGCCCAACACCGTGCAACTGCTCAAGCCCGGCGTGCTGGTGGTGACCCCCGGCGACCGCGACGACATCATCCTCGCCGCCAGCCTGGCCGCGATGAACGGCGTACCCTTGGCCGGCCTGCTGCTGTGCAGCGACTTCCCGCCCGACCCGCGGATCATGGAACTCTGCCGCGGCGCCCTGCAGGGCGGCCTGCCGGTGCTGTCGGTGGCCACCGGCTCCTACGACACCGCGACCAACCTGAACCGGATGAACAAGGAAATCCCGGTGGACGACCGCGAGCGCGCCGAGCGGGTCACCGAGTTCGTCGCCGGGCACATCGATTTCGAATGGCTCAAGCAGCGCTGCGGCACGCCGCGCGAGCTGCGCCTGTCGCCGCCGGCGTTCCGCTACCAGGTGGTGCAACGCGCGCAGAAGGCCGGCAAGCGCATCGTCCTGCCCGAGGGCAGCGAGCCGCGCACCGTACAGGCGGCGGCGATCTGCCAGGCGCGCGGCATCGCCCGCTGCGTGCTGCTGGCCAAGCCGGAAGAGGTCCAGGCGGTGGCCCAGGCCCAGGGCATCGTGCTACCGGAAGGCCTGGAGATCATCGACCCTGACCTGGTGCGGCAGCGCTACGTCGAACCGATGGTCGAGCTGCGCAAGGGCAAGGGGCTGAACGCGCCGATGGCGGAGCAGCAACTGGAGGACAGCGTGGTCCTGGCGACCATGATGCTTGCCCTGGACGAGGTCGACGGCCTGGTCTCCGGCGCCATCCACACCACCGCCAGCACCATCCGCCCGGCGCTGCAACTGATCAAGACCGCGCCCGGCTACAACCTGGTGTCGTCAGTGTTTTTCATGTTGTTACCGGACCAGGTGCTGGTCTACGGCGATTGCGCGGTGAATCCCGATCCTTCGGCCAGTGACCTGGCCGAGATCGCCGTGCAGAGTGCCGCGTCGGCGCAGGCTTTCGGCATCCCGGCACGGGTCGCGATGATCAGCTACTCCACCGGCGACTCCGGTTCCGGGGTGGATGTCGACAAGGTTCGCGAGGCCACCCGCCTGGCGCGCGAGCAGCGCCCCGACCTGTTGATCGACGGACCCTTGCAGTATGATGCCGCCGCCATCGCCAGCGTCGGCCGCCAGAAGGCGCCGAACAGCCCGGTGGCCGGGCAGGCCACGGTGTTCATCTTCCCCGACCTGAACACCGGCAACACCACCTACAAGGCGGTGCAGCGCAGCGCCGATTGCGTCAGCGTCGGGCCGATGCTGCAAGGCCTGCGCAAACCGGTGAACGACCTGTCGCGCGGCGCGCTGGTGGAAGACATCGTCTACACCATCGCCCTCACCGCCATCCAGGCGGACGCCCAGGCCCCGGCCTGAAGGAACGCCGCCCAGTGGGCGGCACTGGCTTCGGCCAGGCACGAGGATGTGCCATGTGAACGGCGGGACCACGCCCCGCTCCACGCGCCCGGCCCTGGCCGGGCGCCTACGTACAAGGACTCCTTGATGCTGTCGTTTCTCCCCCATTTCCTGCGCGGCTCCCTGGCCGGCCTGCTGCTGGTGTCCAGCACCCTGTGCTGGGCCTGCCTGCTGTTCGGCATGACCCTGGTCAAGCTGCTCCTGCCGTTCGCCGCCGCCCAGCGCCTGTGCAGCAAGATCATGAGCCTGATCGCCGAAGGCTGGATCGCCTGCAACAAGGGCTGGATGAACCTGGTCCAGCGCACCCGCTGGAACGTCCAGGGCCTGGAGGGCCTGGAGTACCAACACTCCTACCTGGTCACCAGCAACCACCAGAGCTGGGTCGACATCCTCGTCCTGCAATACCAGTTGAACCGACGCATCCCGCTGCTGCGCTTCTTCCTCAAGCAGGAACTGATCTGGGTCCCGATCATCGGCCTGTGCTGGTGGGCCCTCGATTTCCCCTTCATGAAGCGCTACAGCAAGGCCTACCTGGCCAGGCACCCGGAGAAGAAAGGCCAGGACCTGGCGACCACGCGCAAGGCCTGCGCCAAGTTCAGCCGCATCCCGGTAGCGGTGTTCAACTTCCTCGAAGGCACCCGTTTCACCCGCGCCAAGCACGACGAGCAGCAGTCGCCGTTCCGCCACCTGCTCAAGCCCAAGGCCGGCGGTATCGCCTTCGTCCTCGACGCCATGGGCGAGCAATTGAAGACCCTGGTCAACGTGACCATCCACTACCCGGACGGCAGCCCGACCTTCTGGTGCCTGCTTTCCGGACGCCTGAAGGACGTCGTGGTGCGCTTCGAGGAACTGGAGATTCCGCGCCAGTTCGTCGGCAAGAGCTACGACCAGGACGCCGGCTACCGCGCGGAATTCCAGCAATGGGTCAACCAGCTGTGGGAGCGCAAGGACCAGTTGCTCGACAGCCTGCACCGCGAGTTTCCCGGTAACGCCAAGGCGTAGGACGAAGAGCGCCGACCAGCGCCCATGAAAAAGCCCGCCGAATGGCGGGCTTTTTCGTCCAGGCCGCGATCAGTACTGCGGCTGGGTCTGCGCCGGGCCCTGGGCGCCCGGAACCGGTCGCAGGTTGACCTCGACGCGCCGGTTCTGCGCGCGACCGTCGGCAGTGGAGTTGCTCGCGATCGGCTGGTCCGGGCCCATGCCGCGGGTGCTCAGGCGGGTGCCGTCGACGCCCTGGGCGGTCAGGTAGCCGGCCACGCTCTGCGCACGACGCTGGGACAGGTCCATGTTGTGCTGGCGGCTGCCGGTGCTGTCGGTGTAGCCGACGATCTCGATGGTGTTCTGGTTGTACTGCTTGAACGAGTTCGCCAGGTTGTTCAGCGGCGCGTAGAAGCTCGGGGCGATGTTCGCCGAATCGGTGGCGAAGGTGATGTTGCCCGGCATGATCAGCTTGATGTCGTCACCTTGGCGCTGCACTTCCACGCCGGTGCCTTCCATCTGCCGACGCAGCTCGGCTTCCTGCTTGTCGGCGTAGTAGCCATAACCCGCGGCGGCCGCGCCGGCAACGGCAGCGCCGATCAGCGCGCCCTTGCCACGGTTGTTGTGGTCGATCGCAGCGCCGGCGACGGCGCCGGCCAGCGCACCCAGTCCGCCGTACTTGGCCGTCTTGCTCATGCCACCCTGGCTTTGGCTTTGCGTGTCGTAGGGGTTGTTGTTGGCACAACCGGCGAGCAGCGCCAGTGCGGTGACGGCTGCGGCCAGAGGCAGGCAACGGGAGGTGAACATGGGAAAACTACTCCTCGAGGTACTGAAACGCCCCTGCGTGAGGGGCGGCCGATATCTTAGAGCATAGCCAAGTGGCAAAATTCCCGATGCTCGGAAAAATCCTTTTCAGCCCCTGACGAAGGGGTTCTCGCGCATCTCTTCGCCCAGCGTGGTGTCCGGGCCATGGCCGGCGACCACCGTGGCGTCCTCGTCGAGGCTGTACAGGCGCTGCCGGATCGAACGCTGGATCGCCGCCGAGTCGCCGCCCCACAGGTCGGTGCGGCCGATGCCACGGCGGAACAGGGTGTCGCCGGCGATCAGCAGCTTCGCCCGGGGGAACCAGAAACTCATCGAGCCCGGCGTATGCCCCGGCGTGTGCAGTGCCACTCCGCAACCGCAGGCCAGTTCCTCGTCGTCGGCCAGCCAGCGGTCCGGGGCCGGCACCGGCGTGTAGGGCACGCCGAACAGTTGGCACTGCATCTCCAGGTTGTCCCAGAGGAACTGGTCGTCCTTGTGCAGGTGCAGGCTGGCGCCGGTGCGCTTCTTCATCTCGCCGGAGGCGAGGAAGTGATCCAGGTGCGCGTGGGTATGGATGATGCTGACCACCTGCAGGCCGAGGCGGTCGAGGCGCTGCAGGATCAGTTCGTGGTCGCCACCCGGATCGACGACGATGGCCTTCCTGGTCAGCGGATCGCCAATGATGGTGCAGTTGCACTGCAAAGGCCCGACGGGAAAGGTTTCGCGGATCAGCGCGGGGGATGTCGACATGCAAGACTCCGATCACGGTCGGCGCGGCAAGCGCGCCATGGATTTCTATGAAACGCCAAGCATGGCACATCCATCCGCTGCCGAGGATCGCCGGCGTCGGCTCAGGGCGCTTCGCGGTAGTCGCTGGGCAGCTTGCCGGTCCACTTGCGAAACGCCCGGCGGAAGTTCGACGAATCGTTGAAGCCGAGCAGCAGGGCGATCTCGTACAGAGGTAGCTGGGTGGTGGTCAGGTATTGCAGGGCCAGGCGCTTGCGCACATCGTCGAGGACCTGCTGGTAGGTGGTGCCCAACGACGACAGGTGCCGGCGCAGGCTGCGCCCGCTGGTGTGCAGTTCGCGGGCGGCCTGTTCGAGATCGGGGAAGTCGCCGGGACGCGCCAGCAGCAGGCGGCGCACACGGGTCAGCAGGCCTTCCTGGACGTCCAGGGTGGCCAGCAGCGCCTCGCACTGCTGCTCGCACATCTGCACCGTGGCCGGGTTGGCCAGCGCCATCGGTCGTTCCAGGTACTCGCTGGGCATGCTCAGCCAGTGCCAGGGCTGCTCGAACTCCGCGGCCACCCCGAACACCTCGGCGTAGCGCCGGGCATGGGCCGGCGGCGGATAGGCGAAGCCGACCCGCACGTCCTGCAACGGCTCGCCGACCAGGAAGCAGGCGATGGAATACAGCGTCGCCATCAGGCCCTCGGCGGCGAACACCGAGGCGGCGCCCAGCGGCATCGACTCCACCGCGCGCAACTCGGCGCGGCCGTCATCGAGCACCAGTTCCAGTTCGTAGGCCAGGCCGAGCACCCGGTAGTACTTGAGGGCGAACTGGATGGCCTTGCCCAGGTTGGCGCTGGACAGCACCGCGTAGCCAAGGATGCCGTGGGCGGAGACGTTCAGGCGCTGGCCGAGCACCAGCCCCAGCGCCGGCTCGCCGCACAGGGCCTGGGCGCTGTAGGTGAGCTGGTTGAAGTCGAGGAAGGACAGGCGGCCGTTCGGGCTGTCCAGCACCTCGGGACGCACCCGCGCAGCGTCGAACAGCGCCTGGCGGGATACGCCGTACTCCGCGACAAGATCGAGGAGTGCCTCGGCATAGGCCACCGGCACCAGTTCGGCGGTGAAATTGAGCGGTTGTTTCATGGCTGTTTATTGTTCTGACCGCTGGCCGGATATGACCGGAAAGTTGGCAGAAGATAACCTTGTGAGGCTATCCCCCGCAAGCGATAGTCGATCCCATGGTCCTTCACCATCACAGGGAGCCGCTATGGCCAGCACCACCCCCGAAGGTCTGGAGATCCGCCCGCGTCATCTGGACTTCGACCTGCCCGATCCGATGCCGCGCCATTGGCACAGCGGCGACGCTTTCAAGACCCACATGTTCAACGCCATGTCGGTGCTGTTCCCCGATGGCGAGCGCTTCTTCATCGACTCCGTGCGCCACTACCGCGAACGGGTCGAGGACCCGGCGCTGAAGCAACAGATCCGTGGCTTCATCGGCCAGGAAGGCCACCACAGCCGCGAGCACCTGGTCTACAGCGACCGCCTGCGCGCCCTCGGCTACGACATCGACCGCCTGGAAGGCGGCGCCAAACGGCGCATCCGCTTCGCCCAGCAGAAACTGCACCCGTCGCGGCAACTGGCGGCCACCGCGGCCCTGGAGCACCTCACCGCGATCATGGCCGACGGCCTGCTGAGCAACCCCAGGTGGCTGGAAGGCGCCGACCCGACCATGGCCCGCCTGTGGCGCTGGCACGCACTGGAGGAAACCGAGCACAAGGCGGTGGCCTACGACGTGTTCATGCTGGTCAACGGCAAGGCCAGGCTGCGCCGCCGGGCGATGGTCCAGGGCACCTTCTTCTTCGCCCTCGACACCACCAAGGGCCTGGTCCACATGCTCAAGCGCGACGGCCTGCTGTGGAACTTCAAGGTCTGGCGCGACGGCATCAAGTGGCTGTGGGGCAAGGACGGCGTGTTCCGCTCGCTGGTGGGCGTGTACCTGGACTTCTACAAGAAGGACTTCCACCCCTGGCAGCACAATAACCTGCACCTCATCGAGCAGTACCGCGACCAGTTCGAACCGGAACCGAAGGCCGCCTGACCCTCCTCGCCGCCCCTCCGCACCGCGAGAGGGGCATGCATCGTTTCCCTGCCCTGCCTGGTATTTCGGCCCTTCGTCCACGCATTAAAAAGCCCGCGACTGACCAGCGCGGGCTTCTTCATGACGGCCTGGGATCAGGCCATCAGGAAGCGCAGTGCATCCGCCGCGGTCTGCTCGGGAATCTCCTCCATGGGGATATGCCCGACGCCCGGATAGGTCTTCACCTGGATCCCCGGCAGGTCGCGTTGCCACAGCGGTACGTGCTTCGGCGAGATCCAGCGGTCGCGTTCGCCCCACATCAGCAGGGTCGGCGCGACGATCCGGGCGATGCGTTCGCCAGAGGTGCCGAGTTCCTCGCGGTTGACCTTCAGCAACACGCGGAAGATCTCCATCATGCCCTTGCGGTTGCCCGGGCGGCGGCTCAGATCGTAGTAGCGGTCGACCACCCCCGGCTTGATCCGCCCCGGCTCGCCATAGACTTCCTTGATGCCCTGGGCGATCAGCGCTCGCGGCATCCACAGCGGCATCGCCAGGGTCGAGCCGGGCAGCGCCGCCGAGGCGATCATCCACGGCACCTTGCGCATCTGGTAACCGGCCGGGTCGATCAGCACCAGCCGCTCCACCCGCTGCGGCTGCGCCAGGGCGAAGTTCCAGGCGATATAGCCGCCCAGGGAGTTGCCGGCGATCGAGGCCTTGTCGATCTTCAGGAAATCGAGCAACTGGCCGAGGATCGCCACCATGCGCTCGCCAGAGTAACGGCTGTCACGCCCCGGCCCGGTCAGGCCGAAGCCCGGTACGTCGAAGCGCACGATGCGGAAGTACGGCGACATCGCCTTCACCCAGTCGTCCCAGGTGTGCAGCGAGGCCACTACGCCGTGGATCATCACCAGTACCGGCTTGTCGCGGCTGCCTTCGTCGCGGTAGTGCAGCGGGAAACCGTCCAGCTCGATGAAGCGCGAGCCGCTGGACGGTGCGGCGTAGCGTTCGCGCAACGACTCCAGCGAGAGAGAGCCGAAGCCCAGGCGGGCGAATCCGACCGCCAGCGGCGGTTGCAGCAGATAGGGTGTCGCGGACATGGACGCACGTCTCCCGTCTTGTTGTTATGACAGGGCATCAGAGCATGGCCACGACGGACTGCGAGCCCAACCTAGGTTCTGTAGGCGCGAGCGGCGACTGCCCGGCTGTTACCCTTGCAATCTCGTCGGAGCCTGGGTGCGGGGACAGAGCGTACCCACCAGCAGGTCGCCGAGCACCCGCTTGACCCGCGGCAGCTCCAGCGGGTCGCTGGCATTGAGCAGCTCCAGCGAAGCCGCCTCCATCGCCCAGATCAGCACCCGGTAGGTCAGCGCATCGTGGGCCGCGCCCTGGGCGCCCAGGCGCTCGGCCCACAGCTCGATAATCTTCAGGTGCGCGCGCTGCCGGTGCGCCGCCAGCGGCGAGCCGGCATGCAGGGCCTCCTCCTGCATCATGCGAATGATCGGACCGACCGCCAGGTGGTAGTCGAAGAACAGCGAGACCATCGCCCGCAACCAGTCCTCGTCGCTGCCGGCCTCGCTGCGCAGCCCGCCGAAGCGCGCCAGCAGCAATTGCACGGCGCTGTGGTAGATGCTTTCCAGCACCTCCAGCTTGCCGGCGAAATACTTGTAGAAAGTCCGCCGCGAGACCCGCGCCGCCTCCAGCAAGTCGTTGACCGTGGTCTCGGCGATCCCCTTGCGGGTGAACACCGGGATCGCCGCGAGCTGGATGTTGGTTCGTTGCAGATGCCCCACCAGCGGCCCCTCGCCCTGCGCCGCCTGGCGCGCCAGCGCGCCGTAGCCGCCGAGATCCTCGAATACCGCCTGCAAGCCGTCCCACTGCGCCGTTGCCATCCCGTCCGCCCCAATCGAAGCGCGGGGTGACGGCGGCCCCGGCCATCGCTAACCTAGGCCGATCCACGCGCCCCGCAAGGAAAGTCCGTGCCGACCCTATCACGCCGCCTGCTCTGGCCGCTGGCCATCCTTTTACTGGTTCTCGGCCGCCCGCTCGCGGCCGCCGACCTCTACTACCTCGGCCAGCGCATCCCGGACATCCAGAAGCCCTGGGACAGCCACGACTACCAGGTGCTGATCGACGCCCTGAAGAAGATCGAGGAAACCCAGAAGAACGCCCTGCCGCGACGCAGCGGCGAATTCACCGGGCCGCTCTACCTGCGCATGGTCAGCGAGGAAAACTTCCGCCCGCAGCTGAACATCTACAGCCCCCTGGAGATCCGCCAGAACGAGGCCCGCGAAGTACTGTTCAAGCTCAAGGAGCTGATGCGCCTGTACTTCGATTTCCGCGCCGCCAAACAGCCCTACGGCGCCGAGGCGCTGGGCCTGATGAGCTACTCGCTGCGCGAGCAGTCGATCCTGTTCACCCTCACCGTCGAATTCTGGATGACCCTGTCCCAGGCCGAGCAGCGCAACCCCGCGCGCCTGCAGGGCATGCAGGAAACCAAGGCGGCCGCGGCGATGCTCACCGGCAGCGCCCTCGACTACCTCGGCCTCACCGCCCAGTTCGAGCGCCAGGACCTGGTGCTCTACTCCGCCGAACTGGCCAAGGAAATGCCCGAGCTGTTCATCCACCTGCCCTCCCCGGTGCGCGCCCAGTTGCTGGAACGCATCGCCGCTTTCGCCAAGGACCACCCTTACCCCGAGGTCCGCGACAACATGCGCGACCTGCAACCGGTGTTGCAGGCGATCCAGGCCGACGTGGAAAAACAGCTGGCGCCCGGACGGAACGCCAAGGCACCGGCCAAAGCCCTGGACCTGAGCCCGCCTCCGGAGGGGAAACCCAGCGGCGTCAAAGGTTTATGAGCGGCGGATTGGACTCTCGCAGCCCTTTGCCGTAGACTGGTTGTCGACCTGTCAAGGTTTTGGGGCCGATTAGGATTCGACGCCGGTAACAAAACTTGAGGGGCATGCCGAGCTGGTAGCAGAACTCGTAAATTCGCTGCTGCAAACTTATAGTTGCCAACGACGACAACTACGCTCTAGCTGCTTAATGCGGCTAGCAGTCGCTAGGGGATGCCTGTAAACCCGAAACGACTGTCAGATAGAACAGGATCGCCGCCAAGTTCGCTGTAGACGTAACGGCTAAAACTCATACAGCTCGCTCCAAGCACCCTGCCACTCGGGCGGCGCGGAGTTAACTCAGTAGAGCTGGCTAAGCATGTAGAACCGATAGCGGAGAGCTGGCGGACGGGGGTTCAAATCCCCCCGGCTCCACCAAATGCACTAACAAAATCAGGCACTTAGCGATTATCGCAAGTGCCTTTTTTGTGCCTGAATGGGCTGTTTTGGCTCGGTAATGCCAGCTTTATGACAGCCTGTCATTCGCCTCTGTTCGCCTCCGGCAGCGGGAAGCGCACCCTGATCTCCTCGACCTTGCGACCCAAGCGCTGTAGTCCGGCTCAGCGCCGGCCTTGACGTGCGGAAAGGGATTTTAAACGCTCAACAAAGCACGACAATATCGCCAGCCGCCACACGCTCGGACAGAGATGTCAGCTTGCCGATCCCTTCCTGCAGAAATCGGCTGAGCTGCTCGATGCACTCGCGCTGGTCATCAGTGAGGCTGAACTCAGCCTCCATGCTTTCCATCAGGTCAAGGCAACACTGGTTGAGGAACCCCACCTCCAGTAACTCCGCCCGGAGCCTACGCCGCAACATCTCGTCCATACCAACATCCCTATCTACTCGACACATCAGCGAGGGACCGTAGCAAAAACGAGATACCGGTCACAATTATCAAAACGCTTAGGATCACGGGGTCAGATACCGCTCTTTGCTCGCCTGAACAGCCTTGACCCAGGTGGCCAGGTCCGGCTCGGAGCCGCCCTTGATCGCTTCGACCTCGACCTCGACTTGGTAGGGCACGCAAGGTAGCTCCTTTAGAGCAGGCCGTCATGATCCGGTAACACTCCTCTTGAACCCGCAGACCTGAGATCGAATCAGCCTTTTTACATCAGGACCTATCTGTGCCTTAATGAGCACTCTTCTTTCACAGGTAGGTGATTTATGAAATCTAGATTAAATGTACTAGCTCTAGGTTTGATCTTCGCGGCAAGCTCAGCACTTGCCGGCAATATTGTCCCTCGCGGCCTTAACAGCGTTGGTAAACTTGCCGAGTCCCCTAATGGAGTCTACCGCCTAGAGCTTACCAATACAGGCGACCTTGCCATCTTTGATAAAAACAACAAGTTCATCTGGCGAGCTGACGAGTCCACAGGGATTGTTGGGAAGATGACAGGTGATGGCTGCCGACATGACGGATGGAGAATGCAGGTCCATGAGGGCATCAGCATCGAAGATCGCAAAGGGTGTTTTAAATACCTAAACAAGATAGATAGCAACCTGCCTGCGAATGCTGGTGATTACACCAACTATGTTTTGCAGGATGACGGCAACTTCGTCGCGTATCTTACAAACATCCGATGGAAAACAGGTGCGTATCGCGCAGCTGCCGCCGGTGCCACTCAGTCAGTTATTATTCCTCCCGGCACAGTCATGCCGCGAGGCACCGTATACGTGAATGGCAATTACAGCTTTCGCTTTCAGACAGATGGTAACTTAGTAGTTTATGATGGCTCTACTCCGATCTATAATGCGGAACTTGACGGCAAGGGCGGGGTCAAAGCGCAAATGCAGTACGACGGTAACTTCGTCGTCTACGACGTTAACGACAATGCGATTTGGCATACACACACAGATGGGAACCAAAATGCCTACATGGCCTTCCAGCCAGATGGCCATTTGCTTATTGTGAAACAGGATGTAATCTGGGCCCGTTTTGGGCACCAGTCAACATACTGGGCACCGGCCAAGCCAGGCTCTCCGTTTTTCATCCCTCTCGGCTGGTTGATCCCAGACTCCGTCAGCAACTGGCTTTAAGCCAGGCGTATGTATAAAAGAGGCTCCAGCTCGAAGCTGGAGCCTTTACATTTCAAGGAGGCGGAGACTATCAGAACAGAAGCCCCGCGTGGCCCCTGCCGCCCATGCGCCCTTCTTGACGGCAGCTACAAGGACAGGCTCGATTTCCCTTCACCAATCCGGAGCGCTAGCCTGACCGCAACGCTGCTGCGTGCAATGCATTGCAGCTAGGTCTGGATGCAGTCGAGCAGAGGTAGAAACAAAAATGTAGACCGATAGGCTCCGACACGTTTAAGCTACAAAAATTTACCAGAATTCTCTTGCATTTCAAATTTCAGCGCAGATCATCACAGTACAACCACTCATGTGAGACCCTCAAAAATCCAAAACCAGCCCCAGAAGCAAGCAAAACATAAAAATAACTTTTTGGAGAATCAAAAATGAAAACCAAAATTGAATTTTATATAATAGATTTCAAATACAAAATCTCTACCAATGAAGCTACTTTCCATGGAGAGAATCGAATCGCCTTCCCCTCAGCCGTAATACCAGAAAATTTTTCTGAAGACGGATTCCAGAAAAGAGTCTCAGAAATCCTGAACAGCAAAGCACTCGAACTGCTGCCTCAAATTTTTATTGAGCATAACATCAAGACCAACGACAGTGGTGCAATCTCCTTTGACCTTGAAGTAGTTAAATCAACAAAAATCAGCACATCTGTTTCAACCGCCATCTCACAACAACTATCCGAAACCCCTAAAGAATAAGGCCAAGCGCCCCAACGACTTACTCATCGACATAGTTCAACTGGCAAACTCATGATCGTAACTATCAGTTAAGATGATAGTTACGATCATCGAAAACATTCGATAACAACATGATCTCGCGCACACTGAAGATCATGCCTCGGTCACCGCTTTCCGTTGTGCGCCGATGTTGCTCAACTCTTGCGTGATGGCTGGTGGATCTCCGCACGCGATCCGCTCACCTTGAAACGCGGGTCCGACCGCCTGCTGTGCCTGGACGGCATGCTGGTCGGCTCGGCTCAGTCAAACCTCGATATCGAACTGGGGGAGCTGCGGCGCCGGCCCGGTCACCAAGCCATCGCTGATGAACGCCATCTGCCCAGCCGGCACCGCCGTGCCCCGAGCCGCGATCACGACGTTGTTTCGCAGACGGACGCGGCAGGTGCCGGCGCCCTCGTCGACGTCGATCACCTCCCCCACCGTGCGCGCGCCGCCCGGTAAGAGCCCGATGAACCGACGCCAGGGGTTGACCGTCGCCATCAGGAACCTCCCGGATAGTGGCGCTCGATGCGCAGGGTCTGCCACACGCGGCTAGCCCCTACCCCCTCGGTCGAGATATCGGTGGCCAGGCAGAGACCGCGCCACGTCGCCTGTTCGTCCCTCACCTCGACCAGCATTCCCGGCTGCACCAGGCCCGGTACCCCGTCTTCCTTCTGGAAAAGCGGGATGCGCCGCGTCTCGATCGCCTGGTTACCGCCCTTCGACAACTCGCAGATCCCGCGCGAGCGCGCCACCTCGGTGCCGGTCATCCAGTCCTCCATGACGTCGGGCGCCGACTCCTCGCCGGCGGTACCGGCGCGCCGCACCTGCACGCTGACGCCGTAGCTGGTCCCGCTGACGTAGACGAAATTCCATGCCGGCTGGGGACTCCACTCGCTGCCCCACTCGGCGACGATGGCGGCCGGGATGATCCGGTCGGGAATCGCGGTGTCCCAGTACCAGGTCGCCTCACGATACCGCGGCAGGATCGTCACCGAGTCGTCCATCAGGCCCGGCCGCACGATGCCGCCGGCGACCTCGGCCAGCTTGACGATGACCTGCATCGGCGTCTGATCCTGGTAGCTGAAGGCGCCGGCCGGCAGCGTCCAGTCCGGCGGCCCCATGTTTTCGACGTCCCAGGACACGGAAAAGCCGGTGTACTGCAACTGCTCGTCGACAACCTGACGTGCGTTCAGCGGCGCCGTGTTCACCGCGCTGCGCTTCGGCGCATAGGGCGCGTCCAGCAGTTGGGTGCGGCTCGCGCCGCTGATGGTATAGCGCTCGCTCGGATGCTTGCCGCTGCCGCTGTAGCGCTCGACAAGAAACCGCCAGGTCCAGCCGTTGATCTCCAGCTCTACCGTCTTCGGCCCGTTGGCATCTGGCGCCGCTAGGTCCAGCGAGGTGCGACCGAACAGGTCAGCCGAGAACGACCAGGCGAACGAGTCGATATCCAGGCCGATGCGAATGCTGGTCGCATCCAGCGGCGTGCGACTCGGCAGCACCACCAGGGTGACCGTGTTTCCTATCATGTAGGTCTCCAGTATCTCGGGCTCGGTGGGTGGATCTATCGGTACCACCGGCCCCGGATAGTCGGGGTAGACAATGCCCGTCGGCACCGGATCGGTCGGCCGCCCCCATGCCCAGGGAATCCGCCGCAACGCATCGAAGCGGGTCGGACTGCCGTAGCTGCTGCGCGCCCCGGCGTCCACCGGCCGGATACCACGGACCGGCGCCACGTAGCGGAAATCGAAAAACACGTCGGGCGTGTTCGCCGGGGTGTAGCGGGTCGGGCCGAAATTGAAGTCGAGCAGGCCGGTCGGGATGTAGAGACTGGCACGCCTCTCCGAGAGCGCATCGCGGAAGCGGTCGAACTCGGCCGAGCGCCGCCAGCCGGGCGGACGGCCGGCGTCCTTGGGCGACGGGCGCGGGTTGTAGATCAGCGACAGGCGCCGATCACGCGGGCGCAGCGTCCGATCCCAGCCTAGCTCTCTCTCCACGTCCAGCACCCGGGTGCTGTCCCAAGCGCTGCGGGCTGCCGCGTTGCGCTGCTCGGCGTGCTCCCAGCCACTCCCCCAGCCCGCATCACGCACCGGTACACCGGACCAGCCACTGGCGCAACGCCGTGCCAGTGGTCGGCCAGAGCCCCACAGCCCGCCGCTACGCGCATCGGCAAACACCAGGCGCTGCCAGCGCAGCGGGACGGCGCGCACGGAAAGCGGCGCCGCCCTCTGCCAGGGGGCGCCGAAACTCGCATTGATCATAGAGCCTCGACAGGAAAGGGCCCGTGGCTGAGCGGGCGGTAGTAACGCGTCGCCTGCAGACGGGCCGTGCCGACCTGGCGGCTGGGGTTGTCGCCCTCGATCGGCCACCACTCCGGCTCAGCCACCGGCAGCACCCCGGCCTCGGTCACCTCGTAGAGCCAGCCAGAGAAGATCGTCGGACGCACGCGCTGGCCCAGGCTGACAGCGAGACGCGGCTCGAACACCGCGCCCCAGTCATCCAGCCCCATCGCGTAAGTGGTCCCGCCGGCCGTCACCTCCAGGGCGATCTCGGCGCGCCCGGACTCGGCCGTCTGCCCCACGCCGGCCACCCGCCATTCGCCATCGAGCTTGCGCTCGATGACCACCACCTGGCGCGAGGCCGCACCGCCATCGACCGTAACGACCGCCCGCACCTTCGCCGGGTCGGTCGGATCTCGACCGCCCGAGCCTTCGGTCAGGTCATAGGAGAGCAGGCGCGTATCGGCATCGAGGACCGGCCAGCGAATGATCCCCAGGCGCGGGTCGCCTTCGTCGGTGACCTGTATCACGAACTGTCCGCGCAGGCCCGATGCCTCGAAGCGCTGCACCGTCTCGCCCTCGTAGACCTGGAAGGACGCCGTCATCGCAGTCGCGGTGACCACCGCCCCGCGATACAGCGTGGCGATCTTGCGCGCCGGAGTCTCCTCCCCTTCGCGGGTGACCTTCACGGCGAGGGTCTGGTAGATCGCCTGCCTGGTCCCCGACCAGGCGACCTCCACAGGCGGGCGCAGCGTCTTCGGCCCAATGCCGAACCGCTGCAGCCAGGTATCGGGCCGGACCTGGACCGGCGGCACCACCTGCAGTATCAGCCCGCTCATGCTGGCCACCACGCCGGATCAACAGACAGGAACCAGAGCCCCCAACGGTCCATATCCACGTAGTAGGTCTTGCCATCCATCTGCACCGCCTCCGCCACCGAGGTTGCGGCCAGGGGCAGGCCTAGCCGATCCAGCAGATGTCCGTGGCGGTAATGGCCCAGGATCGGGTCGAAACACACACCCTTCAGGCGGCCGACGTAGTTCGCGCCGTTCGCCACATAGGGCTGCTGCATACGCCAATAGGGCGGATTCTCTCCCTCTGGCCTGTCGTAGTACATGCTCTGGTACTGCATCTGGTCCATCTGCGCCCCCAGGGCGGCGCCGCCACCCTGGATGATCTCCCCCGAGCGCTGGTCACGCAGTGAACTGAACCCACTCCCAAAGGACCGGTTGGTACTTCGGCTGGCTGAACTCTGATACCCCTGGGCGCCACCGACGGCGATGAATCCCTGAACGCCAGAGGCGCCACTAAAGCTCTCGTACTGCCCGACATAGAGGCCGAGGCTGTAGTCCTCGCTCGTATTCTCATAGCCCCTATCCGCCAGCATGCAAAAGACAAACGTCTCGGCATCCGCGCAGATCTGCCAATAGGTGGCGTAGTTCCAGTACATGTAGCCCATATAGAGGATATGGGCATCATTGCTGGTGGGGTTGGTATCCGCCGACCACGTACGCGATCGCGTGTTGACCCCCTTTGGAAGCGGAGTGCTGATATCCAGCATGCCCTCATGTACATAGATCCCGATGAAGTCCCGGTAGCTGCTACCGCTACTACTTGGCAAGTGCTGGCAGAAGGTGATCTGTGCACAGTTGGACGCGGGAGCCAGGGTGATGGCAGTGTCGAACTCGCTTACCACGGTCCACCCTGCCGGTGGCTTGTTGCCGTAGCCATCGACCAGCGCCGCGCGCAGGTAACTCTTGAGCTTCTGGAACGGCGTCACCGCCGACGGGAAGAGCGCCGGCGGTGCGCCGGCGTCCCGATAGCTGTACTGTCGAGCGGTCATCAGTCCGCGTCTCCTCTGATCTGCAGGTGGAATTCATCGTCCTCGACGGTGCCCTTGCCGCTGAGTACCGTCCGCACGATCCACATCGGCCCCAGGCACGAGTCGGTGTTGAAGCGCACCGCGTTGCCGGCCGCCCAGCCACTGCCCCAGCCCTCCTTGCGGATGGTGAAGTACGGCGTGTTCGTCTCCGGGTTGATCGGCGCCGTATCGGTGGTGGTAGTGCCGTTGGCGATCACCCCCAGCTTCTCCTCCACCACGCTGAAACTGGTCGAGGAGTTGAACACCAGCGCCCACTTCGCATCGATCGCACCGCGGTTGGCGATCAGCGGCGGATAGGCGAGGCTGTTGTAGTTGGCGGTGGTCCCGTCGCCCTTGGGCTCGTCGGTCCAGTTCGGCGAGCCGATATCCCAGGTCCGCTGGGTGAACCAGTGGTGCAGCCGCGCCTGCAGGTCGCCCCAGCTCAGCGCACTGGACGCCAGCGTTTCGCCCGCCGGCAGATCCCAGGGCAGCGGCGAGGAGATTCCCAACTCGCCGTTCACTTGGACCTCGGTGCAGAGGGTCATGTGCTCGACCCGGTCACGCACCACCAGCGGCAGGGTCAGCGGGTTGCCCTCGGCATCCTGCAGGACCAGCGGGTTGGCCCATGTCACCCGGCCGCGTTCCAGGTCGACGCTGTAGCCCGCCGAGGCCAGTTCCACCGCGTTGGCGTCCACCACCTTGATCTCGGCCTGCTGGTCGCGGCCGAGCTGCAGCACGCCCCCGGCTTGAGGACTCGGCACCGTGGTCTCGGCGGTATGAGCAACCACCATCACGTCGCCCTCGCGGAACACTGGCACCCGCCCGTCTGCCGGCAGTCGCACCGGGTCCAGGCCCAGCAGGGTTGCGTCCAGCGGCAGCGAGGTGAAGACGACCGCGTTGTAGCGCAGCAGCAGCGGAATCACCGGGATATCGCTGGCCCCAGTGGTGTCCTCCAGATTGCTGGTGAAGCGCAGCCGGACGATGCCGGTCACGATATCGACGCTACCCTTGATCACCGCGCCATTGAGCTTACCGTTCGCGTCCGCCGTGGTGGTCACGATCTGCGCGGTATCCAGGCGAACCGCCGTCACCTGCAGGCTCGCAGAACGCAGCGGCGCCCCCGGCGTGCGGAAGGTCATGCTGGTGACGCTGAAGCCGGCGTTGGTGGTCAGACAGGCCAGCAGCGTGACCGTCGGCGCCGCCCCCGAGCCATAGGTGTTCAGCGTCGCGGTACGGCCGGCGTAGTCCACCGAGCCGACGGCGATGCCGGCGTTGGTGCTGCTGTTGATGTTCTTGTAGAGCACACCGGAGCGGTCGACGTAGACCTCGCCGGCCCAGGTGAACACCAGCGAGCCCGGCAGGATCGGCTCGGCCACGCCAGGCAACAGGTCCAGGGTCACCGGAGCGACGGTCTGCGAATCGGTCTGCTCGCCGTACTCGACGCCGCGGCTCTGCGCGCGCACGCTCAGCGTGCCGCCGAACCCCTCCAGCAACGTGGTATCGGTGGCCACCAGACGCAGCCTCTTCATGCCGAAGTTGTCGACCGTGTCGGTGTAGTAGGTGTACTCCTTGAACACGTAGTTGCCGGCCACCTTCAGGCTGAACTCGCCGGTCTCGTAGTTGATCGTCCCGGCGCGCCCAGCCCAGCCGCCGGCGGCGTCGTCGGTCACCGAGTTGTCCACGGTGATCTCCGATTCGAAGATCGGCAGCGCCCCGGTGCCCATGTCCGCACCGAGGGTCGGCGCCGCCTGGCGACGCTTGGTGATCCACGATAGGCGCACGCTGCCCGCCTTGAGCGGCGCCCCGGGGAGAGTGCCGATGCACATGCCGGTGCTGTCGGAGGTCACCGCCAGCGGGCTGTCGGTCACGCTACCCTGCTGGTAGGTATGCACGATCCCACTCCCGGCATCCGGGGTGGCGCTCAATTCCATGCTGACCTTGCCGTCGGCATAGTTGATCTGGCCGCTGCCACCGGTACCGCTGAGCGAGCCGTTGCCGCTATCGAGCACGGTGCGCTCTACCCCGCCGACCTTGAACGTCGCCTTGTAGGAGCCGGGCAACAGCCCCTGGTGCGGCAACGTCCGGTTGATCCGCGCGCGCGCCTGCACGCTGGTGCCGGTGCGCTGGGTCAGCGCCGCATCGTTCTGCCCGACGTAGGCGTAGATCAGCGAACTCCCCACGTCCGGCAGCGCGCTCAGGGTGATGGATACCGAGCCGGTCGCGAAGTCCACCGTGCCGGTGCCTTCCCCGGCCAATTCGCCGTTGCCCTGGTCGCGGATCTCCTGCCATTTGCCCAGGGCGAGGAACGAGACCACCAGGGTGCCCGGCTGGGGCGGCGCTTCGGACAGCGACAGGGTGTAGACGAAGCCGCGGTTGCCCAGTTCGATAGGGATCTCCCCGGTCACCGCTTCGCCCGTCGCCGCCGCGGCAGGCTGGTAGGTGGCGCTCGCTGTCCCGCTCCAGCCGCTGCCGGAGGCCGCCATCTCGATTGCGCCGCTCTCGTAGTCGACGGTACCGCTGGCAATCCAGTTCGAACCGCTGATGTAGCGCAGGCCTCCCTTGCGGTCGTCGGCGAACACACCGCCGCCGGCGCTCAGCGACAGCGAACCCGGCGCGCAGCCGGTGCCGAGGAACGTCCGCGACCTGCCGCTGCCTATGTTCGCGACATTCAGGTTGACCGTCCGCGCCGGCCCGGCCGCAGCGAACAGGCGCCGCTGGTAGCCGGCCAGTTGGTCGACCAGCGCGTTCTCCCGGGTGGTGCTGGGCACCAGCTGGGAATAGACCGACTTGACCCGCAGGCTCAGCGCGCCGCGGCTGACAGCCTCGGCCAGGGGGCTGATGCCGTAGTACCGCGCGGCATCGGCGACCTGGGTGCTGAGCACCTGACTTTTCGGGGTAGTGGTGCCGCCTGGCGTCACCTGGCCGCCGGGGAAGGTCGCGCCCAGCGGCGCGCTGATCGACAGGTCCAGCCGGCGCCGGGTGAAGTTCACGAAGTTGCCGTTGCCGTAGTCGTGGGCGAACTGTTCGAGCCGCGCCTCGACGTCGGTGATGCGGACATACTGCGAGCGCGACTCGAACACCAATTGATAGACCTCGCCGATCTCGGGCAGCCGCTGTTCTTCGCGCTGCACGCAAGCGATGGCGCGCTGGCCCTGCAACTGGTTGCCCAGCAGTTCGAACGAGGCGGACACAGCCGGCACCACGAAGGACTCGATGGCGTTGCGCGCGTCGCGGCGCTCGTCGGTCTGGCTGCCGGTGTTGAACAGCAGCACCGAGACACGCGGATCGGCCGGCGCCCGCGTGACGATGGCATGAGCGCCCAGGTATGGCTCGGCGCTGTTCGAGCTGATGCCGGCGAAGGCCTTGCGCAGGTTGATCCGGCCGATGGTCCGGTCCAGGCGCGAGATATCGGGAAATAGGTTGTTGATCTCGCGATCCACCACGGCCTGCCCGGTGGCACGGCCGCCGCCGTCGTCCTCATCGGTGAGGCGCTGGGATTTCAGCAGCTTTACATCATCGACGGTGATCGTCATGGAACACTCCAGCCAGAAAAGAAAACCCCGCCGAGGCGGGGTGTGGGATCAAGGGACGGGGGTGGGCGGCGCCGGGGGCGGCGCTACGGTGAGCAGTCGCAACGTCACCAGGTAGTCGGCGTCCGGACCGGGGTTGACCTCGCGGAACAGCGGTTCGGCTTCCAGCGGCGCCCCGTCGGCGCGGTTGAAGATCACCGAGAACTCGCGGCCGTCTGGCAGCACCAGCGGCATGACCCGCAGGCGCTGGTCGCGCAGCACCTCCAGCTGCCGCACGACCCACAGCGGCGTCCACACCCCTCCCCCGGAACGCAGTGTGATCGGGCGTCCATGCAGCTTGGTGCCTTCCTGCACCAGCAGCGCGCCGGTCAGGGAGCGTTCCTGCTCTTGTGCCACCGCATCCCAGGTGAACTCGTCCACCCATTCGAACTGGTCGCCCAGTTCCACCGCATCGAGCCTCATCGGCCGGTCCTCATGCTGGCCTGCTCGAGCACGCCGAGCAGGTTGGTTTCGTCCTGTTCGCTGGCCACCGCCACGTCAACGGCTCCCCGCGCCGTCTCGAAACGAACGACCCGGGGCGGAGGACTCGAAGCCGGCGGCGAGGCAGGCGGCGCCGCCGCGGCCTTGGCAGCGTTCTGCTCGTCCACCCGCTTCTGCTGCTCCTCCCGCTGCCGCTTGGCGTCCGTCTCGGCCTGGATCTGCTGCAGGGTGGCCAGCGCCGTCATCAGGTTCTGCACCGCGTTCATGTCGCCGCTGCCCTGGGCCTCGGCCAACTGCTGCTGCAACTCGGCCTTGCGGCTGTTGAACCGGCTGCGATCCACGGCTTCCTGCTCACCGCGCAGCCCCGCCAGTTCCTCGCGCAGGCTGACCAGCGTCGACTTCGAGCCTTCCTTGAGCTGCTGGATCTTCTGATTGGCCGCCTCGATTGCGCTCTCCAGTTGCCGCATGTCCGAATCGTTCAGCAGGCTGAGGCCATTTCGAGCGCCCTTGGCCGCCGACACGAAGTCGCCCAGCTTCATGGTCCCGCGTTCGTAGTCGTCCATCAGGCTCTGCAGGCTGCGCTTCTGCTCCAGGTACGCCGCCTGGATCTCCAGGCTGGCCCGCTGGGTATCCATCGCCCAGCGCCCGAAACCGCTCATGCCCACGCCCGACTCGGCCTTGATCCGGGCCAGTTGCTCACTGACCTTGGCCAGGGAGCGCGAAGTGGCGTCCAGGCTGCTGGTGTCGATGCTGAGATCGACGGTGGAGATCCCACGCATCGCATCGAAGGCGTTCAGCGCTTCCTGGCTCAACTGCGCAACGCCCTGCCGCGCGGTGCTCAACACCCCACCGAAGAACCCTTCGAAGGCGCCCATGTCGTCCTTCGTCGACGCTACTCCCTTGCGGGTCGCCTCCATCGATTCGCCGATGGCCTTGCGCTGGTCCGAAAGCGATTTGGCCGCCTTGTCCGAGGACTCCGCGACCGCCTGCATACCCTTGGCGCCCTCCTCGCCGGACGCCTTCAGTTCCTTGACCTTGGCGGACAGCTTGGTCTGTTCCTGGTTGAACTCCCGCGCGCTGATCGTGCCGTCGTTGTACAGCCGGCCCAGCGCCGTCCGGATGTTCTGGATATCGACCGTGGTCTTCGCGCTGCTGATTGCGTCCTGGACCTGCTTCAAGTTCTCCAGGCCGGTACTGAGGTCAGACACCCCCAGGGCGGCGCCGCTGGCGGTCGACTTCAGTTCGGTCAGCTTCGCGTTGAGGACACCGGCGCCGTTCGCATACTCCTGCTGGCTCAGCGTGCCGGCCTGGTAGGCCTTGAGCATTTCCCCCTGCAGGGCGGTCAGTTGCTCGGTGGTCTTGGCCGCGCTGATCTGGTCCAGGGCATTCTGCAGGCTGGTCACCGCCTGCACCGACTCGGCGGCCGCGCTCTTCGCACCCGCCTTCAGGTCGGTGAAGGTGTCGGTGATCGCCTGGCTCTGCTGCTGCGCGGCGGAGGCGGTAGCCGTGGTGCTGGTGTCCCAGGCATCCGCGATATCCTGCGCGTCCTGCTGGATCTGCTGGCGGAAACCCTCGCTCATGCTGCTGAGCACGTCGTGGACGCCGGCGACGGAACTGCGGATCCGCTCCCCGCCCAGCGCCGCCGGGATCTTCTCCGCCACCTTCTCGATGCCGGCGACCATCAGCGACATGGTGCCGGTCCAGGCCAGGGCGATAGCGCTGATGCCCGAGGTGACACCGTTGAACAACGTCCGGAACGGCGCGATGAACAGTTGCACCCGCGAGGCCATGTCGTCCAGCTGGGTGCTGAAGCTGCTAAGCCAGGCCGAGGTCTTGTCGATCAGGGTGCCGAAATCGACGTCGGCCAGGCGCTTGATGAAGCGCTCGACCCATTCCGAGCCCTGGACGAAGGCATCCGACAGCCCCTTGGCCAGCGCGTCGAGGCGCCCGTCCTGGTCCATCTGCGCGATGGTGTCGCCCAGTTCCTTCAGCTTGTTCTTGACGTGGTCCAGCGCGCCGGCGTTGGCAATGCGGTTGAGAAAGTCGGCCGCAGTGTCGCCGAGGTTGCTGACCAGACCGGTCAGGGTACTCATGGCCTTCGCAGCGGCCCCTTCGGAGCTGCGCCCCATTTCGTCGACCAGCGCCTTGATGACGTCCCGGCCAAGCTTGCCCTTGCTCGCCAGATCCTGCAGCTGCGCGGCATTCTTGCCGGTGACCTTGGCCAGCATGTCCCACACCGGCACGCCACGCTCGACCAGTTGCAGGATCTCCTCGGTCTGCAGCTTCTGCTTCGCCCAAGCCTGGCCGACTGCCGTCGTGATGCCCTCCAGGCGCTCCATGCCACCGCCCAGCTTCTCCGACTGGTCCTCGATCGCTTTCAGCGACCCATCCATCGGGTCCAGGCCGTAGGCCTTCAGCAGCGCGAAGGCGTCGGTGACGTCGCCCAACTGAAGCGGCGTGTCCTTGGCAAAGGTCTTGATCCAGGCGGTTGCCCGCTCACCCTCGGCAACCGAGCCCATCAGCGAAGTAAGCCGGTTCTGCAGGTTCTCGAACTGGTCGCCGGTGGTCAGCATCGAGACGATGCCATCACGCACCAGGCCGATTCCTCTGCGCACCAGGTTCAGCGTCGCCTGGATGCCGACGAAGGCCGCGGCGTAAGCGGCTGCCTGGCGAACGCCGGACGACATGGCCTCACGCAGCGCCGTCACGCGCGAGGTGTGGCCAGCCGCCTCCCGCGCCGCTCGCATCTGCGCACGTTCCAGCTCGCGGATCTCGCGGCTGTTCTGCGCGATGCTCTCGCGGGTGTTGTCGACCACCGACGCCAGCCGCCGCTCCTCGTTGGCAAGCTGGCCGGTATCCACGCCCGCCGCCCGCGCCGCACGTTGCTGCTCAGCGTGCCGAGCGGTCAGTTGGTCAAGGGTCCGACGCAGACCCGCTGCGTCCCGCTCCGCGATCTGCAGGGACACGGCCAGGCCCCGGCTCCCGGGGTTGCGGTCCAACGCCTCGCGCAGGTCCGCAATGGTACGGTCCACCCGCTGCACCGACGTCTGCGTCTGCGCAATGGCGCGCTCGGTAGTTCCGAGCGCGGTCACCAGGCCGCGAGCCCCCTTCGCATCGTCCAACTGCCGGTTCAGGTTCGCCGCCGTGGTGCGCAGCCCTTCCAGCGCCTCGGTCGACTGCTGGGCGGCGGGCGACAGTTCGTCCCGGCCGCGAAGAACGAACTGGATTAGGCGCTGCATTGGGTTCGCCATGGCAATCCTCTGGCAAAAAAAAGCCCGCCAAATGGCGGGCATATATAGAATTTCTACAAGAGAACTCAGGGAATAGAATACTTTTCCTTGAGCATTTTCAAACGTGCGATTTCATGCTCACTTAGCCCTTGAGAGTCGTACAAAACCTTATTATCAGCACCGTCGATACGCACCACATCCACGGTAAACAGTGCATCCTCTGGAGCATCAACCTTGCCCCACTCACTAAACATATTGGGAGCAAGCGACCAATCTGCACTTTCACCAGGCTCCAAGCCACCTCGAATTTGGTAGTTGAAGTCTTCAACCAACCATGGGACCGAACGGCCGGGGCTAGCAATCGTTCCCTTGAAGTATGCGCGAGAAACAGGCTTTTCCGTTCCATTGTGTACCGACAGCTGAATCACTGGCTCTTTGCCAAAGCTATACTCCTGATCTCGCAGGAAAAACCGAGAGCGCGTAACAGTAAACTTCGCTAGTTCACCTTTAGCCTGCTCTGCGCTACTTCGCTTAGCTTCCAGCTCCCTGATCTCAGCTAACGCCTGCTCTTTTTCACGAGCCTCTCTGGCTGCTTTGATAGCCTCGGCCTGAGTGATCAGTTCATCAGCCGTCTTTCCGCTCAGGGATGCCATGGCATTACCTGCGATATCTTCCGCAGTTACGTCACCCTTCATGACTGCTTTAAAATCTAGCCCTTGAAAAACAACTAGAGTTAAGGCCTCTTGAAACTTCGTTCGTTTCTCTGGTGAAAGCTGCTCGGTAATTTTCTGAATAGAGGCTTTCATCGCCTCATCACTGGAACCATCCAGCTTCGGTTCTCCGCAGCCAGCCAGAGCAACTGCAACACAAAGTGCTGCAAGTCGGTAAATTCGCATGGATTCCCTCCCAAGGGTGTTAGGCAAGAGAGGGAATCTACCCCGATAGTGGCACCCTGCCAACCTGGTTAGGCAGCCAGATCCATCTGGCAGAACTTGGAAATATCGGTCGCGGTCACGCGCGAATCTGCGAGCAGTTCCGCTGGGCCGGTGAGCTTGGCGTATTCCTGGCCCAACACCGCCAGCTCCTGCAGGAGGCCGAACTTGACGCGGCGAGGGCGCAGCGCGAACGGCTCGCCCGACTGCGCGTCGTTCAGGCCAGCGATGAACAGCTCCAGTTCCTTCTGCGAGCCGTTGAGCATATGCACCGCCCGGCTCGGGCGCGGCGTGTAGCTGACCTTGATGCCGGTTGCATCGATCTTGCCGCCGCTCAGCACCTGAATGCCGTGGGGTACCAGCAGGTAGTCGGTGCCCGGGGCCACCTCGACGTCCCCCGCGGTCTTCACCGTCACGGGCTTGGTCAAGTCCGGCAGGTACTTGAACGGGATCAACTCCAGCGCAACCCCCTGAGAGGTATGCGCCTCGTCGGTGATCGCGGCGGTGGGCGCCACCTGGATGGTGGAGCGCGTCACCAGGGCGACGTTCTCGGCGGTCAGGTCGAACATACCGATGGAGGACGTCACGTCGGTGACGCGCTCGCGGACGTTGCTGTTGCCGCCGCCTCCCATGTAGTTGGGCAGCGTCTTGCGGTCGGTGGCGAAGCTGATGTTGAAGGTGTCGCAGTTGCCGAGCGGCAGGAACGGTTCCTGCGACCCGTACAGGCGGGCATGGATGATGCCCTCGCCGATGAACGAGCGGTCGATGGTCTGGAGCATGGGGCTCTCCTGATGGGTTCGGGTGGGTTACTTGTGGTCGCCGCCGGCCGGTTCGGCGGAGGCTGCCGGAATCGGCGGCGCCTTGGCCTTGGCCTCGGTGGCGTAGCCCTTGCCCAGGGCATGGGCAGCTACGGCGGCGGTAACGCTGATGGCGCCCTTCGACGCCGGGTAGTGGGTCGCGTCGAGCCCCTCGCGGTAGTTGAACGGCCTGGTAACGATGATCTCGGGCATGGAGCCCTCCGGAAATGAAGAGGCCGCCCGGAGGCGGCCTGGTGGATGGGTTACAACTGCTGCGAGTAGCTGACCTGCAGAGGGATGGCTCGATAGGCCCAGCGCCGGCCGGACTCGGGCAGGCGCACAGCGGATGCCGGAAAATCGACACGCACCAGGCCGGGCACCGTCAGCCCGGCCTTGTGGCCCTTGAGCACCCGCTTGATCGCCAGGCGCGCCTCGCGCAACGCCTGGGCGGCGTCCCTGCCGCGCGCCATCGGGACGATGTTCACGGTCCACTCCTCCACGACACTGCCCGGCGACCGGTCTCGTTCCACGGTGTCCCCTTCCTGCAGGATGATCAGCCGTTCGGGCTCGTCGCTGTCCTCGGCGTCGAGCACCCCGGCCACCCAGTCCTCGCGGACGGCGTCGCCGAACGCCGGCACCGCGGCCAGCAGGTCCAGCAACTGGCCGATGACTGCGGTCTGTACATCGATCACGTCGCTCATTCGGGCACCACGTAGAAAGTGATCCAGTCGCCGTCGTCGGCATGGATGCCGTCGATGCGCCAGACCTGGCCATCGGAATCGAGGAACGCCCCCTTGCGATCAAGGGGCTGCAAGATCGCCTTGCGACACGCAATGGTGCGGTACCGATCCAGGGCGCCGGCTTCCATGCGTTCCACGCCTTCCTCGACGATCACCGCAGCATTGCCGACCTGCCGGCCAGTGCGGTCCAGGTAGCCAAACTCACCATCGCCGAGGACGTCGGCGATGATCTCGTCCATGTCGGCGACCAGTTGCTCAAAGCCGGCCATCACTTCACCAGTTTGATGACCGCGCGCGGGCGGGTGCAGATGTGCAGCGGGTTCGACTGCGCTTCGCCAGCCACGCCCTTGTTGAACGGCATGACCTCCTGCTTGGCGTAATACGGCAGGCCCAGGGTGTTGACGGTCTCCATGTAGTTGGCCGGCGCGAAGATGCTCAGGAACAGCTCCGGCACTCCGATAGGCACAAGCCGTGCTTCATCATCCGGGATGAAGGAGCGACCGCCCACCTTGCCGCGGTAGCGCTCCCAGATCACGCCGCCAAACTCGAACTCCTCGCGTGCATCACCGCGCAGTTGGGAGGCCTGCATGGTGTTGAGGTAGGTCTCCTCCACCGACTTGTGGGTGATCAGCGCATTCCAGAAGTTCTTCCCACAAAGCGCGCGCGAGCCGCTGCTGGGGATGTTGCCCAGGGCATCCTCCTGCGCGTCCAGTGCTTCGCCGGCCTTCAGGCGTACCTTGGTGGTCGCGCTACCTAGCTCCATCTGAACGACCTGAGCACTGATACCGAAGCGGTCGTAGAGGTCGAGCAATACAGTGCTGCCGTCGGCATCGAGGATGGTACCGAGCACCGCGCCCATCCGCTGGTGCTCGTGAGTGGCGTCGAGCTGGCGACGCATCTTGCCCAGGCGCTTGTTCACCACGTCCTGCACAGCCTGCAATTCGGTTTGCTCGCCAAAGGCGCGAATGCCTTGGATCTCGTCGGCCAGGATGGTGAAGGTCTGTGGCAAGTGCACATTGTTGAACGGAATCAGCACGCGCTTGCTGCCAGTTACCACCAGGCCCGGCGCGCCGCGATCGGCGGCCGGCACCAAGTGTAGGGTGTCTCCGTCCTTCTCGATCTGCTGGGTGATGGTGGTGCTGCCCTCTTCCTCGAAGAGTCCCAGAGCCGCCAGACGGCCAGGCACCTCGGGGGCTTCGTTGATCGCAGCGGTGAGGGACGAGACGCTGAACGCCTCGTCTTCGAAGACGTTGATGTCAGCCATTGTTTACTCCATAGAAAATGAAAAGCCCCGCGGGTGCGGGGCTTCGGGAGGACTCAAAGGGGCCGGTCAGTACGGCGTACCGGTGCGGACAATGAGGTTGCGGGCCTTGAGGTCGCCACGGGCAGCGTCGTTCAAACCCGTCAGCGCCACATCGATCACCTCGGCCAGACGAGCAATCACGGTCACCGCCTGGGATCGGGCGAGGCCGGCTTGGACGCATACAGGATCGCCACCGCCACCTCGGTGCCATCTGTGGCCGCATCGTCGTAGGGCGCGTATTGGCCCGACGCCGTGACGATACCCAACACCTGGCCGGCTGGCAGGGCCTTCGCGGTAGCGGCCAGGGTCACCTGTTCGCGGGAAATGGAACCGGCCCCCTCCGAGAGGAGGAACTCACCGGCGTGAAAGCCTTCGGTTTTGGTCATCATGCTTCTCCTTTCGAAGCCTTGGGTTTAGCGGTTTGGGCAGCCCGACGCGCGGCGTACACCTTCGACGGCGTCGCAGCCCTGGCCTTGCTGGGGGGCGTCGGATCATCCTCGAGCGGCGGGGTGTTGATGATTTCGCCGAAGCCGTTGCCAGCCAGCTTGTCGAACAGCCTGGCGCGTACGGCGTCTGGTTCGAGGCCAGCTTTCACATAGTCGGCGGCAAGTTCCGGCAGGCGCGCACTGACGCACAGATCGCGGACCGCCTTGGCCCGGGTGACCGCTGCATCAATGCTCGCCTCGTCTTTCAGGTTTCCTGCCAAGGTCAGAGCCTCCACGAGGTTACGGATACCGGCCTCCGAGCAGCTACGGATAATCCGTGCTGCCAGGGCGGCGGCAGTGGGCTGGGTTACAGGGGGTTCGGGATCAGGTTCAAGAACAGGGTCCTCTGTCGGTGCAGGTGTATCGCTCAGCGGCGGCTTATCGAGTTGAGCAAGCAGCGTCTGGGGAGTATTGCGGTATTTGCGCAACGCACCGCCATCGCCCACCACCGCCTTCACAGCCACCCCGTCCAGCACCTCGTCGCAGAAACCAAGCGTCGTGGCTTCACTCGCCGTCAGCCAAGTCTCGTCCTTGATCATCTGCCGGAGCTCACCATCGTCGATCTCGGGCGCCTTGCGCTTGTAGGAGGCGACGATGGCTTCCAGCGTCTGGTCCAGCACCTCGGCCACCTTGCGCAGATCGTCGGCATCGCCGCCGGCCCAGGTCCAGGGGTTGTGGATCATCAGCATGGAATTGGAAGCCATCTCCAACCGATGCGCGCCGCAGGCCGCCACGCTTGCCGCACTCGCCGCCAGTGCATCGATGCGGGCGGTACAGCGCTCGCCCAGGCGGTTGAGCACGTTGTGGATCGCCAGTCCGTCGAATAGGTCGCCACCAATGGAGTTGAAAGCCACCAGCACTGGCGAAGAACCATCGTCGACGGCCTTCAGGTCCTGGATAAACTGGTTGGCCGTGATCCCCCAAGTACCAATCTCACCGTAGATGTAGACCTCGATGGCCTGGTCCGGCTCACCCTGGGCTGCAGCCTTGATGCGGTACCAGGTCTCGTCCTGGGGCGCCGGTACATCCGGGACCTTGTTGAAAATGTGCAGGCCGAGTGCAAGCGCCTGCGCACGAAGCGCTGATTGTTTGGTCATGGTGTTTCCTCATCGGCGGGATCCGGCGACCCCGGAGCCGTTGTGTAGTTGAGACCAAGCTCGTGGGCACGTGTCTGGTCTGCAGCGTTTTCTTCGTCGATGGTTTCCGCGTCATAGCCCTTGCGCAGCACTACCTCGCTACGCGAGGCCAACCCCGCCTGGATCTCTAGAACCTTGCCCTGCACGTCCTGCACTGGGTGTATGTACTCCCACCCCTGGGGCACCCAGCGAGTGCGCAAATACTCGCGCCGTCGGCGTGCGTAGTCGGGTAGATCCAAGGCACCGGATAAGTACGCCATGTCCATCCACGCCGCCCTCACCGGTCGACAAAGCTGGTGGATGTAGACGCTGAACTGAAGCTGCTCCAGGCGCCGGCGAAACTCGTTGAGCACTACCCTGATCACCCGGTCATTTACGTTCCTCAGATCGCCGGTGAACAGCTCGTAGGGCACTCCAGTTCCCATCGCCGCAGCCTGGAGTTGCTGCCGCATAAAGTCCGGATAGTTGTTACCAGCCTCCGGCGGCTTGGAGAACTCCACTTGCTCGCCTGGCAGCAACTCCTGCATGGTGCCCGGCTCCAATCCCACCATCGGCGTGAAGCCGTCACCGTCCATACGCACCGGTCCACCGTTGATGGGATCGATGGGAGGCAAGTCGCCTGGGCTCGGCCGAGTAATGAATCCGGCGAACAGATTGGCTACCTCCTGGCGGAACAGCACCGCATCGTCGAAGTTGTCCAACGAGCGCAGCCGCAGTAGAACCCGAGACAGTCGGGGAACCCCCCGCAACTGTCCTGCCTCCAACGGCTCGAAGACGTGTAGTACCTCGCTGGCCGGCACCCGCACCAGTTGGTTGTAGCCCGCCGCCATCACTGCGCTGTCGCCGGGGTGACGCCGATACATCCAGTACGCCACCCGCTTGCCCAGGGCGTTGAACTCAATGCCGGCCCGGATCAAATTACCGTTGCGTGCCACCTCGTTCTTCTCGACCGGAACGAACTCGGCAGGCAGCAATTGCAACTGCAACGGCACGGCTAGGTCGTCCTCCGGCCGCCTCGGGCGCAGACGAATAAAGCACTCGCCGCTCTCCTCGACCATTCGCGCCGCCAGTGCCTGCTGTCCATAGAAGTCGGTCCGCTCGTCGGCATCCGACTCGTCGGTCCAGTCCAGCCAGAGCTCCAGCAACAACCGCCGCAGCGCCTTGTCCTGAATCGTCGGCATTGGCACGATGCCGGAACCAATGAGGTTGCTCACCCGTGTGTCGATCGCACCACCCGCGTAGGGGTCGTTGCGCGTCGCAGCTCGGGAGCGCTTGCGTAGCAGTGGCAGTGCAGGGAGCGACAAGGTATTGATCGAGCCCGGCGGCGCATCCCAGTTCTGCGCGCGGCGGCCTGTTCCGGCACCGTCATAGCTGTTCTTAATCCGGTCTGGAAGCATGAAGCCCGCCCGGGTCAGATGAGGATACCTGGCCATCACACCCCCTTCCCGGCAGGGTACAGCCGACACACCCGGGAGCGCCGACCACTGAGCGCCGACTCCTGTCCCGCATCTGCCACGTACTGGCTTTCCAGCATCCGCAGACTCGCCAACTGCGCGCGCTCAAGCTTGCGACCATCCTTGGTGATGGTCTGCCCCTTGGTGAGAATGTCATGGATGGCCGCGCGCACATCCGCCAACCGTTGCTGCGCTTCGGTCATATCCGCCTCGCGTGGTTATCGACGTTGTTTCAGATAGCCGCTGCCGGAGCTGCGGCGTTTGGTGGTCGGGACCGATGGTGCAGTGGAAGTGGTGGGCGGCGTATCGAGGACCAGGCCGAAGCGCTGCTGGGCGACTCGCAGCATTGCCAGAGCGCCGACGGCGCAGTCCAGTGCCTCGTTCCGGCGCCCCTTCGCGTCCCAGCGATACACGCGCTGGCCCTTCTCGATCTTCATCACCTTGGTTTCGGCAGTGAGCTGCTTCAGTTCGCTCTCGTCGCAGATCGCGTCGCTGGCTGGCAGATGCATCACGCCGGGGAGAACCTTGCCTGGCTCGGGCTGAAGCTTCAGACGGCTGTAGATCAGCTCCTTGGCGTTGTCCGTACCGATCATCGTCAGGTAGACGCCAGCCTTGTTCTTGTTGTTGGGGAACATTGCAATGGGCTTGCCGTAGACGTTGTGCCCCTTGGTCGGGATGACCCACAACAGGCCGTGCTTCTTGCTCTCCTCGTACACCTCGTCGGTGTAGTGACCGCCGGAGTCCCATCCCCAGAGCGCAACGCGCATGCTCACACCGTCTTCACGCTGGTACTGCTGGTGGAGCTTGAGCCCGACCTTCCGGCGCAACTCGGCGCTAGCCGGGTCGCCCTGCAGAATCCAGCGGTCGACCAACCAACCTTCCTCGCCCGCGGCCCAGGCCCAGATGCGCGCCTCGTAGCGATCGTCCTGGGTGTCGATGAAGCCGGTCAGAGCGGCTACGCGCGCGGGCAGGTGCTGCCAGATCTCGCGCCGACCATAGAGGTCCTCCCACTCTAGCTTTTCGCCCTGGTCACCCTCCCAGGTTTCGCCCAAGGTGGTGTTGACGAAGGTGATCAGCTTTTCGCGGTCGCCCTTCACGTTCAGCCAGTCGCCGACCATGTCGAGCCAGGTGGTGAAGACGCTGTACGCGGTCCAGATGTGGAAAGTGACAGAGCGAGGCGTACGGGCTGGCTCGCCGTCGGCCTTGAACCAGTCCATGGAATCGTGCGTCCAGAGGCCGGTCCGCTCACAAATCCAGCGGCCATCGTTCGCAGCCTCTACCGCCTCGTGATACTCGATCACGCAGCCGTTGTGCTCGCAGGTGTACCAGGCCTTCTCCGCCTCACCCAGCGCGTTGGTCTCGTATTTGATGCCGAACGAGCAGTCCTTGCCGCCCCACTTCAGGAACTGTTCTCCGTGGCAATGCGGGCAGCGGATGTGAAAGCGCATGAAATGCGGCGACTCTTCAGCAGCCTTTGTGATCTGGCACTCGCCCACCGTCCCCGGTGTGGAACCGCGGATCGACTTCTTGAAGGTGGCCCCCTCCAGGCGCTTGTCGCCGAGAAAGGTTGGCGAGCCCTCGCCCTCAATGTCGGCGTCGAATTTCGACAGCTCGTCGTAGATGACCTCGTCGGGCGACTTCTCGCGGTAGTTTCGCGCGGCCTTACCGCCCAGGCACCAGAGCATCTTCTGGTGGCTGAACTTCTTCGCGGCGAGGGTGTTGTCCCGGTGCTTCTTCCCATACCACGGCGCGAGGGCGAGTAAGACCGGAACATCGCGGATGAACGACTCAACGTGCCGCTTCATCAGCTCTTCGGCGTCAGGGTCCGTCGGGCAGTAGCTCAGTACGTTGCGCTTTTTGTGCTGGAGCTTGTAGCCGATGTTCGCCATCAGCATCTTGGTGTAGCCGACCCGTGCAGACTTGATCAGGTTCACCACGCGGATCAGGTCGTTGCCCATCGCGTTCAGGATTCCAACCTGGAACGCTGCGGTTTCCCACTTTCCTTCCTGGTAAGAGGACTCGGACGACAAATAGAAATGCTTGTCCGCCCACTCCACCGCAGTCAGCGGTGGTTCGCGGAATAGGGACTCAAGGCCGAGGCGAACTTGCTTCTGCAGGTCATTCAGCCAAGGACTCGACATATTCATCCAGCATACCCGGGAGTAGATCGCCCAACTCGGAAGCGCGGTTGCGCGCCAGAGCGATCTCTCGCTGCAGCGCCTCGACGTGTCGCACGTCGAGGTCCGGGTGCTTGCGGCGCAACTTCAAGGGCACCGTGTCGAGAATTGAACCAATCTGGGCAGCGATCTTGCCCAGGGCGAAGACCGCAAACTCGGTAGGCACCAGATGCTTGTCGGCGACCAGGTTCTTCTTCTCCTGGGCGTCGGCCTGGGCCGAAGTGAGGCGCAGACGCTCCTGCGTCAGCTTATGTTCTGCCAGCGGGTCGATGCCTTCCGGAACATCACCGTCTGGTTGGTGTTTCCGCTCCGCGAAGTCGAGGCGGTTTTCCAGTACCGAGCGGACGTCATAGAAGGCCTCTCGGCCAATCCTTGCAACCGGCTCGACGCCCCATTTATCAAAGGCTTGCGTGCTTATACCGAGGCTCGTCGCCATCCGGCTTTTGTTGAGCCAGTGAGGCTGCCGAGTGATATCTGGTTTGCTCATAACAACACAACAACCAACCTCAGAATTTGGGCCATACATAGTGGAAAAGCGGGGTTCGAATTACCCTCTCCAAGGGCCACGCTTCAGGGGCCCCCGGTGCTTTTCGGGTAGCACGTCACGCCCTCATCCTCAGTCCTGCGGGCCGAACGTACATCCGGACTAGAAAGAGCCGAAGAGACAAGCCTCGTGGTAATGTCAATGCAGTATCACTGCCAACATGACAAGGAGACCACATGCAGTTCTTGCACAGCCGCAAATACTTGAACGAGGGCGATGTTGTCGAAGTCAACTGCTCTCATCAATGTAATGTTCGCCTTACCACCGACACGCAATTTTCAAACTTCAAGAACGGCCGCAGGCACACCTACTACGGCGGTTTTTATGAACGACTACCCGCTCGCATCACTGTGCCTCACACCGGATACTGGAACATCACCATTGACTTGGGCGGAGGATCCGCTCGCATCACCCATTCGATAACCATCCACAGCAACAGCTAGCTCCCCCCTGCATTGCGCAAGGGCCAAAGCAAGCGCCTGCTCAATTTGCTGTAAAGTTCCATCCACTCCGTAGGCTTGGCTGGTCAGCCCTCCTACGGAGTTTCTTGACCAGATCAGATCTCCTACCTCGTTTCGTACTTGAATTTCCATTACCAACTCCTCTTGTCACGAACTTGAACGCAACGCTTTCGCCAGGGCCCGCTCGATGTTCGCCTCTAGGCGCGCGTCGTCCTCGGCAACACGCCGAACGACTTCGTGAAATTGGAAGCGCACGCGGTACTGAGGCTGGCGGACGAAGGCGAGGACCATGGTCAACGTCCGTCCACGGCGCTCGGCGATGCCAATCGGTCGGCGGCCACGGTGCATCACGAAGTACGCGAGTTGGTGTCCCCTCGCCAAGGAACGCGCCGACTGGGTGGCGTTTCCTTTGAACCCCGCTCGGTATTCCAGGGCGCCCAGGCCGGAAAGGATCTGGATCATCTGGCCGCGGCTCATGTTGCCGTACTGGTCCAGCCGGGCGCCCTCCGCTGGAACCACGAACATGCCCGCCGGCAGGATGCCCCGGGCCCGGAGGTTCCGCTCCGACGCCTTGTCCACCCTCGGCCCTCCGAAGACCTGGGGAGCTACCCAGTCCTCCGGCGACTGTCCCTTCGAGGCATGGTCCTTTTCGTCCTTCACCCACAAGGCCGCCTCAAGCCGGCGTGAGGTGGCATGCAGGATGCGGATGGCGTTACGGGTGAACGATGTCGGCCGGTCGAAGACCTGGTCGATCTCCCCGACCAGCGCCTGATTCGCCTGGTTCGCGGTGTGGTTCAAGGCGTCGGCCAACACTTTGTTCGGCAGGTCGCCACCGAGGCCCCGTAGAGACGCCACCGCATCATCGAGATCTCGGGCGGAGATACTGCCTCTCATCGCTCATCCACTCGCTGACGCTCGATGCAGTCCAGGACTTGGACCGCGCACGCTGTCAACGCAGCCTCAACAGCATCGATCGCCGCGGTTGCATCTTCACCGTTCGCTAGCGGCGGACGGCCGGGGAGCCGACACGGCGTCAGCGGGCACTTGGCCTGCTGCGCGGTAGGCGCTGGGGTCAGTGGTTTCGGGGCGGGCGTACATCCGGCCAAGGCCAGCAGGGATGCCAGCACGCAGCCAGTCGCGAACAGCCTGGTCATTCTCTTTCAACTCCCGTAACGCCGCAGCGTGGCGTGTACCCTGTATCTCCAAGACCTGGCCAAGCTGGCGGGTTTGCCGTTCGATCTCGGCGACGCGGCCGAGCTGGCGTTGCTGTTCAGCGAGAACGCCGGCCTGCAGGTCGATCATCTGCTGATTACGATCTCGCTCCTGCTCGGCGACGGTGGCACGACTTCTATCAGCGGAAAGCTGGAGCCTCAAGTGATCCATCCGCCAAAGCAACAGCGCGACACCAAGGGCAGCAATAGACCAGAACTTCAAATTCATCTTTACGTATCCACGCTGACTAATTACCCGTTGCCCGTACCGACTTTTTCTGATGACCAGCCAAGCATTTGCTAAGCTCAAATCGGCACTTTCATCGTGCCGCCATTGACCATCACTACCAGGAGGTTCTATGGAGTTCTTCGCAGCTTTCAGCCTTTTTTCACTCGGTCTCTACTCCGCGCTTGGTATTGCCGCACTTATTGCCCTCTACCTCACTTCGTACGGGGCTCGTTGCGCGGACTCATGGCTCAAGGGCCAGCCCATGCCTACTGACCGTGTTAAACCCCACATCGCTATCGCTGCGCTGTTGGGCCTGATCGCTGGCAGCTTTGTTCAGGGCATCATTGAGGAAAATGCAGAGTGCAATGCCCGTGGGCAAAATCTGGCTACGTGCTTATTTGAACGCCTTCAACAGCAATAGCCTCATCACACCCGCACTAAGGCGGCTCGCGCCCATTCAAGACGTGCTTTACGATCCTCTGCCCCTGCGAACCCTCCGTTTATGCGGAGGGTGATTTTTTCAAAGCGACCCTGGTCAGCCAGGTCGTTTAAACCCCGCGACTTCCACCACCATGCCGCGGCGATGGCTGCCCAGGTCCGTTGCTCCAGCAGTTCTGGTTGCGCCACCAGTGGCAGCGCCAGGGCACGTCCGGCTTCGGCGTAGTTGTCGTGGCCGGTGATCATGATCAGACCACGACCACGGTATCGATACCCATCGCCCGTATCCGGCGACCCATTGCCCATCCGGTTTGCGTAGACGCGGTTGGCGATGCGCTCGGGCTGGCGGGCATACTGGCGAGCCTCTACCGCCGCGAACCGCTTCGGCCAGGTCTTGAGCAGCCCCTCTGCGGAGTAGTTCAGGTTCTCGACCAGGCGCTTGAGGCTCTGGCTTTCGTGCCCGACCTGAGCCAGGAACATTGCCACACGCTCGGGCGTGTTGATCTCGAACCGAGCCAGGGCGC